>Ga0207697_10000386_pt1 | contig 24721 bp, 18 predicted proteins | sample KBSSwiS5withPhiX_FD_184293 | JGI IMG/M metagenome (GOLD analysis project Ga0207697, IMG submission 184293) | Switchgrass rhizosphere microbial communities from Kellogg Biological Station, Michigan, USA, with PhiX - S5 (SPAdes) (version 2) | ecosystem: Host-associated > Plants > Roots >... | reverse complement strand
CTCGCCGCGCTGGAGCAGTGGCACGAGCATGGCGTCGTCCCGAGCCAGCTGCTCGGCCGCCACCTGACCAATGGCACTGTTGATCGCACGCGGCCGTTGTGCGCGTTCCCCACGATGCCGCGGCTCGACCGGCCAGGAAGCCCCGACACGGCCGAGAGCTTCAGCTGCGTCGGGCCGAAGCCCGACGATCCGGCCTCCCGGCTCGCGCCGCGCTGACCCACCCGGATGCTCGCCCTTGTCGGTCTTGCGACGGTCCTCACGCTGCTCGGCCTCATCCTGAGCCGGCGGATGTCGCCGTTGGTGGCGCTCATCGCGGTGCCCACGGCGGCGTCTCTCCTCACCGGCTTCGGGACGCAGACGGGCGCGTTCATCCTCACGGGCCTGCAGCAGACGGCCTCGGTGGCGGCGATGTTCGTGTTCGCGATCCTGTATTTCGGGATCATGAGCGACGCCGGCCTGCTCGATCCGATCGTCGATCGCATCCTGCGGGGCGTCGGGACGCGGCCGCGGCGGATCGTGATCGGGTCGGCGCTGCTCGCGCTGCTCGTCCATCTCGATGGCTCCGGCGCGGTCACCTTCCTCGTCACGATTCCGGCCATGCTGCCGCTCTATGAGCGATTGCAGATGGACAGACGGATCCTGGCGTGCGTGGCGTCCATGGCGGCCGGCGTCAACTTCCTGCCGTGGACCGGACCGACGCTCCGCGCGTCGGCGGCGCTGCACGTGACCACCACCGAACTCTTTCGGCCCCTCCTTCCCGTACAGCTCGTAGGCCTGCTGTTTGTGTTCTCTGTCGCGTGGCTGCTCGGCAGTAGGGAAGAACGGCGGCTGGGCACCATCGTACAGGCGGACGGCTCGCTGCCGGGCCGCGCACTGAGCCCGGAGGCGCAGGTGCTCCGGCGTCCGAACCGGTTCTGGATCAACGCGGTCCTCACGCTCGCCGTGATGGCCGTCATGGTCGCCGGGGTGGTCGATCCCGCAGTGATGTTCATGCTTGGCACCGCCCTGGCGCTCATCATCAACTACCCGAGCTCCGATCAGCAACGCGAGCGCGTGGACGCGCATGCCCGCGCGGCGGTGATGATGGCGGCCATCCTGCTGGCGGCGGGGGCCTTCACGGGGATCATGAAAGGCTCGGGTATGCTGACCGCGATGGCCGGCGCGGCGGTGCACGCCGTCCCGCCGCACCTGGCGCACCATCTGCCGTTCGCGCTCGGCCTGGTCTCGATGCCCTTGAGCCTGCTGTTCGATCCGGACTCGTTCTACCTCGGTGCGCTTCCGGTCGTCGCGGAAGTGGGCAAGACGCTCGGGGTGCCGGCTATCCAACTGGGGCAGGCGGCGCTGCTCGGCCAGATGACCACCGGGTTTCCCGTCAGTCCGCTCACGCCGGCCACCTTCCTGGTTGTCGGGCTGACGGGCATCGAGCTGGGTGAGCATCAGCGCTACACTGCGCCGTACCTGTTCCTCGCTTCGATCGTGATGACGATCGCCGCCGTCCTGTTCGGAGTATTCCCCTTGTGAAGACCATACGGATCGGCGGTGGCGCGGGCTTTTCGGGCGATCGCATCGAGCCCGCCGTGGCCCTCGCGCGCGACGGCGCCCTCGACTACCTGGTGTTCGAGTGCCTCGCCGAACGGACCATCGCGCTGGCCCAGCAGGCCAAGGCGCGCGATCCGACTGGCGGCTACGATCCGCTCCTCGAGTCGCGCATCGAGGCGGTGCTCCCGGCGTGCCACGAACAGCGCGTGACCATCATCACCAACATGGGGGCGGCCAACCCGCGTGCCGCAGGCGCGGCGGTGGCCGCGGTTGCCCGGCGCCGCGGATTGTCCGGGCTGTCGATCGCCACCGTCTCGGGCGACGACGTGTTCGACGCGGTGGTCGCGGGCGACTACGTTGTCTTGGAGACGGGGGAGCCGGTCGCGGCATTCGGCGATCGCCTGCTGTCCGCCAACGCATACATCGGCGCGGCGCCACTCATCGAGGCGCTCGGCGCTCGAGCGGACGTGGTGATCACGGGGCGCGCCGCCGATCCGGCATTATTCGTCGCGCCGCTCGTGCACGAGTTCGGCTGGGCGCTCGACGACTGGACGGCGCTCGGCCGCGGCACGCTGGTCGGCCACATGCTCGAATGCGCCGGGCAGGTGACGGGCGGGTACTTCGCCGATCCCGGCTGCAAGGACGTCGAGGGTTTGAGCGATCTTGGATTCCCGATTGCGGAAGTTCCCGGCGACGGGCCCTTCGTGGTCACGAAGCTGGCCGGCTCCGGCGGGGCAGTGACGCCGGCGACCTGCAAGGAACAACTCCTGTACGAGATCCACGATCCCGCCGCCTACGTCACCCCTGACGTCGTCGCCGATTTCAGCCGCGTGCGGGTGACGGAGCTGGCGAAGGATCGCGTCGCGCTGGACGGGGCCGGCGGGCGGCCCCGTCCCGAGACGTTGAAGGTCTCCCTCGGGTTTCGTGACGGCTACATCGGCGAGGGGCAGATCTCATACGCAGGGGCTGGCGCGGTGGCTCGCGCGCGATTGGCCGCGCGGATTGTCGAGGAGCGGCTCGCGAGTCTGGGCTTCGCCGCCGCGGACGTCCGATCCGATGTGATCGGCATCAGCGCGCTGCACGGCAGCCAGATCTCGACGGTCACGTCGGAGCCCTACGAGGTGCGGGTCCGGGTTGCCGCGCGAGCACCCTCGGCGGCCGAGGCACAGAAGGTCGGCAGCGAAGTCGAAGCGCTCTACACCAACGGCCCCGCGGGCGGCGGCGGAGCGACCAAGGTGGTCCGTGAGGTCGTGTCCGTCGCTTCGACGTTCGTGCCGCGATCCCTGGTCTCGTGCACGATCCATCGGGAGGTGGTCTGACATGCAGCTGCGCGCCATCGCTCACGCCCGCAGCGGCGACAAGGGGACGACCGCCAACATCGCGCTCATCGCCTTCGACGATCGCGACTATCCGCGGCTGGTCGCGCAGGTCACCGCCGATCGCGTCAAGGCGTGGTTCACCGATCTCATCGCTGGGAACGTGGTGCGCTACGAGCTGCCGCTCATCGGCGCGCTCAACTTCGTCCTCTACGGCGTCATCGGCGGCGGCGTGACCCGCACCCTGGCGCTCGATCCGCATGGCAAGTCACTGAGCTCCGCGTTGCTGGAGATGGAGATCCCGGATGACCCCTCGCCGAGCCGCTGAGCGGGCGTGCGCCAGCCTGCCACTGGTCTGCCTGATCGTGGCGACGCTGTCGAGCGATGCCGCGGCCCAGGTCGTGCGGCTCGAAATCCTCTCGCGCCAGCCAGCGCCGGCGCAGCCCTCCGGCGCCGCCGGACCGTACGAGATCGTGCGTGGCCGCGTGTACGGCGAGGTGGATCCGCGCGACTCACACAACCGCATCATCCAGGACCTCGATCTCGCGCCACGGAATGCGCGCGGCCGGGTCGAGTACGTGGCCACCTTCGCGCTCGCTCGGCCGATCGATCCAACGAAAGCGTCGGGCGTGCTGATTTACCAGGTCGTCAACCGCGGCAACGGCGACGTGGCGGCGAACCCCGACGGCGACATCACGCTGGTCAGCGGCTGGCAGGGCGACGTCGTCCCGACCGCGGCCAATCAGACGATCACGGTGCCGGTCGCGCGGAACGCCGACGGATCTCCCGTCACCGGCCCCGTCCTCGCCCGCTTCTTCGACGTTCCTCCCGGCACGACGACGATGCCGATCCGTTTGAGCTCGATGGGTAGCGGACCGCCGGTCTATCCGCCGGCTGACGTCAACGAACAGACCGCCATGTTGACGATGTTTGCGAGCGAGAGTCCGTCCGGCGTGAAGGGGGGCGCCGCCGTGGTGCCGCGCGCGGCCTGGGCGTTCGCGGACTGCCGCACGACGCCGTATCCGGGCGTGCCGGATCCCACCCGTATCTGTGTCAAGGACGGCTTCGATCCGGTGAAGCTGTACGAGCTCGTCTACACGGCCCGGGACCCGCTCGTCCTCGGCCTCGGTCTGGCAGCCACCCGCGACATCGTGTCGTTCTTCCGGCACGACGCCACGGACGCTGCCGGGACGAGCAACCCCGTCGCCGGTCTGATCGCTCATGCGATCGCCCTCGGCGACTCGCAGTCCGGGAACTTCATCAAGACCTTCGTCCATCTCGGGTTCAACGAGGATCGCGCCGGCCGGATGGTGTGGGACGGCGTATTTCCGCGCATCGCCGCACGCCAGACCCCGATGAACTTCCGTTTCGCGCTGCCGGGCGGCGCGGCGACGCTCTATGAGCCGGGCAGCGAGCCGGTCGTGTGGTGGGGCCGCTACACGGATGTCCGGCGCGGACGCGCCGCGGCCAGCCTGCTCGATCGCTGCCTTGCCTCCAAGACCTGTCCCAAGGTGATCGAAGCGTTCGGGTCGACCGAGTTCTGGGGGCTGCGGATGTCACCCGGCCTGATCGGCACCGACGCGAAGGCTGATATCCCCCTGCCGGACAACGTCCGCCGCTATTACTACCCCGGCACGACGCACGGCGGCGGGCGGGGCGGCTTCCGGATCGAGCCTCCGGCCGGCGGTGCGGGGAGCTGCTCGCTGCCCGCGAATCCCAATCCGGAAGCGGATACGACCCGCGCCCTGACGCGCGCACTCATCGCCTGGGTCGTCTCGGGCACGCTGCCGCCTCCCAGCCGGTATCCACGGCTCGAGGACGGTCAGCTGGTCGAGGCCACGATGGCGGCGGTCGGCATGCCGAAGCTGCCCGGCCTGACGGTCCAGGGCTCACCGGTGAACCCGGTCCTCGATTACGACTTCGGCCCGGGGTTCGTGAAGAACGATCTCTCCGGGATCATCAGCCGCCAGCCACCCCGCATCGTCCAGGAGATCCCGACGTTCGTACCGAAGGTCGATGCCGATGGAAATGAGACCGTGGGGGTGGCGTCAGTCCTCTACCAGGCGCCCCTCGGGACGTATCTGGGCTGGAACCTCACCGCATCGGGCTTCTTCGCCGGCCGCGGCTGCGGCTTCGTCGGCGGCTACCTTCCGTTCGCGACAACGAAAGCGGAGCGTGAGCGCACCGGCGATCCGCGCCTCTCGGTCGAGGAGCGCTACGGCACGCTGGAAGGCTACACCTGCGTCGTCGACAAGGCAGTGCGGCAGGCCGTGACCGAGCGCTTTCTGCTGCCGGTCGACGGCGCGCGCCTGGTGGACGAGGCGAAGAAGAGCGCTGTGCTGCCCGTCGAGGCCGAGAGCACTGCCGCCAATCGCGCGATCGGCCGGGCTCGGTGCGGCGGCGCCCCGTAGCAGTGCATCTATGGGCTGCGGGACCTGCGAAGGGGCCAATTGCTTCATCGTCAATCGTCGTGCCGGCGGCGCGGGTGGGCCCAGACGTGGCCGCACACGGTGCAGCGGTAGAAAACATCCGAGCCGGCCAGGAGGATGCGGCTGATGGTGTCCCGCTGGCAGATCGGGCACACGGCCAGCGTATACGGCAGCCCGACCCGGCGTTCAGGACGATCGACCACAGGTTCACTCCGAAGCCCGATTTGCTCAGGGACCCCAGAACGGCTGAGGTGAATGCTACGCCCTTGCTGAGCTCGCCGCAAGCGACCGGCGGCCGCGCACGCGAGGAAGGAGCCTGCCGCGCTTCATCGGACAGGGCCTGCAGGCATAATCGATTGGCCTGCCCCCCTGAGGCCGGTGCTGGCTATCCACGGATCCGGGTCGCCGAAGTAGATGGAGCAGCGTCGTAGCGAGGTCACGATGGGCGTACGCAAGGGGAGCGGGGCCGGGCTGCGACGTGCCCTCGGGGTGACCGCATCCATCACGGTGGTGACCCTGACGCTGTCGCTGCGCGCGCAGCCGGCGACGCCGTTCGCACCGCTGCCGCTCCACGTCGAGTCGCCGCCGGACAATCCGTCCACGCCGGCCAAGGTCGCGCTCGGCCGGCTGTTGTTCTGGGATCCGATCCTGTCGGGCGCCCAGGACATCGCGTGTGCGACCTGCCATCACCCGGTTCACGGCTATGCCGACGGCCGCGACCTGCCGATTGGCACCGGCGGAACGGGCATGGGGCCGGCGCGGATCTACCCTGGCGGGATCAATCCGCTGGTGAAGCGCAACAGCCCGACGATTTTGAACATCGCATTCAATGGCATCGACACCGCCGGGCATGTCAGCCCCGCCGACGCACCGATGTTCTGGGACTCACGTACGCGCGGGCTCGAAGCGCAGGCCCTTGTTCCGATCGAATCGCTCGAGGAGATGCGCGGGGGCGCGGGTCCGGACGGGCAGGGCGTGGCCGGCGCAGTCAGCCGGGTGCGCAGTGTGCGGCGCTATCGGGAGCTCTTCCGGGAGGCGTTCGGCGAGGGCGACGATGCGGTGAGTGCGGTGAACCTGTCGAGGGCGATCGCGGCGTTCGAGCGATCGCTGGTGAGCTCCGATGCGCCGTTCGACCGTTATCTGCGGGGCGATCAGTCGGCGATGACAGTTCCGGCGCTGCGCGGGATGACGGCGTTCATCGAGCATGGCTGCACGCAATGCCACAAGGGGGCGATGCTGTCCGACTATCAGCTGCACGTGATCGGCGTGTCGGACAACTCGAAACTCGGCGCGGCCGACCCCGGCGCCGAGGGGCGGTTCGCGTTCCGCACGCCGACGTTGAGGAATCTCGCCTTCACCGCGCCATACATGCACAGCGGTCTGATCAAGGACCTCGGCAGCGCAGTGGGCTTCTACAAGGAGGTGGGCGGCGGCGCGCCAGGCCTCAACCACTTCGATCAGCCGCGCCGCATCAATGGGCACCTAGTGCTCGGCTCGCCGGTCAGCCGCGACAAGCTCGATCCCTTGTTGCGCCAGGTGAGCGTCAACAACGAGCTCGACGAGCTCGTCGCGTTCCTCAACTCGCTCAATGGATCGTTCGACCGATCCGTGCCGGCGCACGTGCCGAGCGGACTGAGGCCGGGCGGGCGCTGAGCGAAGAGCCGCCGGCTGGACCGATCGCGGGAACAAACCTTGGCGTTGATGTCTCCGTCTAAGGCTTCTGCATGGAAAATCCCGCGGGCGCCCTTCGCTACGCCATCCGCCAGTTCGCCGCCGCGCCGATCTTTACGGCCGCGGCGGTTCTGACCCTCGCGCTCGGCATCGGCGGCACGACCGCCATCTTCACGCTGATTCACGCGGTCATGCTGCGCTCGCTACCGGTCGCGGACCCCGCCGCCCTCTACCGGATCGGCGACGGTGACGACTGCTGCGTCGAAGGCGGGCCGCAGGATAGGTGGGGGATGTTCTCGTATCCGCTGGTGGAGCGGCTGCGCGCCGAGACCCCCGAGTTCGAGCAGGTCACGGCGTTCCAGGCCGGCGGCGCGCGGTTGAGCGTGCGCCGGCAGGGCGTTGACAGCGCCGCCCAACCGCTGCGCTCCGAGTACGTCAGCGGCAACTACTTCCAGACCCTCGGCGTGGGTGCGTTCGGCGGGCGCGTGCTCACCGCGGAGGACGATCGACCCGACTCGACTCCGGTTGTCGTCCTCAGCCATCACGTCTGGGACACGCTCTACGGACGCGACGCCTCAGTCGTCGGCTCGACGTTCGTAATCGAGGGCCATCCCTTCTCGGTGATCGGCGTGGCCCCGCCCGGCTTCTTCGGCGAGACGCTGCGCGGCAACCCGCCGGACCTGTGGATTCCGCTCAACCAGGAGCCGCTCATCTCGGGCGGGGGCTCGCTGCTGCGCCAGCCGGTGTCCGCCTGGCTGCGGGTGATCGGCCGGTTGCGTCCCGGAGCCTCCATCGACGGCATGGCCGCGCGGCTGACCGGCGTGCTGCGCGACTGGATGCAGCACGACTCCGGCTATCCCGCCAACTGGATGGCCGACGTCGTCCGCCTGCTGCCCAAGCAGACCATCGCGGTCGTGCCGGCCGGCGCGGGCGTGGGCGTGATGAAGGAGCAGTACAGCCGGACGCTGCAGATCCTCCTGGGGGTATGCGCGCTGGTGCTGCTCATCGCGTGCGCGAACGTCGCCAACCTGCTGCTGGCGCGCAGCGTCGCCCGGCGCACGCAAACCGCCATCCGGCTCGCCATCGGTGCGACGCGGGGTCAGATCGTGCGCCAGGCGCTGGTCGAGAGCGTGCTCCTGGCCATCGGCGGCGGCGTCGCCGGCCTGCTGGTCGCGGCCGGTGCGGCCCGCCTCCTGCTGTCGCTGGCCTTTACCAACGTGCAGTTCCTGCCGATCAGCACGCAGCCGTCGCCGCTGGTGCTCGCCTTCGCCACCGCCCTGGCGCTGGTCACCGGCATCCTCTTCGGGGCGGTCCCCGCGTGGCTGTCGACGCGGACCGATCCGGTCGAAGCGCTGCGCGGCTCAGGACGCAGCTCCAGCGACCATTCGTCGTTCGCCCGCACCGCGCTGCTCATCGTTCAGGCGACGCTGTCGGTGGTTCTCGTGGCGGGCGCGACGATGCTGGCGCGGAGCCTGGCAAAGATCGAGCATCAGGACTTCGGCTATCTGGTCCAGGATCGGGTCGTCATCTCGCTGAATCGTCCGCCGGCGACCTACACCCAGCCGAAGCTGGCGGCGCTCTACCGCAGCATCGAAGATCGCCTGACGCAGCTGCCTGGCGTGCAGGGAGCCGGGCTCGCGCTCTACAACCCGCTCACCGACAACTGGGGCGAGTTGATCCTCGTCGCCGGTCATCCGATGCCCAAGCTCGGCGAGCAGGCGGGCGCGTCGTGGGATCGCGTCAGCGCCAACTACCTGCAAAACTTCGGGGTCGGCCTCGTGCGCGGGCGGCACTTCACCTCCGCCGACAACGAGACGACCGAGCCGGTGGCGGTCGTCAACGAGACGTTCGTGAAGCGCTTCTTTCGTCCCGGCGAGGATCCGCTCGATCAGCATTTCGGTCTCGACGTGCCCGAGAACGTCAACACCTTCCGCATCGTCGGCGTCGTCCGTGACGCGAAGTTCGCGGGGTTCGCCCTGGGCAGCCCGGCGCGGCCGATGTTCTATGTGCCGCTGGCCCAGAACGTCGATTACCGCAACGACCTGATGAAGCGGATCGAGCTGCAGTCGCATTTCGTCGGCGGCATGATGCTCGTCACCCGGCAGGCGCCCGGCACGCTCGACCCGGTGTTGCGGCGCGTGCTCGCGGAGATCGATCCGAACCTGACGATCACCAGCGTGCGCACCATGGAGGAGCAGGTCGCGCTGTCGTTCAACCAGGAGCGCGCGCTGGCGGGACTCGCGGGGTTGTTCGGCATCGTGGCGCTGCTCCTCGCCGCGATCGGTCTCTATGGCGTGACGGCATACACGGTGGCCCAGCGCACCAATGAGATCGGCATCCGCATGGCACTCGGCGCCGACCGGCAGAAGGTTATGGCGCTGGTCCTGCGCGGCGCATTCAGCCGGGTCGCCATCGGTTTGCTGATCGGCCTGCCTCTGGCCGTTGGCGCCGGACGGTTGATCGCCGCGCAGCTATACGGCGTGTCGTTCTGGGATCCGGTCGCACTGAGCGTGGCGGCCGGGTCGCTCGCGATCTGCGGTCTGGTGGCGGCGCTCCTCCCGGCCCGCCGCGCCGCGTCGATCTCGCCGATCCGCGCGCTCCGCACGGAGTAACCAGCCGGGTCAGTCGCGTGAGGCCACCGGCCCGGCTATGATGGAGCCATGCTGGGCCTTGCTCCTGCCCCCCCACCCGCCGCGTTGGGCGCCGATCGCGCCGGGCGCTGAGATCGTCTCAGGCATGGCGAAATCGACCGGCCGCTCACGTCGCGTCTCCAACGGTCTCGTCGGCCTCGGGTCGGCGGCGGTCCTGACGATCTACGGCGCCGGCTATCTACGGACCCGTCCGGCGGCCGCCCGGATCGCGCTCGCGGCGGAGCGGCGACCTGTCGCAGCGCCGTACGAAATGCCCGCCCCATCATCTTCGGGAGAGCCCGCGGCGGTGCGGTCCGAGTTGTCGGCGGCGCCACCGTCGGCCGCCGCCAGCGCACCAGCCACCGCATCACCCGCCGTGACGCCGCCGCTGTCCGCGCCAGCCCCTGATGCGTCGCCGATCGTGCCGAAGTCGCGGTCAGCCCGCGCGGTGCGTTCGCCGACCGCGAAATCCGCGACAGGGGTTGACCGGGTCGCGGTCGGCCGGCCAGCGTCGTCTCAGCCCGCGGCCAGCGCGAGATCCGTCGAGGCGCCTCCAGCGGAGCACCTGGCGGCTCCCTCTGCATCGGCCGAACTGCCCCCGGTCGCCGCCGTGACGCCCGACCCGGTAACGGCTCCGGCAGCGGCCTCGCCCGCGCCGGCGGCCCCGGCCGCAGCTCCGACGGCGACGACAGCGGCCGCGCCCCACTGGAAGGACGGGACGTATCTCGGCTGGGGCTCGAGCCGCCACGGCGACATCCAGGCGTCGGTGGAGATTCGCGACGGGCGCATCGTGTCCGCCACCATCGCCCAGTGCCTGACCCGTTACTCCTGCTCGTGGATTGCCGCGCTGCCGCCGCAGGTCGCGGCGCGCCAGAGCCCTGAGACCGACTACGTCTCCGGCGCCACCCAGAGCACCAACGCCTTCTACTACGCCGTCGTCGAGGCGCTCAGCAAGGCCAAGTGACTCACAGCATCCCGGCGATGGGCACAATCGTGACCATCGAGACCCTCGCCGCGGACGCTGACGCCCTTCCGCGGATCGAGCGAGCATTCGACTGGATCCGCCAGGTCGAGGCGACCTGCACGCGCTTCGAGCCTGACAGCGAAGCGATGCGGCTCACTGCCCGGTTCGGCACTCCGGTGCCGGTAAGCGACATCCTCTTCGAGGCGGCCCGGTTTGCAGTGGCGGTAGCCGAGGCGAGCGGCGGCGCCTTCGATCCCACCGTCGGCCACATGCTCCAGGCGCGCGGCTTCAATCGGCATTACCGCACCGGAAAAGCTGCCGCGAGCACGATGGTGCCCGCGACTGATCCGACCTTTCGCGACGTTCACATCGACGCCGCCAACCGCACGATCACGCTGCTGCGGCCGGTGATCCTCGATCTCGGCGCGATCGCCAAAGGCCTCGCGATCGATCTCGCCGCCCGCGAGCTGGCGCCGCTCGCGGACTTTGTGGTCGATGCCGGCGGCGACCTGTATCTGGCGGGCCGGGGACCCGGCGGCCAGCCGTGGCGCGTCGGCATCCGTCATCCACGCGAAGACGGTCTCTTGCGCCAGCTCACCATCACCGATGCGGCCGTGTGCACCTCCGGCGATTACGAGCGTCCCGCCCCCGACGGCGGTGCCGGCCATCACCTGATCGATGCCCGCACTGGAGTGTGTGCGCGGACCGTCAGCAGCGCGACAGTCGTCGCGCCCACCGCGATGGTCGCGGACGCCTTCGCCACTGCCGCGTTCGTGCTCGGGCCGGTGGACGGCGTCGCGTTTCTCGAGGCTCAGGACGTCGAGGGCCTCATCGTGTCCCCGTCATTGGAGCAGCATGCCACCCGAGGGTTCGCAGCGACGTTCGCCGGTCCGGCGATTCTTCGGCACGCCGAAAGGCCTGCTGATCATCCTGCTCGTCATTCTCGTGGGCGTCGCCGCCGTGATCGACGGCGCCCGGCTGATCGCACCCGGACTGGTTAGCGCGGTCGCGGCCGCGGTGATCGTCGACCTGCCGATCCTGCGACTGCGCTCCGGCAAGTGGGACGTCCCGAGCGGAGCGGTCCTGACCGGGATGCTGATCGCGATGGTCCTCAGCCCGCACGAACCCTGGTACGTGCCGGCCTCCACCTCGATCGTCGCCATCGTCAGCAAGTACCTCGTTCGAACCCGATCGGCCAACGTATTCAACCCGGCCGCGCTTGGGCTCGTGCTCACCTTCTACGTCTTCGACACGGGACAGAGTTGGTGGGGCGCGCTGCCGGAAGGGCCGCCGCTGGCGTTTGCTGCGCTGCTGCTGACCGGGATCTTCATCGCCGACCGGGTGAACAAGATGCCGATGGTGCTGGCGTTTCTGGGCGCCTACTTCGGGCTGTTCACGATCACTGCCTTCGCCGGGGCGCCGGTCCACGTCGTTGAGATCTTTCGCACGCCGGACGCCCAGGCGGCGCTGTTCTTCGCCTTCTTCATCCTCACCGATCCCCCGACCTCGCCGGTGCGGTATGGCAACCAGATCGTCTGCGCGCTGATCGTCGCCGGCGTGAGCTTCGCGGTCTTCGAATGGGTCGGTGCGGCCCACTATCTGCTTGCCGGCGTGCTGGCCGGCAACGTGTGGGAGGCGTGGTCGCGCACCCGCATCGCGAGAGGGCGTCACCGTGCCGGTGGTAAGCGAGCGGCACCCGTTTCGACGGTGCTGATCTCGAGTTGATCGCACCCTTCTTCTAGTCCCCAGCCCCTCGCCCCTCAAATGTCCAGATCCTTCATGGTCAGTACAATGAAGCATGGCGGGGCGCATCTGCTACCACTGCAAACAGCTGGTCGACGAGGGGGAGCCGCATGACTGCTGGACGACCACCGAGTCGGCGCTGACGGAGGATCTGTCCGAGGATCTGCAGGACGCGTGGCAGCGTCTGCGCGAGGAGGCGGTGGCGCTGGGTGAGCAGCGCGTCTACGCCTCGCACAAGTCGATCATGTTCTCGCGAAAGTCGTGCTACTGCTTCGTGCGGCCAAAGAAGCAGTTCCTCGAGGTGTGCCTGTTCCTGGGCCGCACCGTCGCCGGCCCGGCGGTGCGTCGCAGCGCGCCGACCTCCTCGACCAAGATCGCCCACACGCTGCACATCCGCCACCGTGACCAGGTCGAGGCGCCGCTGACCGACTGGCTGCGCGAAGCCTACGAGTGGTCCGAGCTGGCCGCCACAGTGAAAGCACGCCGCGCCAGACCGGCGGCAAAGTCGACTACAACGAAACCGCGCGTGATGAGGAAGCCGAAGAAGAAGACCGGCGCGGTCGCAAAGCGCGCCAGGTAGCCCCATCGGGAGAGTACGTCAGCCGATGCTGCGGGCTCGAAGCCGAGACGCCTTGTCCGTGCCGGACCACGTATTACCCTCCTCGGCGAGGAACGCGGCACTGGCGCGCTCGCGCGCCTGGGCGATCCGCCGGTGCGCTTCGTCCTGCATCAGTTGCTGGACCCGGCACGGCGACTGGCCGGGCTCGGGCGTCACGCGCGTGTAGCTGCCGTCGGCGTTCAGCCGGCGCGCCTTGACGGTATCCCGGAACATCGAGCGGAGCGCGTTCAGGACGGTCGCCTTGTGTCCGGGATCCTGGACAGGGAACATCAGCTCGATCCGCTTGTCCAGGTTTCGCGTCATCCAGTCGGCGCTCGCCAGATAGACCTGCTCGTCGCCGCCGTTCAGGAAGTAGTAGGCGCGGGCGTGCTCGAGAAAGCGGTCGACCACCGAGATCACGTCGATGTGCTCGCTGATCCCCGGCAGTCCCGGGCGAAGCGCGCAGATGCCGCGGACGTTGAGGTGGATTCGCACCCCGGCCTGCGAGGCCGCGTAGAGCGAGGTGATGATCTCCTCGTCGATGAGCGAGTTCATCTTGGCGACGATCTCGGCCGGCTCGCCAGCCTCCGCCCGGCCCCGTTCCCGGTTGATCAGGCGGACAAACCGGCGGCGAAGATCGGTCGGCGCCATGACGAGCTTCTTCATTTTCGGCGGATCGGAATAGCCGGTCAGCGTATTGAAGAAGGCCGAGGCGTCCTCGGCGAACGCCGTGGCCGCGGTCATCAGGCCGAAGTCGGTGTAGATCCGCGCGGTGCGCTCGTTGTAGTTGCCCGTCCCGACGTGCACGTAGCGGCGCAGGCCGTCCGGAGTGCGCCTGACGATCAGGCAGATCTTGGCGTGGGTCTTGTACCCGCGGACCCCATAGATAACGTGCGCTCCGGCGGCCTCGAGCGCGCGCGCCCAGCGGATGTTACGCTCTTCGTCGAAGCGCGCAGTCAACTCGACCAGGACCGTTACCTGTTTGTTGGCCTCGGCCGCCCGCTGCAGGCTGGCGATCATCGGCGACCCGACACTGACGCGATAGAGCGTCTGTTTGATCGCCAGGACGTCCGGATCCTCGGCCGCCTGCTCGAGCAGCGCGACCACCGGATCGTAGGCGTCGTACGGGTGGTAGAGCAGCACGTCGCGCTCGTCGATCATCGAGAACAGATCCGGATGCGCCGCGCCGGCCAGCATCGCCGCCGGCACGAGCGGCGGATCCCGGAGGTCCTCGTAGCCGGGAATCTCCGTCAAGCCGGCGAGCACCCGGAGGTCGACCGGACCCGGCACCGCATAGACGTTGCCGGCCTCCAGCTCGAGCCGCTGGCGCAGCAGGAGCACCAGCTCCTCTGACGCCGAGGCTTCGATCTCGAGCCGGATCACGTCGCCGCTGCGCCGCCGCCTGATCTCACGCTCGACCAGCTCCAGATGGGTGCGGCCCCCTTCGTCGTCGAGATCGATCTCGGCGTCCCGCGACAGGCGGATCACCGCCGATTCGAGCACCGCCTGCCCCGAGAAGAGTTGTGGCAGGTGTGCGCCGATGATGTCCTCGAGCAGGACGAACGAATAGCCAGAGCTGTCGGCCACCGGCACGAGGCGGGGGAGTCCGGCTGGCACCTGCACGATCGCCAGCCGCGCGGCGGTCTCGCCCGGGCTGGGGGCGAGACGCAAGGCAAGATTCAGGCTCAACGAGGCGAGCAGCGGGAACGGTCGCGACTCGTCGATGCCGAGCGGGGTCAGGACCGGGAGCACACTTGTACGGAAGTAGGCGTTGAGCGCCAGGGCACGATCTCCGAGGCTGGCCGTCGGCCACAGCCGGATGCCTCGCTCGGCCAGCTTGGGCAGCAACTCGTCCCGCGTCAGCGCATAGAGGCCCGTGACGAGCGCATGCGTCCGCTGCCGGATCAAGCGAAGCTGCTCGGCGGCGGTCAAGCCCGCGAGGTCACGCGACTCGTCGCCGGCCGCGACGGCCTCCTCCAATGCGGCCACCCGCACCATGAAGAACTCGTCGAGATTCGACGAGGCAATCGCCACGAACTTGACGCGCTCGAGCAGCGGCGTGGTCGGATCGGCCGCTTCTTCGACCACCCGTTCGTTGAACGCGAGCCACGACAGCTCGCGGTTCAGGTAGAGCGCGCTGGTGATCACGTTGGTGGTCATAGTCCGCCCGCCGCAATCACCAGCTGCCGTCCAAAGGTCGCCACGAACAGGTCGGATCGCGCCGACGCCGCCAACCGCTCCATCGTCATGTCTCCGGTTCCATCGAGCTGCATCGTCCAGGTCGTGTCGCGTCGCACCAGCTGAAGCCCCCGGACCTTCTGCACGTGCTCGGCGTCAAGGCCGTTGGCGATGCGCAGGATGGCCGCGAGCTTGTCCACGGTGATGCGATCCTCGCGGTCCAGCGCGACGTAGGGCAAGTGCGTCTTCTGGGGCAGGGCGCCGCGATGATAGCGGGCGATGTTGGCGACGATCGCGGTTTCCTCGTCGGAGAGTCCGAAAATTTGCGACGCGGCGAGGATGTATTGCGTGTGCTTGTGGTGCGAGCGGAGGCTGACGTAAATCCCGACGTCGTGGAGGAGCGCCGCGACCTGCAGCAGCAGCCGCTGCCGTTCTCCGAGCCCGTGCTCGTCGACCAGCTCGTCGAAGAGCCGCACCGAAAGTTCCGCGACGTGCCGGCCGTGATCGCGATCGAGCCGGTAGCGCTGGCCCAGCGATTCCGCGCTGGCCAGCACCTGACGGCTGAACTCCTCGGTACTCGAGCGGCTGCCGAGATCCGCGATGTCGAGCAGCATTCCGGCCCGAAGCGAGGCATCGCAGACGACGATGCGGCGGGCCGCTGTTTCGGCGACCAGTGCGCGATACACGAGGAGCGCGGGGGCAACGCTCTCCGCTTCTGATGGGGTCAGCCGGAAGCGCTCGACCAGTTCGTCCTCTTCGAGCCGCGCGACCTCGTCGCAGAAGGCGAGGAACTGCTCACGGGCGATCTCGCGCGGTCCTGCCTCGTTCTCGTTCTCGAGGATCTGGGCGGCGGCAAACCGCATGTCGCCGCCAACGCCGATCAAGTGCGAGACCCTGTTGAGCGGCACCTCGACACGAATTTCCTCGATGAGGTTCGAAATGTAGCGGCGCAGCAGGGTCATCTGCACGTCGCGGCTGTGACGCTGCAGGTCGAGCTGCTGACGGATACGGATCGATCCGAGCGCGTAAACCCCGGAGTGGGTCGGCTCACCGCGCCGCAGCAGCGTCAGGCTGGTGCTGCCGCCACCGACTTCAGCGAGCAGCGTGCGCGCGCCGCGAAAGGCGGCGTGCGTCTCGAGCGTGTCCCGTACCGCCAGGAACAGCAGCCGCCCTTCCTCCGCCTCGTTGATGATGTCGAACTCGATCCCGGTGCGGCGACGGATGCGGTCCAGGAAGACGTCACCATTGCGGGCCTCGCGGACCGCGCTGGTCGCAGCCGCCCGGACCTGGCTCACGCCGTAGAGATCCATGGACTTCCGGAAGCCGTCCAGGGCGCCGATGACCGCGTCACCGGTGCTGGATCGGATCGCCCCGCCGGACGAGAAGGAGTCGCGGCCGAGCGGCACGCTACGCGACAGCTCCTCGACCATGCGCGGCGGCTCGCCGGGCCGGATTTCGGCAATCGCCAACCGGATGGCGCTGGCGCCCATATCGAGCACGGCGACCAGGCCGGAATCGGCCGCTGCGGGGCTGGCGGCGTCCGGTCGCGCGGCAACGTCGTCAATCGGCATCAAACGATGATACCGGACGGCTGAGACAGGGCGTCGGATCAGGCGTCGAGGAGGCGGATCGCTAGACCGGCCAACGGGAGGGCGCTGGCGCTACCGCAGCGGCTGCTTCTGGGGAAGATGCAGATCGCGCCACTGCGTTTTGACCAGCGGAAGCGGCACCCGCGAGGAGTGACGCCCGTCCCGTCCTGGCGTCAGCGACGGCACGCCGACGCCCGACGTGTGCAGACGATGCGTTCTGCCGCGCATACACGGGCACGGCACGTCACACCGCACCCCACGCCCGCGTTCGGCCAGCCGGCTCGGGCCCGGCCGTCACGAGTGCGGCAATCGCGCGCGCGATCTTGTCGCCGCCGTGCACTGACGGTTCAATCGGATTGGCGTAATCCCGCGGCTCGCGGCACACCTGTCTAAGCTCGAGCGTGTCGACCCGGAGGTCAAGGGCCGTGCGGAGGATGACGTCGTTGAACAGCGCGACCCCCAACCGGGCCGGTGTGACTTCCGGGTCGTCGAGGTTGCCGTTGTAGATGGTGCACACGGCCGTCGGTCTGCCGAGCTCTGCGACGTCACGGATCGCTCGCCGGTAAGCCGCTTCGAACACTGCGAGGCGCCTCGCGAACGCATCGAGGGCCTGCGCGGTGCTGGTGACGCGCAGGCTCAGGAGGTCGCGATTCTGCAACGCGTCGTTGCCCCCAACCGAGACGACCAGGTGCGTGGCGTCGGCGGGGATGGCTCGCAGCTGTGCGGCCAGCCCGGACGTCGTCGCGCCATCAACCGCGCGTAGGGTCGCGCGCCATCCGGCGGGCAGTACGGCGCGCAACTGCGCGGCCACGTCTGGCCCTGGCGCCACGTAGCGCGCGTTGTCGAAGACGGAATCGCCAAGCAGAACGACATGCGGCGCCGGCTGAGTCATGCCGAGTCCAGCCGCAACTGCTGTGCCGGGATTCCGCCCCTGGGCATGGACACTAGGTCAATCCAATCTCGACGAGGATCTCGCGAAAGCGGCGATCGTCGTGCAGCGCCGCGAACCGCGGATCGACCTTGAGGGCGAGGACGTCGAAGGCGCGGTCCCCGCAGGCCTTTCGCAGGCACTCAAATCCCTCGTCGACCTGGCCGAGCGGAAATCGGATGGTGGCGAACTCGAAGGGCGACACATAGCGTTGTCGCGCGATGGCCTGGAGGCGGCGCTGGGCGGCGATCGCGAGCTTGCGCTTACCCGAGAGCGCCAGCGTGCGCGCCAGCGCGGCCTGCATCCGCGGGCTGTGCGGCGCGAGATCGATCGCGCGCTGAAAGGCGGCCGCGGCTTCATCGAGATCCGCGCGTTGTTCCTGGATGACGCCGAGCGCCCAATAGGCCGGCGAGAAGTACGGGTTCAGCTCGATCGTGTGATCGCACTGCTCGAGCGCCGCGTCGAAGTCGCGGCGATAAAGGTGGACGATCGCGAGGTCGCGCGCCACGATCGAGGACACCGGGTCGAGCGACTGCGCCAACCGCATCTCCTCACGGGCATCGTCCAGGCGCCCCATCGGCACGAGGCACGACATCGCGTACCAGTGATGGGCGGTGGCGTAGCCGGGATCGAGACCGATCGCGACCAGGAACTCGCGCGCCGCCGCGTGCCAGTCCCAATCCTGCGTGGCTTTCATGTGCGCGAGCGACGTATGCGCTTCGGCCGAGTTGCCGTCGAGCATCACCGCCGACGCGGCGCTTGACGCGGCGCGGGCCCAGGCCACCGCCGGCTGCCGCACGCCGTAGTGCGCCATCAACCCGTGGGCGTCGGCCAGCCCGCTGTGCGCGGGTGCGAACTGCGGATCCTCGACGATCGCCTTCTCGAAGAACTCGAGCGCCTTGTGCAGCCCTTCGTCGGTCCGCTGGCTCAGGTGATAGCGCCCCTGGACGTAGAGATTACGAGCGGCGAGGTTCTCCGCCGCCCGGCGGCTGCCACGCCGCTGCCCGGCGTCGAGCAGCCGCGGTTCCAGTTTGCGGACCACGGCGTCCGCGACCGCGTCCTGCGCTGCGAAGACCTCGTCGGCGTCGGCGTCGATCGATTCCGACCAGAGATACGACGCCGTGGCGCTGTCCACGAGGTGGACCGTCGTACGCAGCCGATCGCCCGCCTTGCGCACGCTGCCGGTGACCTGCAGCGCGGCCGGTGTCGGATAGCCGTCGCCGGGGGCTGCCGGACCCGCCTCGCCTGCTGCCGTCGTCAAGACGCGGAGTGCGTCGAGCCTGGCGAGCCGGTGAATGGTTTCCTGGCGCAGGCCCTCGCAGAAGTAGTCGAGATCGCGCGCGGGGCTCAGGTCGGCAAATGGCAGGACGGTGATCGTGTTCTGGCCCGCCAGCGTCGCTCCGAGCGAACGCCGTCCGCTTGCCGCCTCGCGGATCCTGAAGATCGGCGCGTAGCCGCCCTTCGGCAGGTCCACGACGACGGTGTCGTCGGCGCCCTCCTCGCGGTAATAACGGGCGAGTCGCGTGCGCAGGCGGCGGGCCTGGACGCGGACGATCGGGTCGGCGCGCGGGTCGAACGACGCGCTCTTGTCGAAGACCTGCACGCCGATGACGTATTCCTTCAGCTGATCGCCGCGCCCCTGCAACGCCTCCAGTGCGACGAAGCGGAGAAAGCGCTTGAGGCGATCGACCTGACGGAATGTGGCGCTGGCCAGAACGCGATCCAATTCCTGCCGCGCCGCCGTGTCGGTGTCCTGGTCGGACAGGCTGATGGGCCGGGCCATTGGGGGATCTTACCCGGGACCCGGGACCCGGGACCCGGCGTTCGTGCTGCTAATCAGCTGGTTCCAGCGCTGCACCTGGAACCTTGAACCCGGAACCTTGAACCCTGCACCTTGAACCCTGCACCTTGAACCTTGAACCCCCCGAGTCCCGGATCCCGAGTCCCGAGTCCCGACTCAGTCAGTGTCAACCTCCAACCGATGAATGTCCCCGAGAATCACGCTATACGCGAAGGCGCCGATCAGCGCCACCACCGCGATGTAGGCGAGCGGGCCGACGAACGATCCGCTCCACTGGAACGCCACGCCGATTACCAGCGGGGTGATGATCCCGGCGAGGTTGGCGCTGAAGTTGAAAATCCCGCTGGTGAGGCCGATCAGCTTCTTCGGAGCGATGTCGGAGATGACGGTCCATCCCAGGTTGGTCATGCCCTGGCCGAAAAAGGCAATCGACATGATCAGGATGACCGCCGCGTTGTGGCCGGTTGGGACGTAGTTGGCGAGCACGATGGTCGAGGCGAGCAGCATGCCCCCCACGATGGGCGTCTTGCGTGCGAGATTCGCCGAGCCGGTCCGCTTCAGCACGAGATCGGAAAAAAAGCCGCCCGCGAGCACCCCGATCGACGCGCCGATGTAGGGGAGTGAGGTGAGGAGGCCGGCCTGGATGAACGTCATCCCGCGCGCGGTCACGAGATACGTGGGGAACCACGTGACGAAAAAGACCTGCGTCGAGTTGCCGCCGAACTGGCCGATCGACGCGCCGAGCACCTGCCTGTGCCGCAGCAGCGCCCCGATGTGACGCCGCTTGAACGTGACCGGCTGGCCGGTGTACTCGCCGCCGCCCCCGGCCTCGATGTAGGCCATCTCGGCCCGGTTCACGGTTGTACTGTCCGCCGGATTGCGGTAGAGCAGCCACCACACCGCCCCGAACATCACCCCAAGGCCGCCGACGATGAAGAAGAGACCGCGCCAACCGAAGCGCTGGGTCATCCAGAAGAGCGGGACGCTGAGAAAGCCCAGCCCCACGTATTGGCCGAACGAATAGATGCTGTTCGCGCGGGCCCGTTCCTGTTGTGGAAACCAGGTTGCCAGGATCCGGCTGTTGGCGGGGAAGCAGGGCGCTTCGAAGATGCCGACGCCGACGCGGGTCAGGAGGAGCGCCTCGAGCGAGTGGACGACCCCCATCAGCCCGGTAAGGCCCGACCAGCACACGACCGCGATGAAGTAGGTCACGCGCGTGCCGAAGCGGTCGAGAAAAACGCCGCCGGGGATTTGCAGCAGCGCATAGCTCCAGGAGAAGGCCGAGAAGACGAGGCCCATCTGGGCCGCGCTCAGCCCGAGATCTCTGGTGAGCGACGGCGCGGCGATTCCCAGCACCGTTCGATCGAGATAGTTGATCATGGTCCCGACCGCGACGAGGGTCAGGATCGGAAACCAGCGGACGTGCGTGCGGCGAATCGCGCCGGTAGCGACGGAGGGAGCCGGCAGCGGACTAGCTGCCTTTCCGGTAGACGACGTTGATGTCCCAGTGCCCAGGGGTCGGGGTCGGAATGTTCTCCATCGGCGCCTGGATGACCGTCGGCCGCCCCGAGGCGAGCGCCGCGCGCAACGCGGGCCCGAGCTCGTCGGCGGCGCGGATGAACACGCCCTCGGCGCCGTAACCCTTGGCCATCTGGGCGAAGTCGGTGCGATACTGGACCCCCTCCGATTCGAACAGGCAGCCGAACTCCCAGCCGTAGTGCATGTTGGTGAGACCCGCGATCGTCCCGTAGGCGGCGTTGTCCATGACCAGCCAGACGACGCCGAGGCCGGCTTCCATGGCCGTGGCCACGACCGACGGATTGCTGCCGAACGCGCCGTCGCCGATGAGCGCGACCACTGCGCGATCGGGCTGCGCGATCTTGACCCCCAGCGCCGCCGCCGGCCCGAATCCCATCGTCGCCAGCCCGCTCGGGGTGATGAAGGTGCCGGGCACGGTGATCGGGAACTGCTGCCCGACGCCGTTCTTGTTCCAGCCGACGTCGGTGACGATGTAGCCGTCCGCGGGAACGGCCTGGCGCAGCTCGCTGAGGATCCGTTCCGGACGCATCGGGTACTGGCTCGAACTGTAGTGATCCGCCCCGTTGGCGGCGAAGGCGCGGCGGCTGCCGGCGATGTCGGCCCGCAGCGTGCCCCGCGACCGTGCCTCGACACCTGCGGCGCGGTGGGCCAGGGCCGCGAGCGCGAGCTTCGCGTCGGCGACGACGCCCAGCTCGGTGGGGAAGTTGCGGCCGATCTCGGCGACGTCGGCGTCGATGTGGATCAACCGGGTCGGCGGGATGTCGAAGGTGAAGCGCGGGTCCCACGAGCTCGAGTTCGCTTCCGCGAGGCGCGTGCCGATCGCCAGAATCACATCGGCGGTCCGGCACTTCTCGTTGGCGATCGGCGTCCCCCAGAACCCGGTCATGCCAAGGAGCAGCGGATGATCCTCGCGCACCACACCTTTGCCCATCAGGCTGTGCGCGATCGGCAGCTCGAGAGCCTCGGCGAGGGCCTGGAACTCCGCTGCGGCGCGGGCGGACAGCACGCCGCCGCCGGCATAGAGCACCGGCCGCTCGGCGCTCGCGAGTGCCGCCACGATCCGTTCGACAGTCGCGTCGTCCACGGTGGGTCGGGCGATCTCGGGCGGCACCTTGTTGAAGGCGTCGATCGGCAGGCTGGTGGAGAAGACGTCCATCGGCACGTCGACGAGGACCGGGCCGGGACGCCCGGTCTGGGCCAGATGGAACGCGCGCTCCATGATGCGCGGCAGGTCGCGGGCGTGATCGACGCGGTAGACGCGCTTGCAGAACGGACGATAGATCTGGTACTGGTCCGCGTCCTGATGGAGATTGATCTCCTGGTGCGGGTGGCGGCCGTGGAAGTACGACTGCACGTCGCCGGCGATCACGACCATGGGGATCGAGTCGAGGGCGGCGTTCGCCACGCCGGTTGCGGCGTTGGTCAAGCCCGGGCCCAGGTGGGTCAGCAGCACGCCAGGCCTGCCGGTGGCCCGGGCATACCCGTCGGCGGCGTGTGCCGCGACCTGCTCGTGGCGCGTGCTCACGTAGCGGATGCGGCTGCGGCCCAGCGCGTCGAGCATCCCGATGACCGTGTGGCCGGTGAGCCCGAACACCACTTCCACCCCAAGCCGCTCGAGATAGTCGGCAAGCAGGTAGGCGGCGTACCGCGTCTCGGACGTGACCGGCAGCGGTTCCGGGATGACGTGGATGGCTGTGCTCATGGTGGTGCCTCGCCCGGGCTCAGAAGATTTCCGAGTTGTAGAACTCGCCGAACAGCTCCTGCTCGGACGGCCTGTCCTCCGGCGTCGGACGGCTGACCCAGGTGACGTTCATGTAGTGCTTCAATGCGATGTTCTCGTTGGTGATATTGCCGCCCCACACCCCGCAGCCCATGCTCGACGTCATCGGCATGCCGTTGGTGAACGTCCCGGCGTTGGAGCTCGATTGCACCTGGCGGACCATGATCCGGCTGACCGGCGCGGTCAACGCCAGTCGATGGATGTGGTCGTCATCGAACGAGTAGATGCCGCACGAATGCCCCCTGCCGCCCGTCTCGAAGATCTGGCGGACCATGTCGAGGGCCATGTCGAAGCCGTGATACTTGAAGATCGCCAACACCACGCCGAGCTTCTCAGTGGAGAACGGGTGGGCCTTTCCGATGTGCCGTTCGGGAACGATGAAGAACGCCGTGTCCGCCGGGATCGGGAATCCGGCCTTCTCGGCGATGACCGCGGCCGGGCGCGCGATCGTGTCGGCGGTGCGGCGGCCGTCGGCGTCCCAATAGGCGGCCTGCAGCTTGAGCTTCTCCGCTTCTGAAACGAGATAGCCGCCTTCCTGCTGGAGCTGGGCGAGGAAGGCGTCGTAGATTGTCGAGTCGACCAGCAGGTTGCCGTCGGCGGAGCAGCCCGAGCCGTGATCATTGGTCTTGCTGATGCGCGTATTCCTGGCCGCTTCTTCGACGTTCGCGGTCTCGTCGATGACCATCGTCGCGTTGCCGGCCCCGACGCCGTAGGCCGGCTTGCCCGACCCGTACGCCGCCTTGACCATCGCCGGGCCGCCGGTGGCGATGGTGAGATCGCAGCTGGCCATCAGCTCGTTCGCCAGCGGGATGCTGGGCCGCTCGATCACCTGGAGCACATCCTCGGGCACGCCCTGCCGGTGCAGCGCGGCGCGCATCAAGCGAACGGTTTCCGCCGTGGTCCGGCGGCTCGCCGGGTGGGGCGAGAAGATCACCGCGTCCTTGCACTTGATGGCGTAGATCGCGATGCTCACTGGCGTCACATAGGGGCTGGTCACCGGGATGAGCGAGGCGATCACGCCGGCTGGCTTCGCGTACTTCACCAGATTGCGGACCGGGTCTTCTTCGATGATCCCCATGCTCTTCTGCCGGAGCGCGTCGCGGAGGATGCCCAGCACCTTGGCGCGACGGGTCGGCTCGCGCTTGCCCATGCCGCTCTCGTCGACGCTCATATTGGCGAGGCGGATTGCCGTCCGCTCGTTGCCGCCGGCCCACGCCACCGCCTGGCACAGCCGATCGACCGTGGCCTGGTTGTAGTGTTCGATCGCGCGCATCGCCGCGCGGGCCCGGCCGACCAGGTCGTGAACCAGGCCGGTCTCTTCCGCGGTAATCGCCCTCACTGCCATGGTGTCACTCCGGCTCCGGGGGAGCCCCGTCGTACTCGACGTCGAACTTGATCCGCATCGGCCGCTCGCGCTGGTGCTCCTCGGCAACCTCCGCAGTGATCCCGGCCACGCGTCCGACGATGAACAGGAAGCGGCCGGCGGCGGGCGCGAACCCCATGTCGTGCATCACCGCGGCGAGCGCGCCGTCGATATTCATCGGGATTGGTTTGAGGCGCGCGGCGACCTCGAGTTCCACCGCCGTCATGAACTGGATGCCATCGCCGGCGGCCTGCTCGGTCCGAGCCATCTCGAACAGCACCGCGACCCTCGGATCCGTCGTGTGCACCCGATGACCGAGCCCCGGCAGGCGCTGCCTGCTCTGGACGGCCTCGGCGACCGCTCTCGACGCGGCCTGCTGCGGTGTGAGGCCGTCGCGCGCCGCGGCCGCGAGGCTGGTGGCGATGAGCTCCATGCAATTCGAGCCGGCGCCGCCATGCTCGTCGCCGATCGTCAGGACCCCCGCGGGAATCATCTCCGTGTGCTCGGGGATCCAGGGGATCGGAAGGATTGGGTACCGCTGACCGACCGCCATGTCCCAACCGTAGACCCGATCTGATAAGCACGCGGGCGTGCGCGGCGGCTACACGATCATCGACGCCGACGGCCACGTGCAGGAGCCGGCCGACCTCTGG
>Ga0207697_10000384_pt1 | contig 24790 bp, 26 predicted proteins | sample KBSSwiS5withPhiX_FD_184293 | JGI IMG/M metagenome (GOLD analysis project Ga0207697, IMG submission 184293) | Switchgrass rhizosphere microbial communities from Kellogg Biological Station, Michigan, USA, with PhiX - S5 (SPAdes) (version 2) | ecosystem: Host-associated > Plants > Roots >... | reverse complement strand
AGTAACCAAAAATGGAACGCTCGATGGTGACCCGGCAATTCCCTTCGCTGAAAGCAACTAGCGCCCGCTCAAAATTAATTAGTGGATGATTCAGTTTTTCCTTTTTGCGCTTCAGCGCGCTGGCCAGGTAAGCGTTGACACCTTCTTCGGAGAATTGCATCGTCTGCGGCTGGCGTGATTCCGTCAGTGTTTCCAAGTTCAGGTTGATTTGCGGTGGGAACTCTTCGGATTTCACTGCTGGCGGAACCTCAGGCGCAATTAACATCACCAAGAGCGCCGCGGCGGCGATCGCAATGAGGATCAACTTGGCGCTCTGGAAAAAAAACAATTGCGCTTTAATCCGGCGCTGACTGAACATCCCTCGCATCCGCTTGTGCAATTCCTCCGAGGTTTCGATCTTCCCCGTCTTGCGTCCCGCCAACGCGGAACGGTCAAGGCGGGCCCCGCAGTCGTGGCAATAGATGCGCTCGGGTTCATTATCGCGCCGGCATTCCGGGCACGTTAGTTGAATCGGGGTTGCTGTTTTCATTCGCTCTTTTTCTCTGGCTTACTAACTGCGGGTTTTTCCGCCTTTGTCTCGGTTTTCGGTTTTTCCGAAGCCGGCGTTTCCTTTTTCGCCGACTCTTTATAGGAGTCGCTGCGATAGTCGGTGGTATAGAACCCCGAACCTTTAAAGATAATTCCGGCGCCCTTGCCCAGCAGCCGTTTCACCTTGCCGTGGCCCCATTTTTCCAGCCGGCAAAGATGCTTGGGACATTCCCGAAACGGTTCGTCCCGCATCGATTGAAAAGCATCGAAGTGTTGCCCGCATTTGAGGCAGGCATACTCGTAAGTTGGCATTGGAAGATCGCGGAGCTGCAAAGTAGATGCGTTCAAAAGCAAAATTCAAGCCCACCAGCGTGCCGAGCTTCGGCATTTTGCCGGCGGTCCGAACCGGCCATTCCTTGACTTTAAACGCCCGCTACGGAACGTCCTCTGCGATTGATGAAGCGGAGGAACAGCGCGCTAATTGCGGGACTGGTTGCGGCAGTTTGCGCGATCTTTATGGTCGGCTGCGGCGAGGATGCCCGTTTTTCCAACGAAACTCAGTATCTAGGAGGGGTTTATGGCCCCGGCCCAGTCTCATCCAGCGCCCCTCAGGACAACGTTTCCTATTGGGACGGTGATGATATAGACGGAAAACCGAGCGTCAAAATCAGCTTGGGGGAACAGCGCGCCTATTTTTACAAAGCGGGCAAGCTGGCAGGCATCTCCCAGCTATCCACCGGGCGCGAAGGGTTAAATACTCCTATCGGACATTTCGCGATTCAGCAAAAGGACGTTAGTCACGTCTCGTCCAAATACGGTGATTACGTTGATGCCGCTGATAATGTGGTAAAACCAAATGTCGAGTTGGGCGTCGATCCGAAGCCGCCCGGGACTCATTTCAAAGGAGCACCCATGCCCTATTTTATGCGCATTCATGGAGGAGTTGGAATGCATGCCGGATATCTCCCTGGCTATCCCGCTTCCCATGGCTGCATCCGGATGCCGGAATTCATGGCGGAAAATTTCTTCAAGTCGGTCAGCGTCGGCACGCCAATCACAATCACTAATTAGCTGTTTGTTCTCAAATGCCGTCACGGGCGAGCCAGTAGCACAGGCATCTTGCCTGTTGATCTTAGCCGGAAGGAGCCAGGCAAGACGCCCGGCCTATCCACCGCCAGGACGGCTGTGCTACAACGCCGGGGCTCGCCGGAGCTCGCCCCTCCGTGGGCCGGCTCATTGAAGTTCAGGCACTTTTCGGCGACAACTTCTAGTGGGAAAAAACAACGCAGAATTCCTGCGGCTGGCTGCGGTAGCTGAACCGATCGAACATAAACTTCGCCAGATCGGCGCGGGCAATTTTCCAGTTTCCTTCTCTCATGCGATCGAGAGCGCACAACCGTTTCTCGTCGCAACCATTGCCGAACATGATCGCCGCAGTATTTGGGTCATCTGCCCGACTGTACGCGCACAGGAGCTTTTTTTCGAAAGCTTATCGAATTGGAATTCGAATGCCTCGTTTTTGCCAGAAGCGGAATTCGCAGCGGTCGAAAACATTTTGCCGGATCCCGAGATTGCAGCGGAGCGGCTGGCGCTCCTGTCTCAAATTGAAAAGGAGAACGCCTCCAAACTAGTCGTCACGACCCGAGCGGCGCTGGATCAGCCCGCTCCCAGCCGCGAGATGTTGCGCTCGGCTTCGCTTGAAATTCAACGCGGGTCGAACATGGCCATGCCTGCATTGTTGAGCGCATTGTCCGGTGCAGGCTATGAACGCGTCGCCCAGGTCACGACCCGGGGCCAGTTCGCGGTCCGCGGCGGCATTGTCGATATTTTTTCATGGCAAACCTCCCTGCCGCTGCGAATTGAATTCTACGGCGACGAGATTGAATCGCTGCGTGAGTTCGACCTCGATACTCAGACGTCCGTCCGCACTCGCGAACAGGCGAGCGTGCTGCTGAGCGCGGCTGACAATACCGGTGGCCGCGTTCGGGATTACATCACCCAGGATGCCCTCCTGATTGAACTCGAGCCCGCACTGGAGGGCGGAGCTCCCGCGACGTCGGGCTCGCCGCAGCCAGCCCCTCCAAGCCACATTCAAATTAGCGAAAGCTGGATCGAAAACGACGACGCGGTGCCGGAAGATTTTTCCAGTGCGTTTGTCGAATGCGACATCGGTGAATTCGCCATCGGCGATTTCATGCTCGCAGAAACGAAGCGGGCGCAATTCATCGCCCGGTTGACGCAATGGCGCAACGAACACGCAACCGTCGCGATCTATTTTCAAACCGAGGGCGAGATCGAGCGTTTTCGCGAGATCATTTCGACCGACGCACTGGCTGGCATCGATCTGCTCGAAGGTACATTGAGCCGCGGCTTTTGTTTTCCCGCCGCCAATCTCGTCATTCTCTCGGCCAACGAACTACTCGGGCGTTTTCCCATCCACGGCAGACGACGTTTGCGTCGCGGGGAACGACGCAATCGCGCGCAAATTGATTTCAGCGAGCTCAACGAAAACGATCTTGTCGTCCATCTCGAGCACGGCATCGGAAGGTTTCTCGGGCTAATCGAAATGCCGGCCATGGAGGAGCGAATTCCCGCGAGCCCGCCGGCGTTGGAGCTCCGCCCTCCAAAACAAGCGTCGGGGGCGAGACAGGAGGTCCTCGTTCTGGAGTTCGCCGACGACGCGAAACTCTACGTTCCGCTGGAGCAAGCCTATTTGGTCTCACGTTACGTTGGCGTCGGGAAAAAGTCGCCGCCGCTGAGCTCGCTCGCAGATGCGAAATGGGCACGCGCGAAGAAAAACGCGACCGCCTCCATTTTTGATTATGCCGGAAAAATGCTCGCGCTTCAGGCCGAGCGCCAGACCAACCCAGGCCACGCCTTTGGCGCAGACACCAAATGGCAGGCGGAGTTTGAACATTCGTTTCCGTACCGCGAAACCCCCGATCAGCTAACCGCGATCATCGATACCAAGACCGATATGGAACAGTCGCAGCCCATGGATCGCCTAATTTGCGGCGATGTCGGCTTCGGCAAAACCGAGGTCGCGATCCGAGCCGCCTTCAAAGCCGTAATGGAAGGCAAACAAGTCGCGGTCCTCGCGCCCACCACCGTGCTCGCGCAGCAGCATTTCGAAACGTTTCGGCAACGAATGTTAGATTATCCGATCCGGATCGAGATGCTGAGCCGGTTCCGGTCGCCGGCCGAGCAAAAGAAAGTGTTACAGCTATTGCTCGAAGGCGGGGTCGACATTGTTATCGGGACGCACCGCCTCATTTCCGGCGATGTTCGTTTTAAGGACCTCGGCCTAGTTGTGATCGACGAAGAACAACGCTTCGGCGTTCTGCATAAGGAAAAATTCAAAGAGCTGTTCAAACTCGTCGATGTCCTGACTCTCTCGGCCACGCCGATTCCGCGCACTCTCTATCTCTCGTTAGTCGGGGTCAAAGACATGTCGACTATCGAGACGCCACCGCAAAACCGGCTTCCGGTCGAAACCGTCGTCTGTGGTTATGATGAGAGGATTATTCGCGATGCCATCAATCGCGAGCTGGAGCGGCAGGGGCAGGTCTTTTTTCTGCACAATCGCGTCCACTCAATCGAGAAAGTGCGCGATCGGATCGCTGAACTTTGCCCGAATGCAAGGGTGCAGTTTGGCCACGGTCAAATGGATTCCGACGGATTGGAAGCGGTGATGCATCGATTTGTCATGGGAAAAATCGATGTCCTGGTCTGCACCACTATCATCGAGAGCGGGTTGGATATTCCAAACGCTAATACCATTATCATTGATCGCGCCGATCGCTTCGGCCTGGCTGATTTATATCAACTCCGCGGGCGGGTCGGGCGGGCCGAGCACAAAGCCTACGCTTACCTTTTGCTGCCGCGCGAGCTCATGATGATCGGCGCCGCGCGCAAACGAATCAACGCTATCAAACAATACAGTTCCCTCGGCGCCGGTTTTCGCATTGCCATGCGTGATCTCGAGATTCGCGGCGCCGGCAGTATTCTCGGCACCGCTCAAAGTGGCCACATCATGGCGGTGGGTTTCGATCTGTATTGTCAGTTGCTCAAGCAAGCGGTCGCTCAGATTAAAGGACAAAAACCGCGCTGGCGCCTCGAGGTAGAGCTGCGACTCGATTTCGTTGCCACTAACGAAGCCGAATTTGTTCACGGTGACGCCCGCGTTTCCGCTTTTCTCCCGCGCAGCTACATTAACGACACCTCCCTGCGCATTCAGGCTTATCGGCGGATCGCGGAGATCACCACTGCGGAACAATTGGACCGCTTGATCAAAGAATGGCGCGATCGTTTTGGCGCGTTCCCCAAGGCTGTAGAAAACCTGATTACCCTCGCCCAAATTAAACTCGCCGCCGCCATACAGGAAATCAGCAGGGTCGAAACCCGAGAGGACAAATTGATGTTGACCCGGCGGGGGGATTTTATACTTGTCGGGGGCAAATTCCCTCGTTTATTTGCCCCGGAAATCGAAAAGCGGCTGCAGGAAATTCTCGGGCTGCTTGGCAAACTCTGAAAATATGGTTCGTCCCCTCCTGGTTATCGTGTTCACGGCGGTTCTGCTGTCGTTGTCATCGCTCTGTCGCGGAGCATTGGCGGCTGACCCCGAAGTGATTAATGGCATTGCTGCCGTCGTCAAAAGCAATGACACCACCGATGTCATTACCTATTCGGAAGTGCGCGAGTTGGCCGCTCCCAAAGAAAAGTTGCTACGCGAGCAATTCCGGGGTGAGGAGTTGCTCACAAAAGTCAAAGAAGCCCGCGCCGCCGCTCTCAAGGATTTGATCGATCGGCAGCTGATCATTCAGGCGTTCAAAAAAGAAGGCTTCCAGATTCCTGATCACTTCCTCGATCAACGCATTCAGGATATGATCCGCGAGAATTTCAACGGCGATCGTAACACCTTCATCAAGACTCTCCAGGCGCAAAACTACTCTCTCGGAGAATTCAAAAAAATGGAGGGCGAAAGGATGATGGTGCAGGCGATGCGGCACAAGAATGTGGAAATAAATACCATCATCTCGCCTAACCGAATTCAGGATTACTATCGCAAGCATGCCTCCGAGTTCACCAGTAAAGAGCAGGTTAAATTGCGCATGATCATGATCCCGGTCGGCACGTCCGATCCGGCGGGACAGAAGGCAATGGCGGAGGAGATTCTGGGCAAGCTGGTTAATGGCGCCGAATTCGAGCGCATGGCGCAAATTTATTCCGAAGACAGCACCCGTGATCTTGGCGGCGACTGGGGCTGGGTCGATCACGGCACCTTGACCGCGCCGCTCGAGAAGGTCGCGTTTAACCTGCGATCTGGAAAAATCAGCAACATCATCCAGCTCGCCGGCAACTATTACATTCTTAAAGTCGAAGATAAACGCGGCGGCGTCACCCGCCCCTTCGCCGAAGTCCGCGACGAGATCGAGAAAAAATTGGTCGCGGAAGAAGCGCAGGCCAAGCAGGAACGCTGGCTGACTAGTCTGCGTCAGAAAGCCTACATAAAGATGTATTGAGGTTTGAGAGTTGAGTAGCCTTTTTACGATACTCGGATCACTTTTATGTTCCCGTGACTAGGGGCTCATTGCGCATCGCAGAAACTTCCGAGACAATGCGCGATGCCCCTTCGTATCGGAATCACTCTTGGCGATCCGGCAGGCATAGGGCCGGAAATCGTCCGCTCCGCCCTTGAGTCGGGCAAACTAGCGAATGATATCGACTATAAAGTAATCGGTCAGGTTGGGCCGGTGGTTGTCGGTGCTCCATCGCCCGATTCCGCCCGGGGGGCCTTGGCCGCCATGGAAGAAGCGGCGTTGCTCGCCAATTCCGGGGAAATCGACGCCGTTGTTACCGGCCCGATTCACAAGGCGCGGATGGCCGACATTGGATTTGAATTCCCGGGCCAGACCGAATTCTTCGCGGCGCGCTCCGGCACGGCAAACTACGCCATGCTCCTGACCGGAGGCACGATCACCGTCGCACTCGTCACAACTCACGTCCCATTGCGGGATGTTCCCGCCTCGCTCAAGACATCCGAAATTGTCCGGGTCGGCCACCTTCTCGACAATTTCCTACGCCGTCGTGGAAAAACCACTCCTCGCATCGCGGTTGCCGGTTTGAATCCACACGCGGGCGAATCCGGAAAAATCGGCCGCGAAGAAATCGAAATCATCGCTCCCGCCCTGCGCGAATTACAATCGGCCATCGGTGATCAGCCATCAGCAATTTTCGAGGGGCCCATCTCTCCTGATACTCTCTTCTTCCATCTCGCTAACGAGAAATGGGACGCCGCTCTCTGTCTGTATCACGATCAAGGCTTGATTCCGTTGAAGCTGCACGCCTTTCATTCCGGCGTAAACGTCACCCTCGGCTTGCCTTTTCCGCGCACCAGTCCCGATCACGGCACCGCCTTCGATATCGCCGGCAAAGGCATCGCGCGCCCAGATAGTATGATCGCTGCGATCAATCTAGCCGCGGAGCTCGCGCAAAAGCAGACTTAGCCATGTTTGCCCAGGAAACACACGAACCAAGTCGTAGCACAGCTATCTTGGCTCTGGGGCCAACCCCGAAAGCTCTCGCGGTTGATCGCACCCCTTTTCGTGTCCTTTCGAGTGTTTAGTGGGCCTCTTTTCCTAAGATGAACACGCGATAATGAAGAAAATTTCCCCATCGCATCTCATTTTGCTCGCCGGTGTCGTTGTCGTTCTGGCGTGGTCAGCATGGCAACCGCACGACCGCGTGACCTGGTGGCTGGAGGTTTTGCCGGCGCTGGCCGCACTGGTGGTTCTATTCGCGACTTATCGTCGCTTTGAATTCACGACTTTAACCTACACCCTCATCGCCTTGCACATGTGCGTGCTGTTTGTCGGCGGTCACTATACCTACGCGCGCGTGCCCCTGTTCGATTGGCTTCGACCAATTTTCGGCTGGCATCGCAACCATTACGATCGCCTCGGCCATATCATGCAGGGTTTTGTTCCCGCCATCCTCACGCGCGAAGTGTTTCTTCGCTTGCACATCCTAAAAAGAACAAGTTGGCAGCCTTTTCTAGTTGTTTGCGTTTGCCTTGCCATTAGCGCTTTATACGAGCTCATTGAATGGTGGACCGCGCTGCTTAGCGGCGATGCCGCCATTAGCTTTCTCGGCACCCAGGGCGACCCCTGGGATACTCAGGAAGACATGTTTTGCGCCCTGCTCGGCGCTATTGCCGCCCTCGTTTTGTTGTCGCGGGTTCAGGATCGCGCGATTAATCGCTTAACCGCTCCCACTTCGTCATGAATCTCGCCAAATACCTGAGCGTCTTTAACATCGGTCTCCAGAATACCTTTGTTTACCGCTGGAACTACTTCCTGCGCGCGCTTTTCGGCTTGATCCCACTTGCCGGCACGGTCTTTCTCTGGCGCGCCATCTTTGAAGAGCCGGGCGGTAGAGGTTTTGGCGGCTACGATTACGGCTCTATGATCTACTATTATTTACTAACGATCCTTGTCTCCAACCTCGTCACCCCAACGGAGGACGACTGGCAGATCGCCGCCGACATCCGAGAGGGACAGATTAATTCCTTTCTGACCAAACCCCTAAACTATCTCGGATATCGCACCGGCATTTTTCTGGCCGGCCGACTGGTTTATACGGCGGTGACTATTATTCCCATTGCCCTGATTTTTTTCTACTTCCGAGACTACGTTCAACTGCCATCAAACGTAGTTACCTACGTTCTGTCGATTACTTCGCTCGTCATGGCCGCGTTCATTCAGTTTTTCATCACCTACTCGCTGGCGATGATGGCGTTTTGGATACTGGAAATCTCCACTATCATTTTCATCGTCTACTCATTCGAATACTTCCTCGGCGGCCAGATGTTTCCGATAGATATCATGCCAATCGCCGTGCAAGCAGCGATGAAATGGCTGCCATTTTATTACGAGCTATTTTGTCCGATCGCGATCTTCCTGGGCCGCCTGCAGGGTGCCGAATTGGTTCAGGCGCTCGCCATCCAGTCATGCTGGCTCATTCTTACTTGGGCGGTCGCACAATTCATGTGGAAGCGCGGACTCGGCCATTATCAGGCCGTAGGCGGATAACTTAGATTCAGAAGTCTTCAGCGGCTTTTTCGCCCGCCCAAGACGCTCCCGTTATTTTGTCGCCGGCAATCCTGCCGCTTTCCAGGCTTTGAAGCCGCCGGCCATGGATTTTACGTTAGTATAGCCCATACGCTGCAAACTTTCGGCAGTGAGGGCGGAACGGCCACCGCCGCCGCAATGAGTAATGATCGGCGTTGAAAGATCGGGCGCGGCTTCTTCGATCTCCAGTTCGACAGTACCGCGACTGAAATTTTTCGCGCCGGGGATGTGACCTTCCTGCCATTCATCGGGGTCGCGCACGTCGATGAGCAACGTGTCGCCACGCTCCAATGCTGCGGCGGTTTCTTGCGGGGAAATTTCCTGAATATTTCTCTTCGCATCGGCGACCAGTCTTTCGAATCGAGCGTGTTTCATTTTTTTGGTTGGGACGGATTTCCGAGCCGTCCCCAATTTATTTTAATCTCCCAAATTAAATTCGAGGGACGCTTCGGAGATGCGTCCCTATCATTTATTCGTAACGCAATGCCTCGATCGGGTCGAGCGCGGCGGCTTTCCGCGCGGGATAAAAGCCGAAGAAAATTCCAACCGCTGCACTGAAAAGAAATGCCAGCACGATCGACCCGGGCGAAATCAGCGAAGGCCAATGTTTGATCGCCGAAAGAATTTTCGAGGCCACAATCCCGAGAATAATGCCCAACAATCCGCCGACGGAACTGAGTGAAACCGCTTCGATCAGGAACTGGGTGAGAATATCGCGACCGTGCGCGCCCACTGCCATCCGCGTCCCGATCTCACGGGTTCGTTCGGTTACGCTAACCAGCATGATGTTCATGATGCCAATGCCTCCAACCACCAGCGATACGCCCGCGATCGCACCGAGCAATCCAGCCATGACGTCGGCCGTCGCCGTTGCCGCCTCCGCGATTTCCTGTTGATTGCGCACGGTAAAGTCGTCATCGCGACCGGCCCTGATGTTGTGTCGCTGGCGCAACAATGAAGTGATTTGCTGCTGTGCCGGTTCGAGATCGGCCGCACTTGCCACCTGCACATTAATGTTGCGCAACGTCGTACCGCCCGCGACGCGCTTCATCGCGCTGGTGTAAGGCATGACCACGACATCGTCCTGGTCGGTCCCCTGAATGCTGAGTCCTTTCGGGGTCAGCACACCGCTAACGATAAATGGTACGTTCTTAATCCGCAGGGTTTGACCAACAGGATCGTCGTTGCCGAAGACTTGCGTGGCTGTCGTTTGTCCGATAACGCAGACCTTATTGGCGCTGCGCACGTCCTGCGCGGTAAACGGAGCGCCGTCCGCCAGCGGCCACTGCCGAATATCGAAATAATCCGGCGATTCGCCCATCACCCGGGTAAACCAGTTCTGGTTGCCGGCCGCGATTTGCGCGGTGGACGGAACTTCTTCGCTGACCGCAATAACGCTTGGCACTTCGCGCCGGATTGCTTCGGCATCTTCGATTTTCAAGGTTCCAGCCCCGCCCCAGCCGGTGCGAATGCCACTGGAAGTCGTACTGCCCGATGAAATGACGATGACGTTTTCTCCCAAGCTGGCAATCTGTGCTTCCACCTGAGCTTTCGCGCCCGAGCCAATACCAACCATGGCGATGACCGCGCCGACGCCGATGATAATGCCGAGCGCGGTGAGCGCGGAACGAAGCTTGTTCCGACGCAGGGCGCGAAACGCGACGTTGATCGTGGATCCAACTCTCATCTTTTGCTGTCGCGGCGGTCATAAACCGCCGCTACAAAGTTTGGTTCATTCGCTCTCATCCCCTACCGATGTTGCAAGTCGTTCCATTTCGACGACCGCGTTGCGAGGCTCTGCTACGGTAAAATCATTTAAGACGAGGCCATCGCGCAGGACGACATTGCGTTGGGCATAGGCGGCGATGTCCGACTCGTGGGTGACCATCACGATAGTAATGCCTCGCCCGTTCAGCTCCTGAAAGATTCCCATGATTTCAATGCTGGTTCGGCTGTCGAGGTTGCCGGTCGGCTCATCCGCGAGCAAAACCTCAGGGTCATTAATGAGCGCCCGCGCAATGGCGACGCGCTGCTGCTGTCCGCCCGAAAGCTGACTGGGATGATGTTCCTCGCGGCCTTGCAAACCCACGGAAGCAAGGACGCGGTCAGCCCGCTCACGCAATTGCTGATTGCTGAGCTGATGCTGTCCGTAGAGCAACGGAAGCTCGACGTTTTCGCGCGCGGAAGTACGCGGCAGGAGATTAAAGCTTTGGAAAACAAACCCGAGTTTACCGTTGCGGATATCGGCCAACTGATCGCGATTCAAATGCGAGACATCGGTGTTATCGAGGAGATATTGTCCGCGGGTCGGTCGATCCAGACAGCCAAGGAGATTCATAAGGGTCGATTTTCCGGAGCCGCTCGCGCCCATCAGGGCGACGAATTCGCCGCGCTTAATCTCGAGCGACACTCCGCGCACGGCTGGCACTTCCACTTCGCCGGTGCGATAGGTTTTGTGAACGTCGATTAATTTAACGACGGCGCCGTTGTTCATCACGAGAAGGGTGGATCGAGCGGTTCCTTGCTCGATGGTGATTGGGGCGGCGAAGCCGCCAAAAGTTGGCATCGCCCGCGGAGCGGCCGATCCACCTTCATTGCCCTTTCGCGGTTCATGGAAATCTCCGCGGTCCGCCGAACGGATTTCCCTGCTGCTGCGAAGTGGCGGTATTGGGCGCGTTAAGTTGCCCGGTGATCACACGATCGTTGTCTCCTAATCCCTCCAACACCTCCGTAGTCGTTCCATCGCTGATGCCAGTTTTGATTTGCACTGGCTCGGCGTTGCCACCGCGTAAAACATAAACCGTGCGGCCGGTGGCCCGCGGACCCACCGACCCGCCACCACCAGCGCCGCCGCGATTTTGACCAGACGCCGGCCGCTCCGGAGTTGGCGCGTTTGCCGGCCGATAACGCAGCGCCGCATTGGAAATTTTCAGCACATCATCCTTGTGCGCGATGATGATCGAGACGTTCGCTGTCATCCCGGGTTTGAGTTTTAAATCGGCATTACTCACACCGATAACCGTATCGTAAGTGACCACGTTCTGAACCGTGATCGGCGCGTTGCGCACTTGCACAACCTTGCCGTGAAAGGTGCGGCTCGGAAACGCATCAACGCTGAAGTCAACATTCTGATTAACGGTTACCGCACCGACGTCCGCTTCGGCGACGTTGGCGTCGATTTGCATTTTCGTTAGATCATTCGCGATCGTGAAAATCACCGGCGCCTGCAAACTGGCGGCAACGGTCTGCCCGACATCGACGTTGCGCGAAATCACCTCTCCATCTACCGGGGACGTAATCCTGCAGTGGTCGAGATCCGCTTTCGCTTTATCCAGCGCGCCTTGTTTAATTTTCACATTCGCTTCCGCCTGATGCAGATTTGCGATCGCTTGATCGACGTCGGCCTGCGCAGAATTTTTTTTCGAGAACAGTTCCTGAATCCGGGTCGCATTCACTTTTGCCAATTCCAAGGCTGCCTGGGCATTCGCCAGATCGCCCTCGGCCTGCGTCACCGTCGCTTGAAACAGTACTGGATCGATCTGTGCGACAACATCACCCGCCTTCACCTTGGAATTAAAATCGGCGAAAAGTTTTTGAATATTCCCCGAAACTTGACTGCCCACCTGCACGTTCACGACCGGGTTCAACGTGCCGGTGGCGGTCACAGTTTGCGTGATCGGACCACGCGTTACCGTTGCCGTTTGAAACTGAGCAGCACTCGACCTTCCAAATCGGCTAAACACAAAAAACGCGGCGATCAAAAGGACGATGGCCGCGATAACAAGGTTGCGGCGATTCGTCATTTTGCTTCGAAGCGTGCGCACATGTTTATTATGACAAATGAAAGGCCTGCGGCGTTATATCGAAATTTACGGCATCATGCTGCGCAACTCGCTCATTCGCGAGATGAGTTTCAAGGCCAATTTCATTCTTTGGATGCTGGTAGAAGTGCTGTGGTTTCTCGGCCAGATCGTGTTTTTCAGCATCATCTTCGGCTCAGTCAACCGCATCGGGGACTGGTCGAAATGGGAAGTGGTCCTCCTCGTCGGCACTCACCAGATCATTGCTCAACTTTTTCAGGCGTTCTTTTTCGTCAATGTCGCGAACATTCCCGAATTGGTTCGCACTGGAAGACTCGACTCACTCCTGGTCCTGCCAATCGACAGCCAGTTCGCCGTTTCTTCGAAACAATTCGGGCTCGATAGCGTAGTCAATGCCGCGCTCGGTGGCGCGGTAGTTATCGTTTCGCTTACCCGTCTCGGAGTCGCGCCGCAGCCATTGCATATTTTCCTCTATTTGGTCGCGATCGGTTTCGGCATCGCCATTCATTATTCCATCATGTTGAATTTGGCGGCGGTCAGTTTCTGGATCGTGCGCGCTCAGGGACTCGTTTACGGTTATTTCAACTTTCTCAATATCGCGCGTTATCCCGACGTCATTTATCCGCGCCTCTTCCGTTTGATTTTTAGCTGGGTCATTCCGGTGGTGATTGTAGCCAATATTCCCGCGCGGGTTTTGATCAAATCGCTCGGCCAACCCTTCCCGTTGATGCTGCAAATGGTCGCGGCATCGTTTATCATTTTCTGGTCGTCCCGTTTGTTTTGGCGTTTCGCTTTGAAACGCTATTCCAGCGCAAGTTCCTAAGCGAAAACGGCTTTACCAGGGGGTAAATCTCCGCTTGCGCCAGTGGAGATTTGTTCTTAATTAAGCGCTCTCTTCGCGCCGTAACCTCGACGCGAGATTTGATTTTTATGGCGAAGTCGAAGAAAAAAACTGCCTCTCACAAAGCGAAAAAGCCTGCTGCGCACAAGCCTGCCAAGCCTGCGAAGAAGGCGGTTAAGCGCCCGTCGGCGAGCAAGGCCAAACCGAAACACAGTGGATTAGCGCGTCCAAAGGCGGGCCGTGCGCGCACGTCGAATTCGCCGGCAGAAATTTTCCGCGACAATCACAAACCGCGCCGGCTTGATTCCTTTACCAAGGGGCAAAAGGAAAAGTTGCTGCAGTTGCGCGATGCCATGGTTGATTCCATGGCCGGCGTCGCCCAGGACACCCTGCGTTCGCGCGCAGAGGGAAGCGAAGCCTCCGCCTTCGGTATGCACCAGGCCGACGCTGGTTCGGACGCTTACGATCGTGATTTCGCGCTCAGTCTGCTTTCACAGGAACAGGACGCGCTTTATGAGATCGATCAGGCGCTCAAGCGGATCGAGCTCGGGACCTATGGCGTATGCGAGATGTCGGGCAAACAAATTCCTCGAGCGCGCCTGGAAGCGATTCCATTTGCGCGTTTCACGGTCGAATGCCAATCGCAACTGGAGAAACAAAATAAGGCATCGCGAGTGCGGCAATCTGTCACCTCGCTGTTCGGTTTAACCGAAGAAGAGGAAGCGCCCGAGACCGAGGAAGAACAACCGGCGCCGGCGGCGGAGAAAGAGTAACTAATGGCGCAGGAAATTATCACATTGGAATGCACTGAGGCTAAGGCTTTGGGCAAACCGGTTTCGCGTTATATGTCGACGCGAAACAAGAAGAGCCCGCGCACCCCGAACCGGTTGGAAAAGAAAAAATACAATCCGTTTTTGAAAAAGCATACGCTTCACCGCGAGACTCGCTGATCTCATGCAACCAAAGACCGCCAAACGCCGCTCCGCCTTTCGACGCGCCAATCGTACCATGCCTCGCCGCCGCATCGATATCGCGGCGGAAGCAATCGATTACAAAAATCCCGATTTGCTGAAAAAGTTCGTGACCGAGAGCGGGAAAATTTTGCCGCGGCGAATCACAGGCATGCCGGCGCACATGCACCGGAAGATCACGCGCGAAATCAAACGCAGCCGTTCTGTGCTGTTGATGAAGTAATGTTGCTTCCGCCATCCCCGGCGGCAGAGGTAGAGATGCACCGCGTTTTCTTTACCGCCCACGGCGAAATCGACCATTGACGGAACACAGACTTTCCAGTCTGTGCGCCCAGCGGAGTTTTACTCCGCTGACGCTCGCTTGAACAGCAGCGGGGAGAATCCCCGCTGGGCGCACAGGCCACCGGCCTGTGTTCCGCCTGCCTTGAACTGCCCGCCGATTGTCCAGCCAATGGTCTGGTTTGCGGCTGAGGCGGCGCTCGCCGCTCGTGCAAACGCCGTTACAAGTCCGTGCGATTCAATATTTCCGCCACGCGTTCCATCTCCGCGAAGGTATTATAAAAATGCGGGCTTACCCGCAACCAACTGCGGTCCGCGCGATCAACGCGTAACGAAACGATAACATCATTTTCCGCCAGCGCGTTGGCCAACGTCTCAGCTGCAACGCGACGAGAGCGAAAAGTCAAGAACGTGGATCGACTCGATTCTTCGTTAGGACTGAGGAATTTAAAATCGACCGGAGCAAGTTCGTCTTTCAACGTCGCGACGAGCAATAGAATCCGCTCTGAGATTTTCGGCAATCCAACCTCAGCAAGCAGCGCAATCGCCGCCTGCATTCCGGCAATCGGGACATTGTTGTAACCACCCGGTTCAAATTTTCGACCGCCCTCCGCGTATCTAATTTCTCGCTGCGCGATAAAATTTGGCGATTCCACATTCCATCCGCCGATAATCATGGGTCGGAGCAGGCTGCGTCGATCGCTTTTGACAAAAAGAATTCCAGCACCCGATGGACCGAGCATCCATTTTTGCGCGCCGGCGCTAAGAAAATCGACATGGTTTAACGGGATCGGAAACGCGCCGAGAGTTTGAATCGCATCAAGCGAAAACAGGACATCCCGCTCCGTGCACAATGTACCGATCGCCTCGACGTCGATGCGATAGCCACTGATGTTGTGCGCGCTCGCCAACGCCACCAGACGGGTCCGCTTGGTTAATGCGTTCTCAACAATTTCCGGAGTGATTTCGCCGAGTCGGGCAGTTTGAAGCAAGACCGGTTTAACTCCTCTTCGTTCAAGATTGAGCCACGGATAAACGTCAGCCGGATAATCGTCCAGATAACACACAACTTCGTCGCCAGCTTTCCAATCGAGACCGTTGGCAACGGCATTGAGACCACTTGAAGTCGGGCCGGTAAGCGAAATCTCTTCGATTTCCGTTCCCAGAAAATCCGCTGCTAAGCGGCGAGTATCGGCGATGAAATCCAGCGCTTTGTCGAATTGCTTCTCGTTAGTTGAAGCGTCCTCAATCGCGTCTCGCATCGCGTCAGCAACTCTGCGCGGCAACGGCGCATCCGCAGCATGGGCGCAATAAATCTTGCGCGCACAAATCGGAAATTCGCGGCAGCGAAATTCCTCGTTCGCCTCGAGCTCCGCGATTACGTCTTCTTGCGGGTCCGTTCGCCTTGCTCGATCAAGTTCCAAAACTCGCGCCTCTCCTTCAGTTGCTCATCCTCGCCCGTGGGCAGTTTGGTGCGGAAAAGAAAATCGCGCAGCGTGTTCTTGTGCAGCACCCGATGCACCGTGATCCCTTCCGGGGTCTTTTCAAAATAAATCCGGTAATCCTTGGCACGATACCGATAGAGTCTTTTACCATCGCGCTCCAGCAAACCGAACCGACTGCTATCGAGACGATCAAGGTCCTCCGGCAAAATCTGAAATTCAGCGAGCAGGTCGAGCTGCAAAGTCTTTGGTAAAGCCGACATCTCCGCCGCGCTCAGTTCGTTGAAGATGATTTGGAACATCGAAGGACGTTACATTGTTAAATCGTTACATCGATCGCGCTACAATTCACAGATCTCGAATCTCTCATAGATAAACCCGCCGCACGCGCGCGCCAATTCGCGTCGTAATTTCCCATGTAATTGTCTCAGCGCGGTCCGCCAATTCGGCACAGCAAATTTCTTCGTTTCCCTGCCGGCCCATCAGCACAACTTCATCTCCCGCGGCCGCGCCGGCCAGATGCGAAACGTCGATCATGATCAAATCCATTGTCACACGGCCAAGCAGCGCGCAGCGTTGACCGCGGACCAGCACTGAAATTCCGCGATTGGAAAGATGGCGTGGATAACCATCTGCATAACCACAGGAAAGCGTGGCGACGCGCATTTTCCTGGGGGTGATGAAGGTGCGCCCATAACTGATTCCGTGTCCGGCCGGCATCTCACGAATGAGCGCGATGCGCGTTTTCCAGGCCATCGCCGGACGTAGGAGGCTTTGAAATTCCGGCAACGACGAAATGCCGTAGATCAGCATCCCGGGACGCACGATCTCGAACGGCTCCTCCGCGAAAGCGAGCACGCCGGCTGTTTGCAATGCGTGCGCTTTGTAATCGCCAGGCACCTCGACGCGCAGTTGCTTGATTAATTTACCGAAGTTGTGCAGTTCCTCGCGGGTAAATTGTTCGTCTTCATTGGAAACCGGGAGATGTGTTGAAACGCTGTGAACTTTAATGTTGGGCAGAGCGCTCACCTCCTTGAAAACGGCAACTGCTTCCTCCGCCAGCACGCCCATTCGCCCCATGCCGGTATCGATTTTGCAATTGATCGCGACCTTTTGGCCGCGTCCGATGCGATCGAAATCCCGGGCTTCTTCCAACGTTGAGATCGATGGAATAAATCCGCGCTCCGCGATTGCGCCTCGCTCTCCCGGCAAGGCTGGCCCGAGAATAGTGATTGGATTCTGGACCGCCGCCCGCAACGCAATTGCCTCCTCCAGGTTCGCGACGCCGAAGATGTTCGCCTGGTCCGCGATGGTTTGGGCAACCTCAATCATGCCATGGCCATAGGCGTTTGCCTTGACGACCGCGAGCAGGTCAATATCCGGTCCGAATTTCTCGCGGACAAAGGCTACGTTATGACGCAATGCGCTGCGATCGATCTCAGCCCAACAACGGTAATGTTTTTCCATCATTTTTGTGCACTTCGCGGCGTTGTGATATGTGGTTCGCGAAGGTAAATCGGCGCGAGCGGGGCGCGAGCAAGATTCTGCCGAAAGGTTTGAGCCCGCAGACAAAGCAATTTCGCCGAAGGAAACCGCATCTCGACCGCGGTGAACTGGGGCAACTCGTCAGACGTGTAAATCGGAATTGTTGTGATCGACGAGAGGCGATCGTTCAATTCGTTTTCGGAAAGTAAGTCCGGATCATTCGCTAACAAACCACCGCTGATTTTCGCGAAGAAAAACGACGCGCGTTTGGCGTCGCCAATAACATAAAACTCTTCGTCATCCGAGATGGCGCAGAGCGAAGAAATTCCAGCGAGGGCTGCGCCAGTCGTCGCTTGCAAGCCGATGGCCGCGGAAATGGCGATGCGGGTTCCAGTGTAGGAACCGGGCCCGAGACCAACCACGATCGTTTCCGGGGCACCATGCTCGCAAATGATTTCCTTTAGCGTAGCGAAAAATGGAGCGGAAGTTCGGCGATCGTTCGGCCAATCAGCCGCGCTCAAAATTCCTTCTCCGTTGACCAGCGCGATCGTACCGCGCCGGGTGGACAAGTCGAAGGCGAGCAATTTCATTCAAAAAAGGATTCGACGCTGGTCGTCTGACACGATCTCAAACTTGATCCAGCGCGCTCGCGACGGAATCGCATCGGCAAACCGGTCGGCCCACTCGATCACGCTCACCCCGTCGCCAAAAACAATCTCGTCAAATCCAATCGCCCGCAGCGCTGCCAGACTTTCAATTCGATAAAAATCGAAATGATAGATCGGCAGTCGGCTGCCCTGATATTCATGGACCAGGGTAAACGTCGGGCTTGTCACCACCGCCGTGGAACCTAAACCCTTCGCCAATCCTTTGACGAATTGGGTTTTGCCTGCGCCAAGATCTCCGACCAACGCAAGCACGTCTCCGATCTGGATTTTTTCTGCGAGGCGCTCCCCAACCGCTTTCGTTTCAGCGGGGTTGACGGAAATGAACATAGCCACTCTTCAATTCTTGATTCTTGATTTTTGATTTTTGATTTAAGCGGCCAATCCGAGTAAGCGGGAGTCCAGGGAACTTTTTCTGCCATCTTTTTTGCAGACGTTTGCGCTCGCGCGGCGAGACCGCGAAAAGTAATTCGTAATCCTCGCCCCCCGAAATCGCCTGTTGAATGGTGCAACCGCGGGAAAGGGGCAGAGCACGCTCATCAATGGCAAAACCAAGTTTGCTCGCGCCCGCCAATCGCGGCAGATCGGTGCCAAGACCATCGCTCAGATCCATCATGGCGTGCACTTTGAAATTTGCAGTCAACCAGCGCGCTTCGTCGATCCGTGGGAAAAAATTCAGATGCCGCCCCCGAATCGAACCACCCAATTTTCCGGTAACGAAAAGATCATCGTTCGCTTTTCCGCCGCTGCGCAATACGCACCGGTCCCGTTCGACCATCCCTGCCACACTAACCACGATCACTGTCGGACCAGCGGTCTCACTGGTTTCGCCGCCAACGATGGCGACATCAAAACGCGCTGCGGCGCGATTGAGACCGCGATAGAGCTCACCCACCCATGATGCTTTTTTTTTACCAGCGATCGCGAGGGTAATAAGCGCAAATTCCGGAATTCCTGACATGGCTGCGAAATCGCTCAGCGCACGCATCATTGCTTTCCAGCCGACAGCGCGGGCGCTTGTTTCCCTGGCAAAGTGAACCTCCTCAACCACACAATCGGTTTTCAACAGCAACCAATCTTTTGCGCCGTGAAATTTCACCACCGCGCAATCGTCCCCGGCTCCAATTACGACCCGCGCATTACGATTAAGCCTGGGGAAAACCTGCGCGAGCAGTTTGTCTTCACCGAGTTCGCGCACCGCCCGCGTCATGGTTGCAAGGTTTCGGGAAAAGCGAGCGCAATGAGAGTGATGGCATTGAAAATGGCGTGCATCGTCATCGAGACCAACAACGATCCGCTCCACTCGTAGGCCAGAGTAAAACAGATCCCGAGAGCAAACAGGGGCGCGAAAGACGGCAGGTGCACGTGAACCGCAGCAAAAAGAAGCGCCGAAACGATGAGTCCAATGCTACGACCGAGATAACGCCGCAGGACACCGTAAAGAAAGAAACGGAAAATGAATTCCTCGGCCACGGGGGCGATCGCGGTCGCCAGTAAAATGATGATGACGCGTTGCTCCATTGATTGCGAGCCGCTGAATAACTCGATGATTCCCTGGCGGCTCGAGCCGGACCCAAGAAAGCGCGCTGTCAGCCACTCGGCAAAAATGATGAGGGGGTAAGCGAAAATCAGGAGGACAAGCCCAGTGAGAAAGGCTCTGGTAAAACTGAGCCGGGCCAGACCGGTTAGCTCGCTGAGGTTGAAGCGGCGCAGTTTCAAGAACGCGGCAACAAACAGAACCATTCCGATAGCAACAACGGCGTTAAGGATAAGATCGAGCGTGCGCAACCGAACGATTTGGGCCGAACTCGCGCCCAGACTGCTGAATGCGAAAACGGCAATGAGAAAAACGGCCAGCGCTACTTCAGCAGCACCAAAGCCGCGATCGGTGTCGATTGGGTCGCGGTCGCGACGGTTAATCTGGCGCAGCAGCGCAACATAAATGTAAACGCTCGCGATCAGGAAAAGCGCGTTCGCGATCGAACCAACTGCGCTGAGAAAATCCTCGCCGCCCATGCCGGGCTACGGTGCGTAGTAGCTCGGGAGAAAATAGGCGCGACCGCTCTCGAGCTGCGGAAGGAATTGTTTGGGCAGCTCGATTTGCAGCTTCGATTGGTTTGTTTCGCCCAGTGCCCGGAAGAAACGACCGAGACTGAATGGCGCCGCATACTTCACCACCGCCGCCTCGGGCGCACCACTCAACTGTTTCGCCTTGGCATAGGCATCTTCGATCTGGCCGACGCCATCAATCAATTTATTTTCCAGCGCTTCTTTTCCCGAAAAAATGCGACCATCCGCGATCGAATTGCGCAACCCATCGGCCGGCAGATTGCGCTCTTTTGCTACAATGCCGAGAAATTTATCGTACGTTTTCATGACAAAATTCTGCACAAATTCGCGCTCCTCCGGTGTCATCGGGCGGGCCCCGTTGAGGAGGTCCTTAAACTTTCCACTTTTGAAAACGACGGAGGCGAGTCCCACCTTATTGAACAGCTGTTCGTAATTGAGGGTTTGAATGATAACACCAATGCTGCCCGTGATCGTGGTCTCGTTAGCCATGAGATATTTCCCGCCGCAGGAGACATAGTATCCACCGGACGCGGCAAGTGAGTCCATGTATACCACCACTGGTTTCCGCGCGCGCGTTTTGATAACGGCGTTGTAAATCATATCCGAGGCCGTTACTTCGCCGCCGGGCGAATCGATTTCCAGAACAACACCCTTCACCCGATCGTCATCGCGCGCCTGCTGCAAAGCCATGCGCAGATCATCCACCATGTTGTCGCTGGCGGCTCCGGGAATGGAGCTACTAATCAAACCGCGCATGAGAATGACCACAATACGATCGGAGACGCCCCGTCCGCCACGTTGCACCACTATTTCGCGGAATTTTGCCAGCGGCTCTTCGCGGGCGACGCCCGTACTGACGCGGCCGAGGAGAGCAATAGCCAGGAAAACGTTAATAATCACGCTTGCGCAAAGCGCCAGGAACAGGAAGAGCGTGAGACAGCCGAGTTTGCGATTTGCCATGACCCGCCGTGAAACTGGAGGAAAAGTGCGTTCCGAACAAGCGCTTTTCGCGTAACACAGCCATTCTTGACGGTGAGCCCCGGCGGGCATCTTGCCTGTCGATCCCAAGCGATACAGGGACCGAGCGAGGTGTGTGTCTAACGAGGTCTTCGACCTCAAACCAACCAGTGCGAGAGGGTAACGATATTTTGCCGGCTCAACACGCCAAAAGACTCGAACATTGGAAAAGCCGCAGAACACTGCCCACAAGCTCGCGCTTGTTCGTAGCTCCCTGAAAATTCGCGAACCGTCTTGGACTGCGCGCAGATCCTCTTACTTCAACCAAGGAGCGTTGCTGAGGCGTCAAGGAGAGCGCGTCCGCTTCCCCAAACCTGAGTCGTGCCCCCATGTGGAATCGACGCTGCGCTCTTTGGCGCTAATGTAATCGGGCATCACGTCCATTGTTCTAGATTTACTCGATATACCATATAGATTAGATATACTATATGTTTATATGTTTATTAGAGATTTGGCGGGAGCAACACGATGTCACCTAAGGACTTTTAGATGAGGGTGTTGCGTTTGAAACGCCTTTCAGTGCCGTCCCGGACTGGCTTGGAAGCTGCTTAGAAACGAATCATGAACGGCAACGGATCGTTAACCATAAGCGAGACAGCGACCAAGCGCGTCCGCAAAACTAAAGCGAGCGCACGCAAGCCCAAAGGACGTTCGCGCAATGGCTCAACGAAACCTGCGTCCGCTTGCCCCGGTCTTCCGGCTGCTGGCACCCTCGCCCGGACCAAAACATTGCTTCTCGCAGCGCTTCGGGTTTGGGAATTAAAACATCGCGTCGGAGATTAACCTTCGTTTCGCGGCTCTACTTTCACGTAAATCTCCGGCGGCGCGCTTTTGAAATACTTAAACAACGCCGGACAAAGCCAGCCTTCCTGGTTGAATTCGGGGCTGTAATACCAGTTTCCGCCAGACTCGGCACGACGCCATTCCAGTTTAAAATTTGCGCCAGGAAATTGTGTGCCACTAAAAATGGCACGAAAGCCGTGTTGCGCGTCCGGGATACTCGCCGTCGCCTTATCAATCAGTGTGTCAATTCCCGCGATGAATGGTTCCTTGCTCAGCCCAACCGCTGCATCATCGAACACCCACAAGCCTTCGTACTTGTAAGGCACAATCACCATTAGCGAATTCATTGCATCGTTTTCTTTTCGATTTTCCGTGCGTAACAAGGCAAAGGCAACGGCCAGCCCAATCCCTGCAACTCCGATTGCAAACATGATCGATTTCATCGCACGCTGCCCGGGAAAACTTGCACGTCACACTTGCTGGCGGCAACTTCGCTGCGCAACTGCGCCCGTAGCTCAGCCGGATAGAGCAACGGATTTCTAATCTACCGCTTTAGCCTCGCGAAGAATCGCTTCTCTCGCACACATGCGAACGCTAGCGACTCGAAACGACCATTAAAGACGTTGATAACGTCAACACAACGTCAACGGCTCGCATAGAGCGGAACGGAAACGACGGAAAGTGTCCTGCATGCTGCGTGTAGCGCACTCCCACCAGGCGTGAGTCTTCGGGAGAAAACAAGCGCCAAATTGTCGCCGACGAAACTTGTTGTTCAAGTGTGCGAATTTATGCTTGCATGAAAATCACAGGTTCTTACGGTCCGATCTTAGTCATGATCGTAGCCGCGGGCTTTTTCGTTGCAGGAGTGGGTTGTTCTCTCGCGCTGATTATCCGAGAACTGCGCAAAGCGCCGGAAGGCTACGAGGATGAACACGGCTTCCACACTGTCCGCAACGGTGCGGTGAAATACGGCGTTCCCGACTCGATAAAGGCTCGCAGAACACGCAGCAGCCTGAATTGGGCCATGCACCGCACGCTGCGCATTAAAGCTTTTCGAGTGCGGGGGTTACCCTTTTTCGGCAAGAGAGTTCCTCACGCTGCGAGCGAATTCTCGGCAACATCGCGGCGCAGGGCGGGTTCATGTCGGTAACCATGTCGATCCGCACCACAAAAGGAAGCATTCTGAGGCCTGGCTGGAAATCCGCTTTCGATATTACCTGCATTCTGCTCTCGCTGCCGGTCTGGCTGCCGCTGATGATTTTGCTCATGCTAGTGACGCGAATCGCCTCGCCTGGTCCGATCCTCTACCGGCAGGAGCGCATCGGCTTTGGCGGAAGACATTTTTTCATCTGGAAGTTCCGAACAATGAAGCTGAGCGCGGAGACACAAGTTCACGAGCGCCATTTTGAAGAATTGATGCGGGTCGATTGTCCGATGACGAAACTGGATGTTTACGGCGACCCACGGCTGGCCCCTTTCGGGCGAATTCTGCGTGCGAGCGGTCTGGATGAGTTGCCTCAAATTTTCAACGTGCTTCGCGGTGAGATGAGTCTGGTCGGTCCGCGGCCCTGCACGCCAAATGAATTTGCTCATTATGAGCCCTGGCAACGGGAACGCGTAAATGGTCTGCCGGGCCTGACCGGATACTGGCAGGTAAACGGCAAAAACAAAACGACGTTCAACGAGATGATCGCGATGGATCTGTTCTATCTCGAAAACGTGTCGATCCTGCTTGATCTGAAAATCATGCTCAAGACCGGTGCCGTTATCGCTGGGCAACTCTTCGAGTCTCAGAGTCGGCAGAGTGGAAACCGTCGTTCACCGACGACGACGATTTCCAAGTTTCCTTCGGTGCTCTTATTGCCTGTAAGCACCGCCGCTGCTCAATTCCAGAGTTGGCTGCTGGAGACGGCTTCTAGTGTTTGGTATCTCGTGCGCTCCCTGTGCTCTCGTGTCGAGCATGCCGCGGTTGCTCTCGTTACTCTTCTTTTAGCTTTGTGCCAGGAGGGCAAGGTGCCACAGCAGGCGGGGGAGCTGGCTGAGAGGACTTTCGCCACTTCGCTCGTCGCGACGTCGTTTGTCACACCAGCTCTAACGGAAACGACGAATTTCCACGTCGATATGCAACACGTATCGCCACCCCCGCCGGTAGTCGCGCAGACTCGAAAGGGTAAATTTGGATTGTCAGCAAACGCTAAGCGGAGTCTGTCCCGGGCGCAGACACAGCACCAAAAAGCTCCGGCGCTTCGTATTGGGAGAGCAATCGACCGCGAGTGGCATCGACTCGTCGCGGCACGCAAAAGCGTGCACAGCGCGTTTGCTCGCCTCATCCGTGACGAGAATCCGCAGCAATCCAAACAAAGGCACGGCAAGCAGCGGCTAAACTAAACAGAAAACACGAGACGAAAAATAGCTCGCGGCGGCAGCGAGTAGTTCAACTTCCTCATCGAGAAAGACGCGATAGCGGCTAAAGGCGCTAACGGGAACGCTACGCGCCAGAACGTCGCCCAGGGAATACGCCCCTAAATTTAGGGACAAAGGTGAGTTCTATAGGGCGAGCCTTATGCGCGTCGGCACGTCTAACCATGCGATGCAGCGTACTGAATTTCTCGAACTCCTGGAATCCAAAGCCATTCCCGAGCACCACAAAATCGGGATGAAAATCCTTGGGCCATTTTTGTCGATCGGAGATGACGATACATTTTTCTGGATGCGCGCTTTTCCCGACCCAGAGAGGCGCGACCGGATGCGAGATGAAT
>Ga0207697_10000379_pt1 | contig 24935 bp, 31 predicted proteins | sample KBSSwiS5withPhiX_FD_184293 | JGI IMG/M metagenome (GOLD analysis project Ga0207697, IMG submission 184293) | Switchgrass rhizosphere microbial communities from Kellogg Biological Station, Michigan, USA, with PhiX - S5 (SPAdes) (version 2) | ecosystem: Host-associated > Plants > Roots >... | reverse complement strand
GTACACCAAGTGATCAATTATCCTGTTACACTCAAACGCCTTTTTGGAGAGTTCATCTAATCTACTTTGTTCTAACATTGAATCCATTCTGTGCGTCATGGATGAAATTTTTGACAGTAGCTCTTCGGCCAATTTTCCGGTTCTGGCCTGAAGAATATACAGCAGAATAGCAATTGCGATTCCTATGCCTAACTCTATAATTGTAGCTACCCAGTTGGGTATATCATAATCCAATTTAGATCAAAGAAGTGAGCTTGACAATTTATATTTTGCAATATCTAATGTTTAACCAACTTATATTTAGATAGTTACCTTATACCTGTATTTGTCAGAATAGTGGATGTTAGTTCAACAACAAGATGTATATTTAAATTTTGTAAACTCTATCAAGTCTGATGTTACCAAACAAATCTATTAATATAATTTAAGGTTATTTATGGAATTCTGTAATATAGATAAATTTGAAAGTTTAATCGGTCAACAAGGCAAAATAATACCATATTTGATGTCTCTGAGAGAGAGAAAATTGTCATATAATTCAATTTCAACAAGGCTGAACGCCATTTACCTTTTCTATGATATGAATGACATTTCATTAAACAAGAAAAAAATAAGATGTTCAAAGGTGAATATTCAAGAAAAGTAGTCGATAGAGCCTACGAACATAAAGACATTAAGAAGACATTAGACGTTTCGGATCTTAGAGCAAAAACTATTGTCCTTACCGTATTCTTATCATAGTATTCATTTAACTCTTGTAATTTATGCGTACACTACATATAATATATTGATACTAACAAAGGAACTAATTAATTTAGTTTAAATGGCAACCCTTCTAACTAAGCCTCAGAGCACCAAACAATAATTAAAGGAAATTTTTTATTTAGGTAAATTGAATCTCTATTCTTCAAATCGATCGCATTTGCAGTTAGGCGAATGGCATCAATTATTATGAAGTGTTTGCTGTCGCTGTAAACCCTTCTGCTGAAATTTCTTGTACATCCATAATCAATGTATCTCTTATCCTATTATCTTGAAGCGTACCAACTGTATTGACGCTGCCGGCTACAACACCGATACCAACATTGCCGTCTGATATGCTATTTCTGGAGCATGTATTATCACCATCTTGAATCACCAGACCAAAGTAACCGTTATTTTGTAATATGTTATTATCAGTCTGATGACAGCCGTTACTAGAGTACTGGTAAATGCCAACGTCGTTATCCTCTACCTTATTATTTGAGATAACAGTCTCGGCATCTGCTTCAATAGTAAAAATCCCTACCGACTGTCCTTGATTAAGTGGATCTGGACCGAAACCATCTTGGGTGCATATGTTCTGGCTGATGTTTTGATTCTGCCTAACTGTCGCTCTAGCGCCAAATCCTACCATAATACCAACCTGACCTAATTCTGGTGTAGGACCATAGCCTATAACCTGAGTTTCTGAGATATTTGCTGTTGAGCCGTTACCAATAATGCATATTCCGTGATTTGAGTATTCAGAGACAACCACGTGAGATATTATTGCATTTCCTACTTGTTCTTCGGCCACCCAAGGCGGTAGGCCTACTAAGACACCAGTGCCGCCAGAGAGAGCAGGACTTTGACGAATTCGTGTGACGGTTGCATGGCTTAATTCCAAAGTAGACCCATCTAGTACACCGATACCCCAGTGAGGACTTCCATCTGGACCTCTAATTGTGAAACCACTCATGATAACATTGGCCCCCTGCCTGATTTCAACAATAAATTTTTTGCCAAAATTATCTGGAGAAAGTACTTTTGGAGATTGAATAATCGTTGAATTAGCACCTGCACCTATCAGAGTAATATCCTTATCTATTGTGATCTGTTCAGTATATGTCTGAGGCTCTACGTGTATTGTATCTCCTTGATTAGCACCCTGTATGGCTTCTTGAATTGTCGAAGAATCACGTGGAACATTAATGTGTCTAGCCCCGTGATGACGCTCTCTTGCCACAATAGGGCGTCTGCGCCCTCGATGAATTCCTGGACGCCCCATTTCTGATTCAAACATATCCACGTGATGTGAAATGATTCTTTTAAAGCTTACCCACTTACTAAATTATTATTCTTTCTTCCTCTTTCTTTCCCTCCTGATCTGAATGGTAATGAATACGGTAGATTTTCTTAAGAAAATATAACATCATTAGAAACTGATGGGCCAATTTTGAAAAGGCCCACCAGCCACGCGCGTGCTCTTGGCATTTGCCTCGACACTTGTAGGATTATCATCAACATAATATAAAATGGTTTAAAGCTGGTGGAACACCTGACAAGACCAATCATCAATGTGATCCACCAGCAACATGGTGCAGTGTAAAATAATTATTCACAATATAATATAAGAATAGAAACTAGTGGGACAACTGGACTTGTCTAGAGGTCTCCATCAGTAGATTTTAAATCTATTTAGATTTTATTGGATCTTGCCTAAATCTTGAGTCTTTACAGCGAATTTATTGCGGCAATCGGGACAAATAAAAAATGCTATTCCATGTGTTCCGCTATCGTCATTCACAAAATCAATTACTGATGCAGTGATACGATTTTGACTATTGCAATAAATGCATAGGAAAACTAACGATTTGATACCTTCAATAATTTCTTGTTTTGAATTGGAATGGTCGCTACTCATATCCAAGTGTCAATTAATGAAACAATATAAATTTATAAATTTTTCTGAACTCTGTTTAGCCAATTGGTCCTTTTTATTTATTCACCTAGTTTAATATCGAATGCTCAATTTCCATTAGTTTAGCTGGTTTCACTAATACTTCGACTTTCTTGTTGCGAAATTTAGGATTCTTTTTTATTTGTTCGGGTTGAGTATAATCAGCAGTAATGAATAGTATAGGAGCCGATGGACATACGTCCAAGATTTCGGTTGCTACCTCCATTCCACTTTTATTGCATGGTAACTTCGACTTTATTAGATAGACATCTGGTGTATGCTTTTCAAGATCCGTCTCAATGTTATTTCCTTTCCTATAGCGCGCAATAACGTGATATCCTCGATTTGACAGATAATCACTATAAAGTGTCAGAATATCCTCATCGTCTTCAACTATCAAATCTTAAGGCTTTTTTTTGAATTCTTTCCCAAGGAATCTCACTCGCCGGTTGATATAATATTACATTCAACAAATTATTTATCGATTCAATGGCAGGTTCTCCCTCTCCTAAGTGTGGTTTACGTTTTAAATCACATTTAGGAGAAGGAAAGATACTTTCCAGTAACTTGGTCTAGGAAGGCATATAAGGACTGTCTCGTCACCTTAAGCCTTCAATGATTTTAGATAACAACTCAGAATACACAAGAAAGACGATACAGGGTTTCATAGAAATGCAAGAAGATATTTTGAAAATTCCAGACCTTTCAGGCAAGCAAATAGGTGACATACAGAAATTAATGCAAGCGTTAAACACTTTGAGTCTAGAATCGAACGATGCCAAAATTAAACTCGGACTAGTAGACTTTATGAACAGTATGAACTAGTTAATTATTGAAATCATCATTGTTCTGAATATTATAAGAACATGCTTACCTAAGTTTACTTGAAAGGAAAACACCCCTACAAAAGTAGGTAAAGTTTAAAAGTCAAGAACCAAATTCGTAAATAAATATTTCTTCGTAATTTAATATACATTGGTTAAACTTTTTTTATTTTGCAATATCGATTTTATTGATTGTATCGATTTACTATTTTTGAGCAATGAAAGTCTGTTTCTAAAGTCCTAGTTTTTTATCGATGGTTCAGTTCTGAAACGAAGTTACTTAGAAATTTAAGTTGTCTCATACTCTAAAGTAAGTTATTAAATAACAAAATTATTGATCTTATCATGCGAAGGATTTATCTTTACTATACTTTTATCGGACTGACAATTGTAGCAGCAATAATTTTTTTATTCATAAAACAAGAATCTCGAGTACCGTATGCACTTGAAGTCGACGCTACGAAGGATACGACGGATATCGCTGGTACATACTATAGAGTAAGGGTGAATAATATCGGAATCAATCCACTCACAAGTATTAATGTATATTTAGGCAAAAATGATCTCCAACATCTAGATACTTTAGCCCCTGGTCAGTCATTTTTCTTTTATCCTAAACCTGATACGAAAATAGAGACAATTAAAATAACTACAAAAGAGGGGGTAAATATAAGTACAGATTATCGTACTCCTTTGAAAGGAATAGGTTTACCAGGAAGTGGTAGATAAATAATTTTGGTAGTTAAAATGAAATCATCCAAATAAGGTAAATGCGAGAGTCACTAAGATAGATAGTAATTAACCAATATCATGAGATTATGTCTTTAATCTGGGATTACGTAAAAAAGCAACTTCAAATTTCATAGATAGTTGTTTTATGTCAACTTTATTCAACACAGGGAGTAATATGTGTTAAATATAGCAAATTTGTAATCGTGACAGAACAACCGGCTCCAAAGAAAAAATCATTCAGACAAGAGTATATTGCTTTCCTTATAGCCTTTGGAGTAATTGGTATAGCAATTGGTTTTGTTATAGGTCAAGCAGTAAATAAATTGGTCACCGCGTTTGTTAAAGATATTATTGACCCCACTATTGGTCTAGTGTTACCCGGAAGTCTAGATAACATGTCTTCAACTATCAATAGTATATACGGTGCGCCCTTGGAATTCAAGTACGGAGATCTTATTTCAAACATAATAGATTTTTCGATTATTGCTTTACTAGTATTCCTAGCATACAAGTTGCTAAAAAAATACAAATTAATTGAAGAGAAACCAGAAGAGAAGAAGTAAATAAGCAGAGATATGCCACATCGATTTGCAATTACCTATGCATTTTATTTAATATAAGTTTTCGATATTTCGAATTGTCTTTACTTATTTGGCAATTTGTAATGACTATTCATTCAATCATATATGTTAAAGCCTCTTGTTAATTTTCTAATTATGATATCAATAATTTTTCATCGTTAGGGTAGATTTGGAAGTTAAATGGTTCAACTTGATTAATTACCTATATGGTAAGCTAGAAACAGTAAGGGATATTATAGATTTTCAAAGCTGACTTTCCAAACCTAAATAAAAGTTAAGAGAAATTAACGGAGACTCAATATTTTAATAGCTAAAAAAAATTAGGAAATTCCCAAATTAGGGAATGAGGATACGGCGATATTTAATTCGCCCTGAATTTTTCTAATCTTGGTTGCATACTCTGTCATTTTGGTATCATCGTTTTGCACCTTTGCAATTCGATACCCTTTCCAAGCTTTTCTTAATGCTCCCCAACTTTGGCCTACAGTAAAATTTTGGGTATTTACTGGTTGACTTCCTGTCAGCTCGCTTTCATGAATTGAGGCTAATGCCATGTGGTAAAGAGAGCAGAAATATACTTACAACGAATAGTCAGTTTTTTGAAATCATCTAGTAAAAAAAATTAGAACATTAGTCGACCTCAATGATTGTACCAAAATTGATATATTGGGATAGAATTTTCAACTATGAAACAGATTATTAGAAAAGCTATTGGTTTTTTAGATAAATCTTACAAATATCTTCCATATTTGATTAAACTTTTAAATAACTTTGCTAGATTTAATAGCTAGTTGAATGAAATACTAAATATCAATAATCCTCGTAATAAACTTACGTGTGCATTATGTGGTAAATCCTTTACAGAAAATAAGACACTACAGGAAAAAATAGACGGAAATGAGTACTTTTTTAATTCAGAGGAATGTATGAGCATGTTTAAAAAACTGGCTTGCTTGTATGGCGATGAATTCAAAACATCCGTTTGTAATGATGAGCAACATATTTCCAATCCCATTTTGGCCAGTCTTATGCTAAAGGAACAAGAATTTGGCAAGCTGGACGCTAAAATGGATATAAATGAAAACGAAAGTTTTGAAATTATAAAGGACCCAGTTCAAGCGCAAGAGCTAGGTTCTAAGTTAGCATGGTCATCGGAGACTGAAATTTTAGCGCTCTTTTCAACGTCTAATGCTTTCCACAGACAAGAACGCATGGGTATGCTAACTAAATTACAGGAAATGAGGAAGAATAATAATAAATTAAAAATAAGAATTCTTGCTCCATATGATGATCATATTAATAAAATCTCAAAAACATTCAGAGACGAGTGGAATATTATAATTATGAATCTTGGAGAGGCACTAAGAATTAGAGCTTCCATTCTATTAGTTGATAGAAAATTTTTATTATATGTTGAATTAAAAGATGATACGAAAGATACCTCTTATGAGGCTATGGGTCTAACATTGTATTCCTCCATCAGATCAACTGTTATTTCATATGTTACTATATTTGAAACCATGTGGAAACAGGAAGAATTATATCAACAATTAGCCGAAATGAAGAAGAAAGTACAATCCTACGAACAAATCAATAAACAACTGAATAATACAATTACTGATTTGAAACACCAATTAAACTACTAATTGTTCTTTCTCTAACTAGAAATTCAGACTCCTGTAAGACTCGTAATCACATCTTATATTGTTAATACTATCTTCAACAGTCTTTGATCACTGGACTTTCCAGCCGCTAATAATATTAGCGATTAATCATGCAGAGCCAGGATTAATTTTTAAGGAGAATTAGATTCTTCATAATATTTCCAATGTTCTATCTTCTGCCCACAGCTATCACATACATATATTTCACATAATGTCGGTTTACTCGAGGTGGGTGTAACTTCAATAGTATCTTCTAGATAGAATGAATCTGAGGAACATTTTCTACACCATTGACTAGAGGGTAATCTTGATAATTTTGTCGTCTTTTCTTCATATGTAGTAATAGAATTTGAGAGAACGATACCAGTAGAGTCAAGATCGATAAAACCAGAAACAAATATTGTATTTAAAGTCACAATTATGGGAATTAGCATCGCAATATCCTGGTCAAAATTTATTTTTAGCATTAAGGATATAGAGTGAATATCATTAATAAGATTATCCTTACAAATATATGATATAGCTTAATTTTTAGAAAATTTACAGAATTTTTGGATTTCAACTCGTCATTTGTATGATCTTGGTTACCATATTGCAATATTGGGAATATTCTTGCGAATATTTAACTTTCTAACTGTGTCTAAATGCATGGTTTATAGATAATATTTTTATCAAATTCATGGGGCAATCAAGCTGATAATACCTAAGTAGTTGATTGATGAATAATATGGTATACTTTGTTAGTAAAAATAGAAGAGATAAAAGCCGATAAAATTAAGGTTGTTGAACTAGATATTGATAATTACGGATCGGTCATACCAGTTAGAGAGTTAGAACTAAGTCTACCTGAAGATGATTCGGTTATTAAGATTCTGTCATCGTCTAAATATGCTGCCATATTTACTAAAGGTGATAGTGACAAAGGTGGTAGAACTATAATTTTAGCAAATAGCATCTCACTTGATGAATTGAATGAGGAGAAGAAAAGGGCTATCGATAAGGTAAATAGGAAATAATATACGCATTGCTTGTCATTTAGTAATTTAGTGGTAGCTAATCCCAAGAATTTTTTTCTCAAATGAACTTTTCATTGCTTGTATAGGTCCAGATGTCGCCTGCTATCGTGTGAAATAAGAAATCCTTTTGTTGTGCAGCTGCTAAGTATGGACTAATGAAAAATCAGGATTATCTCAAAAGGGAAGACCTAGAAAAATTCCTTGTTCAAAGCGGGATAAGAATTGATGATTATGTTATTACTGCAATGGATGTATCCACTGAGGTACATGATGGGATCAAACGAGAAGACAATCAATCCCCATTTCTTGAAACACATATTTGGCCTGTAACAAGGGACGTGGTAAAACACTATCTCACAGTTAATCGTAATATTACTAGTGTTGAAATAGTTTCTTCAATATTACACGATGTGATGGAAGATAATGACAGAATACTTGATTTGTACAAAACTAAAGAATATGGTTTTGATGCCTATCTCAAGTATCGGTTTGGCAATAGGGCCTATGAGATTTGTATCGATCTAAAGATAAAACCTCTTGAAAACTTTCTTGGAGACGATGATCAACAAAGACAATTGGCCAGATTCCATGATTATTGCAAAATTTTAAGCTCTGCTGACTATGATATCAAAGTTATAAAATTGGCAGATAGAGCCAATAATATGAGATTCATTAGCAATATTTCAAAGTTAGAGGGGAACTTGGTAAAAAACAAAATTAAAAGATACTTACGCGAGGCTGAGGATTTCTACCTCTCCTATGCGTTGCTGGAACCATCAATGAAGGATTTGTACCTAAAACTTAGAGAATCATACGAGAATCTCAAATCAATGAATATTACTTAGTTGAATATTGACATACCAGACTACGTCAGGTCAAACCTGTTAATGACTACGTCTGAGTTTAAACCCGTACCTGTAAGACGGTGACACACCTAAACAAGTATCCACCGGAACTAGCCGACTAAAAATAACTGTGCATTATCTTAGATGTCCTTGTTAAAGTGCTGTGTTCCAAGCTGTCCACATTAGGGTTAGGAGATTTTGGCGTCAACCAAAATAAGCTTATACGGTATTTGTATCAATACTGGAAATCTCAAAATAAAATTTGAAAATTATTGACTTTGACCTTGAGCTTGGGTTTGATTTTGTACTTTTGGCAAAGGTAGCTGGAAGAATGGAAAGCCACCGCTCCCGATAGCATAGGGCATTTGTCCATTCCATTTTGATATGGCCTGCCATTGGAGGTATTCAGGACTTTCTCTTAATTGACTCGTGATAATCTTTATTGCTTGTGATTCACCAGTTGCCTTGGCAGCAGTTGCTCTTGCTTGTCCTTCAGCCTGGGCAACGGATTGATTTGCAACTACCGAAACAGACCTTAGATTATTTAGTTCAGTAAGATATTTTTGAAAAGCTACTACTTTTTGTTCTATTTGAGAAGCAAAAGCATCGGAAAATTTAAAGTCAGTGATAAATACATTTTGTGTCTGAATATCATTTGCAGCAAGCGTACTTCTTATCGCATTAGCAATAACACTTTTTGCCGTTTCTCTCTTTGTGATTAAATCTTCTGCATTAAATTTGGCTACGCTGGCTTTGACCGATTCCTGAATAGTTGGGGATATTACACGGTCTCCATAGTTGACACCCAACGTTTGATATATCTTATTTGCTTCCGTTGGATCAATTCTATAGTTTACTGCAATAACAGTCTGCACTTCTTGTAAATCATTTGATGCAGCACTTGCTTCTGCCTGGAACTTTTGTGTTCTTACCTCCATTGGAACGACTTGTTCTAGAAAAGGAGCAATGAAATGTACACCTTCTCCTAATACTCTATTTTCAACTGCTCCAAGGTAAAGCACTACTCCCCTATGACCTGCTTCAACAATTACTATTGATTCAGCCATTATGACTATAATAACAATTATTGTAACAACTGCGGCTGCAATTTTCAGCTTATTAGCAATCGGAAAACGAGGCGGTCTGTAGTATGACATCCTTAACTAGATTAGGGGTTATAGAATATTGTATATATATCTAGGCTTAATTCTGTGCTTTTATTATAAACGCTATGTAACTGAGGGTCCAAAAAAATAAGATAATTTATTATCCCATGAGATAAACAATGTTAACGCTCTGGGATATTTGTTGTTGCCCAGTCATTATTGGAGTAGATGGTGCAAATGCTTCATTTTTGAGCGATGTAGCACTATATGAAGTTGGCCCTGTAAAGATGGGCGTTGGTTGATCGATAGTTACTGTCCTTACTCCTACTATTTTAAGCCCTAATGCTGAAGCAGCAATATCTGCCTTTTCATTTGCATTTTCAATAGCTTCGTTTAACAATTGCTTTTTAATATCATCAAGTTTCTTATCTGACAAACTAAAATAAATGCTATTTACATTGTTTGCACCTGACGAAATTGCAGTATCAATCCATTCTGATGTTTTATTTACATTGTTGCTGTCTATCTGTATCGAATTGCTTACGGTAAATCCAATCAATTTGCCTTGGTTCTTATCTATAGTGTAGTCGCGGTTTGGAGTTATCGTGAATGATGATGTACTCGTTTCATTTTCCTTAACACCTGCTATTTTAAGAGCACTGATGATCTTGTTCATTAATTCAGAATTTGCGTCTAGTGCAGCTTTTGCCTTCGTATTGGTTGTTTCCACACCTAGTGATACAGTAACCTTATCAGGTTTTACCTGCGTTGTGGCAGATCCTGTAGTCAATAACGTTTTGTTATTATCAGGGGAAGATAATTCAGCGTATGCATTGTGCTGATTGATGGCAGGTAGGTAAACAAGCAAAACTGATATAAATAGGCCAACAAATGTTGCTATTGACAAATTTATTGAAGTATTGTGCATAGTCATGATTTAAAAATTACCATTTAACTACTAAGAGAAACTACAAGATAAGCATTTCATCAAGTATCTTAGTAACTTTGGAATGTCATGAATATTCAAAATTGTTATCATAATTATGTTTGGATGCCGCTTTAAACCCGCAATACAATAGTATTATTCTAATTCATATCTATCCTATTCGCATACCAACCGGCATTGTTTTAATTTAGAAATGGTTAGCTATCTGGTTAGAAAGTCGGCATAACTTTAATGAAGGGATTGCCTTGTAAATTAACTAATGAAATGGTTCGGACACCATGAAACTGATAATGAGCCTAAACTTTTGTCCTGTAAATATTGTAACACGAAATTCGAGGACAAGGAAAAGTTAAAGAGACATGTAAGAGATGCACACAGTGAAGAAGGTAGTGCAGTATTCCAAAATATTACTGAAAATCTGAATTTATTTCATCATACAGAATTTGTCTGCGAAATCGATCACTTGAAATTCAAGACAGATGAGGAATTAATTCATCACATGAGACAAATTCACCATCATCATATTATAAAATGTCGAGAATGTGGCAAGGAGTTTATTCATGAGAAGGATAGGCTCCATCATGTTAGGGAACAGCACGAAAAGGAGGCTGACTATAGAAGGCACAAGCATCCTTAGATGGGGACTATTTCCTGATGATAAATAGCGTCTACTCTCGGTAAAAATTAATTGTTATCTGAAATGGAAGAATAATGATCCTAAAATTAAATTTTGATACATTTTAGTAGATGAGTATAAATTTGAATACTTGCCATGCTAGTTTCAATATAATCTGATGCAATTATATTAAATCTAATTTATTTTGTAAACTATCCCTCTTTGATAAAAAAAGTTTACAATATTATTGGCTGCAACTTCTGCCATCTTGGATCGGGTCATAAAAGTGGCACTTCCAATATGTGGTAACAATACAGTTTGGGGTAATTGAGTTAACCGGTTAGATCTGGAAATAGGCTCATTTTCATAGACATCTAAACCAGCACCTGCTATAATATTATTTTTTAGGGCACGAATCAAGTCTCGCTCGTTTATTACTTTACCCCTGGAGGTATTAATAATAAAAGCGGTTTTTTTCATTAAATTAATTTTTGATTTATCTATCATGTGAAAACTATCTTTGTTTAATGATACATGAATAGAGACAAAATCGCTGTGTTGTAACAATTCTTCCAGTGAAACATAAGTAATATCAAGTTCTGATTCTAAGTCACGTTTACGGGTTTTACTATGGTAAATTACTTTCATATCAAATCCTCTTGCACGTTTAGCTACAAGTGTGCCTATTTCTCCGAGACCGATTATACCTAAAGTACTTCCATGCACGTCGTATCCAAGAAAGAGATCAGGCGTCCATCCAAATTTCCAATTTCCACCTCTTACATGTCTATCTGCATTTACTAAATTCCTAGCCGCTGTCAGAATTAAAGAAAACGTAAGATCGGCCGTGGTATTAGCAAGCACATTTGGAGTATTTGTAACTATAATTTTCCTTTTTATGGCTTCGCAAATATCTACATGATCGTATCCAACACTATAGCAGCTTATTACTTTAAGATTCGGTCCTGCCGAATCCATAACACTTGAATCGATTTTGTCCCCTAACATGCACATTAGGGCGTACACGCCTCTAACATTTTGAATTAAATTTTCCCTCCTAAGTACGTCGGCTCTGGGATTCATCTTTAATTGAAAACGGTTTTTTAATATGGATGGACCTGGTTCTGGTATTTTTCTCGTTACATACACTTTATGTTTGATATGCGTATCCATAAAATAGTTGGTTTGTCTGCCTTCGGATATTAATATGATATGGAACCCGATTTTTATATTATATTTTCGTTACTCGCTACTAACCCTAACTAATTTTGAGTGTAAAATTTTTAGCAAAATAATTCCTATATAGTATGGCATATTGTAAAATGCAGCAAGTGCTGCCACTTGCGAACCAAAGAATTGTTGTGCAAAAACTGTTACCAGAATATTATTTACATAACTTAGGGCTATAAGCCCAGAAAACTTGTCCTTTGTTGATGAATCTTTGTTCATGAGGTACAAAACGAGATAACCTGTAATTGCAAATGCCGCAAATAATACGAAGGCAACTATAGTTGTAGTAATAACAAACGAAAGTTTCAAATAGAAATAACTTGAAAATTTAGAAAATATTGCAAAGTTAATTAAATCCATTAAAAAGATAGATAAAGGCAATGAGCTCTTGTTTATAGTGGCTGCTAATTGAGGCAAATATCTTTTTATAATTCCACTCCCAACTAGAGGAACAATCAGTGATATTACTAGTAATGATACCATATCAAATACTGGAATAGAAAATTCAGTATTAAAAAAAACATAGACTAATGTTGGCAATAAGAACGGAACCAGGAGCGAAGTGACTATTACCATTGCGACTATAATTGAAAGTCTACCACCTACGTAATTGGTAACAAATGGAGCCCCGAGTCCTGTGGAAATTCCAGACAATAATAGTACTGGCAATGCATATTTGGGAGAAATTTCATTAGTAACAAAATACGCTGATACGGGTATGATAATCAGTTTCAGCATGGATAATATTAACAAGATTTTCGGTTTCCTAAAAATTGAGATGAGATCTTGGAAATCAAGTTGTATCAAATTCAGGAATAACAAAAAACCAAGAATCACTAGGATGTACTCAGAGAAAAGCTGCCCCTCAGAGGGGAATAGAACACCCAGTATGGTTGAAATAAGAATTGAAATTGCAAGAACTATCAGGACTTTAGTATTGTAAGAGGTCAACGAAATTGATCAACTAACATACTATCATAAATCTTTATCAATATATCTTCTGGAATATCAGGTTGACAACTGAGTATCTTATTATAATACTTAATAACGTCTTTGAATAATACCCAATTGTACAAAACAAAGTCACAGATAACAAAAAAATATGAAATAATAAATACCACAGATAATTTATTATTGCCATGATAAGACAGACCATTGTACTTACAAATATCTTGTTACTAATCATAGTATCTTCAACACATATGCCCGTCATGGGTAAAACTCAAGAAGCTGAATCTAAAACTAACACAACAGGAATTTCAATTAATGCGTCAGACATTAAGAATGCTCTTAATTCCATCCATAATAATACAACTCCAAATTATGTTAAACTCTCGGAAAGTCAGATAAATGGAGCACTAAAGGATTTACCTGGATGGACCATACTTGATGGAAAGTTGCATAAGACATTTACGTTTGTGGATTTTTCTTCATTATTTGATTTTATGTATCAGGTAGCCCGTTCCTCACAAATATTAAACCATCATCCAAATATGACATCAACTTGGAATACATTAACATTAGACTACGACACTTGGAGTTTAGGACATGTAATTTCGAATCTAGATGTGAAGGCAGCTGCAGCAGTTGAAAGGTTATACCATGAAGGTAATTACACAAATACTGCTAGTTAATTGATATTCCCTTATTGCTTATCAGAAAATAGTTGACATTTCCTCTAATAGTTTACCAGTTACCATGCTTACATTAAACTTGTAATTTGATGATATCCATTAATTTTTCTGGTTACTCATATTTTATAATAGAATAGAATAAATGCAATACAATAACAGTTATTGCGACAAGTACCAATTTTAGAAAAGATTCATTAAATCCTTAAATGACTGGATACTGTTTCCATAAAATTTAAAAAATCCGTATGACAATATTCATGTAAAAAATCTCTTCTATATAGTCTAGTAGGATCTACATGAAAATTATCCATAACACTAATAAAAATAATAGAACTTGACATTTTTGGTGGAGTAAACTGGAAACTTTAGTTGAAAATGGAAAATTCACGTCGCAATTTTTCAAAACTCATATAGTCTATTAGGATCTACAAGAATACCTTCGCCAATTCTAATAAGAGAAACCTTGTGTCTTCTAAGTTATGTTTAATAAGGAATCTTGCAGAGGATGTGGATTTTGTTTGACACCTTATGCTACTTGTAATATATGCCAAGAATACGTCTCATGGATTTGTTGTAATTGTGATAAAACAGAGGATTGTTTTCATTCTCATAATTATTGCAGAATTTCATTGAGAAAAAAAATAGATCCAGGATTGTTAAAATTAGTCTTAATTGGGGCAATAATTAAGAAATGAACCTGCCAGAACTAGAACAAATTAGTGAAAAGAAGGTAAAGGCCATTGAGAGTAACAAAAAAGAACCTGGGTATTGCATTGAGTATTTAAATCAACCCCCCTTCAAAAGCTTAAGGGATTCTATAATAGCACAAATAAAATCATGTGAACAATTACTCAAAAACACAAAGGTCCCTTCTGAAAGAAACGCTATAGAGAGGGAAATACTAATTTTGGTATTGATTCTTGAGCTGCTTGAATATTGATGAAAAATGCTAGAGAACATAATTTGATATCGATCTAATTTGACGATTAACTATAGTTTAATAGACAAAGGGTCTGAATCAAGTAAAATTAAGGAGTTAATTCATGACTTAAGAAGTAAACAATATGTATTTAGTATCGTTCCTGAAAAATTAATACATATGAATAATGGAATAAAATATTATTACGTTGAAGCTGCACGTAATGGTAGTAAAATGATCATAAACGCTTATGGTGCACAGGCTGATGAATTGTTCAGCGAAGTTCATAAATATTCATAACTGAAAAATAATATATCCCAATGCTTGTCGAATCAAATCACTTTATTATCAATTGTTCCATGCGTATCACTGTATAGTACCAGCGAATCCACAAATTATAAAAGTAAAGATGATTAAATCTCTGAGAGTCTCTTGAATAAGAATAACAAGACATTATTGATACTCCGACACGCCAAATCAAGTTGGGAATTTGCAGAATTATCAGATCATGATAGGCCGCTAAATAACCGCGGTAAACGGGATGCACCACGAATTGGTAAAAAGTTATTGAAAGAAGGTCTTAGCCCACAATTAATTATAAGCTCTCCAGCCGTAAGAGCCTACTCTACCGCAGAGAAGGTTGCCAAGGCCTGTGCTTATGATGGAGAAATTATAGTCGACTCTTCATTGTATGCATCAGGATATCAGAAATATCTTGATGCACTCAAAAATCAAAACGATAAATATGACATGATAATGTTAGTTGGACATAATCCATACTCGGAACAATTATTGGAAACATTAACAGGAAAGATGATTACAATGCCAACGTGTTCCGTTGCATGTGTAAGACTATCCATTAGAAAGTGGCATGACGTAAACGCTAAAACTAAGGGTGAATTGATCAATATATGGCGTCCAAAGGAGCTGAATTCTGAATAATATCGATCCTAGGATTTGAGTTAGCGAACCGAAAGTTCACCATTATCATAGGTTGATGTATTGATTGCTTTTACTATCAAATGATATAAACCCATTATCCAATAAATGCTAATCAAAAGAGGAGGGATTACAATTTTGGAAGTTGGCTTAAAACCTTCTAACACTATTTTTTAGTCTGTATCAATTCGAGCACTGTGGTAAGATCTTTTCCTATTCTACCCATTTGAGTTTGTATTCGGGATATTTGAGATTCAATTCGTTTAATTGACTTGGAAATCTTTTTTACTTTCTTAAATCCAACTTTGGGTTTTATCTTCTGTGATTGTGAATCCAGTTTACCATTATTAGATTTCTTTTTTAATTCTGAATTAGTTTTTGATTCGGTTGAGTTATTCTTTGATTTCTGACTTGCCATTAGCAACTATAAGCTATTAGACTATTTATTCTTTGATCCTAGCAATTTCGATTGGTTGAGCTTAAATGGTTTTCTTTTATTTCAATCACTCCAAGTAAATGTTAGTGATATCATCAAGTTGTTTTTTTTTGACTTTGACTTCTTATGCTTCTAGCAACAAATCTAAAATAATAAGTTAATTTGTTTACTATTTATAGTATCACAATATTCTGGTTCGGAGTTTGTAATAACACTAGTATATCAATAAATAGACCCATTTCGAACTGTCCTGCTATTCCCTATTCATCATTAAAATTTTCAAACCATTACTTCAACCATGGTGAATATGCAAGAAAATAGAAAGCAGGGTGAATTGACAGACCCATTATTTTTTCTGGCTTTATTTTAAGAATTATCCTTTTATTATTTGGCTTGCGATAATAATATTTTCCAATTCCTAAATATCTCTTTGCAAGCTTTTTTAAATGTTCATCAGCTCCTTCACTAGTTTGCTCCACCACTTTTCCTTTTATTGATACCATATTGAATGGATTATTTTGCTCCACGACGGATAGAGCTATCCTTTTGTCTTTTGTTATATGCCTAAACTTCGCGGATTCTTCGAATGTATTAATCAGAATTAAATCTTCAACCATTTCAGCCCAGACTGGAGTAATATGTGGTGAGCCGTCCCTTGATATCGTTCCCACATAGACCAAATTCCTGAATTGAAATAAACGGGATAGCTCATCCTTACTCAACTCCGTGATTCCGGCATGTAAGTCGGATTTTGAAATAGAGTCACTATCTGTATTTGGTGGAGCAACGTCCACTATTTCTACAGATGTAGGCATCATGCCCTTATCGTGTTTGTCATCATTTTGCACATACATTTGAGCTCATCTATCAGATATTAAGATTCTTCTATATTTTATTCAATCAAAACTTAATTCATAAATAAAGCCACGAATTGAATTTTAAAATTAAATTTTCATATTGAACAACTTCTCTATATACAAATATTAGATTGCTCTGCTTCTTTATAATAACATGAGTGAATTCGTGGCTCTAAGTGGTGAAGAACAAGAAATATGGGAGATAGATTATGAAAATAAAATAGCATTAAACGTTTCAGAGCTTAATATTATAAAAGAGAAAGTAGTCGAATATGCTGGAACCATCGAGGATTATTTGAGGAAGAAAGGTTTTACAGAAGTTCATTTTCATCAAAGAGGAACCCTCCCTGCACGTGCCCATTACGGCCATGTCCAAAATTGTTCATTTAGATAATATCATTTGTATAATTCAATTCTAGTAAGAGCTCAGGTGCTTAGTCAAAGTACAAAGTCAGATATCGGAAGTTTAGCTTACCCTAAGGATAAATTCATTACTAAATGAGTGTTGATTAGAGTAGTAGTTGACAACTATCCTAGCCGCCTTGGAAAACTTAGTTTTGGTTGTGGAGTCTTCAAAGGATGGATGGAAAGTTAAAGAGCCATTAAAGGGTCAAAAGCCATCCAGCATGGCATTCGATCCTGAACATCCTCAGAGAGCATATTGCGGCACTTCTGACAATGGACTTTGGAAAACTGATAATAATGGTCAGACTTGGGAAAAGACCTCTCTACAAGTCTCAAATTCTAGTATCATGTCTATTTCGGTTAGTCCTATAGAAAAAGGAGAAGACGGATTTAACAAGTTATTTGTCGGAATGGAACCAAGTTTAATTTATACTTCAAGTGATGGCGGTCACACTTGGGAAAAGATAGATGAATTTAATAAATTACCTTCACACTCTACATGGTCATTTCCTCCTAGACCATCTACACATCACGTTCGTTGGATAGAACCTGATGTAAATAGAAAGGACTACCTATTTGTTGCCATAGAGGCAGGAGCACTAATCAAGACTTTTGATGGTGGCCAGACCTGGATAGATCGAATAGAGAATAGTCCGTATGATACTCATACCTTAAGGACTCATAAAAAAGCACCTCAAAGGCTCTATTCTTCCGCGGGTGATGGATATTTTGAGAGTCAGGACTACGGAGCTTCCTGGAAAAAATTAGACCAAGGACTAGGACAGCACACTTATCTTTTAGGCATTGCAGTAAATTCCGATGATCCTGAAAACATAATCATATCAGCCGCAAGCAATGCTTGGCAAGCACACTATAGACAAGATTCGGAATCTTTTGTATACCGACGTTCATATGATATTCATGATAGCGATAAAAGGTGGACTTTAACTACTGATGGATTGCCTGAATCAAAAGGAACTATAATTTCAATGATTGAATCTAATCCGAAAATCAAAGACGAGTTTTATTGTTTGAATAATCGAGGAATCTATTGTTCTAAAGACTCAGGTATCTCTTGGGACGTACTAGATATACCTTGGACTAAAGAATATCATTTACAACATCCTTGGGCACTGGCAGTTAAGGAATGAAGTTACAAAAATTACTAAAATAATTTTGATGGTGTGTGACTTCAACATCCAACAAACTGGAGACAAGTTTATGAATCCTTTAAGAGAATGAATAAGTAGTAATTAGTTATGAATATTCAAGCCTATGCAGCTCATGAACCGAGTGGAAAATTAGAATCATTCCAGTATGAATTAGGCGCCTTGAAGCCCGATGAAGTGGAGCTCGATATCGAGTATTGTGGTATTTGTCACAGTGATTTGAGTATGCTTAAAAACGAATGGGGATTAACACGATATCCGTTCGTTCCTGGACATGAGATCATTGGCAAAGTTGCAGCTATGGGCAATATGGTAAATCATCTTGAAGTAGGACAATATGTGGGATTAGGTTGGCGAGCCCGGTCTTGTCTAGTATGCGATCAGTGCCTTAGCGGTCACCATAATCGTTGTCTTAAGGGAGAAGATGTAATAATTGGTAGACATGGAGGATATGCCAATAAGGTACGCTGCCAAGCGATATTCGCTTTTCCCCTGCCTAATAATATCAATATCAAGAACGCAGGACCATTATTTTGTGCTGGAATAACAGTCTTTAATCCAATTATCCACAATAACATCAAACCCACAGATCATGTTGCAGTAGTGGGAATTGGTGGGTTAGGACATATCGCTATTAAGTTTCTTAATGCATGGGGAAGTGAGGTTACAGCTATATCTACAAATCCCGAAAAAGAAAAGGAAGCACAAGAATTTGGAGCCGATCATTTCATAAACTCAAAAATCTCTGATGCTCTAAAACCCTATGCAAATAATTTCGATATGGTACTTGTTACTGCAAATGTAGACCTAGATTGGGATAAATACATTGATACGCTTCGACCTGGCGGCAAATTGCATATTGTTGGAGCAACTCCACAAGTAAAGGCGACCGTGTTTCCCTTGGTTTTAGGCGAGAAATCCATAGGAGCTTCACCGGGCGGCGGTCCTGCAGATATTCTAAAGATGCTTGATTTTTGTAGCCGTCATGGAATAGAACCAATTACAGAAGAATTTCCGCTGTCTCGTGTGAATGAGGCAATGGCCCGCCTTGAGTCAGGCAAAGCACGTTATCGCATTGTTTTGCAGAATGATTTGAAGTAGTTTGAAAGTTAACTAATTGTGATACATCTTTACTATTACCATCAATTTAGATTACTTATCTATTTACTATTTAGGGTATCAAAAATTTTACTTTGGTGGGATTCGTACGGTCCATGTAGTAGGATCCTGCATTTATTATCAAGTTCTAATTCATCTCCTCATGAGTAGTCGAACTTGTGTTATCAGTATTAATAATTTTTTTTCTATTAATTTATTCCTTTTTTGAAATGAAAATGTTAAGAATGATTCAGAGCATGCAAGTATTTAAGAAATACGTTCTTTTTAATAATAAATGTACGGTAAAAAACCTTATCTATGTTTGATTGAAGATTTGATTCTTTTTAGCAGGGTCGCTGAGTCCCATGAGCCTTCATATCGTACGCCATTTAGAAAGAAGGTTGGTGTACCCTCAACACCACTTTTAATTCCATCCTTTAGCGATTCCATTAAAGCAGGCGCGTAAATATGCTCAGACATTTCCCTTTTGAACCTATCAGTATCTAATCCTATTCTAAGTGCATAGACCGTCAAATGATGATCATCTAATGCTTCTTGGTGTTCAAATAGATGATCATGCATTTGCCAAAATTTATTCTGAGCTGCAGCTGCCTCAGCTGCTTCAGCCGCATGTTCAGCATGGGGATGTATTTCATTAAGCGGAAAATTACGAAACACAAAGCATATCGTGTCACCTAGGCGTGCTCTTATCTCTTTAACGATTGGAAATGCCTGTCGAGTATATGGGCATTCAAAGTCTCCGTATTCCACCAAAATCACAGGTGCATCTGCAGAGCCTTGAATATGATCATTAGATTTGCTCACTGGCATAGTAAGTTTTACGTCTTTTGATTTTCCTTTAGTCATGCTTTGACAACCCCAAATTTACTATCTGACAGTGCGTGCCGAACTCCAGAGCGTCCTGCTAAATGCATAAACTTCTTTTTAGATGTGCTTTCCATACTATACTTTTTGTATTGCAATCATATAAAATCCCTGGTATCCTTCTCCCCTATTTCATGCCTGAATCTTATTCTGGTTTAACTCTACCAATTAATCATAATAACGACTCTAGATTAATATAAGGAAGTGGAAAGTTATACAGATCGCCGTGCTTCATGGCTAGAAAGTTTTTACGACCTTATAGTTGCAATAGTTGTACTGCAATTGAGTATCAATCTTAGTCATGACGTTACTATAAATGGGTTTTTTAAATTTGTAGCTTTGTTCATACCAGTTTTCTGGGCATGGATTGGTGTTACATTTTATGCAACAAGATTTGGGACCGATGATATGATACATAGATTTCTTATGCTATTACAGATTGGTGCTTTTGCCTTTATGGCAGTTAATATTCCAGATGGCCTGGGTAGTAATTCAGGCTGGTTTGCTCTATCATATGCTGCCAGTCGGGCCATACTTATAGTTGAATACCTTCGTGCAGGAAGACACGTTCCTGAAGCGCGAAAGCTGACGAGAAGTTATTCTATTGGGTTTTCGATTTCTACAGCAATATGGCTTGCGTCTGTATTCGTACCTACACCGCTTAGATTCATTCTATGGATAATTGGTTTAGCAGTTGACATTGGTGTGCCGGTGTTATTCACTAAACGGTTTTCAATGCAATTTGCCCCCCATACAAAGCATTTGCCAGAACGTTTTGGATTGTTTACAATAATCGTCTTAGGCATAGCAATTTTAGGCATCGTTGATGGCATTGCAACCCATCAATGGACTATTTCTTCCATGGTAACTGCCGCCTTGGGACTTGGAATGACCTTTAGTTTGTGGTGGCTATATTTTGATAATTTGGACGGCTCAGAAATTAAGGCACTTCGCGAAAATAGGCAATTGGGAGTATATGTTACCTGGCTATACATCCATATTCCTTTGATAATTGGCTTTACAGCGCTGGGTGTAGGCGTGGAGCATGTGGTTCTGAGCAATCAAAGTTTAGCATTGCCACCCTCTGAAACATGGCTTGTGTGCATTTCAATCTCTATGTGTCTGTTCGCCATAAGTGTAATAGAAATAACTTCTGCAAAGAGTAACGTTACCTTAGCTAAATCAAAATGGTCAGAAAAATACACAGAGGCAATTTGCAACTTAGCGACAGCCGGGGTTGTTCTCATTATTGGTGCTACATTGAGTAATACTCTGTTACCTGTTTACTTTATGGCTATTATTGCTGCAGGCTGCGTTGCTCAAGTCATCTTAGATATCAGACGTCATCCTTTTCACCTTGAATATAAATTTTGACTTGTGAAATTATCTGGAAACGATGAGAATGGAGAAAAATTCTGAAAAAGGCCCAACGCATGAGCAACTCCTAATTTACGGTTTTGCTGCTCGCGCTGAACTCCACAGTGCCCATCCAGGATTGACTCGATTTGGATGGAGCTCCAGCATCTTGTTATAGAGTTCCTGCGCCGTTGTCGTCATTTCTGCTAATCGGTCGAAATCGCGGATGTACTTCCGAGTCTCCTCGATGATACGAGGATTGTCCTCCCTATCAGGGCGTTTATGTGAGGCGATAACTGCGTGTGGGTTGAGCGACTCAATTTTGTCGAGTGCGGAGATCCACTCTAGGCGAGTTTTAGGATTTGATTCGACTAGATAGAGGTGAACGTCATTGTAGGCGGCATCCCCCGCGACGACTAGGCCGATAGAAGGGACATTTAAGCAGGTGGTGTGGTCAGTATCGGTATGGCCGAGTTCCACTGCGACCAATTCATGCCCCTCAAGTTCAATTACATTTCCTTTCAGCTCCTCGGCGATCACAAGCCGCTCCGAGATCTGACCAGGAAACGCCGCCTTCCAAACCTTCTCAAGGACTTCTGGGGAGGCATGCTGACGCATGACTTTCACAACATCAGGGGTCGCTACTGCTCTAGCATTTGGGAAGTGTTCAAGAATAGTTCCGATACCAAACCAATGATCTCCATGGCCATGTGTAATATAGATAGTTGTCAGGTTCTTGCCACTTGCCCGAACCCAATCTGCAAGGGCATCTGCCTGCTTGATGGTCATAAAAGCATCAACTAAAACTGCGTCGCGCTTGGCATAAATAAGAGTTGACGTCATCGCCTGAAAATACACCTCTTTCAAACCCGGAGGCATATCGCCGGTGACAATGGGTATTCCCGGCGTTGCAAACACGTCCCAGTTGAGTGGCTGGATGTCTATAGAGCCAACTTTGGTCATAGAGGTCTGCTCCTGGGCTCATATACTTTTCTTTTAGTAGTCTCCATACTATACATTTTGTACTGCAATTATATAACTCGGGCACTTACGAACCGGTCACGTAGTTACCTACTGGTAACTCACCAATTTGCAAAAGTCTATAATAATGTTGATTTCACTTCAGTTATTCTGTCTGGGCACATGGCCGAGTACTTCCTTTAACGTCCTGGGTTTCTTATCTTTAAAGATGTCTTTAGCACAGTATTTCATAGAAAATGCGGACATTTGTTCCAAGACGGGAGCTAATGCCATCCCTTTCTCAGTCATATAGTATTCAATCCTAACTGGGGATTCATCGTAAACCTTCCGCTCTATCAATCCATTCTTCTCCATTTCCTTCAATCTTAAAGAGAGTGTTTTTGCGTTTATCTCCTCTATAGAGTCAAGGAGCTTGTTGAATCTAGTTTGATTTCGGTATATCATATTTCGCAATATTAAGACTGTGAACTTTTTACCCATAATATTGAAGGTATTATTAATAGGGCAGCGGATAGTATTTTTCTCAATGTAGGATACTCTTTCTTCTCCTAGCAAATTTCGAGTAGTTCACCTAATAACTATATCGTTACCTACTACTTTATATAGTTACCTTTCTTTATCAAATTACAATAGGTGAGTGACAAAAGATGGAAATGCCAAAAAGCTGGAACATATTGTATGACGCTGGGTTGCTGACATTGTTCGCTTCGTTGGTGTTAGTCGCGGCGCTTGTGAGTGCGAATGCTCAGACACCGAACGGTGAGAATGCCACGTCGCTGACTGTGGAACAGGCCCGCGCGATTGTCGCGCCGCTCTATGAGGCGCTCAATGAGCCAGCCAAAAAGGATGTCCCGGCATTGCTAGCGAATGCAACCAACCCTGATTACCAATCTTGTTCGACCAACTCAGATTGTCTGTCACGTGATCAACTAGCGGAGGTATTCACAACCTTGGGGAAGATAATCCCAGACCTGCACTGGACCATCAAGGATATCTGGACGTCGGGCAATCGGATAGTGGTCCGAGGTGAGGCCACTGGCACTCCGACGGGCGAGCTGTACGGCGTTAAGCCCACTGGGAAGAGCTTCAAGACGATCTCAATTGACATGTTCACCGTCAAGGACGACAAGCTAGCGACGGCCTATCACGTGGAGAATTGGATGGCCGCCACGGAGCAGATCAAGTAGAGAGGAAATATCTTTTCCTGAGCTAGGTAACAAGAGTATTAGTAATTCTTCTGCTAATCTTAATATAAATGGCCAAGATAAACGAGTAGAGAACCCATGTTTACGGTTGAAAGAGAGCAGAGAGCAAAAAATATGCTAAAATTAGCAGGCACAAGAGAATAAAACAGAGGGCTTAACTATCTAAAAACTTAAATCACAAAAAAAGACTATTGAATTAATGCGTATATTGGATGCGAGCGCCGGTTTTAGTTCACCATTAACCGAACTCTAAGCTAAGGAATTTTTGAGTGAGAATAAATTAAACGTGCATATTGCAACACGATGAAAATGGACATCCCAATATACGTCCAACATGGTTCTCGGGATTACTCCAAGATACTTTTCGACTTGGGATGACAGTAAAATTTGTCAAGTCTAAATTTAAGGTTGAAGCGTTACTAATATAAGTTATCTATTTATCTACTTTGTATAAAGCGAATGTAAGGGACATCTTTTCCACTCACTTTATTTTTTATAAGTGTACATGGTCGAGATATCTTTTTTTATATCCATCATAATGATTACCAAATCAATGCTGGTCTGATACCGTCGGGATTAGAACCCCGCCTGTACTAGGATTCGAGTAACTTGTATTTTTGTACTATGTTGTAATACAGTCAATTTGAATTATTCTCGCCAAAGAAATTAGCAAGCTGTTCTAATACAAAATCTGGCTGCTCTTCTGGAATCCAGTGACCTGACAAAGGAACCTTAATTCCAGTAACATTTTGAGCCATTGCCTTTACCGCATCGGCTACAGGAATACCTT
>Ga0207697_10000378_pt1 | contig 24945 bp, 21 predicted proteins | sample KBSSwiS5withPhiX_FD_184293 | JGI IMG/M metagenome (GOLD analysis project Ga0207697, IMG submission 184293) | Switchgrass rhizosphere microbial communities from Kellogg Biological Station, Michigan, USA, with PhiX - S5 (SPAdes) (version 2) | ecosystem: Host-associated > Plants > Roots >... | reverse complement strand
GCGTCGAGCGCGAGATCGTTGCCGACCATGGACACGCGCGTCAGCGCATCCGGGCCGTTGCCGATCAGTGTTGCACCCTTGACCGGATAGGTCACTTTGCCGTCCTCGATCATGTACGCCTCGGCCGCAGAGAACACGAACTTGCCGCTGGTGATGTCGACCTGCCCGCCGCCGAAGTTCGCTGCGTAGAGGCCGTTCTTCACCGAGGCGATAATCTCGGCGGGATCGTGTGTCCCGGCAAGCATGATCGTGTTGGTCATCCGCGGCATCGGCAGGTGCGCGAACGATTCGCGGCGGCCGTTGCCGGTGTGCCCGGCTTTCATCAGCCCGGCGTTGAGGCGATCCTGCATGTAGCCGCGCAGGATGCCGTCCTCGATCAGCACCGTGCGCTGCGTCGGATTGCCTTCATCGTCGAGATTGAGCGATCCGCGTCGCTCGCCGAGCGTGCCGTCGTCGACGACGGTGACACCCGGCGCCGCCACACGCTGCCCGACGCGGCCGGAGAACGCGCTCGTGCCCTTGCGGTTGAAATCGCCTTCGAGGCCGTGTCCGATCGCCTCGTGCAGCAGGATCCCCGGCCATCCGTTGCCGAGCACCACCGTCATGTTGCCGGCGGGCGCGTCGCGCGCGGCCAGATTGATCAACGCCTGGTCGACGGCCTGCCGTGCATACGAGTCGAGTTGCGCGTCGGTGAAGTACCCGTAATCGAGCCGCGCGCCGCCGCCGCAATGGCCCTGCTCGCGCCGGCCGTTCTCCTCGACGATCACGGTGATGGATATGCGCACGAGCGGCCGTTCGTCCGCGGCGATCACGCCGTCGCTGCGTGCGATCAGCACCGTTTCGTGCTCGCCGGCCAGCGATGCCATCACCTGCACGACCCGCGGATCGAGCGCACGTGCGCGGCGCTCGAGCCGCGTCAGCACCGCGACCTTTTCCGCGTCGCCGAGGCTCATCACCGGATCGGCGGTCGGATAGAGGAGCCGCGTCCGGCCGCGCTCGCGCAATGGGGTGGAAGCCGACTGTCCTTGGCGACCGATCGCCCGCACGGCCGTCGATGCTTCCTCCAGCGCGCCGAGCGAGATGTCGTCCGAATAGGCGAACGCCTGCTTGTCGCCGCTCACAGCACGCACGCCTACGCCGCGATCGATGCTGAACGTTCCCGCCTTGACGATCCCTTCCTCGAGGCTCCAGCTCTCGAACGATGCGTGCTGGAAATAGAAATCGGCGAAATCGACGTCGTGATCGTGAATAGACGCGAGGACGCGCGAGACTTTGTCGAAGTCGAGGTCCGCCGGAGCCAGGAGCAGGCGCTCCGCGTTGGCGAGCAGCGGTGCGGGCAGGTCGGAGAGCGAGGTATCGGTCACAGGAATCCTTTGGCTTGCATTATCCGAGAGCGCTTCGTGGGCGCAGTCGTCGGTACATGTGGTGAACGGTTCGACGTCATCGCACGTGCGACCCTATGCAGGTTGGGACGCATCGGCGGCGCTTCAACCTGCATTGGACCACGCCGGTGGCGACGACCGGCGAAATTGGTTCATTGCGATCATGCGCCACGATCGCCCTTGCCGGCCTGTCCAAGGTATGTTTCCGCCACGCGTGGATTCGAAGCGAGCGATGCGCTCGGTCCTTCGAGCGCCAGTTCACCGGTTTCGAGCACGTACCCGTAGTCGGCGACCTGCAGTGCAGCACGCGCGTTCTGCTCGACCAGCAGGACGGCAACGCCGGTCTGTCGCAGCGTGGCGATGATCGAGAAGATGTCGCGGACGACGAGCGGTGCCAAGCCGAGCGACGGTTCATCGAGCAACAGCAGCTTCGGTGCCGCCATCAGCGCGCGACCGAGCGCAAGCATTTGTCGTTCGCCGCCCGAAAGCGTGCCGGCCAACTGGTCGCGGCGCTCGGCCAGGCGAGGAAAGCGCGCGTAGACGTCGGCGAGCAATGCATCACCGCCGCGCTCGCGGCGCCGTGCAAATCCGCCGAGCTGGAGATTGTCCGCAACGCTCATCGACGCGAACAGCTCGCGCTTCTCGGGCACCAGCACGAGGCCGCGGCGCACGCGCTCCTCGACGGGCCATGGGGAAGCGGCTTCGCCGAAGCAGCGGATCACGCCCTGCGCCGGCAACAGCCCCGCGATGGCCGCGAGCAGCGTCGTCTTGCCGGCGCCGTTGGGACCGATGACGGTGACGATCGTTCCCGGCGCCACGTGCAACGACACGTCGCGCACGGCGAGCACCTTGCCGTACGCCACCGACAGCCGTTCGACATCGAGCACGTTGCGCGGCGATGCCGCGGCGGCCGGCGCCTGCGCCGATGAACGCATGTCAGACGCCGCCAAGATACGCCTCGAGCACGAGCGGATCGCGCTGGATCTCGACGGGCGCTCCTTCGGCGAGCTTCTCGCCGAAATCCATGACGATCAGCCGGTCGGTCAGCCCCATGACGAATTCCATGTCGTGCTCGACGAGCAATATCGTCATGCCCTCGCGCTGCAGCGAACGCAGCAGCTCCGCGAGCGCCTGCTTCTCCCGGTAGCGAAGCCCCGCCGCCGGCTCGTCCAGCAGCAGCAGCGACGGATCTGCGGCGAGCGCGCGCGCTATTTCGACTATGCGCTGCTTGCCGAGCGGCAGGCTTACGGCATCGTCGAATTGATGGTCGGCGAGTCCGACGCGCGCGATCGCGCGCGCGGCAACCGCACGCGTCCGGCGCTCCTCGTCGCGATCGAGCCGCAGCGCCGCCCTGACCACACCGGCGCGGCCGCGCAGGTACGCGCCGAGCGCGACGTTGTCGAGCACGCGCATCCGCGGCAGCAAGCGCACGTGCTGGAACGTCCGCGCGATGCCGAGACGCGCGATCCGGTAGGGTTCGCGCGAACCGATCGATACGCCGCGAAACCGCACGTCGCCCGCCGTCAGCGGCAGCGCGCCGCTGATCAGCGCGAACGTCGTGCTCTTGCCGGCGCCATTGGGGCCGATCAAGCCGAGAATCTCGCCGGAACGAATCTCGAACGTCAGGTCGTTGACGGCGATGAGACCCCCGAACTGCTTACGCGCGCCGCGGACTTCGAGCAGCGCGCCGTCATGCGCCACTTCCTTGTCGCGACCCGGCAACGCCGGCGCATCGGGCACCGGCGACGGGTTGCGTTGCGGCAGCCAGCGCGCGAACCACGGCCACACGCCGTCGCGCGCAAATTGCAGCAGCAGGATCATCAGCACGCCGAACACGACGATCTCGAAGTTGCCCGCACGACCTAGAAGTTGCGGCAGCACATCCTGCAGCATCTGCTTCAACAGCGTGATCAGCGTCGCGCCGATGATCGCGCCCCATACGCTGCCCGCGCCGCCGACGACGGCCATGAACAGGTATTCGATGCCCTGGTTGATGCCGAACGGCGTCGGGTTGACGAAGCGCTGCAGGTGCGCGTACAGCCAGCCGGAGACGCATGCGAGGAGCGCCGCGTAGATGAATGCGATGATCTTCAGCCGCGCGCCGTTGACGCCGAACGCCTCGGCCATCTCGAGGCCGCCTTTCAGCGCGCGCAGCGCCCGTCCCTGCCGCGAATCGAGCAGGTTGTGCGTCGCAACGACCGCCGCGAGCGCGATCACCCAGATCAGCACGAAGAAGCGCCGCTCGTCCTTGAGGTCGATGGGACCGAGCGTTAGCGCTGGAATTCCCGTCATGCCGGTGTGGCCACCGAGCCATTCGAGGTTGCCAAACAGGAAGAACAGGCTGATGCCCCAGGCGATCGTCGCCAGCGGCAGATAGTGGCCTTGCATGCGCAGCGTGATGAAGCCGAGGGCGAGCGCCACGACCAGCGTGATCGCGAGTCCGGCCGGCAATGCAAGCCACGGCGACGCGCCGTATTTCGTTGTCAGGTAAGCCGTCGTGTAGGCGCCGAGGCCGACGAACGCCGCCTGCCCGAACGACGTTTGCCCGGCGACGCCGGTCAGCAGCACGAGCCCGAGCGCCACGATGCTGTAGAGCCCGATGTAATTGCCGAGCGTCACCCAGAACGGCGGCGCCACCAGCGGCAGTGCAAAGAGCGCGACGGCGAATGCCATCGACGCGACGCGGGCACCCTTCACCGCCTCGACCTCTTTGCGTCGCCGGTGCATCGCGTATCACCGCGCGTCGGTCTCGCACGACTCGCGCGCCGCCGGGCTCTTCGAGCCTCGGCTCGACCTGCGGTCTCACCCGGCGCGCTCATCGTCACTCGTCCTCCTCGTGATGACGCGTCGTCAGGCTGCGCCACAGCAGCACCGGGATGATCAGCGTGAACACGATCACTTCCTTGAACGCGCTCGCCCAGAACGACGAGAACGCTTCGAGCAGGCCGACGAGCAGTGCGCCCGCCGCAGCAAGCGGATAGCTGACGAGCCCACCGATGATTGCGCCGACGAAACCCTTGAGACTGATAAGAAATCCCGAATCGTAGTAGATGGTCGTGATGGGTCCGATAAGGACGCCGCAGAATGCGCAGAGCAGCGCCGCGAGCACGAACGTCAGCGTTCCGGCGAAGCTCGGCGAGATACCGACGAGCCTCGCGCCGATGCGGTTGACCGCCGTCGCGCGAAGCGCCTTGCCGTACAGCGAGCGACCGAAGAACAGATAGAGCGCGCCGATCAGCACGACGCTCGTCGCGACGACCAGCAGGCTCTGCGCGCTGAACGTCATCGCGTCGATCTGGAACGACGCGCCCGTGAAGGGCGGCGTGCGCGATCCTTCGGCGCCAAAGAAAAACAGCCCGAGTCCGGTGAGCACGAGATGCAATGCGACCGAGACGATCAGCAGCACGAGCACGCTGGCATCGGCGATCGGCTGGTACACGATCCGGTACAACAGCGGCCCGAGCGCGGTGACGGCCGCGAGCGTCAGCAGCACCTGCACCGATAATGGCAACGCCCGTGGCGCCGCCCAGCCGATCGCGCCGGCGATCAGCAACGGCACACCGAGCCAGAGTGCCAGCCGCTGCGGCAGACGCCGCCATTCGCCATCGCGGATCGTCGCGAACGCTTCGACGGCCGCGGCCACGACGGCTACGCCGATCAACAGGCCCATCGTGCCGGGCGGCTTGCCGAGCTGCAGCCCGGCGAGCGTCAGCGTGCCGTAGGTGACGAACTCGCCGGAAGGAATCCAGATGATTCGCGTAACGGCGAACACCAGCACCAGCGCGAGCGCAAGCAACGCGTAGATCGCGCCGTTGGTGACGCCGTCCTGCGTGAGGAACGCGGCGATCGAAAGATCCATGCCGTCGTCACTTCACGAGCACCCACTTGCCGTTCTCGATCTTGATCATCACGCGGGCGCGGTTGTCGAGGCCGTTGTGGTCCTGCGAGTTCATCACGAACACGCCATGCGTGCCGACAACGTTGCTCGCCTCGAGCGCATCGCGCAGCGCCGCGCGAAATTCCTTCGTGCCCGGCTTCGCCTTCTTGAGCGCCTCGGGAACCGCCTTGGAGAGCAGCGCGAACGTGTCGTACGCGTGGCCGCCGAACGTGGTACGCGAATCCTTGCCGTACTTCGCCTCGTAGTCGGTGATGTATTGCGCAGCCACTTTCTTGACCGGATTCGTATCGGGCAGTTGCTCGAACACGAGCATCGGGCCAATCGGCAGCAATGTTCCGTTGCAGTCGGCGCCGCAAACACGCAGGAAGTCAGGATTCGCCACGCCGTGCGTCTGGTAGATCCTGCCTTTGTAGCCCCGCGCGACCAGTTCCTTCTGGGGCGTGGCACCCGGCGTGCCCGACGCGCCGATCAGGATGGCGTCGGGCTTCGCGGCGACAAGCTTCAGCACCTGTCCCGTCACGGACGCATCGCTGCGATTGTATTTCTCCTCGGCGACCACCTTGATCCCGGCCGTCTGCGCCGAGCGCTTGATCTCGCCCAGCCAGCTCTCGCCGTAGGCGTCGTTGAAGCCGATGTAGCCGAGCGTCTTCACGCCGTTCGCCTTCATGTTCACGGCGATCGCGTCGGCCATCAGCGAATCGCTTTGCGGCGTCTTGAATACCCAGCGCGTCTTGGGGCTCGTCGGATCGACGATCCGCGCCGATGCCGCCATCGAGATCATCGGCGTTTCGGCATCGGCGGCGATATCGGCCATGGCCAGCGAATTCGGCGTGACCGTCGAGCCGACGATGACGTCGACCTTGTCCTCGCTGATCAGCTTGCGCGTGTTCGTCACGGCGCGCGTCGTATCCGACGCGTCGTCGAGCACGATCCACTTCACCTTCTCGCCCCCGAGCGTGGCCGGCAGCAACTCGATCGTGTTCTTTTCGGGGATGCCGAGCGACGCCGCCGGCCCGGTCGCCGACAACGTGACGCCGATCGTCACGTCGGCACTGGCCAGATGGGGAAACGAAAGCGACAGCGCGGCAACGAGACCGGCGAACGGTAATCGACGAATCATGGAAAGCTCCGGAGAAAGAATGGGCGCCGCGGCAGGCTTGCCGCGGCGCGCATGAACGGTCAGCGCTTCAGCGAATCGCGAATCTGCCGCAGCAGCAGCACTTCTTCAGGCGGGGCCGGCGTAGCGGCGGCAGGCTCTTCGCGCTTCAGCCGGTTGATCTGCTTCACCATCAGGAAAATGATGAACGCCAGAATGATGAAGTAGATCACCACGGTGATGAAATTGCCATAGGCGAACAACGGCACGCCGGCCTTCGTCAGCGCCTCGTACGTCATCGGCCCGCTGTACCCGGCAGGGGGACTCTTGAGTGCGATGAAATAGTTCGAGAAATCGAGGCCTCCGAAAATCGCGCCGACGACCGGCATGATCATGTCCTTGACGAGCGAATCGACGATCTTGCCAAACGCGCCGCCGATGATGACGCCGACCGCGAGGTCGACCACGCTGCCCTTGACGGCAAATTCCCGGAACTCTCTCGCGAATGACATCGCTTACCTCCCCTGGTGGTGCCAGCGATCCGCGCGAACGAAGGATGCTCAAACGGCGGCTTCGCCCGATTCGCCGGTGCGTATGCGGACGACCTGTTCCACGGCCGTCACGAATATCTTGCCGTCGCCGATCTTGCCCGTGCGCGCCGCCTTGACGATGGCCTCGATCGCGCGGTCCACCATCGCATCGCCGAGAATCATCTCCACCTTGACCTTCGGCAGGAAATCGACGACGTACTCGGCGCCGCGGTAGAGCTCGGTGTGGCCCTTCTGGCGGCCGAAACCTTTCACCTCGGTAACAGTGAGGCCGGTGACGCCGACATCCGAAAGCGCCTCGCGGACCTCGTCAAGCTTGAATGGCTTGATGATCGCTTCGATTTTTTTCATAGCCCAATCCCAAGAACTGCGCGCTGGCGCGGGAAGGATACACGAACCCGACCGCGCAGCCGCCCGCGACGAAGTCTCTACGACCGCGCATGCGGCGCACCGCCTACGCTCTCCCACTCGTTCCATGCCGACGTGATCGGATACCGCCAATCCTTGCCGAATCCACGCGGCGTGATCCGGATGCCGACCGCCGCCTGGCGGCGCTTGTACTCGCTGATCTTGATCAGCCGGACGACCTTGCGCACGTCTTCCGCGCGGTAGCCGAGGCCCACGATCTCAGCCGGTGCGCGGTCGTGTTCGACATAACACTCGAGGATGCCGTCGAGGATATCGTACGGCGGCAGCGAATCCTGGTCGACCTGGTTCGGGCGCAATTCCGCCGACGGCGGCCGCGTGATGATCCGCTCGGGGATGACGCGGCCGAGACTGTTGCGGTAATGGCAAAGACGGTACACGAGCGTCTTGCTGATGTCCTTCAGCACGGCGAACCCGCCCGCCATGTCGCCGTAGAGCGTCGCGTACCCGACGGCCATCTCCGACTTGTTCCCGGTCGTCAGCACGATCGAGCCGAACTTGTTCGACAGCGCCATCAGGAGCGTGCCGCGAATGCGTGCCTGGATGTTTTCCTCGGCGGCATCCGGCGACAGCCCCGCGAACTCTTCGGCGAGCGAGCCGAGAAACGCGTCGAACATCGGCCCGATGACGATCTCGTCATAGCGCACGCCGACGATCGCCGCCATTTCGCGGGCGTCCTCGAGGCTGATCGCAGCGCTGTATTGCGACGGCATCATCACGGCGCGCACGCGATCGGCGCCGAGCGCATCGACGGCGACCGCGAGCGTCAACGCAGAATCAACGCCACCCGACAGGCCGAGCAGCACGCCCGGAAAGTGGTTCTTCTCCACGTAATCGTGCACGCCCATCACCAGCGCCTGATAGACGTGCGGCTCGAGTGCGTGGTCGAGCGCGCCACGCACGTGTCGCGGCGCCGCACCGTCGAAGTCCGCGACGGCGAGCGTCTCGTGCCACGCCGGAAGCTGCTGCGAAATTGTCCCGTTGGCGTCCATGACGAACGATGCCCCGTCGAACACGAGCTCGTCCTGCCCGCCGACGCGATTCACGTAGACGAACGGCACGCCCGTCTCGCGGACGCGCGCTTCGATCTGCGCGCAGCGCGCCGCCTGCTGCAACGTGTGATACGGCGATCCGTTCGGCACGATGATGACTTCCGCGCCCGCTTCGCGCGACTGTCGTGCCGGATCGGCGAACCAGCAATCCTCGCAAATCAGGATGCCGCAGCGAATACCCGCCACATCGATCACGCACGGCTTGGTGCCGGGCTCGAAGTAGCGATCCTCGTCGAAGACGGTGTAATTGGGCAGGTGGTGCTTGCGATAGACGGCGGCGACGCGGCCGTCGCGAAGGACGGCGGCCGCGTTGTAGCGCGACCCCGCATCGATTTCGGGAAAGCCGACGATTGCCGTCGTGCCGCGCACTTGCGTGGCGAGTGCCGCGAGCTCGCTTGCGCACGCATCGAGAAATGCGGGGCGCAGCAGCAGGTCTTCCGGAGGATAGCCGCAGAGCGACAACTCGGGCGTAACCACGAGCGCCGCACCGTCGCGCTGGCCTTCACCGATAGCGTCGAGCAATGCGCGCGCATTGCCTGCAAGGTCGCCGAGCCTCTGGTTCAGCTGCGCCATCGCGATCCGCATCGGGAAATGTTAGCACGCGGCACCCCATGCTCCCGTGCGTCGGCATCGTCGCTACGACGCTACAATGGTTACATGCATGCACCCGTTCCGTATTCCCGGCCGCGACCGCCAGTCGCCGTTTCACCGCTGATACGAGACGACGTTGCGCTGTCGCAGATTGCTGCGCACGACTGGAATCAGCTTGCGGGCAACCTGCCGCTGTTGTCGCACGAGTATTTCTCGGCCCTGCATCGCACGCGTTGCGCTGCACCCGAAACCGGCTGGACACCGCGCTTCCTGACGGCGTGGGACCAGGCGAAACTGATTGGCGCTATGCCGCTCTACGCGAAGACGCACAGCTACGGCGAGTACGTATTCGACTGGGGCTGGGCCGATGCGTACCGGCGCTACGGACGTCGCTACTATCCGAAGCTCGTCGCTGCGATTCCGTTCACGCCGGTGCCGGGACCGCGCCTCATCGGCGACGATCCGACGACGCGCCGCGCACTGCTCGAGCGCGCACTCGGCGAACTGAAGCACGGCTTCTCCTCGCTCCACGTGCTGTTCACCGACGAGGACCAGGCGCGCGAAGGCGCCGCTGCCGGCATGCTGATTCGCGACGGCCTGCAGTTCCACTGGCGCAACCGCAACTACGAGGACTTCGCCGATTTTCTCGGCGCGTTCAATCACGACAAGCGCAAGAAGATCAAGCAAGAGCGACGGCGGCTGCTCGAAGCCGGCGTGACGTTCGTGCGCAAGACGGGCGCGGAGATCACGGCGGCGGACCGGGCGTTCTTCTTCGAGTGCTACGAGACGACGTACCGCGCGCATCATTCGACACCCTACCTGAGCGCCGAGTTCTTCGACGAGGTCGCGGGGACGCTGGGCGACCATCTGCTGCTCGTGCTCGGATACCGCAACGGCCGAAGGCTCTGCGCGGCGCTCGACGTGTTCGACGCGAACACGCTGTGGGGCCGCTACTGGGGCACGCGCGACTACGTGCCGGGGTTGCATTTCGAAGCGTGCTACTACCAGGCAATCGAGTTCTGCATCGAACGCGGCATCGAGTGCTTCGAAGGCGGTGCGCAGGGCGTGCACAAGCTCGCCCGCGGGTTGCTGCCGGTGGCCACGCACTCGCTGCACGCAATCGCCGATCGCGCGTTTGCGACCGCCATCGCCGACTATTGCGCGCGGGAACGCGTCGACGTCGCGCATTCGATCGACGAGCTCGAATCCGGCAGTCCGTTTCGCAGCGGCGCGGCGATCGACGCAACCGGGAGCGAATCGGCATGACCGAACGATCCACGAACACGAATGCGGAATCGGTGCTGCTGACGCGCGACGGCGCGGTGGCGAACCTGACGCTCAACCGTCAGGCGGCGCTGAACGCACTCGATCTCCCGATGATGGATGCGCTCGTCGCCCACGTGGCCATGATCGCAGCCGACCCGACGCTGCGCGTGGTCGTGCTGCAAGGTGCGGGCAAGCACTTCATGGCGGGCGGCGACTTGAAGACGTTTGCAACGCGTCTCGACGCCGAACCCGCGCAACGGCAAGCCGATTTCCAGCTCATCGTCGACCGCCTGCATGCGGCGATCGAACACGTGCAGCGTATGCCTCAGGTGGTGATCTGCGCGCTGCGCGGCGCCGTGGCCGGCTTCGGGTTGTCGCTCGCAGCGGCGTGCGATCTTGCCGTTGCCGCGGATGACGCATATTTTGCGTCCGCGTACCGGCAAATCGGACTGACGCCCGACGGCGGCGGCACGTGGGCGCTGCCGCGCATCGTCGGACTGCGCAAGGCGCTCGAAATCTACCTCTTGAGCGAGCGGTTCGATGCGCGGGAGGCGCAGCGGATCGGCCTCGTCAATCGCGTCGTCGACGGCGCAGCGCTGGAGGCGACAGTGAGCGCGATGGCACAGTCGATCGCAACCGGCCCGGCACTCGCGCTCGGCAACGTGAAGCGACTGTTGCGCGAATCGTCTGGACGTACGCTATCGGAGCAGCTTCACGCCGAGGCCGAGAGCTTCGCCCGCTGCGCCGCGACCGACGACTTCGCCGAGGGCATCCGCGCGTTCCTCGACAAAAGGCCGCCGCGGTTTCGCTGACGGCGTCGATAGCGACCGCGCGATCAGTTGTCGTCGTCCGGCATCACCCGGTTCTTCTCGCCCGGCGGCGCGACATTGCCGTTGACCTCGGCCTTCGGTGCGACATTGCCGTTCGCTTCCGACCGCGGCGCGACGTTGCCGTCGCCGTCACCCTGTGCACGCCGTGGCGGGCGCTGGCCGCGGCCTGGTCCCTTGAATCCCTGCTGTCCCGGCGCGCGCTGATTCTGGCCGCCACCGTACGGACCGCCCTGCCCTCCGCCGTTCGGCTTGCCGAATTTCGCGTGCTGCGCGCGCGGTCCGCTGCGGTGTCGGGGCGCGCCTTCGTTGCCATAGCCGCGCGGCGCACCGCCCGGAACCGAGAGCGTCGAGCGGCCGAACGGCGACGCGTTCGCGTTGCTCTGCGGCTGCACTTCGTCGAAGTTGTGCTGCGTCCGCTGCGGCCGCTGTGGACGCTGGGTATTGCCCGGACCCGGGCCGACCGGCTGCGTGTCGTCACGTGGCGGGCGATCGTTGTTCCTGTGCTTGGGACCCGCGCCGCGACGGCCCGGCGGTCGCTGACCGGCCGGATGCTGGCCCTCGCGGCCGGGAACGCCGCCCTGCGCAGGGTTGCGGGGTCCATGATGTGGCTTCGTTCGGCCTTCCGCGTCGGGGCCCGCGGCGGCAGCGGCGTGACCCTGCCCCTGCGGCCTGCCCTGGCCGTGCGGGCGCCGGGGGCCGCCCTTGTGCGGCGGTCGTGATCCGTTGGCCGGCGCGCCGACCTTGCGCGGATCCTGACGCCCTCCACGCGGATCACGGCGATCGTTCTTCGGTGCCGCACCCGCTGCGGGTGCGTTCAGCCCTGCCGACGCGACAAGCGCGTTGACGTCGGCACCCTCCAGTTCCTGCAGGTTGCCGCGCTTCAGCGACGTTGGCATCGCCAGCATCCCGTAGCGTGTGCGAATGAGCCGGCTCACCATCAACCCGAGCGCTTCGAAGAGCCGCCGCACTTCGCGGTTGCGGCCTTCCTTCAGCACCACGTGATACCAATGGTTCGAGCCGTCTTCGTCGCCGCCGCCGTCGGTGACCTTTTCGCAGCGCGCGGGGCCGTCGTCCAGCGTCACGCCCGTTGTCAGCGACTGCGCCTGCTCGTCGGTGAGCCGTCCCATGATGCGCACGGCGTACTCGCGCTCGACTTCGTAGCGCGGATGCATCAATCGATTCGCAAGCTCGCCCGAATTGGTGAACAGCAGCAACCCTTCGGTGTTGTAGTCGAGTCGCCCGACATTGATCCACTTGCCGTTGCCGATCGACGGCAGCTTTTCGAACACCGTCGGCCGCCCTTCCGGATCGTCGCGCGTGACGAGCTCGCCCGATGGCTTGTGATACATGAGCACGCGCGCGCGCGGCTCGGCGAAGCGGACCCTGACGAGCTCGCCGTTGATGCGAACTTCGTCGCCGGGGCTGACCTTCTGGCCGACGTCGGCAGGCATCCGGTTCACCGTGATGCGCCCGGCGAGGATCATCTCCTCCATCGCGCGACGCGAACCGAAACCGCAGCTCGCCAGCACCTTGTGCAGGCGCTGGGGCTCGTTGAAGATCTCGTCAGTGGAGCGTTTGTGTTTCGGAGGCAGCACGCTCTCCGCTATCCGCTGCAGCGCCAGGCTCGGCTGCTGGGTCGGTTGTTGGCTCGGTCCCGAGGATCGGGCTCGCGAGTGCGTGTTGCGCCTCGGCGGCCTTGGTGGGGGCATCAGGCATCTCCAGTAGGTGGGATGAATCGAGTTCGGCCAGGGGCGGCAGTTCCGCCACAGAGGTGAGGCCGAGGTCGTCGAGGAAGGTCTTCGTCGTCGCGTAGAGCGCCGGACGTCCCGGCGTTTCGCGATGTCCGACTGCCTCTATCCATTGCCGGTCCTCGAGCGTCTTGACGACGTTCGTCGAAACGGCAACGCCGCGGATGGCTTCGATGTCGCCGCGGGTGACGGGCTGCTGATACGCAATGATCGCGAGGGTTTCCATCACCGCACGCGAATAGCGCGGCGGCTTCTCCGGCGCCAGGCGATCGAGATGGCGCTGCACTTCGGGTCGTCCCTGGAAACGCCAGCCCGACGCGACCTGCACGAGCTCTACTTTGCGCGTCGACCACTCGCGCGCGAGATCGTCGAGCAACGCACGCACGGTGTCGAGCGGAAGCGCGGGCTCGAACAGCTTCGCGAGCTGCGCGGGCGGCACGGGCTCGCCGGCGACGAGCAGCGCGGCTTCGAGCACGGCCTTCGCGTCGGCGAGGTCGGACGGCGGAGTTGTATCGGTCGTCATCAGCGTCATGCGGACTCGGCGTCGAGTGCGAATGGGGCTTCGCCGCGCAGCCGCGCGTAGATCGGCGCGTACGGCTCGGCCTGCGCGATGCTGATCAGCTGCTCGCGCGAAAGCTCGAGCATTGCCAGGAACGTCACGACCAGGTGCGCGACGTCCGCGTGTTCGGCGAACATCGCCGTGAACTCGACAAAGCGCGCCGGTTGCAACAGCTTCAGCAGGCGGCTCATCTCGGAGCGCACCGACAACTGCTCGCGCGTGACCAGATGATGCCGATTCGAGCGCGCCCGGGCGATCAGCCCCGCCCATGCCGCGCGCAAATCGGCGGGCGTGACGTCGGGCATCCGTTCGCCTGCGAGGCGGTCGAACCATACGCGCACGGTTGAGAAATCGCGCTCGGCGAGCGGCAGCGCGTCGATCTCGCGCGCAGCCTGCTTCATCCGTTCGTATTCGAGCAGCCGACGCACGAGCTCGGCACGCGGGTCGTCGAGCTCGGTCCCCGGCGGCGCCGGCGGACGCGGCAGAAGCAGTCGCGACTTGATCTCGATCAGCACGGCGGCCATCAACAGGTATTCCGCCGCAAGCTCGAGCTGCGTGCGGCGCATCATCTCGACGTAACCGAGATACTGCCGCGTGAGCTCGGCCATCGGCACGTCGAGTACATTGATGTTCTGCCGCCGGATCAGGTAGAGCAACAGGTCGAGCGGCCCCTCGAACGTTTCCAGGAAGACTTCGAGCGCTTCCGGCGGGATGTAGAGGTCGCGCGGCATCTCGTTCACCGGCTCGCCGTAAACGCGCGCGAGCGGCTTTGGCTCCGGCGACGGATGCGCGAGATCGAGTGCGGCGTCGACGCTAGTCATAACGCAGGCCCATTGCCTCGCGCACGTCGCGCATCGTTTCCTCGGCGAGCTTGCGCGCGCGCTCGCAGCCGTCGGCGACGATGTTGCGAACGAGCGACGGATCGTCGAGGTAGCGCTGCGCGCGCTCGCGGATCGGCTGCTGCTCGCGGATGATCGCGTCGATGACCGGCTGCTTGCATTCGAGGCAGCCGATGCCGGCGGTCGTGCAGCCGCGGACCACCCAGTCGCGCGTCTCTTGCGTCGAGTAGACCAAGTGCAACCCCCACACCGGGCACTTCTCCGGGTTGCCCGGATCGGTTCGCCGAACGCGCGCGGGATCGGTCTGCATCGTCCGGATCTTGTCGGTGACCGACGCCGGATCCTCGCGCAACATGATCGCGTTGCCATAGGACTTCGACATCTTCTGGCCGTCGAGGCCCGGAACGCGCGGCGTTTCCGTCAGGAGGGGCTGCGGTTCCGGCAGGATCACGCGCCGAGCGCCCTCGAGGTAGCCGAACAGCCGTTCCCGATCGCCGAGCGACAGGTTCTGCGTGTCCTCGAGCAACTCGCGCGCCGCCTCGAGTGCCTGGGCGTCACCCTGCTGCTGGAACGCGGTACGCAGCGACTCGTAGCGCTTCGCCTTCTTGCTGCCGAGTTTCTTCACCGCGGCGCGCGCCTTGTCCTCGAATCCTGGCTCGCGGCCGTAGATGTGGTTGAAGCGGCGCGCGAGTTCGCGCGTGACTTCGATATGCGAAACCTGGTCCTCGCCGACCGGCACCTTGTTCGCGCGGTAGACAAGAATGTCGGCGCTCATCATCACCGGATAGCCGAGGAAGCCGAAATTCGACAGATCGCGGTCGGTGAGCTTTTGCTGCTGATCCTTGTACGTCGGCACCCGCTCGAGCCAGCCGACGGGCGCGATCATGCCGAGGAGCAGCGTCAACTCTGCGTGCTCGGGCACCCGCGATTGGATGAACAGCGTCGCGCGCGTCGGATCGATTCCGGCCGCGAGCCAGTCGACGAACATGTCCCAGACGCTTTCTGCGACGGTTTCGGTCTCGTCGAAATGCGTGGTGAGCGCATGCCAGTCGGCAGCGAAGAACAGGCACTCGTATTCTTCCTGCAGCCTGATCCAGTTCTTCAGCGCACCGTGCAGATGACCGATGTGCATGCGCCCGGTGGGCCGCATGCCCGACAACACCCTATCGGCAAACATGGCAGCGATGGTTTTGTGGCGCCGGTGTACTACAGCCCGACCAGCGCCTGCAGCGACCACTCGCCGAACCTCAGCAGTGGCCCCATGACGTTGTCGAGTACGCCGAATGCGAGCAGGCCTACGACGATGAACAGTCCGAAAGGCTCGATGCGGGCAAACGCGTGCGCCGCGTGCATGGGAAGCAGGCTGACGGCGATGCGGCCGCCGTCGAGCGGGGGTATGGGCAAAAGGTTAAGTGCCATCAGGACCAGATTGACCGATATGCCAATTGTCGCCATCTGCAGCAGATGCGCGTTCGCGAAAGCGCCGTCCGGCTCGAATACCTTGAACAGCAGCGCCCACAGCACCGCCATCAGGAAATTCGCGCCCGGTCCGGCCGCTGCCACCCAGAGCATGTCGCGCTTCGGGTCGCGCAGGTTGCCGAAATTGACCGGCACCGGCTTCGCCCAGCCGAACACGAATTGCGGACCGCCGAGCTTGGCAGTGAGGATCAGCAAACCCGGGACCAGGATCGTTCCGACCGGGTCGATATGCTTGAGCGGGTTCAGCGTGATCCGGCCCTGCATCTCAGCAGTGCGGTCGCCGAACGTCTTGGCGACATAGCCGTGGGCCGCTTCGTGCAACGTGATCGCGAAGACCACCGGCAGCACCCACAGCGCGATAGTCTGCAGCGATACATCCATTTAGGCCGTCAGTTTACCTCAACTGCCTCCCCATCGTCAGCGGCAAGCCCCAAACGCGCCGGATCGCCAAGCCCGCGGCGGACGATCACCGGCGGGGCCACGGCGAGATCGACGACCGTGGTCGGCGACGCCGGACAGGGCCCGGCATCGACGATAGCTTCGATGCGCCCGCCCAGCCGCGCTTCGATCACGGTCGCATCGTTCAGGGCGTGCTCCTCGCCGGGGAGGATCAGCGTCGACGACAGGATCGGCTCGTCCATCTCCGCCAGCAGCGCATGCACAACCGGATTGTCAGGCACGCGCACGCCGATCGTGCTGCGTTTCGGATGCTGGACGCGGCGCGGCACCTCGTCGGTGGCTCGCAGCAGGAAGGTGAAGCTGCCCGGCGTCCCCTGACGGACGGTGCGGAACTGCCAGTTGTCCATCCGCGCGAACCTTCCGATCTGCGCGAGATCCTTGCAGACGAGCGTCAGGTGATGCCGCTCGTCCACGCCGCGAAGCGTGCGGATGCGGCGCGCCGCATCGGCGTCGCCGATCCGGCATCCCAGCGCATAGCTCGAATCGGTGGGATACGCTATGACGCCGCCGCCGCGCAGGACTGTGGCTGCCACGCGGATCAGTCGCGTCTGCGGATGGGTCGGATGCACCGTCAGCAGTTGGGTCATCGGCGAGGGCCTTCGTCCGGATCATATAATCCGGCGCGTAGTCGTTCCAGGCCACCGTGAACCTCCAACAGCTCCGCTACCTCTGCGCGGTCGTCGACAACGGACTCAACGTCTCCGACGCCGCCGAGGCGCTCTATACGTCGCAGCCCGGCATCAGCAAGCAGATCCGGCAACTCGAAGACGAGCTCGGCCTGCGCGTCTTCGTGCGGCAGGGCAAGCGGCTGACGTCGCTGACGCCCGCCGGCGAAGTGGTCGTGGCAACCGCGCGGCGCGCACTGCGGGAGATCGCAAACCTGAAGCGCGTCGCCGACGAGTTCAGGACCGAGGATGCCGGCGTTCTGGGCATCGCGACCACGCATACTCAAGCACGCTACGTGCTACCGCCGGTGTTGTCGAAGTTCGCGGCACGATTCCCCAAGGTGCGCCTCGTGCTGCATCAGGGCAATCCGTTGCAGGTTGCCGAGCAGACGCTGTCGGGCGACGTCGACGTCGGCATCGCGACCGAGGCCGTCGGCGACTCACCGCAGCTCGTCACGCTGCCCTGCTATCGCTGGAACCGGGGCGTGCTCGTGCCAAAAGGACATCCGCTCGCCAAGGTGCGACCGCTCACGCTGGAAGCTGTCGCCGGTTATCCGATCGTCACGTACGACTTCGCGTTCACCGGACGCTCGGCGATCAACGCGGCGTTTACCGCGCGCGGGCTCGAGCCCAACGTCGTGCTTTCGGCGCTCGACGCCGACGTCATCAAGACGTACGTCGAGCTGGGCATGGGCGTCGGCATCGTCGCGTCAATGGCGTTCGACGCTGCGAAGGACGTGGGGTTCGAGATGCTCGACGCGAGCCATCTGTTCGCGGCATCGACGACGCGGCTCGCGTTGCGCAAGGGCGTCTTCCTGCGCGGATACGTTTATGAGTTCATCACGCTGTTCGCGCCGCAATACACGCGCAGCGCCGTCGACGCCGCGTTGGCCGGCAACGTGCCGGTGGACGTGCTGTGATTCCCAATAACGCGATCGATGCCTGCGGGCACGGTCGAACGCAGGAAATGGATCATCAATGACAGCAACGATCCGCAACTCCACTGTCGCCTTGCTGCTGGCGGTCGTCTCGTTCACTGCCATCGCCGCGGACGAGCCACCGACAAGGACGCTGACAATCCGCGACCAGAAGCTCCAGGTCGAGCTCGCAACGACGCCCGAGACGCGCGCGCTCGGGCTCATGAACCGCTTCAGCCTGCGCACCGACCACGGGATGCTGTTCGTGTTCGAAGCGCCGCAGCCGCTGGCGTTCTACATGAAGAACACCTACGTGCCGTTGTCGATCGCATTCGTGGACAGCCGCGGCAAGATCCTCAACATCGAGGACATGCGGCCCCTGGACGAGTCGACGCACTGGTCGAAGGGCATGGCGCGCTACGCGATCGAAATGCGGCAAGGATGGTTCGCCGGCAAAGGCATCGGGCCCGGCGACACGGTGGACGGGCTGCCGTAGCGAGAGAAGGTCCTAGGATTCTTCCTGTCGTAAATAGCAGTTTCTTTTGCCAACGAGCAAAATCAGTCTACGAACGAAAATTCAGCCGAGTTTAAACGTTCTTGTAGCGTACATTCCAGTCAAATGACGCTCATTTAGGTTCTCTGGCTAAGGGGAATAGCTTCATGATGGTCACTTTTGTACCGGCACCGTCGGTCGAACATGCTGCGTTTCCACTACCGCCATACCTTGCACCAATTATGCAAGCGAACAGCGGTGCGGCGTCACTCAAGAGTGCCGTCCAATCAATAATAACTACGTTAGGGTTTGAGTCCTTCGTATACGGAATGAGTCTCTCAAGGACCCATCAACGCGACGAGCGCTTTTATGTTTGGGCAACGGTCGACCCGGAATGGCTTCGCGAGTACGACCAAAAGAGTTATATCGAGATCGACCCACGTGTAACGTACGGTTGGGAGACCCTACCGCCACCTCTGATTTGGGACGCGGCGATTGCGAAGGATAACCGCGATCACGCACGCTTTCTCGAGAGAGCAGCTGACTTCGGGATTGGAAGCGGTATTGCCGCGTACCTGCGTGATGACAGGAGCAAAATAATGGTTGCGCTAAGTTCGCGCGATCGATTTATTACGGAACGCAGGCGAGCGGAGATTTGCGCTGTAACCGGACAAATAATGCATTTGGCGTCATTGTTTCATTGGCTCTTCGTCAAGCAGGTCGTCACGCCAGGAATCCCCCCTGCTCAACACGGGCATCCGCTATCCGAGCGAGAGAAAAGCTGCCTTCAGTTCGCAGCTCACGGAATGACCAGTAAAGATATTGGGTTAAAACTGGGCATCAAGCAGCGAACCGCTAACTTCCATTTCGCAAACATCATAAGCAAGCTCGGGGCGCTCAATAGACATGAAGCTATCGCCACCGCCGTGGCACAAGGGATTATCGATGTTGATAAGGGTTTATGTGGAATTAAGCCAATGTTAGATCGCCGTACGAGAAGGATGTAGACGGTTCCCGTCCAGCATCGCCAGATAGCGCTCGAGCTCCGGCGGCAGCGGCGATTCGACGGTTACCGCCTCGCGCGTCACGGGGTGGCTGAACGTCATCGATCGCGCGTGCAGAAACATCCGCTTCAATCCTTCCTTCGCAAGCAGCCGGTTCCATGCGAAGTCACCGTACTTGTCGTCGCCCGCCAATGCGTGGCCAACATGCGCAAGGTGAACCCGGATCTGATGCGTGCGGCCGGTCTCGAGCTCCGCTTCGACGAGCGTTAGCGGCGGATCGTGCGTGGGCCACGTCTTCTGCCAGCGGAAGGTCGTCGTGGACGGACGGCCGGCATCCTCGACGCGCACGCGCCGCTCCCCTTCGGGCGTCGAGAACTTGTGCAACGGCACGTCAACTGTCTTTTTAGCGTCCCGCCAGGGCCCGCGAACGAGCGCGAGATAGCGCTTGTCTATTTCGCCGCCGCGCAATTGCGCGTGCAGCGCCGTCAGCGCCGACCGTTTCTTCGCCACCAGCAGCACGCCCGATGTATCGCGGTCGAGCCGGTGCACGAGCTCGAGGAACTTCGCGTCGGGGCGCGATCCGCGGAGCTGCTCGATGAGGCCGAGCGCAATTCCGCTGCCGCCGTGCACGGCCAGCCCGGCGGGCTTGTCGATGGCGATCAGGGCGTCGTCCTCATGGACGATCGCCGGTCCGAAACGCCTGGCGGCAGGTGATGCGGCGATGCGCGCCGGGGCAGCTGTCCGCACCGGCGGCACGCGGACGACGTCGCCCTGCGCGAGGCGCGCATCGGGACCGACGCGCCCCTTGTTGAGGCGAACCTCGCCGCTCCGCAGAATCCGGTAAATGTGGCTCTTGGGAACGCCTTTGAGCGTTCGCAGCAGGAAATTGTCGATTCGCTGGCCTTCCGCGTCGTCGCCGACGGTGACCCACGAGACAGCATCCTTGCTTAACTCATTCATTCGCTTATAATTGTCGTCCAACCGCGACAAAGCGCAGCGGCTTGCTCATTCGCCCAACGTGCGAAATGACGCGGCCAGCGCGCCACGTATCGGGCCTTGCTTGAGTGCGAGGAAAAAGCCGGCTAAGTCGCTCGCCGGGCGGGCAGTTCCCGCGAGAAAGTAGCGATGGTAAAGGAACAGCGCAGCTCCCGCACCCGGCAGTGGCCGGCTCGAAGCGGCCGCCGCGCGGCGCCAAGCGAACGATTCTGCCCCGGCTGCCACTGCGAAAGAGACAATCGCGGCGGCCGATCGGATATTCCGCTAGTTAGCGAACAAGAAGACCCGCCACTACGAGAACCGGCACTGGCCGGACCTGCGAACCTCATGCGCATGCCACCTCGCTCACCTCGCGTTTGCCGGCCATTGCCGGCCGACGGCCCGTCTTCATCCGCAACCGCCGCGTAAGCGTCACCCGCGTCGCAAGACGCGCCGCCTCGTTCCATCCACTTGCCCCCGCGGGCCTTGCGCCGGGGACAAGTACATGAAACGCATGCTGTTCAACGCCACGCAGGCTGAAGAGCTCCGTGTCGCCATCGTCGACGGCCAGAAGCTGATCGACCTCGACATCGAATCCGCATCGAAGGAACAACGCAAGAGCAATATCTACAAGGGTGTGATCACGCGCGTCGAGCCTTCGCTCGAAGCGTGCTTCGTCGATTACGGGACCGAGCGCCACGGCTTCCTGCCGTTCAAGGAAATCTCGCGGCAATACCTGAAATCGAATCGTCGCGGCGGTGATGGCGACGACGGCGAAGGCGACGCGCGCGCGCGCGTGCAGGATCAACTGCGCGAGGGCCAGGAACTGATCGTCCAGGTGGACAAGGACGAGCGCGGCAGCAAGGGCGCCGCGCTGACGACTTACATCTCGCTCGCCGGCCGCTATCTCGTGCTGATGCCGAACAATCCGCGCGGCGGCGGCGTGTCGCGCCGCGTCGAGGGGGAGGAGCGCAACGAGTTGCGCGAAGCCGTTTCGTCGCTGGACGTGCCCAGCGGGATGAGCGTCATCGCCCGTACCGCCGGCATCGGTCGCTCGCCCGAAGAACTGCAATGGGACCTCAATTACCTGATGCAACTCTGGCGCGCCGTCGAGGATGCCGCGAAGCTGCAGTCGGGCGCGTACCTGATCTACCAGGAATCGAGCCTCGTCATTCGCGCGATCCGTGACTACTTCCATCCGGACATCGGCGAGATCCTGATCGACACCGAAGCGATCCAGGAGCAGGCGCAGCAGTTCATGGGGCACGTGATGCCGGCCAACGTGTCGCGCGTCAAGCTCTACAAGGACGACGTGCCGCTGTTCTCGCGCTTCCAGATCGAGCACCAGATCGAAACTGCCTACTCGCGGCAAGTTGCGTTGCCGGCGGGTGGGGCGATCGTCATCGACCACACCGAAGCCCTGGTTTCGGTCGACGTCAACTCCGCGCGCGCAACGCGTGGCGGCGACATCGAGACGACGGCCTACAACACGAACCTCGAAGCCGCCGACGAAATCGCGCGCCAGTTGCGCCTGCGCGACCTCGGCGGGCTGATCGTCATCGACTTCATCGACATGGAGAGCGCAAAGAACCAGCGCGATGTCGAGAACCGGCTGCGCGACGCCCTCAAGTACGATCGCGCCCGCGTGCAACTTGGCAAGATCTCGCGGTTCGGGCTGATGGAGTTGTCGCGGCAGCGGCTGCGCCCTGCACTCGCCGAATCGGCATACATCCCCTGCCCGCGTTGCCACGGCATCGGGCACATTCGGGGTACCGAATCGACGGCGTTGCACATCCTGCGGATCATTCAGGAAGAGGCGATGAAGGACAACACGGCGCAGATCGTCGCGCAGGTCCCCGTCGACGTCGCAACGTTTCTGCTGAACGAAAAGCGCGCCGAGGTGCTGACGATCGAGACGCGCTTCAAGGTGAACGTGCTGCTCGTTCCGAACCGGCATCTCGAAACGCCGAACTACAGCGTCGCGCGGATGCGACACGACGAACTCAATCAGGGCGAGCCGCTGCCGGCATCGTTCCAGATGGTCGAACAGCCGGTCGAGGTCGATCCCGTTACCGCGCGAATGGAAGAAGCGAAAGAGCCGCGCCAGGAAGCGGTGGTCAAGGGCATCACGCCGTCGCAGCCGGCGCCGATTGTCGCGCCTCGTGCGACGGCACCGACGCAGCCGGACGCTCCCTCAGCGGCGCCACCGATGCCCGTAACGGCGAACGGTGGCTGGCTGTCGCGCATGCTGCACTGGTTCCGCACACCCCCTGCATCGACGACCACAGCGCCCTCGGTCCCTGCACCGTCGGCGCCTGCGGTCGAGCGTCCGCGCGACGCGCGTCCGCCGCGCAATCGCGACGGCTCGCGCGATGGACGTCCGCCGCGCAGCGAGGGTAGACGCGATGGCGCTCCGCCTCGTCGAGACGAGCGCCGCCCCGACAGGGATCGCAGCGATGGGCGTGCCGGCGGATCGGGCGCCGACGGTCAGCGACCGGGCGCCCGTCGTGACGGCGAGCCACGCGAAGGTCGCAAGGACCACGACGTGCGCGAAGGACGCAAGGGCGAGCAGCGCGAAGGCCGCAAGGACGGTGAGCGGCGCGATGGCCGCAAGGAGCAACGAGAAGGCCGGCCGGCGCAACCGCCGTCACCGCGTCCCCCTCGTGAATCGACGAAGCGCGAGCCCAAGGAAGACGTCGTCGAAGTCGATGCAACGCTTGCCGCCGCCGATGTAACTGAAGCCTCACCGGGCGCGGTGGCGGGCGCCGACGAGCAGCGCGAAGGTGGTAGCCGCCGTCGCCGTGGTCGTCGCGGTCGCGGTGGTGATCGTGCCGAGCGGCCGCCGCGCGCGTCGTCTGCATCCTTGACGGGATCGGCCGAGTTCGCTCACGACGAAGGCCACGGCAGCGTCGAAAGGCACGCAAGTGCGGACGACGACGCACCGGTCGAAACCAAGACCATCGAGCGTCAACCCGTAGTGATGGAGGGGAGCACGCGGATGTCCGCCGAGGCATCGTCAGTCGACGAGATGGAGGCGGCAAAGGACTTTGGCGCATCCTCGCCATCGCCGCAGCATTGGCCGTCGGATCCGGACCCCGTTACGCGCGCAACGTCACATCCGGCTAGTACAACGGCAGAGCCGTCACGCGAGCACGTTGGGGAATCCACCCCTGTGACCGCGCCGTTCGTCCCCGAGCCGACCCCGGAGCGGGCGATCGAAGCAGCACGCGACGCAGAGCCGCGCGTCCCTTCCCCGGCACCGATATCCAGGCCTGTCGAGCGCGCAGCACCTGCACCGGTTGCGCTGGCAGAGACCTCGGACCTCGTCATGGTGGAGACGCGGTTCGCGGCGCCGCCGGCGATGGAACCCGAAGCGCCCGCCGTCCCGCGTCCACGCCGCGAGCGCCGTCCTACGGCAACTGTTCAGGACGAGCCGCTGCAGTTGGTCGAAACGCGAAAGGAACAGCCCTCACCCTGAGCGGCTGACATTCGCCAGCGCCGATCCGTCTTTCGTGACGGGTCGGCGCCCTTTTCACCGCAACTGATGCACTGCTGCGATTCGCGCGAGCAGCGCCTCGCTCGCGCGCTCGGTCAGGTCAAGCACCGTCTCGAAACCGGCGGCACCCCCGAAATAAGGATCCGGCACTTCGCGAAGACCAATCTCGGGCACGACATCGAGGAAGAGCCCGAGATGCCCCCCGAAGCCCGGCGGGCTGAGTGCCTGCAAGTCGCGCAGATTGTGCAGATCCATCGCGAATATCCAGTGGAATCGCGTGAAGTCGTCGAGGTCCACTTGCCGCGCGCGCAGGGCCGTCAAGTCGTAACCGCGCTTCCGGGCGTGCGTAACCGCGCGACTGTCAGGCGCCTCGCCGGCGTGCCAATCGCCGATACCGGCCGAGTCGATGAACAACTGGTCCTGCAGTCCGGCGAGTGTCGCGTGCCTGCGGAACACGGATTCCGCCGTCGGCGAGCGGCAGATGTTGCCCATGCACACGAAGAGTACGCTGCGCTCGGGCGGGAAGTCGCTCCTGATCTTGATGTTGCGTAGCTTCATGTTCGAGGCGAGGCGTCCGCCGTAAATCGCATTATCGCGGTCACCCGACGAACTGACTGCAGCGTCCGTCGCCCGGTTGACGGGCCCTCCCAGCGCCAACGAATGGCCGGAGCGAATGGCGGATGGCACATTTATTGCCCCGACACAGCTATGCCCGGCTTTTCCGCTAACGATTTCGTCGCTGCACATGCCCGTCGCGTTTCCCTCAAGGCGCGTGGGACAGTCGTCGTGCCTTCCGGTCCCGTGGCTCCGGGCACAGGCGCGCGACCCGGCGCCCAGGGAGTCAAATCGGCACCCCGGAGCGCAGCAAACGACGCGGTGGCGGAAAGGCGGACCAGCCTCGTCTGGCCCTCACAACCGGCAGTGGTGCCGGGCCGTCATGCCAACAGCGGAAAGGCCGCCGCCGGAACGCGATCGAACGAACGGCGGTGGCGAAATGCGTACATCATCTTGGTGGAGCGACGTCGGGGTGACCTCTACAAGTACGGATCGGTCGCGCTTTGCGCGGCGCTCTGGTTACAGGTGTGGCTGATGTACCGGATGTAGACCGGATGCGCCCGGCTACGACGACAGTTCCGCGATTAGCGCAGGAATGATCTCGAATAGGTCGCCGACGAGACCGTAGTCCGCGATCTGGAAAATCGGCGCCTCGGCGTCCTTGTTG
>Ga0207697_10000367_pt1 | contig 25236 bp, 22 predicted proteins | sample KBSSwiS5withPhiX_FD_184293 | JGI IMG/M metagenome (GOLD analysis project Ga0207697, IMG submission 184293) | Switchgrass rhizosphere microbial communities from Kellogg Biological Station, Michigan, USA, with PhiX - S5 (SPAdes) (version 2) | ecosystem: Host-associated > Plants > Roots >... | reverse complement strand
CCAGCATCGCCCCGATATCGCCACGTCTCCAAGCCGCTCGCATCGCATTATAATCGTCCCGCCGCTGGTCTCCGCGCACCAAGGCATCAAGCAGAATCAGCTCGGCGTCGATATCGGCCATGCCGCGCAAGACATCGACGTGCGCCTCGTACGACTCCAACCCGCCGCACGCCTTCCCCGCTCGTCTCGCCTCATAGCTAATATGGTTGTCGACTCCATATTGCCCGGAGATATTGCTGTAGCCACGGATACCCCAGACCATATAGGCAATCGCCCAAGGTCGTAATTCTTGCGGGCCCTCAATGTAGTGCTCGCCAAAATGCCACTGCCTGAGAGCATTGGATTCCCTGAATCTCTTCTCCAAAAAAGCCCAGGTCTGGGGATGGATGTGTTTTCGAATGTCACCCCCTTTGGGATAGACAGCCGCAGCCTCGAATAACTTCCCAAACTTGTCGTCTGGGTCATGCGGGGAGATTTCGAAATAGAACTGCTGTGAATTGTGTATTGCCTCCGTGTATGGCTTGGGTAGCGGATAATCCTTGCCGCTGAGCGCGTGGATCGTCCCGACGAGGTAGAAGGGAGCGGGCGCGTTGGTCACCCGCCAGACACAGGCGGTGGCGGCAAAGGCGGACGTGGATAAGATGAGAAGAGTTGCGAGCAGAGCGCAACCCACGACGAACCCCTTGGGGGAACATTTGTTTATCATGGCGGGGCCGGTCTTACCGAGAGAACCGAGGTGCGTCAAGAAATTTGCAGCAGAGCGGTAGGGCAGCATCTTGCCAATTGCGATGCCAACCAGGAATCGAAACGCGCGATTGTCGGATGAATCTGCGACCGAGGCGCTTGGTGAAGTGCAGCAGATCTACGCCGAACTGGCGACACGCCCCGTCGAGCGACAATGCATCCGGCGGACCGAATGCTGTCAGTTCAAGCTCACAGGACTGACCCCTTACCTAACGAAGGGCGAAGCACTGGTCGCAGCGCGCGCCTGGCGCGCCACCGGCCGCACCAAACTTCCTTCAAAGGCGGACGGCGCCTGTCCCATGCTCGATGAGCGATCGGGCCGGTGCTTGATCTACGCTGATCGACCATTCGGTTGTCGCACGCATTTCTGCGACGCAGCCGGCGGGCCGTTGGCGCGACGTGATGTGATTGATTTGATACGCCAGTTGGAGGCGATCGATGCGCGTATAGGCGGCGACGGACCACACCAGCTCCCGGGCGCAGTTGCGGCCGCGCTCGCAGAAATCGCCTAACGATCTGCCGATCGGGAGAATCAAGCGGCTTTCTTCGCAGTGACGTGTTTCCTTTTTTTTGCGGGGTGCTTTTTCTTGCCGCCGCCCGACTGAGCCAGGCTTTCCTGCAGCACGGCGACCAGATCGATTACTTTCGAGGATGGTTGCTTGGGTCGCGGTTTCGTTTCGATTTCTTTACCGCCCGATTCGACTTTTTCTTCGATCACTTCCATCAACGCGTCGCGATACTCGTCCTTGTATTTCGTCGGATCCCATTTGGTGCTCATGGTTTCCACAAGTGTCTTGGCCATATCGATCTCGCGCTTGCCCGGCTCAGCAGATTTCTTCGGCAGGTTAAGCTTCTCAGCGTCGGCCAACTCCTCGGCGAAGTGCATCAGCTCGAGGACAAGGGCGTGCTTCAGCGGCTTTACTCCGGCGAGATATTGGCGCGTCTTGATGATGACTTTTGCAATCCCAACCTTGCCGGTTTTCTCGAGAGTTTCGCGCAGGAGTACATACGCTTTGTCGCCCCCTTTTTGCGGCTCGAGAAAATACGGCTTGTAGAAATACATTGGGTCAATTTCTGCGAGCTCCACAAAGTCGGTGATATCGACCGTTTGCGTTGCCTCGAGATCGACGCGCTGAAAATCTTTCTCGCTTAGGACAACGAATCTCCCTTTCTCGTATTCGTAGCCTTTTACGATCTTATCCCACGGAACCTCTTTGCCATCTTTCTCGGCAACACGCTTGTAATTCACCGGGCTCAAATCGCTCTCACGCAGAAGGCGAAATTTTAACTCCTCGCGCCGTGTTGCCGGATACAAAGCGATCGGGATGTTAACGAGTCCGAAGCTGATACTGCCTTTCCAAATCGCACGCATTCAAAATAGAATCGAAGCGCAGCCGGCATTTGCGCGGGAACAGGCGACTCGGTCTCGGACCTGGAAGGTCGCCGGCGGATAGCCGGTGGTGCGAACCACTGGTTAGAATGAACAAAAAAACGAATCCGCCCCGGCAGGGGCGGCGGCACTCACCGTCGTAGCGCGCGTCCAGCTAGCGATATTCTGATGCCCAGGGGAGTGGGATTGCTGCTCCCCATTGCAATAAGCGGTCAACCGCGACAAATCCTTTTTTGAACCTCGCAAGCTGGAACTCGCGCTACAATGCCCGGCTCCCTTCTGGTGCTCTATTCGGGCGGCGCGGGTTAATTAAATTGCAGTAAACAGATACACGGCGGGCTACGATAGCAGCGTGCAGGCCTCGATTGCCGCGCGTCACGGTATTGGCGAGATCGCGTGAGAACTTGGTATTAGTCGTAAGACCGTCGAAGCGCATTGCGCGCATATCAAGCTGAAGCTTGGCTATCGTAACTCGGCCGACCTTACGCGCGGGGCAATAGACTCACTAGGTCAGACCTAGTCGGACGAGGTCTTCTTGGTTTTCGCTACATCCCAATCAGGGATCGAGCCGACGATTATCCCTAATAGACAACTTCTCACGTCGTTATGCCCTAATCGGCTCACGCAAAACGCAATGAATATAAAACTTATGCCCACGTCTTCCGGAGAAGCATGATGAAAAGAAATAAACCCATGAAAGGAATAGCTAGAACGACCGAAATTCCTTTAAGTAAACGTGCTGGCTCTTTAGCCGGGAATATCCCAGCCGCTCGTAAAAAGGATGAGATTCGGTGCGCACGACATTGCTGCGTACTACCACATGCCTTGATTGACGAGTTTTTGCCCAGCGTTCGACAGCGGTGACGAGCCCCTGACCTACTCCCCCGCCCCGCGCGGCGTGATCGACGACGAGACCCATGATCTCGACTTGTGGCGTAGCGACGAGAAGTTCGCGCTCTTCCGCGGCGATCCAGCCAAGAAGATCCCTTTCGGTTTCACCGGCGGCGGCTACAGCGATGAAATGGTTTGGTCGGCCAAGCAGCGATTCGAGGCGGTTAGAGATTTCCTTCGCCTCGGCGGGATAACCGAGCTGGCCCGCGAGTCGCGCGATTTCGCTCGCATCGGCCAGGGCCGCAGGACGGATGAAAGAGCGCCGCTTAGTCCCTGTCATCACGCGAACCGACGGCGCAATCGTTAGGCCGCAGCGGATAACTGATCGACACCAATTCCGCGTAGCTGAAACAAGCGGATAAGTGTCTCTTCGATCAGATTGTTCGGGCAGGAAGCGCCTGCGGTGATGCCTACGACGATTTTGCCCTGAGGCAGCCAATCACGCGCGACAATTTCCTGACGCTGATGCAGATCGTAATGCCGGATTTCCTTTTCGGAAATCAGTCGGCTGGCGTTGAGGACGAAATAGGTCGGCAACTTTTCTTCTCCCATTTCGGCGAGGTGCGAAGTGTTAGAACTGTTATACCCACCCACGACGAGCAACAAATTCATCGGAACGTCGAGCAACTCGCGCAGGGCGTCCTGCCGTTCCTGGGTTGCGCCGCAAATGGTGTCGAAGAAACGAAAATTCTTAGCGGCCGCTTCGGCGCCGTCGCGATCGAGGATCGCTTTTTGAATGCGACGCTGCACTTCCTCAGTCTCGCCGCGGAGCATGGTGGTTTGATTGGCCACACCGATCGTGCGCAGATGAATGTCGGGATCGAAGCCTGGAGAATAGGCGCCGCGGAATTTGTCCAGGAAGGCCTGCTTGTCGCCGCCGTTCCGAATGTAATCGCAAACGTAATCGGTATCAGCCAGCGTCAGCACGACCAGATAATGCCCCTTCCCATCGCCGAGCGCGCGAGAACTAGTGGCCTTGGTTTCTTCGTGTTCCGCTTTGCCGTGGATGATGGAGGTGGCGGATTCGCTCGCGTACTTGCGCACACGTTTCCAAACACTCATGACGTCACCGCAGGTCGTATCGACAATCTGGCAACCGCGATCCTTGATCTGCTGCAAAATCGAGAGCTCCGTTCCAAAGGCGGGAAGAATCACAACGTCGTCGGGCTGTAATTCCGAAATGTCGGCCTGTTTATTGTGTCCGGTCAGATTCTTGATGCCTAACGACGAGATCTGCTCGTTTACCTCCGGGTTGTGAATGATTTCGCCGACAATAAATAAGCGGCGATCCTTAAAAACCTTGCGCGCGGCATACGCAAGATCGATGGCGCGCTCGACCCCATAACAAAAACCAAATTGCTTCGCCAATCGCACGGTCAGATCGCCGACCGAGATAATACCGCCCTGCCGGCGGACTTGATCGACAATATCACTGCGATAATGCGACTCGACCTGCTCCTGGACAGCTGACATCACCTCCGGCGTGCGGAGGTTGACCTTGTTGCGCGCGGTTGTGCCGCTGGAAATGAGGTTCGCGCTCACCCGCTAATGTCGCCGCAGGCGGTGGCAGCCGCAACTCGTTAGTCGGCGCTAATGCGGGAGCGGCCTTAGTGTCGCGATTGCCCCATTGCTAGCAGAACTTTACGAGATCGGGGCGCAAAGGCCCCTCCCACATTTCTATTCTTCGAGCAACGGACCGGTCGGCTCCTGGAAGCCTGCAGATGTGATCATGGCGCGCGGGTCTGGGTCCGGTGCTTTTGAATCGTCGACCCGGCGGACGCTTGGTCCGATCGTATCATCTTCAGGCTGGGTGTTGGCGATGTTCACTGGCGTCCCGTTGCGGACGAGGGCGAAAAACTTCGGCGCCGCTTCACCGTGCAAACGAACGCAGCCATGGGTGCGCGGATAGGGATGGACAAAGCCCTGGTGGAAACCGTAGGCCGGGGCAAATTCGCACCAGTAACCCATCGGATAGCCAACATATCTTCCGGGAACGTTTGCACCCGCATCGGCCGGGACCACCCGATCTCCCTGCACTCGATAGCCATAAGAACCCGAACGTTTGTGCTCGATCTTGTTGTAGATGGTGAAATGACCCTTCGGCGTGGGTTTGTTAGGCAAGCCGACCGAAACGGCTGCCGCCATCAGGCAACGGTCCCCTTCCATGACATAAACGTTCTGCTTCGAAATCGAGAGATCGACCCGAACCTTCGAAGGATCTTTCGGCTTTTTCGCGACAACGTGATAAGCACCCGTTGTCGAGGTGGTCGGCATGGTTGTGCAGCTCGTTAGCACAACAAGCCCAACCAGTGGAACGAGAAAGAAGAGACGGAAAATGAGGCGCATATTTCCAACTGGAGAGCGCATGGTGGTTGGCTTGTCAACCGGGGACGCAACCCACCACGGTTGGCAGTCGCACATCGCCGCGTCGAAAGAGGCGCCCTACAACGGCTCCGTCAGGAGCTCATCGAAGCGCGGTCGGGTTTCGGCGTAAAATGGATAATCTCGCGACGCATCAGTCGGGCGGTAACGCCAATACTTGTACATCCAGAGCCACGGCGCCGGATCACGCCTGACGATCGGCTCGAACTGATCCCAGCAGAGTTGGGCAATCTGCTGGTCTGTCGCGTCGGGCGGGATCTCGAGTTTCGGGTGAAAAACGACCCGGCAACGGCCGCCGGGCAACGGTTCCTGATGCACCGGCACAATCGGCAAACCGGTCCGGCGATGGAGCCAGGCATGGGCGAAGGTGACCGACATTTTCATTCCAAAACAGTCGATCGCCACGGTTGGCTGACGCGGATGGAGAGTCAGGTCGACGAGAATCGCAACCGAACCTCCACGCCGTAACGTCTTGTACAGCTTCACGATTGCGCCCTCGCGCGGCACCATCTGATGACCCGATTGCTGGCGGAGCTGGTTGAAAATCGGATCGAGACGCGAATTCTTGAATTCCTGGGAAATGATCGTTCCACGCAGCCCGGCATAACCAGCGGCCAGACTAAACCATTCAAAGTTGCCGTAGTGGCAGGTGGCAATAATGCACGGCCCAGTCGGACCCACCGTGCGCGCAAATTCATCCCAGCCAACAAAATCGATCAGCCTTCGGTAATTCTTCGCGGTCACGCGCGGACTCCAAAGCAGATCGATCATGGTGCCGGCAAATTGTTCATAGGATCGGCGGGTGATTCGCGCGCGTTCCGCGGCTGAGAATCGATCGCCAAACGCAGCTGAGAGATTGCTCAGCGCGACCCGGCGTCCCGGCCAGTCGAGATACGCTGCGATCGATCCAGCGGTTCTCCCAAATTGGACTACGAAGGGGCGCGGGAGTTTCGGGATGATGGCCGCAAGCAGGCGCAGACCAAGCCATTCCAACTTGTGACGAAGTGATTTCCACGCGGACCTCATGGGTAGGCTGGCGTCGTTAGGCTAAAAGAGGTCATTGCGTTGACTTGACCGAGTTTGATTTTACTTTGGCGAGGCCTCGCCTTCGCACCGTGAAAAACGTTCTCTTTGTCTGTACAGGCAACATTTGCCGCAGCCCCATGGCTTTGGGACTTTTCCGCCGTCTCGTCGGCAATCGCAAGGATATCGTGGCTGACGCTGCGGGTGTGCATGCGGTGCGTGGACAGCCCCCGAGCGTGCATGGGGTCGAAGTTTGTCGCTCGCGCGGGGTGGATCTTTCAGGTTTTCGCAGTCAACCGCTGACCGCGACGCTGGTCGATTGGGCGACGCACATTTTTGGCATGACCGGCTCGCATCTCGAGACGATCCACCTGCTCTTCCCGCAAAGCGCAGAGAAGACATACCTCCTGCGTGAATTCGAACAGCCGGGCGCGACTTGTTGGAGAGATCTGCCCGATCCGATTGGATTGGGACGCAACGTTTATGAGGAATGCGCTGACTGCATTGAAAAAGCTTTACCGAGCGTCCTGGCCTTCGTAGAACAAACCGAACTCGCGGTCCCCCACGCCGGGCGCGCCACCCCGACTTCGCGACCCATCATTCCAAATATGCCTCACCCTCTCGACTCCGAAACCGGCGCCGGCCGCACCAATCCATCGTCAGGCAACGACCTCCGTCAGGTCGACCCGGAAATTTTCGACGCGATCGCCACGGAAGAACGGCGGCAGCGCGAAAACATCGAGTTGATCGCTTCAGAAAACTTCACCAGCGGCGCGGTCATGGCCGCACAAGGCTCGTGCCTAACGAATAAGTACGCCGAAGGTTACCCGGGGAAACGCTGGTACGGTGGTTGCGAAAATGTCGATGTAGTCGAGCAGCTCGCGATCGATCGCGCACTCAGGATTTTTGGCGCGGAACACGTCAACGTGCAGCCGCACAGCGGCGCCCAGGCCAACATGGCGGTTTATTTCGCCGCCATAAAACCCGGGGACCGGATCCTGACGATGAATCTCGCCCACGGCGGTCATCTCACTCACGGTCATCCGGCGAACTTCTCGGGCAAACTTTATCAAGTCACCCACTACGGCGTTGACGAAAAAACCGAACAGATCGATTACGACGGGCTCGCCAAACAGGCGCAAGAAGTGCGACCGGCGATGATCACTGCCGGCGCGTCGGCTTATCCGCGCTTCCTTGATTTCCCCCGGTTGCGGCAGATTGCCGATTCGGTTGACGCCCTCCTTTTCATCGACATGGCGCACATTGCGGGGCTCGTCGCGGGCGGCGAACATCCCAGTCCGGTGCCGCACGCGCATTTTGTGACGACGACGACGCACAAAAGCATGCGCGGTCCGCGCGGCGGGATTGTGCTTTGCCAGGAGAAATTTGCGAAAGCGATCGACTCGATGGTGTTCCCGGGTGTTCAAGGCGGCCCACTTATGCACGTGATCGCGGCGAAGGCGGTTTGTTTTCACGAGGCGCTTCAGCCGGCCTTCCGCCAGTACCAGCACCAAGTCGTCCTTAACGCCAAGGCGCTAGCCGCCGGCGTGGCAAAACATGGCTTCCGCATCGTCTCGGGCGGAACCGATAATCACCTGATGTTGGTGGATCTACGACCAAAAGAGATCAACGGCAAAGTCGCGCAAGAAGTGCTCGATCGCGCTGGCATCACTGTGAACAAGAACGCAATTCCGTTTGATACTTACCCGATTTTCAAACCGGGCGGCATTCGGCTCGGCACACCCGCCGTGACCACGCGCGGCATGAAGGAAGAGGAAATGCTCGAGATCGCAGATCTCCTTGCGGAAGCGCTCGCCGGACGAGAGGACGAACGGGCAATCGCAATGGTCCGGCAACAGGTGCAACAACTGACGCGCAGGTTTTCATTGCCGGGCTGATCGAAAGCCTCGCGCTCTTCATTTGTCATCCCGACTCGCGTAGACGGAGAACTCCCGTCCACAGTCCGCGCTCCCAGACAGTAAGAAATTACCTGGTGCAATTGTGAGTTCCCTCTTCGCGCTTCGCCGAATCGCGATGACGAATGAGACGGCGGATAATTACGAACGAAAAAAGGCGGAACGCTTGAAGTAGCGTTCCGCCTCAATCAACACTTCGCCCCGAAGAGCGCGGCCGAAGCCGCACTCTCCGGACGAAGGCGTGTGTGAATTACTTGACCGTCACCGCACGAACGGCGCTGCCGCCGCCGCTGCTCTTGACCGTGATGCTCACCGGATTCGTCGCGACCGAAAGGTTGGCTTCATATTTGCCGCCGCCTTTGTTCGTCAACGTTCCGAGAACGGCACCTGTCGAGGTGTTGGACACCGTCATGGTGACAGTTTTGTTGCTGCTGGTGGCTTCGACACGCAGGTTCTTTTTGCTGGTCGTGTATTCAGCCCTTTGCACCGCGACGGTATCGTTAACCTGGGTCCCTGGCGGATTTACCGCCAAGACAGCGGTCTTGGTCAGACCAGCTGCGTTTGCGCTCAGCGTAACCGATGTCGGCAAGGCGACCGCAGTGGTAGCGACCGAGAATGCAGCCGAAGTCGCTCCGGCTGGAATCACAACGCTCGCGGGAACGCTCGCCACGGTGGGGTTGCTGCTGGTGAGATTAGCAATAACGCCCGCGGTGGGCGCGGTTCCATTGAGTGTGGCAATACCTTGAACGGTCGTAGGATCGGTCACCGAAATTGCTGAGAGCGTGACCGCGCTCAGGACGCCGGTGCCAGGAGTGCTCGTCCGCGGCTGGAGGCGAACCTCAGCCGGAACTGGGAATGGGAAACCAACCACAACGGCCTTGCCATTCACCTGGTTTTGCGCAGTGCAATTCTTGATGCAAGCAGTCGCGGCCGGCGCGATCTCGGTTGCATCTTCGCCCATCACCTGGCCCATGCGGCCACCGCTGGAAACGCTCCATTGTGAAACGCCGCCACAGTGATCCTGCAATCCAGGATGGAAAGGATTCGGAATGTCGTTAGGGCAACCAGTCGTGAGCCGGGTCGCCATTTGCGCGCTGTCGCGTCCGACGAACTTGGCGGAGAAGTCGTTCCCAAAGTTCACTCGCGCGGTGACTGTCACAGTGCCGTCAGGATTGGCACCTTTGCAGACGACTTGAGTGCCGTCTGGCAGCACACCAGAGCAAGGGAGATTTTCGCCGAGCAGATCGCGAACGTTCGGGTTGTCATAGTAGAAGACGTCATCCGCCAGGGTATGCGTGAAGGTCGTGGCAGTGAGATCATCTCGCTCTACTTCGACCTGGAAGACGCCGCCATTGGCGCAGTCTTTGGCCTGGATCTTCATGGTCAAACCGGGACCGCTCCTAGTGATGACAAGCCCTTCGTCAGTGCTGTCGACCTCGAGGTCGCCTGTCAGCACCAACCCGCGATGATCGGGCAGCTTGCTCGAAAACACGACGGTGCGTTTGCCGCCGGTAAGATCGAGAGGGTTCGCGACGCCAGTCAGCGTCCAGTTGTATAAACCGAAGCTCGCCGCATCGACCGTGAACTCCACATACTTGCCCTTCACGAGAAAAGTGGAAGGCAGGCTGGCGGCCGGAACGAGGGTCTTCTTCTGGTCGCCGGTCAGCCCGAGGAGGGAGAATCCGCCGCCGTCGCATCCATCAGACGCTGCAGCTGAAGCGATGCGCGGCGCGAAGGCCGCGATGCCCAGTGTCAGCGACGCCAGGGCGACGCAGGTTTGGCGCAGAAGGCGCGATTTGGTTGTTTGTTTTTTACGCACAAGGAATAGTTCCTGTGCCCGACTGTTTTGGTGTGTGAGATGTTTCATTGCGGCGCACAGATCCAGTGTTTCGGTCCGACATGCGAACCGCGATTGGTAACGCGTTTGAAACCCGCCTAACGAGTCTAGCCTAACGAGCGCAGGCTGCGCGAGGACGCAGTTTCCCAACCAAATTTTCTTTATGCTCGGCGCCCGAGTCAGCCTAAGCTGTCCAGCTCTTCCAAAACCGCCCGAATCATGAGCGACAAGCAATTACCCAATCCACTTCGCGAAGGACTCTCCAGCAAAGCCGTTCCGCAGCCCTGCGCGATCGTGATCTTCGGCGCCACCGGCGATCTCACCCATCGCAAGCTCATTCCCGCGCTCTACAATATTGCTGCCGATGGAGAGATGCCGCCCGCAGTGGCGGTGATTGGTTTCGCGCGCCGGCCGAAAACGGATGAGGAGTTTCGCGCTGAAATGGCGGAAGCGACGCGGAATTTTTCCCGGCAAACGGTGCGTGATGAAGTTTGGCAGCACTTTGCCCAGTCCCTCTTCTATCACCAAAGCGAGTTCGCCGATGAGGAGGGTTATCGGAAGCTCGCCGAGCGTCTGGACCGCCTCGACCAGGAAAGCGGCACGCGTGGCAATCGCCTCTTTTACTTCGCTGCCTCGCCGGAACAGTTCGAAACGATTGTTGAAAATCTGAACAAGGCTGGGTTGAACAAAGCGCGGGAAGGAAGCTGGGCCCGCGTCATTTTGGAGAAACCGTTCGGAACCGATCTCGCATCAGCGCGGCATCTCAATCAAATCGTGCAGCGCTCGTTCAAGGAAGATCAAACCTATCGAATCGATCATTTCCTCGGGAAAGAAACCGCCCAGAACATTTTGGTCCTGCGTTTCGCGAACGCGATCTTCGAACCGCTCTGGAACACGCGTTACATCGATCACGTTCAGATCACGGCCGCGGAAACGTTAGGCGTGGAAAATCGCGCCGGCTATTACGAGGGGGCTGGGGCCTTGCGCGACATGGTCCAGAACCATCTCCTGCAATTGTTCTGCCTCGTCGGGATGGAGCCGCCAACTGATCTCGGGGCCGACAGTATTCGCGATGAAAAAGTGAAGGTGGTGCGCTCGCTGCGACCCTTCAGCCAGGACGAAGTCGGGACGTTTGTTGTCCGGGGGCAATACGCAGCCGGAGCTATCAACGGCCAACCCGTCACTGCTTATCGGGAGGAGAAGGGCGTCGATCCGAAATCGCAGACTGAGACATTCGTTGCGCTCCGCATGCTGGTGGATAACTGGCGCTGGTCGGAGGTGCCAATTTACGTCCGCGTTGGCAAACGCTTGCCGAAATCCGGAACGGAAATTTCGATCCATTTCAAAAAAGCGCCCTCGGTGCTATTCAATCGTGAGTCACAAGCGATTGAACAAAACGTTCTCGTGATTCGAATTCAGCCGGATGAAGGCATCTCGCTCCGGATGCAGGCGAAAGTTCCTGGCACCAGCTTCCGAATCGAATCGGTGAAGATGGATTTTCATTACGGGACGTCGTTCGGCAAAGCGAGTCCCGAGGCATACGAACGCCTCCTGCTCGACGCGATGGCGGGCGACGCGACTCTCTTTGCGCGTCGCGACGAAGTCGAACAGGCGTGGGCATTTGTCGATACGATCGAAGAGGCCTGGGCGGAAAAGGAAAACGCTCCGAAGTTGTGCACCTACCCTGCCGGTTCGTGGGGGCCGGAAGAAGCTGACGAGCTAATGGCGCGCGATAAACGCAGTTGGAGGAGATTGTGAACGAGAAAGATCGCAATGCCCGCTGCCACTGAAAGCGTTGCTGTCGGAATGCCGGTCGAGGTCGGCGACATTCCGCGCGAACTAAAGAAGCTTAATGCAGAGGATAGTGGAAGGACCCGCGCCTCACTTATTAATCTGGCGGTCTACAGCGAGGCGCCGGATTCGTTAGGCAAGAACACTGCGATCATTTCCGAAATCACCGAAGATCACGCCTGCCGCGCCATCGTCATCGCGGCCGCTCCGACAGCGAAGGAGAGTCGGGTCGAAGCCTGGATTAGCGCGCATTGTCACGTTAGTCGAGCGGGCAGCAAGCAGGTCTGTTCCGAGCAGCTTTCGTTTTCGATCGAGGGCGAACGGTGTGGCCTGTTGCCAAACATCGTGTTTGCCCAGCTCGATTCTGATCTTCCGCTCTATCTCTGGTGGCAAGAGGAGTTTCGCGCCCCGATGGACCCGCAACTCTGGGCCTGGGTTGATCGCGTCATTTACGATAGTCAGACCTGGCGTGATTTTGACGAGCAAATGCAGTTGGTCGAGACGGCCCAACAGGAAGCCCGGCAACGCATTGTCCTTTGTGACCTAAACTGGATTCGCCTGGTCCAATTGCGTCTCGCCGTCGCGCAGTTTTTCGATCATCGCGCCGCTCACCATCATCTTGAAGAAATCAAAACCGTCGCAATCGAACATGCGCCGGGGTTTCGTTCCACTGCCCTACTCCTCGTCGGCTGGCTGGCGGCGCAATTGGGTTGGGAACGCGATCGCGGCAACCGAAGATCGTTAGGCTTTCGCAGGAAACGCGAGGAAGATGATGACTGGCAGATCACGATTTCGCTTCGTGAAAAAGAAGGTGAGCCTGTTAACAGCTGCGAAATGAAAACGGATAAGGCGGGATTTAAGATCGTGCACAAGCCGGGCGCAGATTTACTCGGCGTTTCTTTTGGCCGCATCGAGGGCCGGCACATGGACCAGGTTTTGCCCGCCGGAAAAAACGCCCCGGTTGCCCTTGTGCAGGAAGAGTTGAGACGCGGCGGACCGCATAACGTTTACTTGCGCGCCGTCGCACAGGTGCGCGATTTACTTTGAGCTTCGCCTAACGAATTCGCTTCATCAGCGCCCTGCGTCGGTGCGTCAATGACTTGACGCGAGCGCACTGACCGTTTGATCGAAACGCGGGTTGCCGCGAAGGGATGCCCATTGAGGGTCATGCAAGAGATAGCCATAGCAAAGATACCCGGGCGTTTTGAGCAGTTGCTGAATGAGATCGATGGCGCGATCGGGTTCGCCAGTCCAGGCATAAACCGTCGCCAGTCCTTGCAGGACAAGCGAGCCATCGAAGGCGTCGCGCGAAATTGGCATGAGATCGACCGCGTGCTGTGCTTCGCGAAGCGCCAAAGCTTTGTCGCCCAGACCTGCGTCAGTCTGCGCTAGTGCAGCAATGGTGCGGGCATCGTCCGGCTTAACCTTGAGGTGCTCCTCGAAAATTTCTCTAGCCTTTCCGAAAGCAGCGCGGGCCGCAGCTTCATCGCCTTCGGCGCGCGCGATCCGAGCCTCAAACCAGGCGCGCGGAAAATAGTAGGTAAAATCGACTTCCTGAAACTCGTTGCGTGACGATTGCGTGAGGGCTTCACGAGCCCGAGCAATATCCCCTTCCGCCAGCGCAAGCGAAATTCGCATCGGCGTCTCGCCGCCACCGACATCGAGATTTGGAGACACCGTTTCAAGCACGGCTCGAAAAGGCGCTATCTCGCCGCTGGCTGCATAGACAATGTTGGCCCGACGGACTCGAAGGATGGGTGAGTCCAATCCAATCGCACTCGCACGGTCGTAAACGTCAGTCGCTTTCTTGAATTGCCGCACAAGGACGTAATGATCGACCAACAGATTGACCGCATTGGTGTTCCGCGGGTCGAGCTCGACAGCTTTGGTGAAGTTTTGTTCGGACTCCGGCCAATGGCCCTGTCGCCGCTCGACATAACCGCGCAGCAAATAGAGCGGTACGCTATTGGGCAGGGTTTTGAGCGCCATAGCCAGCTCTGCCATGGCATTTTTGTAGTCGCGGTATCCGCGAAAATAGAATTCGGCGAGGGCAAGATGGGCTTCGCCCGAATCCGGTTTGAGACTCAGCGCCCTTTGAACGGCATCGTCGGCGCGCGCCAGACGAGCCGCGGTCGGATCAAGATCGAGAAAATAAAGAAGGCTGTGGGCCCGCGAAAGATTCGCATAAGCGAGCACAAAGCGCGGATCGCGCGTGATTGCTTCCTCAAAAAATCGAACTGCCTGTTCGAGCGAGGCGGCGGTGTCAGTCGCATCGAGGTAACTGTTTACGATCTGACGGCCCTGAATAAACAAATCGTAAGCAGCCAGATCGCGCGTCGGAATTTCTTCGATGACCGCTTTTTCCTCTGGCGAAAGTTTGGCGCGCAGTTGGTCGACAATCGTTTCCGAAATTTCGCTTTGCAGGGCGAAGACATCAGCCAGGTCGCGATCATAACTCTCCGCCCAGAGATGTGTATCGGTGCGCGCGTCGATTAGTTCGGCGCGGATTCGCACTCTCTTTGCGTCCCGCTGAACGCTTCCTTCCAAAATATATGCGACGCCCAACTGCTGACCGATTTCGCGCAGGTTGCGGGACGAATCCGTCTTGTAGGAAGCGACGCTGGTGCGACTGATGACTTTCAAGTCCGAGACCTTCGCCAAGTCGGTCAGAATTTGCTCCTGCATGCCCTCGGTAAAGAAAGCACTGGAGGGTTCCACACTCAGATTTTGGAAAGGAAGAACGGCGATGCTCTTTTCGACGGTCTGATCGTTGGTCGGACTGCTTCCGGCCAAGCGTGGATCACGCCACGGATGCCAGAGCCAATAACCCGCCACGGCCATGCCCGCGACAAGGAGTCCGGCCCCGCCGAGCAGCCACATCTGCTGAGTGCGAACGTTGTGCAGGCCGTGCCCGGATGGCGTCCGTTGGATCCCTGCCGGCGTGAGATCAAAGGCCCAGGCCAGGATCAAGGCCACGGGGAAACCGAGCGCGAGGGCGACGAGGAAAACCTGCTGCATCCAAACTGGCGCGTTAAAAGCGGGCAAGACTGTGCCCGCCAATTGCACCGCGCCAGATGCCACCAATCCGTAAACAATGGCGACGCGGTAAACGCGCCTCTTTTTCAGTTCTTCGAAAAAGGTCTTCATTCCACGACGTCCCCGCTGCTCGGCTCAGGCCACGTCAAATGATCGGAAAACAAAGTTCAATGCCGCGACGTTTTTCTCGACACTAAACAAATCAGCCGCGCGCTGCCGGCCGGCTTCGCCTAACGATTTTGCCAGCGCCTGATCGGCCAGAATTCGCGCGAGGGCTTCCGCCAATGCCGTCGGTTGATGTTCGGCAACGAGCAGACCGGTCGACCCTTCAACGACCATTTCAGGAACACCTCCTATTCGAGTCGAAACGACCGGCAGAGACGACGCCATCGCCTCCATCAGAACGGTCGGCAAATTGTCCATCCCGCCTCCCGTTTCCGTCACACAAGGAAGGGCAAAGACAGTCGCCCGCGCGAGACGCTCGACCACTTCGCTTTGCGCAAGAGGTCCGGTCAGAATTACAACACCGCTGAGGCCGCTGCTAGTAATCTGCTCCCGAAGCGCGGACTCGAGCGGACCTTCGCCAATAATTTCACAGCGAAAATTGACGCCACGCGCGCGCAGCAACTGACACGCTTCGATCAAATCGCCGAATCCCTTCTTTTCGATGAGACGGCCGATTGAGACGATCATCGGGTCGGTCGCGGAAAGGTCTGCCCGCTCGAATCGGCTGAGATCGATACCATTATAGACGCAACGGATTTTGCCGGCGGCTTCCGGGAACTTCTCGCCTAGGAAATGCACCCCGAACTCACTCACCGTGACGACGGCGCGCGCCGACCTGACCAAGTCATGCAACGAAATTTCGAAAGGTTTCGGCGCAAAAATATCGTTGGCGTGAGCAGTGAAACTGAACCCGATCCCGAAGAACCGCTGGATCCAGTAGGCCGTTCGTGCGGCCAACCCCGCAAAATGGGCGTGGACGTGACGCACCCCTAACTCGTGCAACTGAGGCCCGAGGAAGGCAGCCTGGTAAAGCCGAAGGAAGTCGGTTTTCCGACCCCAGGCCCGGATCTCACGCTCCGCGTTAGCCGGCAACTTGCCCTTGCGCAATGCAGTGTCCACTTGCCGAACCAAGTCCTCGTCCGCCGGCAAATATCGAACCTCCCGCACAATTTCGGCATCCCACTCCTGCGCCGGTTCACCCACCGGGCGCCGAACGGAGAAAATCGCTGGATTTGCCCCTTGCCGCCGCATTTCTGCCACCTCGCGGTAACAAAAAGTTTGGGTGAACGAAGGAAATCGCTCAAAAAGATAGGCGAAGCTGTTCACGGCAGAGGATTACCGGCAAACCGTGCGCTTGAAAAGGGCGACTGTTTGTCCGGAAGTTTACAGGGTTCGGGCGGTCCCTGCATGAGTCTTGCTTTCCTAGAGGAGTGGTCCAACGCGACTTCTTCTCTTTTTGTACCTCGCTCCGGCTGATTGAGCTGAAAGCCATCGGCCTGCTGTCCAAGGTCAAGCATTTCGCCGAGGACGACGTGATCTACTCGCACGGGGACGCGGGCGACCAGCTCTACATTATTACGCGAGGTGCGGTGGAACTTGTGCCGCACAATGCGGGCCCGGGACCATCCACTAACTACCTTTCCCGGGGCGACATTTTTGGCGAGACGTCCACGCTCATGAATATCTCCCGCAATCATACCGCGCGGGCCTGCGCCGCTGTGAGCGTGCAGTGCTTCCATCGCCGCGATTTCCCCGAGCTCGTGCAGAAGGTTCCTTCCTTCTTCCTCTACCTGTCTGAAAAACTCGCCAACCGGTTGTTCCAATCCTGGGAGCTTAGCCGTTCGGCTAATAACTCGCTCGAGCTCAGGGGCAGCCTGATCAACTTCGATATCGTCACCATTTACCAGACGATCATTCAATCGGCGCAGACTGGCCTGCTGACGATTGCCGACGAAGCGGGCGAGACAATCTCCACGTTTTACTTCGAGAAAGGGTCGCCGCGTTGGGGACGCTTTGAGCATTTGGCCGGCGAGGAGGCTTTCTGGCAACTCTTCCTGCACGACCACCGCTCCGGAACCTTCTCTTTTTCAAATGAAACCAAGGTGGGCGCAAATTGGGGCGAAAACTGTGCAATGACTCGTAATGCAGACGAAGTTCTGATCAACGCCATCCACATGCGCGATCAATTTGAGGATCTGCGCAAGGAGATGCGGGACAGCACTGCGCGGCTGAAGCGCCTGCAACTCAATTTCAAATGGGATAACCGAGAGTCCGATGAGCTGCGCCCGGTCGCGGAGGAGATCTGGCAAATCGCCTACAACGAACCTTTGACGCTCCCCGAACTGCACAGCCGGATAAGATTTTGCGACTGGAAAATCTATCAGGCCGCCTTCCAAATGGTGCGCAACGGTCTCTTTATCCTGGATTCCAAAAAAGATGAACCACTCCTCGTAGGAGGTTGATTAAATGAAAAAAATCCGTCTCTCCCTCGCGCTTTTGCTAGTCGCCGCAACTGCGTTTTCCGGCTGCTCCATGCTGACGGCACGCGGACGACAAGAGGCTGCCTACGAACGTTATGTGCGTAAATCAAGCCTTGGCCGGGTCAAACAACAGAAGAAGTTGAGCTACAAGAAGACGAAGATCCCGGCGATGCCAATCTCGGAACCGATGGAGAGCACTGCCGTTTCCGGGCCGGAGTCGATCAGCAGTGGCAGCACCAGCGAAGGTGGCGGCGGGCAATAGCCTAACGAATCGCTAAGGGCGCTCGATTGGAATCGGTCGACCAGACGCATCGACCGCCACATAGGTGAAAACCGCCCGCGTCACTCGTGTTTGGCGTGTCTCCATGTAACGCTGCACCCAGGCTTCGACCGGAATTTTCATCGAGGTGCGACCGATCGATTCGACCCACGCATAGCAGGCAACCGTATCCCCTACCCGCACTGGTTCGAGAAACGACATGCCGTCCACGGCCACCGTCACAACGCGCGTCCGCGCCCTTTTGGAAGCCAGAATACCGCTGCCCAGATCCATTTGCGCCATCAGCCAACCGCCAAAAATATCGCCGTTCGGATTAGTGTCCTTGGGCATCGCTACCGTCCGGGTAACGAGCTCTCCTTTGGGGATTTCGGAGGCGTCGGCTGAAGACATGGCCGAGACTAACACAGGCGGCGCGAATTGTAGACGCTTCGCTGTGCCAAGCGCGGTTTTAGGCGCTCAACAACACGATACGGCGGACGAATCGTCTCTCCCGCGTTTCGCACAGCGAAACGTCTACAGGATCAGCATGCAATCCCCGTAACTAAAAAAGCGATAGCGCTCCCGAACCGCTTCGCGATACGCATCCAGAATAAACTCTCGGCCCGCAAAAGCAGACACCAGCATGAGAAGGGTCGAGCGCGGCAGATGGAAATTCGTGAGCAACCGATCGACCGCGCGAAACGAGTACGGCGGATGGATAAAAATCTCAGTCGAGCCTTCCTGTGCGAACAGCCGATCGTCGCGCCTCAACGCGCCCTCCAAAACACGCACCACGGTGGTTCCGATTGCCAGTATCGATTCGGCACGGTTAATCGCGTCGGCTGCAGCAGCGGAAATTGCGAACCGTTCCGCATGCATTCGGTGTCCGGCGATCGTCTCGGTTTGCACCGGCCGAAAAGTTCCAACCCCAACGTGCAGAGTAACGAACGTGTGCGGCATTCGCTTGAGAAGTTGCGGTGTAAAATGAAGCCCTGCCGTCGGCGCCGCCACCGCGCCGGGCTCTTTTGCAAAAACGGTCTGGTAACGCGTCGTGTCCTCCTCGTCGGCCCCGCGCTCGAGATATGGCGGTAACGGAATTTGACCTCCGACGTATGGATCTACCACGCGCTCAAACTTCACAACGCGCTCGCCGTCCTCAAAAATTTTCTCCACCCGGCCCAAGGCGCCGTCGAGGACGAGGTTGGCACCTATCCGCATTTTGCGCCCCGGTTTAACGAGGCACTTCCAAGTTTGCGCATCGAGCTGTTCAAGAAACAGGAACTCGATTTTGCCGTCGTCAGAAAAGCGCCGCGCGGGCAGAACCCGCGTGTTGTTGAGAACGAGCAGCTCGCCTGGCCTAACGAAATCCGGCAGATCAGAAAACCGTCGATGCGCAATCGTTTCTTCACGCCGATCGAGCACCATCATCCGCGCATCCTCGCGTCGAGCGGGCGGCCGTTGCGCGATCAACTGGTCCGGCAACGGAAAATCGTAGTCGTCCAGTCTGTCGCTCATTTCCGCACCATCTGAGGAATTGCCGCGATGCGCAAAGTGCTCATCGCTTTGGAAACAGACGAATGCATTTCGCCGATCAGGAGTGACAAGTTTGCGGCAACGCACCAAACTGAATCCGCTTCATGAACGAATTCATTCAAGCAGTCGATTCGGCGATCAGCGCGTTAAAAAACATCCGGGACACAAGCGACCGTCCACCGCGCGCGAGCCGCGACGCCATCGATCGTTTGCATCGGGCTACGCCTCCAGTTCGTGAAATCGCTCGCGAGATTCCGCCTAACGACAAACGCGCCCGCCTTGCACCCTTGCGCGAACAGGTCGCAGCCTGTCGCCTTTGTTCCCATCTCGCTTCGTCTCGCACTCAGACGGTTTTCGGTGTCGGCAACATCGACGCCGAACTCATGTTTATTGGGGAAGCGCCCGGCGCTGAGGAGGATCGGCAGGGCGAGCCGTTCGTGGGGCGAGCGGGTCAACTGCTCACAAAAATCATCGCGGCGATGGGTTTCAGCCGGGACGACGTTTTCATTGCGAACGTCTTAAAGTGCCGGCCGCACATGCCGCCCGGCGCGCCGGGAAATCGACCGCCTACTCCAGTCGAAATGGAAACGTGCCTTCCATACTTAACACAACAAATTGAAATCATCGGACCGAAAGTTCTCGTAGCGCTCGGGGCGACAGCCGTCGAAGGGCTTTTGAAAAAACGCGAGCCGATGGGGCGGCTGCGAGGACGCTGGCATTCCTATAACGAAACGCCGCTGATGATCACGTTTCATCCTTCGTACTTGCTTCGAAACCAGAGCAACACAGAAAAGCGCAAGGTCTGGGAAGATATGCTTCTCGTGCTCGAACAGTTGGGACGCCCGATTACCGAAAAGCAGCGGAACTATTTCCTGTAGCTCCCGTAGCCGCTTCGCTGTGCGAAGCGCGAGTATACGCGTGCCAATCAGCTGCAGCGTCCGTACGTCTCGAGTGCTGTAGCATCCGCTGTCCTCAGCGGAAAATTATTGGGGGTGCGCTGAGACAGCGCACGTTACAATTTGCGAAGCGCGAGAACACGCTTCGCAAACGCAATTAACCTTCACGTCGCCCACAGGGCGACGGCGACATCGGCGCAAGGCTCCGGTCGTCGCTTATTTCCGACTCACCTAACGAGCCAAAGGTTGCAGGGGATCACCTCCGTCACCCACGAATTTCTCGCGGACAACTTCTTCTCCCACGGGACAACAAGAAGATTAGCGTCCACTGACTGCACAAAATTCGAAGACGCGAATCCGGTGTTACCACGAATAGTCCGGGCTTCGATCGCGACCTTGGTGTCGCCGGCAGCGAGCACAAATTCCTGCAGCGCCATCTCCTCTTCCTGAAGCGTGCGGCTGCTGGAGCTGCCGCTCTTGCTTTGCCGCCTGGCCCGCGCCTTGTCGAAGCTGGTGTAACTGCGAATCACGTACAAGCGCTCGCAATTTTCGAATTCTGCCAGTTGCAAGGTGCGGCGGAATGCGCCCTGCGCTTGCTCGGAAAATTCCGCCGCAAGAAAGACGATGCGGCGAAGCGGCTGCGGCTCGAGCTCCGGCTTGGTAAAAAGCAGGACGGAACAAGAAGCTTCGCGTGCGAGCCGGCGCGCCACGTTTCCAAGAAATTGACGATGAGCCGCTTCCTTCTCGAGCGCTCCAGCGACCAGCAGGTCGACGTTCAACTTCCGCGCCGCGGCCAGGATGCTGTCAGCCGGGTCGCCCTCTTCGTAGTGGACGTTGGAATTCGCCGGCAATTTAAGCTTGGTCACGGCTTCCGCGAATTTGCGCGCTGTCGCCGCATCGTGTTTGCCAACGTGAATCATGTTCAGATTCGCGCCGAAGCGCGTGCAAACACGGTTCGCCTCCGCCAGAACCGCATGAAATCGCGGCGAAAACGTGGCGGCGACAGCAATCGACCGGTATGGCGTTACTCTCAACATTGGCGGGAATTTGGGAGCGGAGCGAGTCGAGGGCAAATTGAAGGTTGAGGTTGCGCTCCGTTGAAATTCCCTCGTCCTCTGCGATTTTCCGCGGCATGCGACGCGCCATCTACCCCGGCAGTTTCGACCCGGTGACGAACGGGCACCTCGACGTGATCTGGAGGGCCCGCAAACTTTTCGACGAAGTAGTTGTCGCCGTCGCCCATAACGAACAGAAGCAGCCTCTCTTCACGCTCGATGAGCGACTCGATTTTCTCCGGGAAATGACCGAACCGTTGGCCGGCGTAAAGGTCGCTCCGATGGATGGTCTTCTGGTTGAATTTGCGATCCAACAGGAGGCCCACGCTGTGGTGCGTGGACTGCGTGCCGTTTCAGATTTTGAATTCGAATTCCAAATGGCGCTAATGAATCGCAAGCTGGAGGCGAAAGTAGAAACGATCTTTCTGATGCCAAAGGAGGAGTATACTTACCTCAGCTCGCGCATCGTGAAGGAGATCGCGCGGCTCGGTGGCGATGTCGGGCAATTTGTCCCAACCTGCGTGGTGAAGGGTTTTGCCAGGAAATTAAAACGATGAACTCCGAAAGGATTGGCTCGTGAAAATTCATTTGCGTCAGATTCCTGCCGACGGTTTGCATCTGGAGGGAGAGGAAAATTGTCCCCTGCCCCAGCTTGACCGCGAAGAAGCGCGTTGTTCCGGTCCGCTTCGTTATGAACTCGACGCCGGCATCTCAGAGGGGGCGCTCTGGGTCAAAGGCGAATTGACGCAGCCGGTTGAACTGCAATGCGTGCGCTGCCTCGAGAAATTTCCTTTCGAGATTGTCGTCAACGATTTCACCGTTCACACCGATCTGACTGGACCGGAGGAGATCGATCTCACGCCGTTCGTGCGGGAGGATTTGTTGCTCAACCTGCCGGCTTATCCTCATTGCGATCGGGAAGGCGGCCGGGTTTGTCCCATGCCAGAGGTGCTAAAAAATGACGAGGACGTTCTTGAAGCGCGTCCGCCAGATTGGAGCGCCCTGGATAAGCTGAAGCTGGAGAAGTAGAGCCGGAGGTCAGAGGTCAGAGATCCGAGGTCAGGAAGGCAGATGCACTTCCGTCCTCCGCCCTCAGACTTCAGACCTCCGACTCCCGCCTTCCGACCTCTGTTCCCTGAACCCTGTTGCCTTTTTCCCATCTTCTGCTTTGGTTCCGGCTCGCAGATTTATGGGAGTCCCAAAACGTAAAACTTCTAAGATGCGGTTGCGCACCCGAAAGGCTTCGCATCGCTGGCAGGCCCCGCAGCTGAACAAGTGCCCCCAGTGCGGCAGCACGGTGGCATCGCACACGGCCTGTCCTTCGTGTGGCTATTACAAAGGTCGGCAAGTGTTGACCGTTGAAGGGGCTTAGTTGTAGCGTCCGCTGTCTCAGCGGATTCCGCTTCCTCTGCCCTGCGCTGAGACAGCGCACGCTACACATTTTCGTTTTGCATTCGCGAACCGAAAACCCCACATTGCCCACTCGATGAAGATCGCTCTCGACGCCATGGGCGGCGATTTCGGGCCACCAAACCTTGTTGGCGGCGCGGTCATGGCACTGCGTGAACATCCTCAGATCGACAGACTTTTTCTTGTCGGCGACACCCCGCAAATCGAAGCCGAGCTAAAAAAAGCAAACTGCAACGATGGGCGAATCCAGATCGTCCATTCCACCCAGGTCGTTGCGATGACCGATGGCGCCGTCGATTCCGTAAGAAGGAAAAAAGATTCATCGGTCAGCCGCGCGGTTGACCTTGTGAAAAAAGGCGAAGCCGCAGCCATCGTCAGCGCCGGTCACACCGGTGCGGCCGTCGCAGCCACTACGATCAAGTTGCGCACCCTTCCCGGCATCGATCGTCCTGGCATCGCCGCCGTCATTCCTTCCGAAACGAATATTTTTGTCCTGATCGATGCCGGCGCGAACAGCGACGCCAAGCCCGAACATTTGCTCCAATACGGCATCATGGGTTCTGTCTATTCGCGCCACGTTCTCGGCTACCAAAATCCTTCGATCGGTTTGATGTCGATCGGCGGCGAGGACGTGAAAGGCACCGAGCTGACGAAGGAAGTGTTTAAGATGCTGAAGCGCAGCGAACTAAACTTCCGCGGCAACATCGAAGGCCACGATCTTTTCGCCCATCCCGTTGAGGTCGTCGTCTGCGACGGCTTTGTCGGTAATGTCATTCTCAAAACTTGCGAGTCAGTCGGCGACGCGATTTTTAAATGGCTCAAGCACGAGCTGATGAAGAGCAAAGTCCGCATGGCCGGCGCTTTCCTCGCTCAAAAAGCCTTTAAGGCGATCAAGAAAAGGGTGAACTACGAAGAATACGGCGGCTCGCCGCTACTCGGCGTGAACGGCATTTGCATCATTGCGCACGGGGCAAGCACTCCGCTCGCGATCAAAAACGCATTGCGTGTCGCGGCCGAGTCGATTGAACAGCAGGTCAATCCACATATCATCGAGGAAATCAGCCGCTATAATGAAACGCACGCCCCGCTCGAGCCCGCAGTCCGCTAAACCGCAACGGACCGTCTCGATCATCGGCACGGGCAGCTACGTGCCGGAGCGCCGCCTAACGAACGATGACCTTTCCAAAATCGTCGAGACCGACGACGAGTGGATCACGACGCGCACCGGCATAAAGGAACGCCGGGTCGCCGCGGACGACGAATACACCAGCGACATGGGCGCCAAGGCCGCGCTCGCCGCGATGGAACAAGCGGGCATCAAAGGTGACGAGATCGATCTCATTCTCGTGGCGACGGCCACGCCTGACATGGTTTTTCCCGCCACCGCCTGCTTCATTCAAACGAAGATCGGGGCGACGAAAGCCGCCTGCCTGGACATTTCTGCGGCCTGCGCTGGATTCCTTTTTGCCGTCGAAATCGCGCAGCAATTTATCACCTGCCACACCTACGACACAGTCCTCGTCATCGGCGCGGAGAAATTAACGACCATCACCGATTGGACCGAGCGCAATACCTGTGTCCTCTTCGGCGACGGCGCCGGCGCGGCTATCCTCAGGCATCGCGACGGTGGAAGTCACGGGCTTATCAGCACTCATATCGCGAGCGATGGGAACTACGCGGACATTCTCTGGATGCCCGGCGGCGGATCGCGCCATCCGATTACCCGCGACAACGTCGATAATCATCTGCAGACCATCAAGATGTCCGGCAAGGAAGTTTACAAGCAAGCGGTCATTGCCATGGTCGACGCCGCCAAAAAGGCGCTCGATAAAGCTGGCCTAACGATCGATGACATCGCCTGCGTTATTCCTCATCAGGCGAACGTGCGCATCATCGAAGCGATTGCGGATCGCTTGAAAATCTCCGTCGACAAGTTCTTCGTGAATCTCGACCGATTCGGGAATACTTCCGCTGCGGCGGTCGCGATCGCGCTCGATGAAGCGAATCGCAGCGGCCGAATCAAAGCCGGCGACTATGTCCTGATGGTGGTCTTCGGCGGCGGTTTGACCTGGGCCGGTTCGGTCCTCGAGTGGTAGCGCAAGCGTTGTAGCGTCCGCTGTCTCAGCGGAAAAGATCTGCCGAATGCGCTGAGGACAGCGCCCCCTACAAAAACACATCGTCGCCAGCCTCGGACGTCTGGGGAGCGCGGGCGCCCCGCTCGCTTTGATCGGCGCCTCGCCGATCAGCCGAACAACGCAAAGCGTCGCCACGTGTTTGGCGCTGAAGGCGCATGATCGGACGAGTGACATAGACGGGCGCCGCGAGGGTAGTGGTGATCGAGCGGGATGCGAGGGAATCAAAGCGCGATTCAACTTGAGGAATGTTGAGTCGGCGACGAGACGCGCCTTCGGGGCTCGACAAATTGTCACCTGCAATCCTGGGGCATTGCCCCAGGCTAAGGATGAGAAGCGTCTTCGACGCTAAATAGAGACGAGCCTCTCCACAAGAAGAGCCATTCCGCAAAAATCTTTTTGGAATTGTCCTCGCAAAGCAAATGCTTGGGTTATTCTAGCGAATGCTAATCGAT
>Ga0207697_10000366_pt1 | contig 25246 bp, 14 predicted proteins | sample KBSSwiS5withPhiX_FD_184293 | JGI IMG/M metagenome (GOLD analysis project Ga0207697, IMG submission 184293) | Switchgrass rhizosphere microbial communities from Kellogg Biological Station, Michigan, USA, with PhiX - S5 (SPAdes) (version 2) | ecosystem: Host-associated > Plants > Roots >... | reverse complement strand
CCGGTCGGAGTTTCGTCGGTCCAGCCGCGGCGAAAATCCGGACCGCTGGCAATCAGCGTGTTATTCATGTCATGCGCACTGAAGGTGCTGTGCGTGCCTTCGCCAACCTTTCTGCCAATGTCGGACGCGATCTGTCCCGCGACTCCAAATTTATTCGGATGATTATTCCATCGGCACGCAGCGACAACGTCAGGTGCGGTCGGCGTGTTCATTTGCGCCTGCTCGAGTGCGAATGTCCCAGCCTGCACCTTTTGGGTAAGAATGATTCCGGCAAACTCGGAGCGCTGCAGGAATTCAACCAGTTTTTCGACGACCTTTTGGTCGTGATTGATGACGTAAAACCCGATACTTCCACCGAGGGTAGCGACGAGGATTCGGCCGGCTGGCGGCTTGTCGGGAAACTCCCTAACCGCATCGAAACCTGCGGCACGGAGGAGCGCCGCCGCATCGATCGCGAGATCGACGGTCGAAAAACCGTGGTCGGACACTACGATAAGATCGGTATTCGTTAGGGCCTTTTTCGCTTTCAGCGCAGCGAGCACTTTTGCGAGATTGGCGTCGCTGCTTTTGATCGCAGCGATGGAAGTTGGCGACCCGGGCGCGGTTTCGTGTTCGGAGAGATCCGGTTCGCTCAACCAGAGAAGAGAAAATTTTGGCACGTCCTTTTTCCAGAGAAACTGGGTCAGAGCGCGAGTGGTCCAGTCGTCTTCTTGGTCGTTAGGCAATCCTTTTCGCTTGGGAAACGGTCCGACTGCGGCAGTCAGCCCGGCTTGGGTGTTGGCGGGGAGAACTCTTCCGCGATAGATGACGATTGATTCGCGCTCGGCTTCCGTTTCGCGAAGACGGGAACGGTTTATGAGCTGCGCTACTGGCTTCGATCCCGCGATCGCAGTTCGGAAGCCCGCCTGCCGCACGATTTCGGCAACGGTTGGCACGGAGACGAATTTGCTCGTGAACGTTTCGTCTCGGTCGAGCGCCGGAAAATCTGACGTATCAAATGGTTTATGCGGATCGATCTCAGCTCGATATTCCTGGTTCGCGATGACGCTGTTATGCGCAGGCTCACACCCGGTCGCGAGGACGACTCCATTCACATTGGTCGAGCTGGGAAACGCGGCGCGATTGTTCTTAAAGACGACACCCTCTCGTGTGAGTGTCGCCAGGGTGGGCGTGTTTTGATCCGTCACGAAATCAGGGCGCATTCCGTCCCAGACAAGCACGACGACATGTTGTGCCTTTCCTGATTTTTCATTCGCAAAAGCGCTTTCGCTGGCAAAGAGGAACGCAGCAGCGGCGATGAAGCACCGGAGAGACATGAGCGAAAATTGGCATGGGTACCGATCGAATTCGAGAGACTTATCGTGACGAACAGGTGACGGAGATGCAGAAGAGATTTCTTTAGTATGTTAGGCTGACCGCTTGATGAGCGACGCGCCTACCAAGCCCACGCGCTTCCATTTTCCCGCGGCGCGGCGGCTGAAATTGAGTCGCGACTTCACCCGGGTGCGAACGGAAGGGCGCACCGTCCGAGGCGCTTTGCTAACAATCGGCGTGCTGCCGGTAACGAATGAAACGCATTTTCGGGTCGGGCTGATAACGTCGAAACGGGTTGGGGGGGCGGTGGTGCGGAATCGGGTTCGGCGGCGACTGCGGGAAATAGTGCGGCGGCATCAACACGCCCTCGGAAGCGGGGTTTGGCTGGTAATAATTGCTCGTCCGGCGGCGGCCGCTGCGAGCTTCGCGGCACTGGAAGATGAGTGGTTGCGACTTATGAAACGAGCCGGGATTCTCGATAACTCCTGCTCGTGATCATGATCGTGCTCGTAATCGGGAAGCGTGAGGACGTTTCCGGTCAGGGCATTCTCCATGTCCTTGGAAAATCGAGCACGAGCACGATTACGAGCAAGAGCAGGAGCAAGAGTGGGGGCGGCGGTTGCGTCGCGGAAGGGCTGCCCCTATCCTACGGCCCTGACGATGGTTTTGCTCGTTCGCCTCCTCATCCGTTCCTACCAATGGACGATTTCGCCTTTGCTTTCCTGGCTTGGCGGACCGTCCACCGGCTGCCGTTTTCATCCGACGTGTTCCGCCTATTTTCTCGAAGCGGTCGAGCGGTATGGCGCGCTGCGCGGAACTTGGCTGGGAATGAAACGTCTGGCGCGTTGTCACCCTTGGGGCGGGCAGGGAGAAGATCCTGTACCACAGCAATTTGGGGGGAACCATTGCGGCCCGATCGTCGCCGAGCCAAGGGCGTTTCCACCTTCGACGCAGCACGCCCACAGCCTCGTCTGTGAATAAACGAGCCGAACCGGTTTATGGACAGACAAGCCTGGATTGCCATTCTTCTTTGCTTCGTCGTATTGGCGGGCTGGCAGGTCTATGTGATGAAGCACGCGCCCCCGCCGCCGGCGCGGGCGCTCGTTTCACCGAGTCCTTCGTTGGCGCCGGAAGCGACAATTGCCCCTTCGCCATCTGCAGGGACTTCTAGCCCGACAGCGTCCCAGTCTACCGCGCCGAACGTTCCGCTTCCTGAAGTAACTCCGACCCCGAAGCCGTTCGCAGAGCAGACGACCACGCTGCGCAATGCCGATCTCGAATTGCTTTTAACTAACCGGGGCGGCGGCATTGCGGAGGCCGTTTTGCCGAAACATCGAGGCGAGAACGGTGGCCCGATAAAGCTGAATTCCGCCTCGCGTGTCCCGATCGGCGCCTTGCTTGATAAGCCGTCCGCGCGGCTGCTGGAGGAATTCACGATGGTCCCGGGGCAGGGGAGTGTGCAGTTCGAGCGGACGCTTCCTCAGAACGTGACCCTGCGAAAAAAGTTTATCCTACCGGAGCCTAAGGTTGTCGACAGTTACGTCGCGCAGCTGGAGCTTGGTTTCCAGAACGGCGGCGCGACCGCGTATTCGAATCCGGGTTATTTCGTGGCGCTAGGCTCGGCGGAACCGATCCATCAAAACGATCTGCCGAATTACACTCGCGTCACCTGGTGCATCAACGGCAAGACTCGGGCGACCGACGTCAGTTGGTTCAACGCCCAGAATTATCCCTTTGTCGGTGTGCAAAAACGCGCCGCGCAGCAGTCCTTCGAGGAAAAAATCGGTGGCGCGGAATGGCTCGGAGTGAGCAATCAATTTTTCGCCATTCTTAGCACGCCGCTCGCAACCAAGGCAACAGGGGTTTGGGCGGAACGGTTTGAGACGCGGAAGGATAAGTCGGGACAGCCTGAGTACGGGATCGAAGGCGCAATGGGCATGCCCGGTTTTCAACTCCAGCCCGGGCAATCGACGACCGTGCAGTTCCAGCTTTATATCGGCCCGAAACTTTATCATCGCCTCGCAGAGCTGACGCACAACGAAGCCGAAATCATGGATTTCGGCATATGGAAACTGGTCAGCGAGGCCCTGCTCAACCTGATGAACCTGATTCACAGGTTCGTCGGCAATTACGCCGTCGCCATTCTCATCCTGACCGCGATCGTGAAGGGAATTCTCTGGCCCATCCAGACGAAGGCGAACAAATCGATGCGCCGCATGGCCGCACTCTCGCCCAAGATGCAGGAGCTGCGCGAAAAGTACAAGGACGACCCGACGAAGATGAACGCCGAGGTCATGAAACTTTACAAGGATTACGGGGTCAATCCGGTGAGCGGTTGTCTCCCGATGATGATCCAAATTCCAATTTTCTTCGGACTTTTCACGATGTTGCGACAGGCAGTTGAGCTTCGCAACGCCGGGTTCCTCTGGGTGAAAGATCTCTCTCAGCCGGACACCATCGGGCACATTCCCGGACTCGGGTGGCCGATCAACATTCTTCCCTTGATCATGGCCGGCACGAGTTTTTGGATGACGCACGTCACGCCGAAAAGTGGTGACGCGACCCAGCAACGCGTCATGATGTTCATGCCGCTGATTTTCGTGGTTTTCTGCTACAACTTTGCAGCCGCGCTCGCTTTGTATTATACAACACAGAACCTGTTTACGATTTTGCAGTTGTATCAGAACCGAAACCAACCCCTCCCGAAACTCGAGAAAGTGAATCAAGCCGCGAAGCGAAAAGGAAAAGGACGGTAATCATGAGCGCGGATGCCGGCCCCAAATTGAATGCGAAGGAGTTGCTCGACACGATGCTCGGGTATCTCGGTTTTGTTGTTCAAATTGAGGAAACGAAAAACGAGAGCGGAAGTCCGACACTCCAGATTTACACCGAAGAAGCGGATCGCCTGATCGGTCGCGACGGCGAAACGCTTGATGCGATTCAATTTTTGCTCAACCGACTGCTCCAGGGCAAAGATCCGGATGCCCCGAAATGGGTGGTTGACTGCGAAATGTATCGCTCGATGCGCGAAGACAAGATCGTGCATCATGTAAAACAGCTTGCGGAGCGGGTGCGGCTCTCGGGCCGGCCGTTGCAGCTCGAGCCGATGAATTCTTACGAGCGACGCATCGTGCACGAGGCCTTCAAGAATGACCCAGAGGTTGCGACCTGGAGTCCGTCTGATTCGGCGCGGATCAAGCAGATCACGCTGTTGAAACGTCAGGCGAAAGAGTCGCCTAAAGTCGAGAAGAACTGAGCGATCGTCCGGCGGCTTTGTAGGCCGCCGCGAGACTGTCCGCTTTCTGGGGAGCGCAGGCGCCTCGCGTGCATCGTTCGGGGCCTCGCCGAACGACGAAGGTTCCATAGGCGGCGTCGTGATGCTCTTTGTGCGCGCAACCCTGGTTGCGGCGAGGCGCCGCCAACAGCACGCGAGGCGCGTGCGCTCCCCAGAGCGGGCGCCAGACCGCAACGAATCCGTTTAGTCAAAGTCGCTGGACACCGACGGCGCGGTGTTCCGGACTTGAAACTTGCGCGGAATCCCAGCGACGATCTCCTCTCGTGAAGCTCGAAGAGTCGGAACGCCTCCTGCCGGATCGCGGCAGCTACTGGCTGACCCGCTTTGTCATCCTGCGTCTTCTCGGACTGATCTACCTGGTCGCGTTTCTTGTCGCCGCGAATCAGATTCTTCCGCTCATCGGCTCCGGTGGGCTGTTGCCGGTGAACGACTTTCTCGCGCAGATGCGGGAGACGTTCGGCGGATCGTTAGGCGGATTCCTTCGTTTGCCATCTTTTTTCTGGGTCAATTCTTCCGATTCGGCTCTGCTCGTCACTGCGTGGATTGGAGTGGCGCTTTCTGGCGTCGTGATGTGCGGATACGCCAATGCGATTTTGCTCGGACTGCTCTGGGTTCTCTACATGTCCTTCGTCCACGTCGGGCAGGAATGGTACGGCTACGGCTGGGAAATGCAGCTGCTCGACACCGGCTTTCTCGCCATCTTTCTTTGCCCGCTGCTCGATGGGCGGCCGTTCCCGCGGAGGCCGCCGCCACTCATCGTCATCTGGCTTTTTCGCGCACTGATTTTTCGAATCATGTTTGGCGCCGGCATGATCAAAATCCGTGGCGACGAGAGCTGGTGCGATCTCAGCGCGCTCTACTATCACTTCGAGACGCAGCCGATCCCGAATGGTCTGAGCCGCTGGTTTCATTTCCTGCCGCGCGGAGTTCTGCGCGGCGGGACAGTTTTCAATCATGCGGCCGAACTGGTCGCGCCCTGGTTCGTCTTTTGGCCCCGGATCGCGCGCACGATCGCCGGAATCGTCATTGTTGCCTTTCAAGTCACAATTTTTCTCGGAGGCAACTTGTCGTTTCTGAATGTCCTAACGATTCTTCCCGCGCTCTCCTGCTTTGATGACCGCACTTGGGCGAAAGTGTTGCCACTTGCCCTAACGAAATGTGCCGAGGCGGCGCGCACTGCCTCCATCATCTCGCGGCCTATGCTCAGAACCGCGTGGGTCGTTGGGATCGTCGTCGCCGTGCTTAGCATTCAACCTGTGTTGAACATCTTTTCGCCCGATCAGATCATGAACACCTCCTTCGATCCGCTCGAGCTGGTGAATACCTACGGCGCTTTTGGTATCGTTGGAAAAGAACGCTACAATGTCGTTTTTGAAGGGACCGCGGCAGAATTCCCTAACGAGTCGGATTGGAAAGCGTATCCTTACAAAGGACTTCCGGTTGCACTCGACGAGCGTCCGCCCCAAATCGCGCCGTATCAGTTGCGGCTCGACTGGCAAATGTGGTTTGCGGCGATGAGTTCGCCGGCCGAATACCCTTGGACGCTGCACCTCATCTGGAAGCTGCTGCATAATGATCCCGGCGCAGTCGGACTTTTCCGCTCAAATCCCTTTCCAGATAAACCGCCGCTCTCTGTTCGCGCGGTCTTGTATCGATACTCATTTGTTAGGCCGAATCCGCAGGGCCTCTGGTGGAAACGGGAGCGCCTAAACGTCTGGCTGCCAGCGCTCTCTCGGGACAGCCGCGAGCTGCAGGAAATAGTCGGGCGAGCTGGCTGGCGCTAGCGGACCGTGCGTCCGTCGCCGCGCCGAGTTGCGTAGATTTGTGAATGTGCTAAAGGCATCGGCTTCGCCTGTCGGCTGTTCCCCAGCAGACCGGGCTTCCAAGGGTCGATAGCAGGGTGAAGTTGCTCGGTTAGCCCGGAGCAGGATTTGTTTTTATGTCGTTAAAGGATTTTGTTGCTCGAACTAACCGAATATCCCATAATCCGAGGCAAATGTTCCCCCTGTTAAAACTGGTGAAATTCGCTTTCCCGCTTGCTCTCCTACTCGCGCTTAGCACCGCCGCTGTTGCCGCCGATTGGCAGATCGTAAAGGTTGGCAATCGCGAGTACCTCACCGTCGATAACGTCGCCAAATTCTACGGCCTAACGGCCAGCACCAGGCCGGCGGAGAAGCATGTCCGCGTCAGCAACTCGCAAAATGCGGTGGAGTTCGAGCTCGATAGTCGTGAGGTCCTGATCAACGGTGTGCGCAACTGGCTCTGTTTCCCGGTTGCTGAAAGGGATGGGCAATACCTCGTTTCGCGCGTCGATCTTTCTAAAACGCTCGAGCCGCAGCTGCGTCCGGAGATGATCCCGAACCTTGGGCAGTTCAAGACCGTCGTACTCGATGCAGGTCACGGTGGCTACGACAAGGGTGCGGTCAGTAGTTATGGCTGCGAAGCGGACTTCGCCCTCGATGTCGCGCGCAACATTAAGCCGCTCCTTGAAGCGAAAGGTCTGAACGTGAAGATGACGCGTGACAGCGACATTTTTGTTCCGCTCGAGTTGCGCGCGCGAATCGCCAATGCGGCGAAGGATGCGATCTTCGTCAGCATCCATTTCAACGCAACCGATGCGAACCCGGCCGCAAGCGGTTTTGAAATTTTCTCACTTACACCGCGCGGCGCGCCGTCGACTGCGGACGACGCGCTCGCGCTCCGGTTTATGAATATGCAGGCGGGGAGCCCGGTGGATGCGCCGAGCCTCGCGCTTTCGATGAGCGTTTTTCATTCGATGGTTGGAAATTTCTCCGAGTTCGATCGCGGGATTAAGCGCGCGCGCTTCGCTGTCCTGCGTCTCACCCAAATTCCCGCAATTCTTGTTGAAGGCGGATTCCTGACCGAGCGAGGCGAGAGCCGGATGATTGCGCAAAGCAGCTATCGCCAAAAGCTCGCGCAATCGATTGCCACTGGCATCGTCAACTACAAGGGATTGGTCGACAACAAGGCGCGGCCGAAGATGGTCGCTGACTATCGACGCGAACTCGATGGCGTCGTCCTGAAGGACGTGGCGGTTTCGGCTCATCTGCAAGCGACGCCTGCGCCGGTTGTCATTCCGGCGAGCAACTAGCAACCGTTTCCCTTTCGGAGGGACATGCTTCTGCGTGTCCTGCACCTGCGGAAGCGCATCCCGCCAGAGTAGCGCGCGCCTCACGGCGACTCCGCTTCCGAAACCAACACGCAGCGGAAACCGTAAATCACATCGCGCTCGTTGCGATCAACCACATTGCGATAGGACGTAAGCAGCTCACTCCGCTGACTGTTCGCCCACGATCCACCGCGAAGCACGCCCCAGCGGCTGCCTGCCTTGTAGAGATCGAAACACCACTCCCAGACGTTGCCTCCCAAGTCGTAAATGCCTAACGAATTGGCCGCGAAGCTGCCGACGGGTGCGGTGGCGGCGAATCCATCATTACCAGCTTGGGTCACAGCATAGTTACCTGCGCCGTGCGGTGGGGGCCATTGGTTCCCCCAGGGAAATTGATCGCGTACTCGTCCGTCCCGCTCTTCCGGAGTTGCGCCAGTTTCGTTAGGCAAACCGGCGGCGCGGCTCCATTCTTGGTCGTTCGGCAGCCGATAGGTCTCCGTTTCGTCGAGCAGATTTTCGCGCCGCTCCTTTTCCGTCAGCCACTGGCAAAAATCCATCGCATCGCGCCAGTTCACTTTCACGACCGGATCAGTCTCACTTTGTTTGAAGTCCGGTGGCGTTGGCTTGCGATTTGTCGCGGCGCAAAATGCTTCCCAATCGCGCACCCGCGTCTCCCACGCGCTCATGTGCCAGTCGCCGACTGGAACAAACTTCATTCCGAGGGAATTTTGCCAGGCCTCGCCGCGCACCGCGCTGAGGTTTTTATCCAGCCGTGCTGCTAGAAACGTTTGTTCGTTAGGCAAGATTTCACCGCTTATCTCGGTTGGTTTGTAACCGGCCAGCTGGAGCTGGTAACGGACGGCCCCGGGTTTCACCTCATCGAGAAGCAATGGCGTTACGCCGAGTTCCTTTTCGCCTAACGAGACTTTTGCGCCGGTTGGCGCGCTGATGATTTTCACACTTCCATTGGCGAATCGAAAAGTCTTCACCGTCACTTCACCCCGCTTGATTTCGATTTTGTCCTTTAACTCCCAGTCGTCGCGTTTCGCTGCCAACTCGTAGACGCCTGTCGGCAGGTCACTCAACAGGACCGGCGTCTTGCCGTTGCGGGTCGGTTCGCCCGCGCGCCGCAATTCAAATGCCGCGCCGGCTGGCACGGAGCTTAATTGTGCGGACCCTTTGCTTCGTGCCAGTTTGAAAACCGGACTCAAACTTTGCGCCGCCCCGACCGACAACTCGGTTTCGATCGGATCGAAGTCGGGCAGCATCATGCGCAATGGGTATTTGCCCGGCGCAAGATCGTGGAAAGTCGCCGGACTGTGTTCCATACGGTCGCCCAGAATCACCATTGCTCCGGGCGGCTCCGTCGCGATGCTCGCAGTTGCGTACGCGGAGGGACGCGCATATCGATCGAAAAACTGGCGCAGTGCGAAGATTGCGATCAGAAACGTCGCAGCGATTGCGAGGGGAACGATGATGCGAGCGAGACGAAATTTTTGTTTTCCGTCCGTAACGCGGGCGAGATCGCGCCGCATTTCATCGGCGCTCGCATATCGCCGACCGGGATTGTGGGCGCAGGCCTTGAGCAAGATTTGGTTGAGCTGGAGCAGGCGATCTTTATCGGCGCGCTCGTCGAGGTTGGTCCCGAGCTCGGGGAAATCGAGCCGATCCTTCCCCATGCTAATTTCGTAAAGCACTTTGCCGAGACTGTAGATGTCGGCTTGCGGTGTGCCTGGCCCTTCCGGCGGGACGTATCCTTCCGTCCCGACAAACGATTGTTGCCCGCTGGTTGCGACCAGGCCGATGTCCGCGAGTTTTGGAACACCCCGCACGAAGATAATGTTGGACGGTTTGATATCGCGATGCGCCAAACCCTCGCGATGCAATGCGCCCAGAGCATCGGCCAAGAGTTTCCCGATGCGCAGGCATTCATCAGCCGGCAACGTGTGGCCCAACTCCGCTTTGAGCGTCTTCGGTGTATATCGAGTGATTTCGATCTCAGCTCCGCTGACCTGATCGTCAGCTAGTTCCATCACGTAATAAAAAAAGCCGCCCGCGACGTTCCGGCCGACGTGCAGGATATCGACGAAGCCTTCGTGCGCGCGCGAGATTGGTTCGAAGGCTGACATCCCCGCGAACTCGCGATTGAAAGCGCGCTCCGTTTCAAAGGTGTCGCGGTAAACGACCTTCACCGCCCGCAGCGCGCCCGTTAGGCTGCGCGCCAGCCAGATTTCGCCGTATGCTCCGCGCCCGATGATCGCCAGCATTTCGTGATCGGGAATCGCCGGAATGCGCACGTCTTCTGGTTATACCGCTAACTCCCGCAGCGGTCTACGGAAGTCAGGCATCCTGCTCTGTATCTGCTTAGCGTCGAAGACGCCTCTGATTATTAGCCTGGGACAACGCCCCCAGGATTACTTGGATCCGCCAGGGATCATTTTCTAGGGCGTTGCCCCAGGCTAGGAATATCAGGCGCCTTCAGCGCTGAACAGTTCCGATGACTGGCTTCCGTTCGCCGGGCAAAACTACCGAGCGCGCTCCAATCTTCCCAATTCCTTTTTCAACAGCGCGCTCAATCGATGTTTCGCGAGATACACCTGCGCAACGCTGACTCGCAATTCCTTCGCAACCTTTTGAACCGGCCATTGCTTCAGGACGTAGCAATCAAAAATCTGGTACTGCTTTCCGCTCACTTTCTTTTTCACGCGTTCAGTCGCGGCCTGTAACAAATGGCGATGCCATTCTTCATCCCACGCTGCGTCGAGATCGAACCCGGCTGGATCGGCGATTTTTTCGATTGTTGCCGTCTCGCGTTCATCGCGGCGCGTTTTGGCGGATTGTTCCTCGGCGCCTTTCCGTTTTCGAAATTGATCCGCAATCCGCCAGCGTGTGATGTTCAACAGCCAACCTTTGAATGAGCCGATAGCCGGATCGTATTTCAGCTGTTCGATTTTTTTTGCGACCGTAATGAGCGTTTCCTGGACAACCTCCTGCGCCTCGCTCTCGGTCAGACCGGCCTGACGGGCGGCACGGTGAATGAGTTTCCAGTAGGAATCGAAGAACTGCTGCCAGCGTTTCCGATCGTTCCAATCGGCCAGCCGCTCAACCAGGCTTCGGCGTGTCGCGAGGAATTCAGCGCGCGTGGCTGCCATGCGACGGTTCATAGCCAATCACACGTCATTTGTCATCCGTGCTCGCGAAGTGCACGGCGCCGCGTCAGGAATGGGACATAGCCTTGATGGCTTGCGAAATCGCGAGGCAGGCCAGGCAAACGCGGACTACAACCGACTTTTTGCCGCAGTTCTCATGGACCGCGAAGTTTTTTGCAAATCGTTGAAAGAACCTCGCTTCGCACCCCGTATTTATCGCAATATCCAAATTCAACTATGCTTAAACGTCTCCTTGCGTTCTTGTTCGGCAAGTTCAGCTGGACGGCCCCGCCGTGGCTGAAACGATCGAGTCTCTGGACGCGTACCCATCGCGCCATCTCCGTCGTTTTCTTCCTGCTCCTTGTCCTCGCGGTCGGCGGCGGCTGGTGGGGCTGGCGTTGGTATCAGGCGCGTCCGAAACCGCAGCGCGTCGTGGTTATCGCCGATCCGATCCCAGTCACGAAGTTGGAGAAGGAGCTCAAACCGGCACCTCTCAACATTCGTTTCAGTGGCTCGGTCGCTCGCCTCGAACAAATCGGCAAGAAAGTTCCGCGCGGAGTTCATCTCGAGCCGTCCGCAGAAGGCGAGTGGTCGTGGATTTCAGATGCACAACTCACGTTCAAGCCGAAGAACGATTGGCCGGCTGACCAAAAATATCATGTCACTTTCGAAAAGGGTTTTCTTCCGAAACGCATCCTGCTCGAGCGCGAAGACGTCGAAGTGACCACGCCGGCATTTTCCGGCGTTGTTCAAGAAATTCAGTTCTACCAGGATCCGAAGGATCCTGAAACACGGCAGGTCGTCGCGACCTTGGCCTTCACCCATAGCGTCGATCACAAGGCTCTCGAGAATCACATCGCCCTTTCGATGATCGGCGGCTCGAACGTTTTTGCGGATAAGCCCGCGCCGGTTTTCAACGTGACCTACGGGTTGCACGATCGACTCGCTTATGTCCGGAGCATCCCGCTCGCATTGCCGGAGCACGAGGACTTCATGAAACTTGTCGTGAGCAAGGGCGTCGCGACGACCCAAGGTGGCGCGCAAACCGCGAGCGACGTGGACGACAAGGTGCGTGTTCCCGACGCTTCCAGTTTTTTTAAAGTCGACGAAAGCACCGCCAACGTCGTGCGCAATGCAGACGGCGATCCGGAACAAGTCCTGATCGTGAACACGTCGGCCGCAGCGAAATCGGATGAGATTCGCAAAGCGCTGCACGTTTATCTCCTGCCGAAAAAAGAAGCGGCCAAAGACGAAGAAGCGGCGGGTGACGATGAATCGTCGGCCAACTCTGAAGATGAATCGTCCACTGACAGTGGGGATGAATCGAGCGCGGAGGCATCGCCTAGTGAAAATGCGGACGAAGGCAGCGACGAAGACTCGTCAGAATCCGCTGCGACTGAAACCGCGACTACCTGGCAAAGTCCACGCGAAGTAACTGAAGACGTTTTGAAAAACGCCCGGCCGATCGCCATCACTGTCATTCCTTCCGAGCACGAGCAAACGCAGACTCACGCTTTCAAATTTAGTGTCGAAGAGGAAGGAAGCCTCTACGTGCGCATCGATAAAGGCGTCAAAGCTGTTGGCGGTTTTCCGTTGCCGCAGACCTATGACGCGATCGTCGCCGTGCCCGCTTTGCCGCGCGAAGTCCAGATTCAGGGCAAGGGCGGAATTCTCGCGCTCAGCGGCGAGCGAAAGCTTTCGATCAAATCGCGCGCCGTCGCTGAGATCGAATACGAAATTGCCCGTGTCGCCTCGAACCAGATCAATCATCTCGTCACGCAAACCAATGGCAGTTTCGAGGATCCGGAATTCTTTGGTGAGTTCGACGAGGAAAACATTTCGCGGATCGCGCTCGAGCATCAGGCGATCAATCTCGAGAACAAATTTCGGGCGAATTATTCCGCCTTCGATTTTTCCAGTCATCTCCAGGTGCCGGCTGACGGCGGGAGCGAGCGCGGCCTGTTTTTCGTGCGGGCGCGAGAATGGGATCCGGTTAAGAAAAGGGCGAACCGCGACATAAGCGATCGTCGTTTTATTCTCGTCACCGACATCGGCATGCTGGTGAAGAAGAATGCTGACGGGAGCAGCGACGTCTTCGTCCTTTCGATCAAGGCGGGTACGCCACTAGCCGGCGTCGGAGTGCAAATCCTGGGCAAGAACGGCGTGGCACTCGCGACCGGCACGAGCAGTGCGGATGGCCGGATCAATTTTCCCTCGTTAGGCAAACCAACGCCGAGCCACGAGAAACGCCCGGTCGCCTATGTCGCGCGCCTGGGTGACGACATTTCCTTCATGCCCTATTCGCGCTCCGATCGGGCGCTCGATTTTTCGCGCTTCGACACTGACGGGGTCGAGAATGTTTCGCCCGATCAGCTCGAGGCCTTCGTTTTTACCGAGCGCGGCGTTTATCGGCCGGGCGACGAGGTCCACATCGGTTGCATCGTGAAGCGGCACTCGTGGCAAGGAAAGCTCGAAGGTTTGCCGGTCGAGGTCGAAATTTTCGACGCGCGCGATCTCCAGGCGCAAGTGCGCCAGTTGCTTTTGCCGCCGATGGGATTCGCGGAGTTGAATTTTCAAACCGCCAACGAATCGCCGACTGGCGCCTACCGCGTCGAGGTTCATCTCCTCCGCAGCGGAAAGAAAGACGCTCTTCTTGGTTCGGGCGATTTTCATGTCGAAGAATTTTTGCCTGATCGGATGAAAATCGAGTCGCACCTGTCCCAAGAAGCGCCGCACGGTTGGATCGATCCGAAGGATGTGAAGGCCGCAGTCGTCCTGCGCAATCTCTACGGCACACCGGCGAGCAATCGTCGCATCGCGAGCAAGCTTGACCTCGCGCCCCGCAATTTCTCCTTCGACGAATTCAAAGGCTACACCTTTCACGATCCTTTGCGGGACGGGAAAGAGGAGCGGAACAACCAAACCGTCGACCTTGGCGATGCGACAACCGACGCTGAGGGCAAGGCGACGGTCGCGCTCAATCTTGAACGCTTCGCGGATGCGACCTACGAGATGACGTTCTCGACCGAGGGCTTCGAGGCCGAAGGCGGTCGTAGCGTGCATGCTTACAATACGCTCCTCGTTTCAGCTTTGCCCCGCGTCATCGGTTACAAGCCGGACGCGTCGCTCGATTACCTTCCGAAAGACAGCGCGCACAGCATCGACTTCATCGCGATCGATCGCGCGCTGAATAAAGTCGCGACCGAGAAACTGCAGTTCGACCTCATCGAGCAAACCTACGTCTCGATTTTGGCGAAAAAGGAGAACGGCAATTACGCTTATGAATCGGTCTTGAAAGAGCGACCGGTAAAGTCGGAGGCGATCAGCATCGATGCCGCCGGGTTCAAGTACCCGGTCCCGACCAGCGCGCCGGGGAATTACGTGCTCCAGATTCACGACGAGAGTGGCCGCATTTGGAACAAGCTTTCGTTCTCTGTCGTCGGCCTGGGTGAAGTCTCGCGCGCGCTCGACAAAAATTCCGAGCTGCAGGTGAAACTCAATCGATCAAGCTGCAATGCGGGCGACGAAATCGAAATCGCCATGACCGCGCCCTACACCGGCAGTGGGCTGATCACGATCGAGAGCGACAAGGTTTACGCGCATCAGTGGTTCACCAGCAACACGACGAGCAGCGTGCAACACATCCGCGTTCCGCAAGGTTTCGACGGGACTGGTTACGTGAATGTTTCATTCGTGCGCGGTCTCGATTCGAAGGAAATTTTCATGAGCCCGCTGAGCTACGCCGTTGTGCCGCTGACCGTGAACAAGGTGAAGCGCGCACTGCACGTCGATCTGCGCGCGAACGATCTCGCCAAACCGGGTGAGCCTTTGAAGATCGGTTATAAATCGGATCGACCGGCGAAGATTGTCGTCTTTGCGGTGGACAAAGGCATTCTCCAGGTAACCAATTTCCAAACGCCCGATCCGTTAGGCTATTTTTTTCGCAAGACGGCTCTCGCTGTCGAGACCGCCCAGATCGTCGATCTTATTTTGCCTGAGTTTTCCATCCTGCGCGCGGCGACCGCGGCAGGCGGTGACGGCGAGGCCGAGCAGCGTCTCAACCCGTTTAAACGTGTCACTGAGAAGCCCGTCGTCTTCTGGTCGGGAATCGTCGACGCCGACGCGACGGAACGCGAGGTGACCTACAACGTGCCCGATTATTTCGATGGGACGCTCACCATCATGGCAGTTGCCTTTGCCTCCGACTCGACCGGTTCGGGCGAAAAGGAATCGACCATTCGTGGTCCCTTCGTCATCACGCCGAGCGTGCCGACGATGGTCGCGCCTAACGATAAGTTTGAAGTCGGTGTAACGGTCGCTAACAACGTCGCCGGCTCCGGTGAAAACGCCGACGTCACGTTGACGGCGGAGCCATCGGCGCAACTGGAAATAGTGCAAGGCCCGGCGATGCCGCTGCATGTTTCTGAGGGGCGTGAAAGCACTGTCACATTCAGCGTTCACGTAAAAGATGATCTCGGCGCGGCCAGCCTTGCTTTTCACGCCTCCGCGTCGGGCGGCGAGACGACACGACGCGCGACATTGAGCGTGCGGCCGGCAGTTCCGTTCATGACCAAGGTGAGCAGCGGAAATTTCACCAACGGCAACGCGCAGGTGCCGATTGAGCGTCAGATGTACACGGAGTTCCGGGAATTGAATGCGACCGCTTCGGCGCTCCCGCTCGGTCTGGCGCGTGGTCTCGATTTTTATCTGAAGAATTTCCCGCATGGCTGCACGGAGCAGATCACAAGTGCCGCTTTCGCTCGTCTCGTTCTCGCTGACGAAGCCGACTTCGGATTAAGCCGAGCCCAGGTAAACGAGCAGCTCGAAAAAGAATTCGCGATGTTGCGCCGTCGGCAAAGCGATCAGGGTGCATTCGGTTATTGGTCGGCTGAGACCAGCCCGGAAACTGATTTCGTTTCCGTTTACGCGACGCATTTCATGAGTGAAGCGAAAGCGGCCGGTTTCGCGCCGCCGCCGGATATTTTCCAAAGCGCGTTGCGCAATTTGCAAACGATGGCCGCGCGTCCGCCGCGCGACCTGGCTGATGCGCGCACCATTGCCTACGCCATTTACGTCCTGACGCGAGAAGGCTTCATCACTACCAACTACGTCCTCAACCTGCGCGATTACCTCGACAAAAAATTCGAAAAAGAATGGCCGCAGGATCTGACGAGCGTTTATCTGGCCGGCGCCTGGTCGATGCTGAAGAAAGATGACGAGGCGAATCGACTGATCGGTTCTTATCGTCTTGGCCAGCACGACAAGAGCGAGCGCACAGATTTCTATCAGCCGCTCGGGGCGGATGCGCAGTATCTCGCAATCGTCGCCCGACATTTTCCCGACCGGCTCAAGAAAATCTCAGCGCAGGATTTCCAGGCGATCATGGGTCCGGTCAGTCAGGGTGACTTCAATACTCTTTCCGCGGCCTATGCCGTGTGGGCGTTGAAGGGCTATTCGCAAAGTATCGCTGGCCATCTGCCGGAAATCAGCCTTGCAGAAGTGGCAGGCGATAAACGCGAGACGCCGCTTTCTCTCGCGGGATCAGGCGTAAAGCGCGCGGCGTTTTCTCCTGCGGCCGCCGCGCTGCATTTCTCGGCGAGTGGTTCGCCGCCCGTGCTCGGCGTTTTTTATCAGGTGGTCGAAGCCGGCTACGACCGCACTTTGCCGGATAAAGCGATCACGCGTGGGCTCGAAATTTATCGCGAGCTGGTTGATGAAAATGGAGGCGCGGTCACTCAGGTGACGCTTGGGCAACCGATAACCGTGAAACTAACGGCGCGCAGCCTAACGAATGATGGAATCACAAACGTGGCCCTGATCGATCTGCTTCCCGGCGGATTCGAAATCCTGCGCGATACGGCACGCGCTCAGCAAGGGAAGGGGCCGTGCGATTACATCGATCTCCGGGAGGATCGGGCGATTTTCTACGCGACGATTCCGACGACAGCGCAAACGATTACTTATCAGATCAAGGCGACGAATCGTGGTGAGTTCGTTGTGCCGCCCTCCTATGCGGAATCGATGTACGAGCGCGGCGTGAACGCGCGCGGCACGGCGGGCAAGATCACAGTGGTCGATGCGAAATGAAGAAGCGCGTCGCTGCATCTGCTGGGGAGCGCACGCGCCTCGCGTGCAGTTTGCGGCGCCTCGCCGCAAACCGCGAGCGCGTTAACGAACTTGGAACGCCGGTTCGAACTTTCTTCCGTTCGGCGAGGCGCCGACACGGAGCAAGCGAGGCGCGTGCGCTTCCCAGAGTTCTCGTCGCCATCTTCCTTGTAATCATTGGAATCTCCGCGGGAATCTGGCTCTGCCTCCCGAAACCGCCGCTGATGGACGACGTCACTTTTTCGCGACGCGTTTTTGATCGCGATGGCCACCAACTGCGAATGACTCTGAGCCGCGACGAAAAATACCGCGTCTTCACTCCGCTTGAGCAAATTTCGCCACAGCTCGTGCAGGCAACGCTCTTGCATGAAGACCGATTTTTTGGTGACCATCCGGGCGTCAATCCTATCGCAGTCGTACGTGCTGCGTGGTATTTCTGCTGGGGTCAGCAGCGAGGCGGCGCCTCCACGATCACGATGCAATTGGCACGGCTCCGCTTGCATCTCAAGACGCGCACTCTGCGCGGTAAGCTTAGCCAAATGCTGTACGCCCTCGAGCTCGAGCGACATTACAGCAAAACGCAATTACTCGAGGCGTATCTCAATCTCGCCCCTTACGGCCGAAACATCGAAGGGGTCGGCGCCGCCAGCGAAATCTATTTCGGCAAGGAGCCGGCGCAGCTCACTCTGCACGAGGCAATCACGCTCAGTCTCATTCCGCAAAGCCCGACGCGGCGCGCTTTGCAAGTGCACGGCGAGGCAAACGCGCAACTCACGGCTCGCAATAGTCTTTACGCTCGCCTAACGAAAAGCGACGCTGCGATCGACAAGTCATTCAGCGCTCGCGCCGAGCCGAAGCACGGAATGCTCGCGCCCCATTCCACTACAGAAATCCTGGCGCAGACCACCAAGCGCGAAGTTCAAAGTACACTCGACCTCGATTTGCAGCGGCTGTTCGAGCGTCGCGTGGCAAATTTCGTCGCGGCGAATCAACCGCGCGGCATCCACAACGCGGCTGCAATGCTTGTCGATTTCCGCACCATGGAAGTGCTCGCGCAGGTCGGGTCGGCCGACTTCGCGAACGAGGCGATCGATGGCCAGGTCGACGGCACGCGCAGCGCGCGCTCACCCGGGTCCACGCTCAAGCCGTTCGTTTACGCGCTCGCGCTCGATCAGGGGCTGATTCATCCGCTCACCATGTTGAAAGATGCGCCGCGCAGTTTCGGCGCGTTCGACCCGGAGAATTTTGATCGCGAATTTGTCGGCCCGATCAAGGCCGCCGACGCGCTCGCACGGAGCCGCAATATTCCCGCCGTCACGCTCGCTTCGGAACTGCGCGGCCCCACGCTTTACGGATTCTTGAAGACAGCTGGCGTCAATCTGCCGCGCGCCGAAAAATTCTACGGGCTCGCGCTTCCTCTCGGTGGCGCGGAAGTCACGATGGAAGACCTCGTTAGGATGTACGCCCTGCTTGCCAATGGCGGCGAACTGCGTCCGATCCGCCGTGTCCTCGAGGAAAAATCCGCGACGCCCGCCAAGCAACTCGTTAGTCGCGAAGCCGCGTTTCTCACTCTCGAAATGCTCGGACAAATCCCGCGCCCTGGCATGAGCACGATCGCCGAGAGCGATCCGATCTTCTGGAAAACCGGCACGTCGCAAGGTTTTCACGATGCCTGGTCGGTCGCCGTTTTCGATCATTACGTTCTCGCCGTCTGGGTGGGAAACTTTGACGGCAAGAGCAATCCCGCTTTTGTCGGCCGCAGTTGCGCGGCGCCATTGCTTTTCCAAATCGTTGACGCGATGCGGGCGACCGGCCGCGCGCGGGCCCGATCGCATGAGCCGCCACCGAACGCGAATCTGCGCCGCGTGGAATTCTGCGCGGTTTCCGGCGGCCTCCCGACTGCCGCCTGCACTCATCGCGTCACGGGTTGGTTTATCCCGGGCGTGTCGCCGATCAGCCAATGCGAGATTCATCGAGAAATCCTGATCGATGACGCGACCGGACTGCGTGTGCAAAGCGACGACGGCACGCGCAAATTGCGTCGCGAAGTTTACGAGTTTTGGCCCTCGGATTTGCTCGAGCTTTTTGCTCAGGCCGGACTCCCGCGCCGAACGCCGCCGCCATTTATGCCGGGCGATTCGATTGAGGAACTTTCCCGTCGCGGCCAAGCACCGCACATCGTTTCGCCGAAAAACAATGTTACCTACTCGTTAGGCGACGGCGACGATCGCGCGCTTTCCCTGCGCGCCGAGACCGAGCCGGACGTGGCGAAAATTTATTGGTTCGCCGATCGCGTCTTTCTCGGCACGAGCGATCACGGCACTCCGCTCTCCTGGCAGCCGAAACCAGGGAATTACAAAGTCATCGCACTGGATGATCACGGCCGTTCAGACGCGTGCGCGGTAACGTTCGCCCTGGCAGAGACGAGCGGGCGAGAGATCGCGCATTGACTCAATCCTTGGAAGGCTAATACCCTCCGACCAACTGGCTTGCGCTTCGGCTGAAAATTCCCAGTCGTGCGCGAGCCGCTACTTAACCATACGAAAGGACCCCAATGAAAAAGCTGATGAGTTACACATTGATTGCCTTGCTCGCGTCGATCGCCGTTTCGATCGCGTCACCGGACCAGGACATGATCATGGCAAAGGAAAAAGCGGCCTGGCAGGCGTTCAAGGACAAGAAACCCGACGACTTCAAGAAGGTCGTGGACGGCGACGTGGTTGGCGTTTACGCCGACAGTATCGCCGACATGGCGGCAGAGCTGTCCAGTATGCAGAAATGGGACATGAAATCGTTCACGATCAGTGGCTACAAGGCCATCTCCGACGAGAAGGATGTCATGGTCTCGACCTACACCGTCACGATTGAAGGAACCTATGATGGGAAAGACGCGTCCGGGACCTACAACGCCGGCAGCGTTTGGAAACTGGAGAACGGCAAGTGGCTCGCCATTTTCCACACCAACATCATGCAGGCTGGAGCAGTTGGGGACGCGCAGAAGAAGGAGTAACGGCGCGGCAGGTTCAATATTCCAAAGGCAGCGCGCCTAACGAGCGCGCTGCCTTGTCTCCTCAAGTCCTGTCATCCTGAGTCGCGAAGACGACGAACGGATCTCTGACTATTTCGGCGCAGTCAAGACAGCCGAGGAACCCTCCGGTGCTCGAACCCGCCAACAACCACTTCTTTTCCCCCACGCCAATCTGGTCACAGGTCACTTGTCACGGGTCACTGGCCGCAGTATTCTCCGGCACACAGCGGGGGAGCCAATGGCTGAGAGGTCCGAAGAAATTCGGACGACCCCTTAAACCTGATGCGGGTAATGCCGCCGTAGGGAGCGAGGAGTTCGAGATTTCAGCCATGCGTTTCCGCGCATGGCTTTTTAGTTTCAACCACGAATGGACGCTAATGAACACTAATTCCAACGGAAATGGAGGGACGCGCGCAGTCGCGTCCAAAGCCGAAGGAATCTCTGACCCTCTCCCAAAAACCATGATCGCATCCAAAGACACCCTCGAACCAAATGCCTCTGATTATGTGATGCCCAATTCAAAACGCATCTACATCGAAGGCGAAATCCATCCCGATATCCGCGTCCCGTTTCGCGAAATAAGCCTCGCGCCGACCAAAGATTTCCACGGCAACCTCGAGCCTAACGAACCAGTGCGCGTCTACGACACGAGCGGGCCATGGGGTGATCAGAGCGTGACGGTCGATGCAGTTCAAGGGCTGCCACCGTTGCGGCGAGATTGGATTCTCGCGCGCGGAGATGCGGAGGAAGTCGAAGGCCGCAAAGTTCAACCAATTGATGATGGGTATCTGTCCGAGACGCATGCGGCCGCGCGGAATGGGAACGGAAACTCGAAACTCGAAATTCGAAATTCGAAATTGGAGCGCAAACCTCTGCGTGCAAGCGCAGGGCGGGCGGTGACGCAGCTCTGGTATGCGCGCCAGGGGATCATCACGCCCGAGATGGAGTTCATCGCAATTCGCGAGAATCACGCGCGGGCAGGTTCTGCTCCGGGGAGCGCGGGCGCCCCGCCCGCTCCGTTCGGCGCCTCGCCGAACGGCTCTGCAATCCATCGCAACGACCTTTCACACCAACATCTCGGCCACTCGTTCGGCGCTTCCATCCCGAAAGAAATCACCCCCGAATTCGTCCGCTCTGAAGTCGCGCGCGGCCGCGCGATAATTCCGGCTAACATCAACCACCCCGAATCCGAGCCGATGATCATCGGCCGCAATTTCCTGGTAAAGATCAACGCCAATATCGGCAACAGCGCCGTCGCGTCGTCGATCGAAGAAGAAGTGGAGAAGATGCGTTGGGCGACCAAATGGGGCGCCGACACCGTGATGGACCTGAGCACCGGGAAGAACATTCACGCCACCCGGGAATGGATCATTCGCAACAGTCCCGTGCCCATCGGCACCGTCCCAATCTATCAGGCGCTCGAGAAGGTTGGGGGACGCGCCGAAGAACTGACATGGGAGATTTATCGCGATACGTTAATCGAACAAGCCGAGCAAGGTGTGGATTATTTTACTGTGCATGCGGGAGTGCTTTTGCGCTATGTTCCGCTGACCGCAAGCCGCGCCACCGGCATCGTTTCGCGCGGCGGTTCGATCATGGCCAAATGGTGTCTCGCCCATCATCAGGAAAGTTTTCTCTACACTCATTGGGACGAAATCTGCGAGATCATGGCTGCGTACGACGTCAGCTTTTCGATCGGCGACGGTCTCCGGCCTGGCTCGATCGCGGACGCAAACGACGAAGCGCAGTTCGCAGAACTCTACACGCAAGGCGAACTGACCAAGCGCGCATGGGCGCAACACGTCCAGGTGATGAACGAAGGGCCGGGCCACATCCCGATGCACATGATCAAGGAGAACATGGAGAAACAGCTCGAGTGGTGCGACGAAGCGCCGTTCTACACTTTGGGTCCGTTAACGACCGACATCGCTCCCGGCTACGACCACATCACCAGCGCGATCGGAGCCGCCATGATCGGCTGGTACGGTTGCGCGATGTTGTGTTACGTCACGCCGAAGGAGCATCTCGGTTTGCCTAACAAGAAAGACGTCAAAGACGGCGTCATCGCCTACAAAATCGCCGCCCACGCGGCCGACCTGGCCAAAGGCCATCCCGGCGCTCAATACCGCGACAACGCGATTTCGAAGGCAAGATTTGAATTCAGATGGGAAGACCAGTTCAACCTAGCGCTCGATCCCGAAACCGCCCGCGAATTTCATGACGAAACCCTTCCGGCTGAAGGTGCCAAAACCGCCCATTTCTGCTCGATGTGCGGCCCACATTTCTGCAGCATGAAGATTACTGAGGACGTTCGGAAATACGCTGCCGAACACGGTGTCGCTGAAGAAACGGCACTCGAGGCAGGCTTGAAACAGAAGGCAACGGAGTTCACGAAGTCCGGCGCAGAAGTTTATGTTCCCGGGTAGGGTGGGCATCTTGCCCGCCGGTTTCGGCGTCTCGCCATTGCGAAATTGTGATTGAATGCCTTCGCTCTACGGACCCGCCTCTGCCGGAACTCGAAGCCGCCGAAAGCTCAAGACAACGTCAGCGTGAACCGATGGCTGGGAGCTCTTGTGGTACGCCGTTTCTGAGTAGTTCGGTTTGCAGCGTGACTTCCTGGGCAGTCATCGATTGAGCAGGGATCAGCTCCGCGAAGTAGCGTTCAGAACGGTTGGACTCGAAGTCGACGCTCACGCCATTTTCGGACGGATGCGCTTCGGTGATGACAGCGCCCTGCGAATCCACAATGCGAACGGTGGCGTCGCGTGGCAACCCCGCCAGCTTGAGCGTGACGCGGTCGAGTGGATTGTTTTCGGCGGGGTCCGGACAGCTCAGGCAGATTGGGATGGGGATGCGCAACGGTTCCCTCCAAATGAAGCGACGATTTTTGAGCACGTCCAAAATAGCCAGGCAACGGATCGTTAGGTCGCCGTCCACCTTACGAGCGCAAACGGCGCAAAAAGGATCGGAGGTGCTTCGCATATGACAGATGTTTTGCGGGCGAAACATTCCGAACCGGTAATAGCCGCCGCCTTGCCACAATCCCACGACACCGGGCGGCAAGTCGGTGGTGGTGGGAAGAGCGGTCGCCGCGTCGATAAGGTCATGCCACTTGGTTGTCGCACGATCGGTATTATTGGTGATGTTGACTTCCAACGGATCGCCGCCGCTATAAGTGCGATTGTCGTCGCTACCATCACAGACATAGCAATCATATTCGTCGGCCAGCTCGCCGAGGCCGTGGCCGAGTTCGTGCGTGATGATGCCGTCGAAACCAGCGGCCAGGGACGAGCAGACGACGTCGCCGGCGCAACCGCCCCATTGTGTGTCATTCACGAGGACGAAGATCATATCGCGAGCTGGCGCGTTGGCCGCGGCTTCGAAACATTTCGCCGGCGAATCGGTAACGATGCAACGCTCGGCTTCCTTCGGCGTCGCCGAGGGATTTCCGTAGCGACAATCGAGCGCGGTATTTTTTGAAATGCCGTCCTTGGGATGATCGATGCCGCTGTCGGTGGAGAGCACGTTAACACGCCAGATGTTGAAGCCGCACATGTGCGCCGAGTAACCGGGACGATTCTGCAGCGCGGTGACCGCTTCGTTGACCTTGTTGTTGAAGAGGGTCTGGTCTGCTTCGCGAAAGCCATCGCCAATGAAGACGATGTCGAATCTCGAAGTCGCGCTGCCATTCACCAAAATGGGTGTGTAGGTTAGGCCCGTCGGCTGTACCTGCACGGGTACCGCGGCGCGGGCGACGACCGAGACGAATGTTACGACGACGAAATGAAAGACGATTCGTGTGTTCATGATGCCGGCTACTTCTCGAGCTTGATCTCGCCGACTGGCCTGCGGTTCCGTCGCGCGGTGGCGTCGAGCAGATTCACTTGCGGCGCGACGTCGTAAAACTTCACGGTCGCGCCGCTGGGCACGAGCGGCACTTTGAGTGCGAAGACGACCGGCCGTTCAGGGTGCGGCGGCTCGCGCCGAAGAATCGCTGATGGCGCGTTCGGTCCATCGAAAAGTTCCATATGCGCTTGCGCGGGATGATTGATTGAACCGGAGAAAACCAGCTCGCCTCGGGCATTGATGAGGTCATAGGAAAGCTGCGGCTCCTGGCTGCGAGCGGCAGCGTTCGGTTCGTCGGCCGTCGGATGCACCGCCACCAGATCGAATTTGCCGTCCTTCAACTGCAACACCAGTTCCTGGGCGCTCGCCGGCAGAACTGTGAACGGCGCCGTCCCGCTGACTTTCCCGCCACTCACTTTTACTTGCGATTCGCCCGCGGCGATGTTCGGGACGAGCACATCGACCTCCGTGCCGCTCACGAGTTTGATGATCGGCGCCAATTGGCCTCCGATCTCAACGCGCGCGGACGCCATATCGGAAAATGCCGGTTGCCCACTGGTAATCCGCACCACCGTGCCGGGACTTCCGCCTTCGAGGGAAAGGGTCAGCGGTACCGCGTCGCTCTCTTTTTTCGTTCGGGGCTCGCAGCCGGTGAAGAGCGCGGCAAGAACGAGAACCGTCATCGTGATCCAGGAATAACTCTTCATTTGTCGCTGATTCCCTGCCTGGCAGATCCGCTATTTCTCGTCGGCGTTTCCGATAATGCGCACCAGCCCGACAGTGGCCAAGATTTTTCGCAACATTTTTTCGAAACCGAAGGCCTGACCGCCAACAGAGCATCTTTATTGAACGGCCGCGTTTCTGAAATGCTTGAGCGACGCCCATTGTTGCGAGTGCTATTTTTGAAACTCGACTGGTAAAACCAGTCGAGCTCGCAAGTCAGCGAGTCAGTTCCGAACCCTGTCGCATCATAAGCAGCTTATGATTGGTTTAGAGCCAGTTGAGAGTTCCTTGCTTTCGGATCGTTGGCAATCGCGCTGCTTGCCGAGAACATTTGACGGAGAACTCGGAGCGAGAGGGGAAGTCTTTCACGCGGTGGCGAAAAAGCTCGTAAGTGCCGTAAACATGACAAATGATCACAAGCGTTCGGGATAAGGTGACGAGACGGCGTGAGGCGAACCCTTTACGCGGTCCGCTGGAACGACAAAAGGAGAATCCTTTGAAAAAGATAACATGGTTAGCCTCTTTGAACTTCCTCTGTGTAATTCTTTTCCTGGTTGGCGCAGCGGGTGCGTTTGCTCAGACGGGCGGCGAAATAATCTGGAGCGTCGACCTCACCTACACAGCGCGCACGGCCGCGCCTCGCGTGGCTTTCAACG
>Ga0207697_10000363_pt1 | contig 25398 bp, 18 predicted proteins | sample KBSSwiS5withPhiX_FD_184293 | JGI IMG/M metagenome (GOLD analysis project Ga0207697, IMG submission 184293) | Switchgrass rhizosphere microbial communities from Kellogg Biological Station, Michigan, USA, with PhiX - S5 (SPAdes) (version 2) | ecosystem: Host-associated > Plants > Roots >... | reverse complement strand
GGCGCACGTTCTGGACCTACACGTATCGACCCTCTCAACAGGCGCGCCCCTGCTGCGGCCGGGTGAATCGCGGGCTCGCCATTCTCGGCGACTCGTTGTTCATGGGCACGATCGACGGTCACCTCGTGGCGCTCGATACCAGGAGCGGTCGCGAGCAGTGGAATGTCGCCGTCAAGGGTGCCAGGCCCGAGGCCGGATACGCATTCACTGTGGCGCCGCTCATCGTGAAGGACAAGATCATCACCGGGCCCGCAGGCGGTGACTTTGGCGTACGCGGCTTCATTGCCGCATTCGATCCGAAGACCGGGAAAGAGCTCTGGCGATTTGACACAATTCCCGGCCCCGGCGAGAAGGGGCATGAGACCTGGGCCGGCGATTCATGGAAGAACGGCGGCAGTACCGTCTGGACGACCGGATCCTATGATCCCGAGTTGAACCTGATGTATTGGGGCACCGGTAATCCGGGTCCTGACTTCAGCGGAGACCAGCGCGCCGGCGACAACTTGTACAGCAACTCCGTCGTCGCACTCGATCCCGAGACCGGCGTGATGAAGTGGTACTTCCAGTTCACACCGCACGACCTCTTCGATTACGACTCGACGCAGGTCCCCGTGCTCGCGGATATCGACTACCAGGGACGGATGCGGAAGGTCATGCTCTGGGCGAATCGAAACGGATTCTGGTACGTCCTCGATCGCACGACCGGGGAGTTCCTGTCCGGCAAGCCGTTCGCGAAGGTGACGTGGACCACGGGACTCGACACAAAGGGACGTCCTCAGAACGTCGTGAAGACGACGGCGGAAGGAAACCGCGTCTATCCGCATCTGGCTGGTGCGACCAACTGGTATTCGCCTTCATACAGCCCCCGGACCGGACTGTTCTACGTACCGAGCTGGCAGGATGGGTCGGCGATCTTCGCCAACCGTCCCGCCGAGTACATCGAAGGACGATCGTTCCTCGGCACGTTTCCCACCGGGAACGAGTTGAGCATCAACGGCACGCAAAGCAATCGTCGGCTTCCGAGTGGCGGTCATGGTGCCGTGCTCGCGCTCGACCCCAGGACGGGCGAAAAGAAGTGGGAGTTCACGATGGCCGACGTCACTGACGCCGGTATCCTCACCACGGCCACCGATCTCCTCTTCTCGGGAGGGCGGGAAGGATTCTTCTACGCGCTCGACGCGCGCAGCGGTCAACTGCTGTGGAAGGCGCCGGTCGCCGGAATCGTGCAGGCCGCGCCCATGAGTTATGGAATCAACGGCCGTCAATACGTTGCGATCGCAGCGGGGAATTCACTGTATGCCTACACACTCCGACAGTAAGTTCGACCGGCGATCCTTTGTCTATCGATTCGTGTCAACCTCGCGACCGCTCACCTGGGAAGGCGTCGTTGACGTGCTTTCCAGAGTTCACTGAATCTTATCCAGCCCCTCATTCAGCTCGATCGACGTTCCCCAGGGGTCGGTGATGAAGGCGAGCGCGAGGCCGACGGCCGGGACGTTGCGGTAGGGTGTGTCGATCTTGATGCCCATCTCCTCGAGCCGCTTGCAGAAGGCCTCGAGATTCTTGACCTCGAAACCGATGTGATCGACGGCGCGACCCTTCGTGCCGACGACGGGCGTCGGCGATTGCGAAAAGTTCAACGCGACGCCGGGAAGATCGGCCACGAGGAAGTTGGCGGCATCACGCGGCTTGGCACCGAAGACCTTCGCGTACCACGCGCGCATCTCGGCGTTCTGCTGCCCGAAGAAGTGAATGTGGTGCAGCATGATCGGAACGGTCTGCTGCGTGTTCTCCAGCAGTTCCACCTTCACATCGTCGGGGCCGAGCGCGAATGCAATCCGGGTCGGCCCGTTTACGACGATGTCGTCCTCCACCTTCTGTGTGGGCGCGGCCTCCGTGCTGGTGACCATCCTGTAGCCGTTGGCCTTCACCTTGTCGATCATCGCGCGGAGGTTCGGCACCGAGAATCCGATGTGATTGGCCGTGGTCCCGATCGTGCCGCCCGTCGGCTTCTGGTCGCGGAAGAAGATGAAGACATTCGGGAACTTGACGATCTCGGCGTTGTTGCCGAACTTCCCGACGGTTCCGCCGAGCGTGTCGGCCCAGAACTTCTTGTGCGCCGCGATGTCCGAGGCGGCAACGTGATGATGCCCGTAGACGATTGGACCGTCTTTGGCCGCGACGAGCTGCGCCGACACCGGCGACACAACGACGAACACGAACATCACGATTGCAGCCGCGACGAACTTGCGCTTCATATCGTCTCCTGACCGTAGGGCGGGTCTTGCTTTTTAGACCCGCCGTCGACTTAATCGATGCCAAACGCGAGCAATACGTTCCCCGGATTACCCACGAAACCACCGTACCCGGAGTTGAAGAACAGCATGCCACCGGCCACGATCGGGCCTGGTCCTTCGATACCGCCGCCGTTGGCCTTCACACCGTTCACCGTCTGGAATTCCTTGTTCGTGTCGAACGTCCAGATAATCGATCCATCCTTGGTCGAATAGGCGCGCATGCCGCCATCGAGCGACCCGGAGAAGACGGCGCCGGGAATCGCCGTCACGGCGGCTCCCTGCGAGGCGCGGCACGTGGGTTTCGACGTGTCGCACAGGCGCGTTTGCGGCTCCACGCTCCAGACCAATCGGCCGGTGGCGAGATTCACGGCACGAATACCACCCGGTTTTTGCGTCAGCAGATCCGACACGCCGAAGTAGGCGTTTTCTCCATCGACGGCGCCGCCCCACTGGCCGCCGAGTCCGCTTCCCTGTCCGATGCGGTATTCCCACACCTTGTGCCCTTCATTGTCCGGATCGAGGGCGTAGGCCATCCCCGACTTCTGGGGTACCACGAGGAGGTCGCGCCCGTTCACCGTGACGAGGCCTGGCGATGCGGAGAAGTCGAAGTCGGGTCCGAGCGTGGCCGGGCAGTTGGCATTGTCAGGATTGACCGGCCCGCATCCCAGGGTCCAGTTGTCATTCGGTGTGACCTGATTCACCCACTTGCGCGTGCCACTGTTCATGTCGAGCGCAAGAACGGCATCCGTCGTCGGCTGCGATGGGTCGGCGTAGTTGTTGCCGGTCGCGACGTACACCATGTTGCGTTTGGGATCGATCGTGGGAGACGACCAGATGCCGCCTCCTGCCGGACCCCACTGCTGCACGCCGTCCTTGTTCTTGGCCCGTGGTTTCGACTCCTCGATCGTGTAGGTCTTCCACAGGACCTGGCCGGTGTTCGCGTCGAGTGCCGACACGCTGCCGCGGAACGTACAGCATTCGTACTTCGCGTTTCCGCCTTGCCCTTCCTCGCTCAGGCCCTGCACGCCGACGTAGACGCGGCCGCCGTAGACAGTCGGCGCGCCGGTGATCGCAGCGGACCGATGCTCGTCGACCTTGCGCGTCCAGATCAATTGGCCCGTGTTGGCATCGAGGGCGTAGACATTCGCGCGCGAGTCACCGAAGTACACGGCATACCCGGACGCGCCCGTCGCGCTCTTGTATGGCCCGGCCGACAGCGCGGTTCGTACTCCTGCCTGCGCCTTGTAGGTCCAGTGCGTGCAGCCGGTCTTCGGGTCGAGCGCGTGAATCTCGGTGTTCTCGCTCGCCACGAAGAGCCGTCCGCCCGCGAGGATCGGTTGCGCTCGAGCCGACGTCACCACCGAATAGCCGAACGCCCACTTCAGTTTGAGCTTGGGTAGGTCCGCGGCCGTCAGCCCACCGTTGGCGGCAGACTGGAATCGCGTGTTCGACACGCCATTGCCCCAGCCGTTCCAGCCGCCCGCGCTGGCGGGATCCCGCATCGCGGCCGACGTCGCGCAACGATTGACGACCACCAGTGGCGCGGGTGGCGCGAAGGGCCTGCCGGCGAGGAACACCGACACCGCGCGCTGTTCGGCCTCGCTGAGTGCGCTCGCTTGTAGAACCATGCGGCCCAACGTCAACGCGTTGAAGATCGCTTCGGGCGTCATCTGACGCAGCGTGTCAAGCGTTGGCGCATCGCTCTGGCCGTCGCGGTGACAGGTGGCACACGACTGCTTGAAGACCGCTTCACCGCCTTGCGGTTGCTGTGCATGGGCGGGGATTGCGAGAGCGATCAGGACACCACAAACGCCGACCCGTACTAACATGAACCCTCCTGCGTTTAACTCTAGTCCAGCTGTACGTAAAACGCTCGCTCATCGTTTGACTCTCGGGGATACGCGCGATATCTTCGGCTTCCCCCAAAGTTCACCTGAAGCGAGCGGCACCGCGGTGACGCTCGCGGCTTTTTTTACCCGGAGGCTGGGCGTGGCGTTCGACGAAATCTTTCAGCCCCTCAAGTTCCGCAACCTGACGATCAAGAACCGCGTTCTGCGCTCAAATGTGTCGGGGAGGTTCGACAACTACGACGGGTCGGGTAACCAGGCGCGTATCAACTGGGAGACCAAGTTCGCGAAAGGTGGCGTCGGCGCGATCATCTCCTCGTTCGTGCCGGTGCAGCTGCGCGGTCGCATCGTGCCCAACTACGCGATGATCGACGACGACCGCCACATACCGTTCTGGCGCAAGGTCGGCGAGTCCGTTCACAAACACGACTGCAGGTTCATCCTCCAGCTCAGCCACAGCGGTCGCCAGCGCGACGTCCCCGGCATCGAGTTCGACACCGCGCTGAGCTCGACCGGTAAGTCAGATCCGACGCACGGCTTCCGATGTGAGAGCGCGACGAAAGAGCAAATCGCTGAGATCGTGAAGTGCTTCGCCGAGGGCGCCAGGCGTGCGCGTGAGGCGGGTCTCGACGGCGTTGAATTGCACGGCGCCAACGGCTATCTCATCACACAATTCCTGAGCTCCGCGATCAACGATCGGCACGACGAATATGGTGGCTCGCTCGAAAATCGTGCCCGATTCGTGATCGAGATCGTGAAGGCGATCCGCGCCCGGGTCGGCAACGATTTCCATCTCCAGATGAAGATCAGCGTGCACGAGTACAACGACGCCATCGCCTTCTTTGGCCTGGGGCCGTCCGGCAATACCTGGGAAGAATCGGTGCAGGTGTGTCAGTGGCTCGAGAAGGCCGGCGTCGACGCGATTCACGTGTCGGTCGGAAGCTTCTTTCCACATCCGCGGAATCCTGCCGGCGCCGACCTGCCTGTCGACCAGTTGGCCAAGACATACGACGGGATGATCTCCTCTGGCGACCTGGCCTTCAGAAACTATCTGCTCTTCCGAAGCCTTCCGGGCTACGCTCGCCGCCAGTGGGTTGATGCGGGGCCTCGGCCGGAAAACATCGAAGGCGCCAATCTTCCTGATGCTCGTCGCGTGAAGGCCGCCGTTGGTGTTCCCGTGATCTGTACGGGCGGTTTTCAGACCGGATCGGTCATCGCCGGCGCCATCCGCCGCGGCGACTGTGATGCAGTCAGCGCCGCTCGACCGCTCATCGCCAACAACGATCTGGTGGAGATCTTCCGGAGTGGGAAGGATCGCCCGGATCGTCCGTGCACCTACTGCAACAAATGTCTCGTGAACGTGGTGGAGAATCCGCTCGGCTGCTACGAGGAGTCGCGTTTCGCCTCCCGCGACGCGATGATCGCGCAGATCATGTCGGTCTTCAGGCCGGAATCGTTCGTCGAGTCGGAGACCGTGCATGTCTGATGATCTGATCACCAGGATTTCCAAGCGACTCAAGGGACGGCAGTGGTACGAGAAGCCCCGCCTCTTCGCGATGGGCGATTTGGTAGAAATCCGTAACGATCTCCGCGCGAAGAACCTGCACGACACCGAAGAGCCGCCGATGGTTCAGCAGGACCCGTCCAAGGCCGATGCCTCGGTCCGCGGCTGCCGCACCGTCGACGGCACCTGGAACGATCTCAGCTACCCGCAAATGGGAGCCGTCGGTCGTCGATTCGGCCGCAACATGCCGCTCCAGGAGGTCTTCCCTGATTCGGCCAATCTGCTGATTCCCAGTCCGCGCGTGGTGAGCCGCGAGCTCATGACGCGGCACGAGTTCCAGCCGGTCACGATCCTGAATCTGCTCGCGGGGGCATGGATTCAGTTCATGGTGCACGACTGGTTCGTGCACAAGCGATCGACCACTGAGACAATCGATCTGCCGCTGGCTCCGGGTGACAACTGGTCCGACCCCGCGATGCGCATCCCCAGGACCGAGCCTGATCCTGTCGCCTCGCCGAAATCCAAGCGGCCACCCGCGTACGCCAACCAGAATAGTCACTGGTGGGACGCGTCGATGATCTATGGCGGCGATCCAGTCACCGCGGCGAAGGTGCGGACGCAGATCGGCGGTCGACTGCGCATCGAGCCGACCGGCCTACTGCCGGTCGACCCCGAGACCGGCCTTTCCTTCAGCGGTTTCACCGACAACTGGTGGATCGGCCTGGCGATGCTGCACACGCTGTTCACCCTCGAGCACAATCACATCTGCGATCTCCTCGCGCATCACTATCCAAACTGGAACGACGAAGAGGTCTTCGTCAAGGCCAGGCTGATCAATTCCGCCTTGATGGCGAAGATTCACACCGTCGAGTGGACACCGGCGATTGTGCCGCATCCGCTCATCCAGTTGGGCATGCGCGTGAACTGGAGTGGCATCGCCGGTGAAGAACTTCAGGAAGTGTTTCAGTTCCTCGACGATCAGGAGATCGCCGGGGGCATCATCGGCAGTCATGCCGATCACCATACGGCGCCCTATTCGTTGACCGAGGAGTTCGTCTCCGTCTACCGGATGCATCCGTTGATGCCCGACGATGTGGGTTTTTATTCCGTGACGACAGGCCGGCATCTGGAAACACGACAGATGCACGATCTCAGCGGCCGCCGGACGCCCGCGGTCACGGAACGCCTCACGATGCCCGACCTGTTCTACTCGTTTGGGGTCTGTCATCCCGGTGCGATTCGGCTTCACAATTACCCGCGCTTTCTTCAAGACCTCCGCCGCGACAACGGTGAACACCTCGATCTCGCGGCAGTCGACATCTTCCGGGATCGTGAGCGCGGCGTTCCCCGCTACAACCAGTTCCGCCGCCTCATTCGAAAAGATCCCGTGAAGTCATTCGACGAGCTGACGGACAACCCGGAATGGCGCAAGCAGCTCAAGGAGGTGTACGGCGGCGACCTCGAGAAGGTCGACCTGATGACGGGTCTCTTTGCCGAGCCGCTGCCGGAAGGCTTCGGCTTCAGTGAGACAGCTTTCCGCATCTTCATCTTGATGGCGTCGAGGCGCCTCAAGAGCGATCGGTTCTTCACCGACGACTACCGGGCAGAGGTCTACACCGAGTTCGGCATCGACTACATCGAGAAGAACTCGATGTTGAGCGTGCTGCGCCGGCACCATCCGCAGCTCGGGCCGGCGCTGTCGGGCGTCCAGAACGCATTCCAACCGTGGAAGAAGACGACGGCACCAGCGGAGTAGCGATGAGATATCGATTGGCCATTCCGGCGGCGCTGTTCCTGCTCACGCTGACGCTCACCGTCGCCTGCCGCACGCCCACGACACCGCCGTTGGACAACATCCTCGATCACTACAAGTACGGCATTCTTGGCACCGAAGGGCGCGTGGGGGTGCCGTACTGGATCTTTCGAGTACTGCCAATCGTCTTCGCCGACAAGCTGCCGAGCCGTCCGGGGAACGGCTGGGAGAAGATCGGGTTTCTCTATGAGTCGCCCGATCGCGATCACCCGATAGGTACGACGAAGGCGAATGGCCAGTTCGGCGTCGACCTCGTAGGTCTCAACTGCGCCACCTGTCACGCCGGCAGCTACCGCGACACGCCCTCCTCGCCTCGGCAGATCGTGCTCGGAATGCCGTCGCACGAGATGGACCTCCAGGGCTACGGGCGATTTCTCACCGCCTGCGCGCAGGATCCCCGTTTCACGGCGTCAACGCTGATCGAAGCGATCCAGAAGATCAATCCTGACTTCGGGTTTCTTGACAGCCTGACGTATCGCCTGCTCGTCGTTCGCCGCACCCGGGACGGCATCCTCGATCGCGCGAAGGAGACGTCATGGTTCGACGCTCGTCCGCCGCAAGGGCCGGGGCGCGTCGACACGTTCAATCCCTACAAGGCGATGTTCGGCTTCGACATGGCCAAGGACGACACTGTTGGCACCGCGGACCTTCCGTCACTGTGGAATCAGCGTCCTCGTCGCGGCCTCTGGCTCCATTGGGATGGCAATAACGATCGTGTCGAGGAACGCAACAAGAGCGCAGCGATTGGCGCCGGCGCGACACCGGAATCGCTGGACCTCGCCGCGCTCGCGCGGATCGAAGAGTGGATTCTCGATCTGAAGCCGCCTGCGTACCCCGCCGCGCGCATCGATCAGACGCGCGCCGCGCGTGGCCGTACGGTCTATGCCGGCGCATGCGCATCGTGTCACGACATCGGCGCGCCGCAAGTCGGGCAGGTCACGCCGCTCGAACAGGTGGGCACTGACGCGGAACGCCTCAAATCCTTCACGCCAGAACTTGCCATGCGCATGAACACGCTTGGTGAAGGGTATCCATGGAAGTTCTCGCACTTCCGTAAGACCGAGGGCTACGCCAACATGCCGCTCGATGGTCTCTGGCTGCGGGCGCCATATCTACACAACGGGTCGGTTCCCACGCTTCGCGCGCTCTTGTTTCCCGAGATGCGGCCGGCTGAGTTCTACCGCGCGTACGACGTGTACGACTGGGAGAACGTTGGATTCGTGAGCAGCGGGCCGGACGCGCAGCGCGAGGGCGTTCGTTTCGACACGAAGGCAAAGGGCAACGCCAACACCGGCCACACCTACGGTCAGGAACTCCCATCCGACCAGCGTGGAGATCTGCTCGAATACCTCAAAACCCTTTAAAGCGATCAACTCCCAGTTGGGAGTGTCTTGGGCCTGCTATATCGACCACGACACACAGAGGCATCGAGAACACCGAGGAAAGCCAAAGAATTTCTCTGTGCCTCGGAGCCTCGGTGTGTCGTGGCACTGGTGAGGTGTGACGGCGCTGAGTGAGGGATAATGGCACCTCAAGGAGATGCCCATGATCTCGCTCGATGTAAACGGCCGGCGTCACGATGTGGACGTCAGCCCCGAGATGCCATTGCTCTGGGTGCTGCGCGACACCCTGGGCCTGACCGGCACCAAGTTCGGGTGCGGCCTCGGCCAGTGCGGCGCGTGCACCGTGCATGTCGACGGCACCGCGACGCGCGCGTGCCTCACCGCTGTGTCGACCGCCGTCGGTAAGAAGATCACAACCATCGAGGGGCTCTCGCCGACCTCTACGCACCCGCTGCAGGTGGCATGGGTAGCCGAGCAGGTGCCGCAGTGCGGCTACTGTCAGTCCGGGCAGATCATGTCCGCCGCGGCGTTGCTGTCGAAGACGCCGAAGCCAACCGATGCGCAGATTGACGCTGCGATGACGGGCAACATCTGCCGCTGTGGCACCTATCAACGCATCAAGCGCGCGATTCGCCGCGCGACGCAGGTATAGGAGGCCATGGCGATGACATCAACGCTCAATCGTCGAAGCTTCCTGCAGGTCAGCGCCGCGGCTGGTGGTGGGCTGCTCGTCGGTGCCTGCTTGCCGTCCTGGACGGGCACTGACCTCGTCAACGCCGCCGGTTCGTTCGAACCAAACGTCTGGATCAAGGTCAACGCGGACGACACCGTGCGAATCATGCTCACGATGCTCGAGATGGGGCAGGGCGTGATGACGTCGATGCCGATGCTCGTGGCCGAAGAGCTCGATTTTGATTGGTCACGGATCAAGACCGAGTGGGCGGGTGCCGATCCGAAGTACGGCAATCCCAACTTCGGCGGTCAGCAGCTTACGGCCGGCAGCAACAGCGTGCGCGGCATGTGGAAGGTGCTGCGCGAATCGGGCGCGACCGCGAGGGTGATGCTGGTCCAGGCAGCGGCGCAGACATGGGGTGTGCCGGAGAACAGCTGTACGACGGACAAGGGCGAGGTGATCCATCAGGCGAGCGGCCGACGCCTGAAGTACGGCGCGCTCGTCGACAAGGCCGCTGCGCTGCCGGTGCCGACCGGCGTGACGCTCAAGGATCCGAAGAACTTCAAGGTGCTTGGCAACTCGCTCGCCAGGCTCGACGTACCAGAGAAGGTCAACGGCAGCGCGGTGTTCGGTATCGACGTGAAGCTGCCAGGCTTGCTGACCGCGAAAGTCGTACGGTGCCCCGTCTTCGGCGGCAAGGTCGCCCGCTTCAATGCGGACAAGGCGAAGGCGGTCCCAGGAGTGAAGAACGTTGTCCAGATCACGAATGGTGTGGCCGTGGTCGCCGACAACTACTGGTCGGCCTCGCGTGGCGCGCAAGCGCTGGAGGTGACGTGGGACGAAGGGCCGCTCGCGAAGCTGACGAGCGCAGACATCCTGGCCAAGTACCGGGAGCTCGCGCAGCAGCCCGGCAAGGTGGCGCGTAACGATGGAAACGCCGACGCGACGATCGCGAGCTCGAAGTCGTTCGAGCGGACGTTCGAGGCGCCCTTCCTCGCGCACGCGACCATGGAGCCGATGAACTGCACGGCAGATGTGCGTGCCGATGGCTGTGACGTCTACGTGCCCACGCAGGGACAGACACCGTCGCATCAGGCTGCCGTCGCCGCGTCGGGTCTGCCCGCGGACAAAGTGAAAGTCCACGTGACGTACATGGGCGGTGGCTTCGGGCGTCGCGGTGAGGCCGACTTCGTGATGGACGCGGTGGAGACCTCGAAGGCGATCGGCAAGCCCGTGAAAGTGATCTGGAGCCGCGAGGACGATATGCAGCACGACTACTATCGTCCGGTCAGTTACGCGCGCATGTGGGGCGCAGTCGACGGCTCGGGCAAGCCGACGGTGTTCAAGCAGCACATCGTGCAGCAGTCGCTGATGAAGCGCATCGGCGGACTCCCGCCCAACGGTGTCGATTTCATCTCGGTGGACGGGTCGGCCAACCTTCCGTACGACATCCCGAACATCCGCGTCGAATACACCGAGCATGACCCCGGTATTCCGTTCGGGTTCTGGCGTTCTGTCGGCGCCTCCTTCCAAGGGTTCGTGGTCGAGGCCTTCATCGACGAGATGGCCGCCGCGGCGGGGAAGGATCCCTTCCAATTCCGGCGGGATCTGCTGGGCAAGTCGCCTCGTCACAAGGCGGTGCTGGAGCTTGCCGCGGAGAAGGCGGAATGGGGAAAGCCGCTGGCCGCCGGACGCGCGCGCGGGATCGCGGTGATGGACGCGTTCGGAAGTTACCTTGCGCAGGTGACCGAAGTGTCAGTGGATGCGCGCGGCGCCGTGCGCGTGCATCGCATCGTCTGCACTGTCGACACCGGCTGGGTGATCAACCCGGACACGATCAAGGCGCAGATGGAGGGCGGTATCGTCTACGGTTTGACGGCCGCACTGCGAGGTGAGATCACGATCAAGAACGGACGCGTGGAGCAGCGCCACTTCGGTGACTATCAGATGCTGCGTCACAATGAGATGCCCGTGATCGAGGTGTACATCGTCCCCAGCACCGAGATGCCAGGAGGAATTGGCGAGCCGAGCACTGCGCTCGCCGCGGGATCGCTCGTCAACGCCGTCGCAGCGGCGACCGGCCGGCGCATCTACTCACTGCCGATCAAGGCCGATCAGCTGCGAGGAACGGCGTAACGACACCGGGTGTGATTTTCACGGGAGCGTTCGGAAAATCACACCCGGTGTCCTACAGCGCTAGGGCCCGCCGCGGATCGTGACGCCGAGTTCCTCCACGCCTTGCTTGAAGAGATCCATGATCCGCGCACTCGTGCGGAACTCTTCGAGAATCGCCCCGCGGCGGCTGGTGCGCAGATCGGTGATCACGTACGCCAGCGCGGTGGCCATCACCGATCCTTCTTCCGTCCGCGTCGCCTCGAACCGATCCTGGAACGTCTTCAGCGTGGCTTCGAACTCCGGGTCGAGCCAGCGGTAGATGCCGCTCTCGACACGCAGGAAGTCGTTCAGCGCAGCCGCGTACTCAGGCGTGGGTGGACGATGCCAGAAAGAGACGTCCTCGCCGAATACCTTCACATAGAAGGGGAGGTAGAGGTTCGCATGTGCCGGCACACGAACGCCAAGCGCGGGATTGAAGCGCTTCACCTCGTCGAGCTTGAGGCCCGTGCGCGCGGTGATGTCGAGTGCGGGAAGTGCCACCGTCGTGCGCATCGCAAAGATCGGTGACTGCGGGTATTCGGCGGTGAGCCGCCTGACGTTCACCATGTTGCCAAAGACCATTTCCGCATATAGCGACGAGCGCGGTCCGTAGGTCATGAACAGATCGCGGTATTTCTGTGCGGAGAGATCGCGGAGGCTGGCGGCAAAGTCCGAGCCCATGAAATATTGCTCGCGCATCCCGACACCGCCGAGCCGCTCGCCGTTGATCACCGTTCGGCCGACGTTGACGCCGCCGGCGTGGTGCTCCGACAGAGCCGGGATGAAACTGCCGTACATCGTGGCGAGGATCGTGAGGTACGCCGCACAGTACGGCGCCTGCGTGGTCTGGTTGTAGGCCTCGATGACGGCTGGCGACAGTCGATTCAGGAAGTCCCAGTTCCGGCTGAGCCACTGGCAGAAACCTAACGCCCGCGCGCGTGAGCGAGCGCGGCCGTCCAGGCCCGATTCGAGGATGGCCTGCGCCAATCCAATCTCGGAGGGGACGCCGAAGCGCTCGTAGATCAATCCCCATTCGCGAAGGAAGCTGCCGTAGCGCTGCGCGTTCGGCGCCAGGAATTGCCCGCGCGTTTGGTTGTGCACCAGCGGGCCGGTCACCGGCGTCAGGAGACGCGCGACCTCGTCCCGGCGGTCATTCAGTTGCTTCGGGAGGGTGCGGCCGTTGAGAAAGCCAGCGAGCCCTGGTTCCTCCCAGACACCACCCTGCGACCAGTCGCCCACATTCGGGAAGACGACGAGCAGTCGCCCATCCTGCGCGCTCCCGAACGCGATCCGGCCATCCGGAATCGTGAAGATGTGTTGCCAGAACGGATATTCGGGACGGTACGACCCCACCGCGGTCAGGTCGAGATCGAGCCGGGCGCGCGCGTAGTCGGCGGCGGCGACCGCCGCTGCTGGCGGGGGCGCGTTGGCGTTTGCCGGATCGCCCAGTGATGACTGGGCCGATAAAGCTGAGCCGGCAACGACGAGTGCAAGAAGAGCGTGGAGCGCGGCCATTGGCTCGCGCTGGACAGCGAATAATCTCATCGGTGGAGCGTGGTAATTATCGACGAAACTGGCGGCGTTGAAACCACCGTATCTCTCTTATCGACCGAGACGACCTGGAAATTCACATCCTCGCCACACAAAACGCGCGAACGCCCAGCGTCGAACTCCCAACTTCCAACTCCGAACTCCCAACTCCGAACTCCCAACTCCGAACTCCCAACTCCCCAGGCAGCCTGATTGCTCTCTCCTCAAAGGCTTGGACTAGGATTGGGCATGACGTCTTTCCGGATTCTCGTGGGCGTCATCCTGGCGTGTGTGTCTTCCGGATCGATGCTTCTGGCACAGTGGCCGGCATATCCGGATTCGAAAGTTCCGCGCACGGCGGACGGACGCCCGAACTTCGATGCCCCGACGCCGCGGACCCCCGACGGCAAGCCCGATTTGAGTGGGGTGTGGCTCAATGAGTGGTTCTATGGAGGCCAGGTTCGACAGCCTCCGGTCTCACCGCCCGGCGAGCCGCCCGCGTCCACGTTCGCGAACATTGGCGCCGGCTTCCCCGATGGCCTGCCGTTTCAGCCGTGGGCCAAGGAGCTGATGGCGAAGCGAAAGGAGCAGAACAGCAAGGACAATCCCGACGCGCACTGTCTGCCGATGGGGCTGATGCAGTTTCACGAGCACCCGCAGCCGCGCCGGATGCTGCAGACGCCGGGCGTGCTCGTCATCCTCTATGAAGGGAACTCCGGCGTACGTCAAATCTTCACCGACGGCCGTCCTCTTCCGAACAACGACCCGCAACCCTGGTGGTATGGCTACTCGACCGGCCGCTGGGACGGTGACACCCTCGTCGTCGAGACCACCGGTTTTCGCGACGGCGGATGGCTGGACATCTGGGGCAGCCCATTGACCGATGCTGGGAAGATCACCGAGCGCTTCAGACGACTGAGCTACGGTGTGCTGAAGATTGACGTGACGATCGACGATCCCAAGGCGTACACGAAGCCGTTCAGCGTCCGCGTGAACCAGCGCATCATGCCTGACGGCGAGCTGATCGAGTTCATCTGCAACGAGAACAACAAGGCGCCGCAGTTAATGGTGGGCAAGTAAACCCGAGCCCCGAGTCCCGGATCCCGAGTCCCGAGTCTCGTTCACGATTCACTGCCTGACACCTGCCCCCGCGAATCCACAGCCCCGAGCCCCGCATCCCGAGCTCTTGACGTCGTAATACTGTATGCCATACAGTGTGTGTCGCACACTGGGTATCACACAGGGCGATGGCACCAGATCAATTCGATGCGCTTCGACTCGAGCTTCGCCGCGGCTGCCTGGTCATGGCAGTCCTCGCCCAACTGCGGCGCGAGCACTACGGCTACACCCTCAAGAAGGATCTGGCGGATCAGGGGCTGGAGATCGACGAAGGGACGCTGTATCCGCTGCTGCGGCGGCTGGAGAGCCAGGGGTTGCTGGTCAGCGAATGGCGCGAGGAAGGCAAGCGCAACAAGCGCTTCTATCGCCTGTCGCCGACGGGCCGATCGGTGCTGAAGGACCTGCTCGCCGAGTGGCAGTCGATCAATGCCGCGGTGAACCGGATTGCCGGTGCGACGCGCTCAGTCGCATGAGGGTCTGAGATGGAGTTGCTCGATCGGTACTTGCACGCCGTCAGGAAACGCCTGCCGGGGAAGCAGCGCGACGACATCGTTGCCGAGTTGCGCGACATCCTCCTGACACAGATCGAAGCCGAGGAGACCAGCCGAGGCCGACGTCTTTCCGAGGACGAGATAGCAGCGATGTTGAAACGATTCGGACGCCCGATGACGGTGGCGGCGCGATACGGGGCGTCAAACTATCTCATCGGCCCTGCGTTGTATCCGGCTTACCTTGCCTCATTGAAGCTGCTGGCGTGGGTGTTGGGGTCGATTGCCGGAGTCTCGCTGCTCCTGTCGGTTGCGACGTCTGACAATCCGATCCGCGAGGCCGCATCGAAGCTTCTGATCTTCGCGGCCGCGGGCCTCATCCACTTCGCGATCATCACGCTCATATTTGTGCGCATCGAGCGAGCCGCAGCCTTCGGCGGCGCGCATACAGACAAGTGGGACCCGCGCTCGCTGCCCTCTCCGCAGCAACTAGAGCCGGCGCCGCGGTCGCAGCTGGTGTGCTCGATACTCCTGATGACGTTCTATCTGTTGCTCTGGATTGGCGTCTTTCCGATTGAGGCGTGGATTGCACGCCTCCATGCGTGGGTCGGAGGAACGCCGCTGCCGTATGGATTCGCGCCGGTCTGGGCCTCGGTGAGCCCGTTTGTCGTAGCGCTCATGCTCACGAGCATCGTCCGCGACATGGTCGCACTCGTTCAGCCGCATTGGTTGATGCTGCGCGGCTACACTGGCCTCGCGCTGCACGTCGGTGGACTGCTGGTACTGATACGGCTGGTGCGCGCCGATGCGGTGTTCGTAGTCACCGATCCGGCGGGTATCGGTGCCGCGCATATCGGTCACTTCAACATGTTGTTCTTCATGGTTCTGGTCGTGGCGGTCTCCGGCGCATTCATCAGCACACTCTTCGCTTTCGGGCACCTTCTGAGACGACGTACGTCGTACGCCTGATACAATTCAGGCCCTCGTGAAGCTCGCTGACATCGGCCCCGGGCTCCTGCTTGCGGCCACGGGCATTGGCGTCGGCGACATGGTCTCGTCGACGATTGCGGGGGCCGAGTACGGCCTCACGCTCGTCTGGGCGCTCGCGGCTGGCGTCGTCCTGAAGTTTGCGATTACGGAAGGTGCCGCACGTTGGCAGCTCGGTACGGGGACGACGCTCATTGAAGGATGGCGAGACCATCTCCCGCGCGCCGTCGTTCTCGGCTTTTTTGTGTACTTCGTCGTGTGGAGTTACTTCGTGTCGAGCGCGCTGGTCACGGCAAGCGCGCTTGTCCCCACCGCCATCATTCCCTCGGTGCCGCTGCCGGTGTGGGGCGTCATTCACGCCGTCGCCGCGTTCACGATGGTGTGGTTCGGCCGCTACGAGCGCTTCCTCGCGGTCGTGAAGTGGTTCATCGGCCTGAAATTCGGCGCCATCATCGCCTCGGCGTTGCTGATCGTGTTGTGGTCTGGGGCCGACTGGTCAGGAGCGGGAGCGCGATCGGCGTTCTCGACAGCGTATACGTTGTCGCTGATCGGTGGCGTCGGCGGCACCGTGACGCTGCTGTCGTATGGGTACTGGATGCGCGAAGCGGGCTGGGCGGGAGAGGCGCGCATGGCCTCGGCACGCAACGATCTCACCCTGTCGTTCTCGCTCGTGTTCATCTTCTGCATTTCGATGATCTTCCTGGCGACGCAAATTGATTGGACCGGACAGGTCCTGGACGAGGGTCCGAGGCTGTGCCTGCTGCTGGCCGATCGCATCGGTAAGGAAATCGGGCCCATCGGCCGGGCGGTGTTCCTCCTCGGCTTCTGGGGCGCCGCTTTTTCATCCGTTCTTGGCGTGTACCACGGCGTTCCATTTCTCTTCGACGACATGCTTCACCTGTGGCGGCGAACACCAGCGGGCGGTCAGCGAGGGAAGCCGTATCGATCCTGGGCGGCCTATCTGGCGCTTGCCGCCATGTCATCGCTAGTCATTCGCCGTCCCGTATGGCTCGTCTTCGCGTACACCGTGGTGGGATCGCTCTTCTTCCCGTTCGTCATCTCGACGCTGCTCTGGCTGAACAACTCGCGGCACGCGCGCGCGACACGGAACGGACTGCTGGTGAATGTCGTGCTGGGCGCCGCGCTGGCGCTCTACGTCTTCCTGGCACTCGAAGCGTTCTGAAAATGGGGTCGGGAGTCATTTGATCAGGACAGTCAGGCGCGGTAGGTTCGGAGTGTCCACTTCAAATGACCCCCGACCCCATTAAACTCTCGGTTCTTGATCTCGTGCCCGTCCGCAGCGGTGCGACCGCGCGGGACGCGATGCAGGAATCGGTCGACCTGGCGCGCCTCGTCGAGCGACTCGGATTCGTCCGCTACTGGTTCGCCGAGCACCACGGCATGGCCAGCATCGCGAGCTCGGTCCCGGAAATTCTGATCGAACATGTGGCGTCAGCGACGACGCGCATTCGAGTGGGATCGGGCGGCATCATGTTGCCGAACCATCCGCCGTTGCGAGTGGCGGAGGCGTTCCACACGCTCGAGACGCTGCATCCCAACCGCATCGATCTGGGTCTGGGACGCGCGCCCGGCACGGACCCGGCAACCTCGCGCGCGCTCCGGCCGTTCGATGGCGAGTTGTTTCCCGAACAGGTCAAAGAGATGCTGGCGTTGTCGCGGCGGCAGTTTCCGCCCGATCATCCCTTCGCATCCGTGCGTGTCGTTCCCGATGGCGTGACGCTGCCGCCGATCTGGGTGCTCGCCTCGAGCGGCGCCACTGCTGCCTTCGCCGGCTCGATGGGCATGGGTTACGGCTTCGCGCGCCACTTCAGCCCGGCGCCACCCGGGCCTGCCATTCGGGCGTACCGCGAACACTTCCAGCCATCGTTGCAGTTCCCGGCGCCGCACGTGATCCTCGGCATCTCAATCATCTGCGCGCCGACTTCTGAAGAGGCGGAGTATCTCGCGTCATCCTCCGATCTCGGGTGGGTTCGTCTTCATCGGCGTGAGTTTCTGCCGTTGCCGAGCCCGGAGGAGGCGAGCCGCTACACGTATTCGCCGCAGGAGCGGGTCGTCGTCGAGATGAACCGGGCGCGCCATTTCATCGGGACGCCCGAAAAGGTCGGCAACATGATTCGCAACATCGCGGCCGATCTCCAGGTGGACGAAGTCATGATCACGTCGACGGTCTTCGGCCGCATGGAGCGCTTTCGTGGCTACGAGTTGATTGCAACCGAACTCGCTGACAGGCACACCGAAGCGCGCTGAGGGCCATCCAGGTGTCAGGCAGTGAATCGTGAACGCCACGTAGTGGGTGTCAGGCAGTGAATCGTGAACGACGGCGACTCCGAGGCCGTCTGCTCTCGCCAGCCGGGGCCGGGCGCAGACAATTTTCTGGAATTTCAGCAGCTTGCCTCTGTTTGCGCACGAGAGAATGCTGCGTACCCAGCAAAATCGAGGTCCGGCCGGCGGCAAGGATCTTGAGTAAGCACCTGGCGTGCTGAAGGTTGAGCTGCACGCGCACACCATCGACGACCCGCTCGACGACATCCCGCATTCGACGCCCGAGCTCATCGACCGCGCTGCCCAACTCGGATACCAGGCGGTGGCGATCACGTTGCACGATCGTCAGCTCGATATCCGTCCCTTCGCCTCCTACGCAGCCGAACGCGGCGTCACGCTCATTTCAGGGATCGAGCGAACGATCGAGGGCCGGCATGTGCTGCTGCTGAACTTCAGCTCCGCGACCGAGTCGGTACAGAGCTTCGACGACGTCGCGCGGCTCAAGTCACGGGAACGAGGCATCGTCGTGGCGCCGCACGCCTTTTACCCGATCCGCGCCGCGCTTCGCTCGAAGCTGGATCGCTACGCGCACCTGTTCGACGCCGTCGAGTACAACGCGATGTTCACGTCGCTGCTGAACTTCAATGCGCCGGCGGCGCGATGGGCACGCGCGCATGTCAAGCCCATGGTCGGTAACGGCGACATCCATCGGCTGCGTCAGCTCGGCACGACCTACTCGCTGGTCGATGCGCAACCGGATCCTGACGCCATTTGCGAAGCGATCCGCGACTTCCGCGTGGACGTGCACGCGCAGCCGCTGTCGATGGTGACTGCCGCGACGATCATGAGCCAGCTCCTGGCCGGAGACCTCGCGAAAGGCCGGCCCCGGCAGGCGTTGGCTGACCATTCCTGACCGAAGGCACCGGGCAGCTACAATACTCGTGGGACTCGCTTGTGCCTTGGCTTGACCGAGGCCCCTAACGCAAGCGAGCTGCGGGGTAATCCGTGCTCGTCACTGCCGAACTGACACAACTTCTCCATAACGTGTTGACCAGCCGCGTCTACGACGTGGCGCGCGAGACGCCGCTCGACGCGGCGCCGCGGTTGTCCGAGCGGCTCGCCAACGAGGTGCTGCTGAAGCGAGAGGACATGCAGCCGGTGTTCAGCTTCAAGCTGCGCGGCGCATACAACAAGATCGCGCACCTGTCGGACCGGGAGCGCGCGCGCGGCATCATCGCGGCCAGCGCCGGCAATCACGCACAGGGGGTCGCGTACTCCGCCCAGAAGCTGCAGCTTCGCGCCATCATCGTCATGCCCCAGACGACGCCGCGAATCAAGGTGGATGCGGTGAAATCGATGGGCGCGGAAGTGGTGTTGGCCGGCGACAGCTATGCCGAGGCCAAGGCACATTGCGACACGCTGGTCGAACAGACCGGGATGACGTTTATCCACCCGTTCGACGATCCGCTGGTGATCGCGGGACAGGGAACGATCGGCGCGGAGATCCTGCGTCACAGTCAGGATCGATTGTCGGCCGTGTTCGTGCCGGTGGGCGGTGGCGGTCTGATCTCGGGCATCGCAGGGTATATCAAAGCACTGCGACCGGATGTGAAAGTCATCGGCGTCGAGCCGTTCGAGGCCGACGCCATGTATCGATCGATGGCGGTCGGCCGCCGGGTGCAACTGGATCACGTCGGCATCTTTGCCGATGGTGTCGCGGTGCGCGAAGTGGGAGAGCGCACGTTCGCCATCGTGCAGCAGGCGGTGGACGAAATTCTGCGCGTGACCAACGACGAGATCTGCGGCGCGATCAAAGATGTCTTCGACGACACGCGCACCGTCATGGAGCCCGCCGGTGCGCTCGCAGTTGCCGGGATGAAGACGTGGATCGAACGCGAGGGTGCGCGCAACCAATCACTCGTCGCGCTGCTGAGCGGGGCGAACATCAACTTCGATCGGCTGCGCTTTGTCGCCGAGCGAGCGGAAGTTGGCGAAGCGCGCGAAGCGCTCATTGCGATCACGCTCCCTGAGCGGCCGGGCTCGTTTCAGAAGTTCTGCTCGGTGATCGGCCGCAGAACGGTGACCGAGTTCAACTATCGCTTGAGCGGACGTCAGCAGGCGCATATCTTCGTCGGTTTCGCGACGCAGTCACGGCAGGATGGTGCCGCGCTGGCGACGCAGCTCGCCGCAGCGGGTTACGAGACCGTCGACCTCACCGATAACGAACTGGCGAAGCTCCACGTGCGGCACATGGTCGGCGGACATGCGCCCGAGGCGCGCGACGAACGGCTCTGCCGATTTGAATTCCCGGAGCGGCCCGGCGCGTTGGGACAGTTTCTCGAGAAGCTCGGTGGCCGCTGGAACATCAGCCTGTTCCACTACCGCAATCACGGCGCGGACTTCGGCCGCGTGCTCGCCGGATTCGAAGTCAGCGACGCCGACATGCCGGCGTTTCGAACGTTCCTCGACGAGCTCGCCTATCCCTACACGCCGGAGTACGACAACCCGGCCTACAGATTCTTTCTGGGATGAGTAGGGCGGGTCTTGCTTTGTAGACGCGCCGGAAGGCTCCGGAAACTCCCAATTCCCAACTTCCAACTTCCAACCTCCAATTCCCAACAAGGGTGAAGGACTTGGGAATTGAGGATCGGCATTGTTCTCAGATCGCCGATCGTCGAGACGCGATCCAGCCGATCGTCGATGCGAACGCGACGGCCGCGAAGACGATAGAGATGAAGAGCGACTTGGCCTGGAACGGCTGGCCTCGCAGCAGATCCATTACGAGAGGAAAGACGGCCGCAAGGGTATAGGCAACGGCGAATGCCGCCGAGATCTGCCGGCGTTCGGCACGGCCGCGAGCCCGTTCGAGCGCTTTGCGCTCCGCCCCACGCTCGCTCGTATCTGCCGAGCGTTCGTCAAATAATCGCTGGAATCGCGTGGTCATGCGCGCGAACTCAGGATCGGTCGCGAGGAACTCGTCGATGAGCGTGCGTGTGTCGCCACTGACTTCGCCGGCGAAATACCCGGGGAGCAGATCGTAAATGACGTCACGTGTGATTTTCATGTGTGCTTTCCATGCCGAGGCGCGAGAGGAGTGGCGAGCGCTTCTCGAGCGCGAAAGATGCGCGACTTCACGGCCGCAACACTGACACCGAGGGCGGCTGCGATTTCTGAGTACGACATTTCGCGAACGACGTAGAGCAGCAACGCCCGCCGATCGCCTCGCGCGACGTGGCGCAGGCGACCGCGGATCTGTTGGAGAGCCGCGGCGCGCTCGACCCGCACGTCAGCCATCGGCGCGCCATCCGCCACGCGTTCGTCGAGCGCGACGTGCGGCCGCGCCGCGCGCACGTGATCGCGAAACAGGTTGCGCGTGACAGTCAGCAGGTACGCACGAACAGTCTCCTGCCGGATGCGATCGCGGGCCGTCCATGCCCGCACGAACGTGTCTGCCGCCAGGTCCTCGGCGCGAGCGACGTCGCCGGTCAGGAACAAGGCAAATCGGTAGACATCCGTGTAATACCGTTCGTAGAGCTCGCGGAAGCCGTCCATTGCGGTCGACTGAGATACGTGGAGGACTCCGAAAGGTTACCTCCGTATTTCCGAGCCGCGTGATAGCGTGGGACCGTGTCGCGCGAAGTGTTCATGCAGGCCGCGCTGGGCCAGGCGCGCCTGGCACTTGCCGCCGGCGAAGTTCCCATCGGCGCCGTGCTCGTCGTCGGAGACCGCATCGTCGCGGCTGGGTTCAACCAGCCCATTACGGCCAACGATCCGACGGCTCACGCGGAGGTGCTCGTGCTGCGCGAGGGCGCCCGCACACTTGGCAACTATCGGCTGACCGACGCAGTCGTGTACGTGACAGTCGAGCCGTGCCTGATGTGCGTGGGTGCGATGGTGCACGCGCGCGTGCGCGAGGTGGTCTACGGGGCGGCGGAGCCGAAGACCGGCGCGCTGGTGTCGACGGTGAAGGCGCTGGAGTCGACCGGTTTGAACCACCGGTTCGCGGTCACCGCAGGCGTGCTCGAAGACGACTGCCGCGCGATCATTCAGCAGTTCTTCAGAGAGAAACGACGTGCCGGGCGCGTGGATCTGGAGTCAGACAGCGAGGGAACGATATAATTGAACGTTCGCCACACGCGTCAGCCGCGTGCCGTACGTAGTACGTCGTGTCCGGCTTTAGCCGGACCGTGTGCGCGTGCCGTACGTAGTGTCCGGCTTTGGCCGGACCGCGTGCACACGACCCGGAGAGGTACCGAAGTGGTCGTAACGGGGGCGCCTCGAAAGCGTCTTGTCCCGTAAGGGGCACGTGGGTTCGAATCCCACCCTCTCCGCCAACATGAGCTTCTGTGTTTTCAACGATTTAGTTGGCGACGTGGGTTCTCCGCGTGCAACGCGTCCAATTTTCGCCGCTATTTTCGCCTCATTGACGTCAAAAAATAGGCCTGTTTGAGCCACGTGGGTGGTATCGGAACCCATGATCCCAAGGGCCCGTCCACGGGCAGAACTCGCCCTCGGCGTCCTTGAGCATCTCGACGATCTGGGTCTCGCTGAACTTCGACGTCTCCAAGACCGCTCGTGACCGGGAGCACTCACTCATCGCAGGTCGCGACAGTCGTGGAGACGTCTGCGGCGTCGTTCAGGGGCGTTCCTTCGTAGATCGCGTTTGCGCGTGGAGTGACCGCTACTCACGAGAGCGTCGATTGACGCTTTACCAGGCCTCCGACTCAGATGGTGTGCCGTCCGTTCAACGTCGCGTCGGCGCGAAACAATCTGTGCAACTAACGAGCAGGCTTGATCCTGCTCAAACTTGCGGGCTGGTTGATTGATGTACAAACCGCTCCGGTTTGTCGTTCCACGCTCTTGCGAAACTGACGCGCCGTTCCCGCGTTTGGCAAGCCCAAGCGACTAGAGCGAACGCCCGATCTACAACGATGTCACCGCTGTCTTGGTCGGTTTCCCGGTCGACCTCTCGCCGTATTGCAGCCGCAGCACCCTTCACGTGGGTGGCATGTGACATCCGGATCGCACATGGGCCGCGTGCCACTTGCGTATCTCGATTTCGTTACACAGCATTGATGTCATCAGTCCGATGCGCTGGCAAAAGACAGTGTGCAAATGACGCGCACCGCACCTTGAATTTGTGTACGTTCACCACGCGTTCGACGTTGAATGCATCAACAGCATCATCTGGCGCGCACGCGTCGCATTGTCGGCTGAACAACCAACAGCAATGCACTCTCGGCCAGACGACGAATGGATCGTCGTTGCGAGACCCGTGTCCCACCGATGTTTGGCAACGACGTTACCGAGCGCGTAGGTGACACGTGCTCAAGTTGCGGACTGTCGGTACGCCTTCATAGGCAATTCAACAAGTCCGTCATGACGCGCACGCTGGAGATGACGAATGAACCGTTGCGAGCTAGACATGCGGCCTTGGAGTTTTCGTGGAGGAATGGGATGCGACTGCGAAGCAGTGTGATCGCGATAACGATGCTTGTGGCTGTGATCGTGTGCGCGGTTGACGCGTATGCGCAGAACCCCACACTCGATCCAACGGTGCTCGCCGACAACCTGACGCAGGGATTTCACGCCGACCGGAACTATTTTTCTCCAGAGCCGTGGGAACACTTCGACCCAGTCACGGGCAACATCATCCTGACGTTTACGGATTTGACGTTACCCGGTAACGCTGGTCGCGAGCTGCATTTTCAAAGGACGTTCAACAACCTTCGTTCAATCAGTGGCCCAAACGCCGTGTCACGATGGACATTCGGTTTTCCCAACATAGTGATGCGGGTGATCGAACATCCGATTACGGCAGGGTTTGACTACGACGATCGCTTAGAGACGGTCCTGGCGGTGACGCCGCGACTCGTGATGGCCGATGGTTCCGAACGTTCCACGGTTTTCGTTCAAAGGCCCGCGATTGTGCCTGCTGGAGAGATGCCAACCGTTGAGGAGAGCCAGACGTGGCGTTGGGTCCGGTCTGGTGAATTCTTCGAATATGACATCGAGACGAACCAGCTCTGGATGCCGGACGGGACCGTCTGCCAGTACGACGCGGATGGCCGGTTAGTCAACTTCCGCGATCCGTTCAACAACCTCGTCACACTTGATCGGAGTACCGCCGGGGCATTGCGAGTGATCCAGGACATGGGCAACGGTGAATCACGGACCGTGACGTTCACGCTCGATGGAGAGGGTAGACCCACACAGATGGAATTCCTGGGGCGCACCTGGCAATACGCCTACGGGGCACCCTATCAGGGCGTCCGCGATATCGAGACGGTGACCGTTCAACCATCTGCCTCCAACTGGGCGTTCGCGTATGGCCCTGGCGATCTGACTACCGTGACGACGCCGGCCCAAGGGCAGGTTAGCTACCAGTACGACGACCCCTGGGTCTATGACCCGCTGTACCCAGATGATCCCGACCATCGCGAGCAAATCCACGTTCTCAAGCGGCGCATCAGCAGCGGGCCGACGGGCACGACGAGTGGTACATGGGATCTGCTGTACGGTCCCGGGTACGGCGAAAGCTACTCCAAGACCACGCAGATCACGATGCCGTCGGGTGCATACGTCGTCTTCGAGCACAACAGTGTGGTGCAACAGCCCGGTGTGGTCATGGCCGGCGGATTAGGACTCCACACGCGGACGCTGTACGACGCAACGGGGGCCCCGGTTGAACGCGAGAGCCTGACGTACGCCGTGGTGAAGACGGTCCAGTGGGACCCGGAACCTTCGTGGCCCAATTTCACCCAACCCCACTGGTGGGGCACGGTGAAGATTCAAGAGCGAACGATTACGCGGCCCAGTACGGGGTCATTGCAGACCTACACTACGACGTTCACATATCCAACCACCTTTCCGGGTAATTACCATCAACCGTCACGGATCGTAGAGACCGGCGAGCTGACGCGTACGACCGACTTCACATATGCCCACTTCGACACCCCCACGTTGTTCGTCGTGGGACTCCCGACAGCGCAGGCCATCAACGTCGGTGGCCAGACCTTCTCCAACTCGTGGGAGTACGAATCGACGACTGGTTTCCGGACGCGCGCGACACGACTGGGTATCACGACGACGTTCACGCACGATGATCGCGGCAACGTGACCGGTGTAACGGCACCGAATGGCCGGACTACGGTCTACGCCTACAGCTTTGGACAAGTGAGCTTGATTCGCACGCCAGCGGACCCGAACAACCCGATCGAACGGATAATCAACCCGGATGGCACGATTGCATCTGAAACGCGCGGCCCCAGAGTCACGACGTACCAATACGACGCCTTAATGCGTCCGACGTCGGTACAGCCGCCGGGAGGAACCAATCCACTTCTCACGAGCTACAGCG
>Ga0207697_10000362_pt1 | contig 25420 bp, 18 predicted proteins | sample KBSSwiS5withPhiX_FD_184293 | JGI IMG/M metagenome (GOLD analysis project Ga0207697, IMG submission 184293) | Switchgrass rhizosphere microbial communities from Kellogg Biological Station, Michigan, USA, with PhiX - S5 (SPAdes) (version 2) | ecosystem: Host-associated > Plants > Roots >... | reverse complement strand
GAGTGCATCCGCCGATACGGCCCCGACGAGCGCACCATCCACCGGACACTGTATGGGCAGGATGCGAAAGCGTCTGCGCTGGGTTGGCTCTCCATGGCGCTGTGGTGCCTCGGAGAACCCGATGCCGCACTGGAGCGTGCGCGCGAGTCGCTGGCACTCGTTCGCGACACGCCGCAACCGTTCCTGCTCGCCCGCGGACTGGCGGGAGTTGGTTTCGTGCACGTCTTCCGCGGCGAGGCGCAAAGCGCGGACGCCCCGTTGGAGCAGGCACTCGCACTGTGTGCCGAACAGGGTTTCTGGTACTTCCACGCAATCGTCGCGGCATTCGCCGGCGCCAACAGCGTGGTCGGCGGCAAGCCCGTTGAAGGCATTGCGCAAATGGAGGCAAGCATCGCCGCGCTGCGAACGATTGGCTCGGAGCTTTTGCTCACCGTCGTTCTCGGTTACCTTGCAGCGGCGCATTGCGCGCTGCTTCAAGCGAAGCAGGGACTGGCCGTGATCGACGACGGGCTCGAGCGCGCCGCAACGAACGGCGAGCGCTGGGGAGAGGCCGAACTGCATCGCATTCGTGGCGATTTGCTGTTGACGCGCGGGACGCACGAAGCGCAGCGCGCGGAGGCTTCGTACAGGACCGCCCTCGACCTCGCAACCGCCCAATGTGCGCGCTCTTATCGGTTGCGCGCAGCGACGAGTCTCGCGCTGCTGTGGCGCGCACAAGGGCGACATGCGGAAGCTACGTCGCTGCTGGCAGAGATCGTCGGCACCTGGCCGGACGATTTGCAATCGCCCGATCTCGGCCGCGCGAGAGAGGTGATGCGGGAACTCTAGAACGCTCGCGTGCTGTTGGTCGAAAGCCGTGACAAGCAGCAAAATTGGGTTCATCGTACGCAACGGACGTCATCGACCACGGCGAGGGATGGGGATCTCGATGAGAGACTTGCTCCGGGTTGCGCCACCCGCTGGCAGGATCGACCGCTGTGCAGCGGTTGCGCTGCCACCCTTCAGGCTCGCGCTGCTCATCGCGCTTGTTTCGCCGATCCTCGCGGCGAATGCGCAGACGCCTCCCGCCGGTCCTCTGAGCAATCTGTTCGACGATATCCGGCTGGACGCAGCCTATACGTACGACAACAACGTCAATCGCGGACAGAACGGCGAGGAGCGTCTCGCGGAGCAGTTCTTCTCGCTGAATGCGACGAAGAGCATCCTGTTCCCGATCGATGCGACGAGCCGCTTCCTGCTCGATGTCGGCGTCGGCGGCGATCTCACTCGGTCGTTCCCCAAGCTCGGACGGGTCTTCGGCGAACTCCTGCCGACATTCCGGTATCGAAAATCGGCCGATTTTTCATCGCCGACATTCGACGTGTTCGGCCGCGTCGCCGCCGATCACTTCGGATCGTCGCAGCGAAGCGGCTACCGGTACTCGATCGGCGTATCGATATTGCAGCCGGTCACGGACCGGATCAATGTCTTCGGCTCGCTTGCGCAAAACTGGCGCAACGCGAACAGCAGGGTGTTCGATGGCCGCGATACGTCGGTCCAGCTCAGCGTCGATTACTCGTTCGCGCCGCACGGCACGCTGTACCTGAACGGAGAATACCGGCGGGGCGATGTCGTCTCGACCGGACCCGAGTCTCTCGTGAACCTGGACCTCGCCAAGGTGTTCGTCGCCGACGACGCGTACACGAATCCCCAGCTTTTGAGCTACCGGTTCGAGGCCAACACGGTCATCGGCACGCTCGGCTATAACCTGCCCCTCGGACGAGGCGGCTCGCTGGATCTGTCCTGGAAGATCGCCCAGTCGACGCCCACGCACGGCATCAGCTTTGCCGGGACACCGCGCTACGTGGACAACCAGTTCACGCTAGTCTATTCGAAGCGTTTTTGAGATATCGAACGTGACAAACACGCGCATGAAAGCCCTGCTTGGGTCGGCTTTGATAGGCCTGATGCTGAATGCGTGCGGCGGCGGCGGGTCGGGTAACGACATCTCGCCGGACGATCCGCCCGTGTCGACGGCGACGGGTACCGACAAGTTCCTGCTGTTCCCCAACCCGCAGGTTCAGCCCGATGGATCCCTGCAGACGAACGCGCAGGCCTACTCGCAGGCGTACTACGCTGCCATCGATCCGGCGAATGCGAAGGACACGCTCGTCAAGTGGAAGGCGGCGAACGGATTCGACACCGGAACCGGAACGCAAATCACGGTGGTGTTCGGAGACAGGCGAGACCTCGGCTACGGGCGGCGCATGACAGCGCGAACATCGCCGGACGGGACGATCGCATTCCTGGTCGAAAACTACCTGGCCAATCCCGGTGGCGCGTACGGCTTCTCGCCGCTGAACATTGAAGCCGCAGTCGTCGAGGATCGACGCTGGCTCATCCTCGTCAACGCCATCGAGTTCAGTCCCGGACCTTCCGGGAAGGTGAGCTTCGCGAAGTTCTTCAACTTCAATCCTTCGACAGGACAACGGCAGCTGACGGCGGACATCGACGGTCGCGGAGAAAAGGCGATGCCTAACATCTGCGTGTCATGCCACGGCGGGCGCGCCGATGCGCTGACGCCGCCGGACGCGACCGGTCGGCAGCAGTTGAGCCTCGTGCAGAACTCCGCCGCCGAGCACGAGAAGGATTTTCAGCGCGGTGACGTCGAGGCGCACCTGGCGGTGTTCGAAGTGGGTACTTTCGAGTTCTCGAACCGCGCGGGCTTTACGCGCCCGGACCAGGAAGCGGCGCTGAAGGCGATGAACCAGCTGGTGCTCTGCACCTACCCGGTGATCCCAGCGGAAAGGCATTCGCCGGAAGACGACTGCAGGCGCGACGCGATCGACTCGGAGTGGCAGGGAACCGCGGCCACGCTGATCAAGCAAGCGTATGGCGGCGCCGGCCTGCCCAATGCGATGTTCGTGGATACGCTGCTGCCGGACGACTGGATCACCAACGGACAGCAATCGCTCTATCAGAACGTCGTGGCGCCTTCGTGTCGCGGTTGCCACATCCTTCGCGGCACGCGCGCTCAAGCCGACATCGATCTCACGACCTTCGACAGGTTCCAGGGCTATGCGGTGTTTGCCGGAAACGGCTATCCGAAGCAGCAGGGCTTCGACGATCGGATCAAGGCGCATGTCATCGACCGGGGCAACATGCCGCTCGCCAAGATCGTCTACGACACGTTCTGGAGCTCGAGCAACCCGCCAATCCTCGCTGCGTTTCTCGAGCAGCGCGGATTCACCGTCCGCAACGGCACCACCGTGCTGCAGCCGGGGCGTCCGGTCGCCGACCCCGGCCCGGATCGCGTCATTGGAATTTCAGACGGACCCACGCGCCTCTCCGCCGAGAACAGCGTGCTGACGGATTCGTACGACTGGTCGATCGTTTCCGGGCCCGACGGCGCGACGCCACCGACCGGCGCAACGCTCGCCGACCCGCAATCCGTCAAGCCGACGCTGACCGTGACGAAGGCAGGGGCGTACGTGCTGCAACTCGTCGCGAACCAGGGTTCGATCAAGAGCCAGCCGGCCAGCCTCAGAATATTCGTTCAGGACGCGCTGCCTGTTCGCTCGCCGGACATTCGATTCGCCGACATCAAGAAGGTGCTGCAGGTCACGGGCACCTGCCTCACGTGTCACACGTCGAACGCTCAGGGCATTCAGCGACCGCCGGTGTTTTTCGGGCTAGCAGGCGCCAACCCTGACATCGACCGCAACGGCGACGGTATCGTCAACGCGGCCGACGACGCGCTCTTCTATGCGGAGGTCCGCGGACGCATCAACTTCACCGACGTTGGCGCCAGCGCACTGCTGCGCAAGCCTGCCGGCCATCATCACAACGGCGGCAGACTTCCTCGCTTCGACGACACCCTACAGCCGGGAAACACCGGTCGTCTGAACTACGACCTCGTCCAGAACTGGATACTGAACGGTGCGCCGCAATAGGCCAATGAAGCGGCTCAGCGCCCGTAACGGGTCCTCGACGGATCGTAATCCTTCGCGGGAAACGCGAATTCCGGCGGAAGCGTTCGCCCGACCAGTGCCTCGATCAGCGCGAGCTCCTGATCGGTATGGTCCTTGAACGGTGCGCCCGCGATGCTCTTGCCGCGATTGTTGGCACCCCCGACGATGTAGAGGGGCTTGTTGTGATGGGTCGCGACGACTGTCTCCCGGCTGTCCGGGTCGTCGTTCGCCGTAACTTCGGTCACGCCGAAGCACGTGCAGAAGTACGTGAGGTTCGGCTCGGATTCGACGTACACACCCGTTCCGCGGATCTGCACGGTCGCCGTCGCAGTCTGGATGCGCACGGGACCCGGTGCGAATACCGCCAGCAACTTGCCGGCGAGGAGCCGCAACCCTCCGAGGCGCGTGGCTCCGCCGGATCCCGACTCCGCTACGGTTCCCAGCTCGCTCTCGGCCCGCAACAGGATGGCGCAGTCGCCGACCACGGCGACGAGATCGCTGTCCTTGCCCGTGCGCAACGTGTCCCCGGGGCGAATCTGAGACTCTCGCGTTGTCGGCTGGCCGTTGACCGTTCCGGTGCCGCGAAATATCGGCCGGTCGAGCGGGAGCTTCGTGACTATTTGCGCGAACAGGGGACTCCAGCCCACGAGACCGCCCGAGAATACTCCGGCCGCAAGCGCTTCAACGAGTACGCGCCGACGTGGGTCGTCGATCGTGTCAAAGCGATTCACAGAACGCTCCTGTAAAAGGCTGATGTGGCCGATTCACTCCGGTGCGTGCCGCGCGATCTACGCAGACAGCCATCGATGCAACGGGCGTCTCCGTCCATCGCGTCGGTTTTCCCGAGCGAGATCCAGCTGGAAGTGTCCTCCTTTTCGCGCGCTGCCGGAAGCATCGGGGCGGCTTTCCGGGTGGCGGAGCATTCGATCGCTCGACTTCCGCAATGCGCGCCGAGTGCGCCACATTGCTATGCTTTCGCTTCCCGCTCTCCACGGGGCCGCACGCGGACAGTCCACACATGAGCTACGTTCGCAATTGTGAAAGTGACGTCTTCATCAGCTACGCCCACTTCGACAACGAGCCGATGTTCGAGGGACAGCGCGGCTGGGTAGAAGTGTTCCATCAGGCGCTCGAGGTTCGCCTGCGCCAACTGCTCGGCGAGGATCCGGCCGTCTGGCGCGATCCTTCGCTCGCGGGCAACGACTATCTGCAAGACACGCTGAAGAACAAGCTGCTGAAGACGGCGTTGCTGCTGTCGGTCGTGACGCCGCGCTATCTCAAATCGCAATCATGTCTGAGCGAAATCGAGGAATTCTGTCGCGGCGCCGAGCGGACCGGCGGCATTCGCTTTCAAGACAAGGCGCGGCTGCTCAAGGTCGTGAAGACCGCGGTGCCGCTGGACCAGCTTCCGTCGCCGCTGCAGGCCGTGCTGGGCTACGAGTTCTATGCGCTGGGAGAGGACAAGCGCCCGCGCGAATTCCGGCTTCCCCCAACCGCAGGCGACGCCTTCTACAAGGCGTGCCTCGATACGCTCGACGATCTCGCGTACGACATCAAGTTCGCGCTGGATGCGCTGCAGACCCACGCGCTGCAGGCGAGCGCTGCGCAGCAGGCGGAAACTCAGTCCGGGAAGCCCGAGCGCATCGCCTACATCGCGGAGACGATCTCCGATCTCCGCCCACTTGCGGAACAGCTTCGACGCGAATTGCGCCAGCGTGGCTTCGTCGTGCATCCGCTCGAGCCGCCACCGCCGAGTGCCGCGCAGTATCGCGAGTTCGTGGCCGGCCAGATGCGTGGCGCCATGCTGTCCATTCACCTGCTGGGCGATCTATACGGTACGGCGCTCGAAGGCGACAGTCGTTCCGTCGTCGAAATGCAGATCGAGGAAGCCGGCCGTCTTGCAGGCGCCAGCGCGTTGCGTCGGGTTATCTGGCTTCCCGAGGCCCTTACTGCAGAGGATCGGCAGCGGCAGTACGTCGACGTGCTGCAGAAGACGGCGGCGAACGAGGCGAACACCGAACTGCTGCAGACCGGTTTCGAGAATCTCAAGACTTACGTGCTCCGAAAGCTCGACGAGGAACCCGAATCGAAGTCGGGCGACATGCTGCAGCCCGCGCCGCTGACGATCTATCTGATGTACGACAGACCGGACAGCGATGCAGTGAAGGTGCTTCGCGACGAGCTCACCGCGCGCGGATGGGAAGTGAAACCCTCCTATTTCGACGGCAGCGAGAAGGACCTGCGCAAATATCACCAGGAGACGCTCGTCCATTGCGACGCCACCGTCATCTACTACGGGACGGCGCACGAATCGTGGGTGCAATGCAAGCTCTATGACTTGCGCAAGGCGCTGGGCTGGGGACGCTCGCAACCGTTTCTCGCCAGCGCCGTGATCGTCGGCGCTCCCGCAACCGCCGCGAAATCGAGTTTTGCGACGCGCGAGGCGATGGTCATCGATGCGTCGCAGGGGCCGATCGCCGGCGCGCTGGACCCGTTCGCCCGGCTGTTGTCGCCGCGCTCATGAACCCGCCGGCGATCGACGTCGCGCAGCGCCTCTTCAATCCGTTCGTCGGCCTTCGCCCGTTCGAGGAAAGCGAGGCGCACCTGTTCTTCGGACGGGATGGGCAAAGCGACGAGATCGTCAACCGCCTAGCGCAAAGACGCTTCGTCGCAGTCGTAGGCGGCTCGGGCAGCGGCAAGTCGTCACTGGTTCGCGCGGGCGTGTTTCCGGATCTTCGCGGCGGATTCATGGCGACCGCGGGCTCGCACTGGCGGATCGCCTGCCTGCGGCCGGGGAATGCGCCGATGGGAGCCCTTGCCGAAGCGCTGCACGGCGCTCTGCGCGAGCCCGAAGACACCGCTGATGCGTTGCCGACCGCGCTCATCGAGGCAACGCTGCGCCGCACGTCGCTCGGGATCGGCGAAGTCGTCCGCCAAGCGCGGCTCGCGCGCGGCGATAACGTGCTGGTCGTCGTCGATCAGTTCGAGGAATTGTTCCGCTACAAGCGCGTGCGCACCGGTGCGTCGGCGGACGACGATGCGGCGGCATTCGTGAAGCTGTTGATCGAGGCTCCCCAGGCGACCGGGCTGCCGATCTACGTGATGCTAACGATGCGTTCCGATTTTCTCGGCGATTGCGCGCAGTTTCGCGGACTGCCCGAGACGATGAACGACAGCCAATACCTGGTTCCGCGGATGAATCGCGACGAGCGGCGGCAAGCGATCGAAGGGCCGATCGGCGTAGGCGGCGCGGCCATCAGCCCGCGGCTCGTGCAACGCCTGCTGAACGACGTCGGCGAGGATCCCGACCAGCTGCCGATCCTGCAGCATGCGCTGATGCGAACCTGGCAGCATTGGGAAGCGCACCGCGATGCGCGCCCGATGCTCGACCTGCAGGACTACGAGGACATCGGCACGATGTCGGACGCGCTGTCCCGCGATGCCGACGAGGCGTACGACGAAATCGATGGCGAGCGCGGCCGCAGCATCGCCGAAGCGCTCTTCAAGCGGCTGACCGAACGCGGTCCGGATACGCGGGAGATCCGCCGTCCTACGCGGTTCGACGAACTCTGTGCCGTTGCCGGCGCGTCCTCGGCCGAAGCGAACGCGGTGATCGACCGCTTTCGTACCCCGTCCCGATCATTCCTGATGCCAGCCGGCGAGCTGCCGCTGCACGATGACTCGATCGTCGACATCTCTCACGAAAGCCTGATTCGCAAATGGAGGCGACTCGACGCGTGGGTCAACGAGGAGAACGAGTCGCGCGCGATGTATGTGCGCATCGCCGACGGCGCCCGTCGTTACGAGGCAGGGAAGGGAGGGCTCTGGGGCAATCCCGACCTTCGGCTCGCGCTCGACTGGTTCGCGCGCGCGAAGCCGAACGTCGCATGGGCAATGCGATACGGCAACGGGTTTGCAGCGGTGGACACATTCCTGCATAGGAGCAGGCGGAAGGCCTGGGCCACTCGCGCGATCGTGCCGGTGATCATCGTGCTTGCGCTGCTGTACGGCTACTCGGTGCTGGAGCAGATGCGCGCCGAAGACGAGGCGAAACGACTCAAGACGCTGGCGAACATCGCGCTCGAAGGCCAGCGGGGATTCACCTACGACATTCCGAACCAGTTGCACGCGATCCCCGAAACGCTGCGCGATCGCCTGGCGCAGGACAAATCGCTCGACGTCGTCGACGCGCTGTCGCCGCTGATGCTCGACGTCGAGCGCGCGATCGTCACGCAGAACATCCAGACGCTGCGCCGGATGATGGCGAATATCGGTGCCGACCAGGTGTCGGTCCGGGAGCTGGCAATCAACTCCCTCAAGCTCAGCGATATCCTGCTCCTGCAGAACGACGTTGCCGGTGCACGCGATGCCGCTCGCCGCGCCGAGCCGCTGATCCGCGAGCTCATCGCCGCCGACCCGCAGAATCCCGACTGGCAACGGGATCTGTCCACCTATCACCAGCAGATGGGCGACGTGCTCGCCGCGGAGAACGATTCGGCCGGCGCGCTGCGCGAATATCGGGCCGACCTCGATATCGTCCGTGCGCTTCAGGCTCGCGATCCGCAGAACGTTCGATTGCAACGCGACCTCTCCGTTACACACGCCAAGATCGGCGATCTGTTGATGGAACAGGGGAATGCGGCAGGCGCTCTCTTCGAATATCAGCTGGACGTCGAGATCGCCGAACGCCTGGCCCGAGCCGATGCCAGACAGGCACAGTTGCAACGCGATCTCGCAACCAGCCACGAACGGATCGCCCGGGCGTTGACGCGTCTCGGAAGGCCGACGGAGGCTGCGGCACACGTCGAGTCGGCACGAGCGATTCTCGACAGGATTCGGGACGCGCTCGTGAAGCGCTGACGAGTATCAGCTCGGACGATGCATGCAACGGCGGCTCGGCGTACGATTCGAAGCGGCGCACTCGGCGCGCGCCGGAGTCCGTAGAGAGTGCCGGTGGGCTCGAGCGCCCGATTCTCCGTTCCTCGGTCAACACCCACCGATCCCGGTTCGCCCGACATGCTCGAATCGACAGGCCGCAGTGGCAACGCCCTCTTCATCAGCCACAATGCCGTCGATCGCCCGTATGCGGTTGCGCTCGAGACGGCAATCCACGAGCTCCTCGACAGCGACACGCTGATCGACGTTCGCTACTCGACGAGCGACGAGGCAGGCCCGCAAGGCGGCGAGAAGTGGCGGGAATGGATTCATCGGCAGGTCGTCGACGCACGGACGGCGCTGGTCGTCGTCACGCCGCATGCGCTGGCGAAGCCGTGGCTGCTGTGGGAAGCGGGGGCCTGCGTCGGCGCAGCGCTGGCGCAGCAGGCTGCTGTCCGATCGGCAGCGTCCGAGGCGTCCAGGGGCAATCACCGGCTGAACGTGAGCATCGCGTACGGATTGTCGGAGACCGAATGCCCCGATCCGCTTCGCGGCGACCAGATCATCGTTGGCGAGAATCCCGATCGGGTCAATTACCTGTTGCAGCGAATCCTGCAAGCGCACGAGGTCCCCGGCAACGTCGTGTTCAAGGCGGGTGCGCGCATGGATGGGGTTCTGCAACGCTACCTCGTGTCGGTGCGCACGGCGATGTTGCAGGCGCCTTCGATGGTGACCGAAGCGAACGTGCAGGATTGGCTTTCGCGCATCGAAGAACTCGTCCGCGCGGATCGCCTGTCCGAGCTCTCGAATTTCGAGCGCTGGCTGATGCTTGCGTTCGGCCGCGACGGCGAGGCGGCCGGCGTGCCGATCGACGTGCGCCTGCATCGGCGGCTCGGCGAGCTCTATCGGGGTCGAAATGAGTTTCGACGCGCCGTCGTGCAGCTCGGACTCGCTCGCCGCGCGGCGCCCCGTGACATTTACGTGCTGCGCCCGCTCGTCGAGGTCGCGATGAAACGTCTCCTCAGTGAAAGCGCCACGCAGGAGCGCGAGGCGGGCGCGCGCGCGGAAGTCCAGTCGTTACTCGCTGCGATCAGGGATCTCGATCAGAATGCGTTCGTATCGTCACCCGATGCCGCCGCGCTGTATGGGAAGTACCTGCGGCGCGTCGAACGCGATGTGCGCGGTGCCGCCGACGTCTATGGCGCGGCGCTGGCGGTCAATCCGAACTCGTATTACCTCGCGGACTTGCTGGCGCAGACCCAGCTGGAGCTCGGCGAAGGAACCGAAGCGAGGGCCACGTATCGACAGGCGCTCGATATCATCCATCGCCTCGACGAAAAGGGCACCTGGAGCCGCGCGACGGCGGCTACGGCCTGCGTGGCTTTGGGCGACATCGACGGAGCCCGCGGTTATCTGCGCTCCATTGTCGATCAGGGTTCGGAAAGCCCGTCCGTTCTCGACAGCATCCGCGCCGCGATCGTCGAGGTTGCGCAACGCACAGGCGCCGCCGAGGACTCGACCGGTGATCTCCTGGCGATTCTTCGTGCGTGAGCCGAGCATCGCGCCGACTCATTGCTCGCCGGGCGGTCAGTTACGCAGAGAGAAGAGACCATGATGCACATCCGGACGGTGAGCGTCGAGTTGCTGCGCGCGGGACCTCGGCATAACCAGCTGCTGTCTCCATTGACGCTCTACCTCGGCGTCTGCGGCGATGCGCCCGCAGGGCGTGTAACGCTGCCCTACGAGCACCGCGACATGGAACAGCGGCTCGCCGATCTCAACTACCGTGTAGTCGCGGAAGGCGACCCCCTCAGGCGTGAAACGACGCTCGATCGCACCGGTGACGAGATCGCGGGAATCCTGTCGTCCATTCCCGGACTGGCCGGCGCGCTCAACTCCGAGACCGAGCGAACGGATACGCTCACGCAGCTTCGCATCGTGTTGTCGGCCTCCGAGCTTGCGATGCTGCCTTTCGAAGTGTCGAAGGTCCTCGACGGTGCCGGGTCGTCGGGCACCTGGATGGCGCTGCAATCCCGGTCGCCTGTCTGCATCACGCGGCACATCCGGTCGACGTCGGCCGAAGGCATGCGCTGGCCCAGCGATCCGCGCATTCTGTTCGTCGCTGGACCCGAAACGCCGGCCGATGCTCATCGGGAGGTGCTGGAGCGTGCCCTCGCGCCGTATCGGAATTCGAGCGATTCCGTTGCGGAACGTCTCGTCGTCGTCGAGCAGGCGACACTGGCCGGGATTGTCGACGCGGTCGAGCGTGCGGGACGGCAGGGCAAGGCCTTCAGCCATGTGCACGTGCTCGCGCACGGCGACGAGATCAGTGTAGGGGATCGCTACTCGGCAATTGGGGTGGCGTTGCACGATCGCGTGGTGTCGGGCAAGGATCTCGCGACGGCATTGACGTCGATGACCGATGCAGGTGTCGGCCGTCCCGCCGTAGTGACGCTCGCGACGTGCAACAGTGCCGAAGTGCGCGATGTGCGTACGCCCGACGCGAGCGTCGCTCACGACTTGCACGACCAGGGAATTCCACTGGTCGTCGCTTCGCAGTTTCCGTTGAGCATCGAGGGCTCGCTGCCGTTCGTCGAGCGGTTCTATCAAGGACAGCTTCGCGGAGAGCATCCGCTGCTGTCGCTGTATCACGTGAGACTCCTGCTGCGCAGTCGGATGGCTCAGGACACGCACGACTGGGCATCCGTGGTCGTCTACGAAGCGTTTCCCTCCGATCTGCGGGACCAGCTCGAGGAACTGCGCTATTGGCAGGCACGCCGCGCGCAGGACGGCGCGCTCGCGCGGGCGGAGGCGTTCGTCACGAAAGAAGAGGGTTCGGACGACAGTCGTGCGCCGCATGCCGGCGTCGGCCAGGCGAGCGCACCGGCCGAGACGCTCGAAACCCAGTACGCGCTGCGCGTCGGCGATGCCAGCGATACCGGCGAGTGCCTGCCGAAAGATGGCCCGTTTGCCCTCGAATGCGGTGGATTGCGGGCCGCCGGTTACAAGCGCCTTGCCCAGGTCGCCTTGCGAGTGGCAGTGCTGCCATCGACCAGTGAGTCATGGCGGCGCCAACTGCTCGACGAGTTCCTGCGCCGGATCGACCAATCCCGAACGGAATACTGGCGCGTCACGAAGGCTTTCCTGGGTCCGACCTCTGAACTCACGCGTCGCAAGGCCAACCTCCATTGGTTTCTCGGTCAGGTGTTGTCGCTCGACGTTGTTCGCGGTCGAACGCTCGACCCGGACTTCTGGACGACGGCGCACCTCGCCGCGCGAATCGACACCGATAGCGCGAACGAGATCGAGCGCGCGTGGGCGTGCGTAAGCCTCTCGGAGCTTGCCCTGATGCGACTCGCGCAAGAAGCGCTGCCGGCAAGCGAACGAGCTGCGCTGGCCGAGCAGGCCCTGGCCCAGGCGGGCCGCGTCGTCGAACTGCTCGGTCGCGGCTCGGAACACGTCATGACGACGAGTCGCCAGTTCGAGCGCTACGTGACCCTGTGGGGTAACCCGGCGCTGGCGCCTGTTTTCGAAGCCATCGGCATTCCACCGCGGCCGCACTGGCACGAGGAGCACGGACTCGTGCCAACGGCGCGACGCATCGTCGAATCCTTGCGCGGCGTCGCGCCTGCGACCGGCTACGCACCAAGCGGCAACGGCGGCGGGAAGCGCGCCGTTGCTCCCGTTGCGACCAGGGCTGCGGTCACGCCTCCCGTCAAACCGCCGCGCGGATCATCGGCGCAGTCCCCGCGTCTTTCCGGAACTAGAACGGCATCGGCGCGCGTCTTCAATATCGAATTGCTGCCGGCCCGTAACGGCGACTGCCTCTGGATCGAATACGGCAACGCCGCGAAACCGGCCCGCATGCTCGTCGACTGCGGATCCGACGCAGTGGCCGACATGATCGCGCCGCGACTCTCCGGCAACGCGAGCCCGGTCGAACTCTTCGTACTGACACACATCGATGCCGATCACATCGGCGGCGTCGCGAAATTGTTTGCCGACCGATCGCTCGACGATCGCTATCGCGACATCTGGTTCAACGGCTGGCAGCAGGTGAACCGGTTTCTCGGCGTCAGACAGGGCGAACAGTTTTCGGCGATCCTTGGCGATTCGAAGCGGCACCTGCCGTGGAACCGCAGCCTCCGCAGTGGCGACGAACATCCGCCCGCTCCGGTGGTAATCGCCGATGGGCAGCGCTTGCCGACGTTCGATCTCGCGGACGGCATGCGGATTACGTTGCTCTCGCCGCGTCCCTCCGAGCTAGAGCGGCTCGGTCGGCTGTGGAAAGAGGCGCTGCTCGAACTCGCGCCACGCAGCGGCATGTTGGGGCGCAGGCGCCCGCTGCCGGCGATCACGGACTTCTCGAAATTCGACGTCGAAGCGCTGGCCCGCGCACCGACGAAGAAAGATCCAAGCGCACCCAACGGCAGCAGTATCGCCTTCCTCGCGGAATACGAAGGCCACACCATTCTGCTGACCGGCGATGCTCACGCCGACGTCCTCGTCGAATCGATCCGGCAACTGCAGCGCGAGCGCGGGGTCGAAGGCAGCAGGCTCAAGCTGGACGCGATCAAGCTTGCCCATCACGGCAGTGCACAGGCAACCACACTCGCACTGCTCGACCAGGTCGAATGTCCGCGTTACCTCGTGTCGAGCAACGGGGACATCTTCGGTCATCCGGACCGGGAGGCCATCGCCAGGGTCATCGTGCACGGCGGCGAGCGGCCGACGCTGTGCTTCAATTATCGAAGCGCACTGAATGCGCTATGGGAAGAACGTACGCTGCGCGACCGATATCGTTACGACACGGTGTATCCCGGGGAGGGTCAGGCCGGGATTCGCGTCCCGATCGCGGATTGAATCGACAGGGCGGGCGCAAGCGACGCATGTGACGTCTTGCGCTACGACATGACTGGTGCCGGGAGAGGGAGTCGAACCCTCACGGTATTGCTACCGGCGGATTTTGAGTCCGCTGCGTCTGCCATTCCGCCACCCCGGCCATGCACGCGCGGCATCGGGTGCCGCGCGATCGTTGCTCACGCATTATCGCGGAAATCGCCTTCACTCGCGACCCGCGAAGGCGCGTACGCATCCGCAGGCGGAACACGCTTCGATGTCGTCAGATGTGCGCGAGTGCGAGCCCGCCGAGCACGGTGGACACTGCCGCTACACCGTACGACACGTATTGCAGCCCGCGGCTTCGCGTCAACAGCGTGATCGCGGCGAGCGCGATCGAGATCTGGATCAGCGTCATCGCCTGTGCCCAGCGATGATGGACGTGCATCGACGCCTCGCTTTGCAGCTCGAGCTGCGCTGAACGCGCCTCGAGCTTCTTCGCCTCGGCCATGATGTCCTGTTTTTCCTTGTTGTAACGGTCGACCTCGGACTTGTACCGCACCGCCTGGTCGCCGGTCGCGAGCACTGCGCCGAGCTCCGCCAGGTTCTGCTTGCTGCTCTTGGCCTGGTAGAAATTCCACTGGTCCGATGCCTCGGTCCTGCGGATCGCCGAGTCGTTCTTGTACATCAGCGCGTCGTTCTGCGTCGCACCACCCATGAAGCCGAAAAACGCGCCGATCGTCGCGAAGATCGCGGTCATCACGGCGATGCGGCCCGACATGGGATCGCGCGAGTGCGCCGCGTGCTCGATCTCGTGGTCGTGCGGTCCGTGAACGTGGAATGCGTCTTCTGACATGCTGGGTCCTGTCGGTTAATAAGCAGCGGCCCGCCGCTCGTAGGTGACGAATGCGTACGCGAGCCCTTCGCCGTCGCGTGCGGTGTGCGGCTCGCGCGACGTCTCGCGCCAGTGCGCGCGATCGAGCGCGGGAAACGCCGCGTCGCCGGCGAAGTCGCTGGCGATCTCGGTCACGTACGCGATGCGCGCCAGCGGCAGCGCTGCGCGGTACAGTTCGCCGCCGCCGATGCAGAACGCCGGTTCGGGACATTTCACGGCCGCAAGCGCATCGGTGAGCGAGCGCGCCACGAGCGCGCCGTCCGCCGCGAACGCGGACTGCCGCGTCACGACGATGTTCTGTCGATCCGGCAGCGCCCGCGGCAGCGATTGCCACGTACGCCGCCCCATGATGATCGAGTGACCGGTCGTCAACGTCCGAAAGTGGCGCAGATCCTCGGGCAGGTGCCAAGGCAGCTTGCCGTCGCGGCCAATGACGCCGTTGGCGGCGACGGCGACGATCAGCGCAAGCGTCGGGCGCATCGCCTGCTCGCCGTGCGTCCGGCGAACGTGCACGCCTTCGTTGTCCGGGGCGGGAATGTCATAATCCTTCGATTATAGCCAGCCCGCCAACGGCGTTTCGGCTTCCGCGTGTACTACCCGCGCTCCTTCCTCAAGTTCATCCTGCTCGGCTTCCTGCTCGTCAGCCTGCCGCTCGTTTACGCGCTCGCCGAGCTGATCCTGTCGCTCGACCGGCTCGAATCGCAGGGGCGCCAGGAGGTGCTCCAGGCCGCCCAGGCAGGGCGGACGAGCCGCCTCTTGTATGAGCAGGCGACGACACTGGAGCGTGTTGCGCGCCAGCACATGATTCTCGACGACAGTGCGCTGCTCGACGAGTATGCACGGTTGCGCGTCGAGTTCCGGCAAACGACGCGCCAGCTCGCAGCCCTTCCGCTCGAGCCCGGTTCGCAGAGCGCGCTCGAAAAACTCGCCGATCGCGAGAGCCGGCTGCACAAGCTCCTGATCGTCCCCCGGCGTTCGCCGGAAGCTGCGACCGCGCTTGCGGACGGCTACGCGCAGTTCGTCGATGGCGCGCAGACGATGCTCGCGGCGAGCAGCCAGCTCACGCAGCGCGCGATCGAACGCCTGCAGGAAACCGCGACGCAGGGACGCGAGAAGTGGCTGTATGTCGGGCTGGCGACGGTCGGCATCGCCATCGCGCTCGCGATCCTGTTCGCCACGCTGATCGCGCGGCCGATTCGCCAGCTCGATCTCGCGATCCGGCAGATGGGCAGCGCCGACTTCACCCATGCGATCACCGTCACGGGGCCGCAAGACCTGCGCTACGTGGGCCAGCGCCTCGAATGGCTGCGAGGCCGCCTGTCGGATCTCGAACAGCAGCAGACGCGCTTCCTGCGCCACGTGTCGCACGAGCTCAAGACGCCGCTCACCGCCGTGCGCGAAGGTGCCGAGCTCCTGCACGACGATGTCGGGGGCAAGCTCAGTCCGCCGCAACGCGAGATCGTGCGCATCGTCCGCGACAACACGCTCTCCCTGCAGAAGCTGATCGAGGATCTCCTCACCTACCACCAGACGCGCGCGATGGAACCGGCGGCGCTGGTCCCGGTCGGACTGTCGGACGTCGTTCAGCGTGTCGTCAGGGAGCAGCGGCTGGCGGCGCTTGCGCGAATGGTGACGTTCGACGCGAAGCTGCGGCCTGCCACGGTGATCGGCGATGCCGATCGGCTGCGCACGATCATCGACAACCTGCTTTCCAACGCCATCAAGTACTCACCGCGCAACTCGACCATCGAACTCTGCGTCGGCGTGAAGGACGGCTTTGCCATCCTCGACGTCATCGACGAGGGGCGCGGCGTTGTGGCCGCCGATCGCAGCCGCATTTTCGAATCGTTCTACCAGGGTCCGCCGCCGGTTGAAGGGCGTGTCAAGGGATCGGGGCTGGGCCTTGCCATCGCGCGCGAGTACGCGTTGGCACAGGGTGGCCGCATCGAGGTCGCGGGACGTGTGGACGGCAAGAGTGGCGCATGGTTCCGGCTGTCCCTACCATTGGCCACGGTGGAGGCCGCTCGCAAGTCGGCTCCGGCCGCCGCGCTCGCGAGCCGATGAACGTTCGTCGTGCGCTGTGCGTGGTCGCAGCGGCCGTCGCGATCGCCGGTTGCGCGACGCCGATCACGCCAGTGACGCCCGCAGCGGAAGTGTACGATCCGGACGCGTATGTAACGCCTTCGTTCACGCCGCTGGTGGAATCGCCGCCGGTCGAGCCGGTTGAGCCTCCGCTCCCGGCACCTTCGGCGCGTGTGCCATCGAGCAATCCGTCGCCCGAGCCCGTGGCGGCGTTGACGGCAGCGCCGCCGGTGGTCGTCGTCCCACCGCCGGCGGCCGAGCCGGGCGAGGATCAGCAATTGCTGACGCTGCTCGCGGACCTGCAGCGGTTCGGCACATTGTCGAACGACGACATCAGGCGCGAGCTTTCCGCGGCGACGCAGGGGTTCGCGAAGCAGCGCACCGACGTGAACCGCGTTCGGCTCGCTGTGCTGTACACGCTGCTGCGAACGCCGCAGGACGACCAGCGTGCCGTGCAATTGTTCGACAATGTCGCAAAAGGTCCGCTGCCGGCCACGGCGGTGCGCCAACTGGCGGCGGTGTTGCACTCGCAGGTGATCGAGCGCCAGCGTGCGGTCCGTGACGAGCAGCAGAAGGCCGATTCGGCGATACAGAAGCTCGAGGCGCTGCGCGAGATGGAGCGCAGCCTGTTGCGCGACCGCGTGCGTAGCGGCGGCGGCGGCGGTGGGGGCGGCGCCGCCGGCGGCTCGGGCCGCTGAACAGGCCGGTCAAAAGGAAAACAATGAATCGCGGTGACATCCTGCTGGTCGACGACGACCCCGATCTATTGAAACTGATCGGCTTACGGCTGACGTCGGCCGGCTATCGCGTGCGTACCGCCGACAGCGGCGAAACGGCGCTGGCGACGATCGCCGTCGAGCGACCATCGACGGTCATCACCGACCTGCGGATGCCCGGCATCGACGGCCTGCAGTTGTTCGAGGCGATCCACCGCCAGCACCCGGCGCTCCCGGTCATCATCCTGACGGCGCACGGAACGATTCCCGATGCCGTAAGCGCGACGGAACGCGGCGTATTCGGCTTCCTCACCAAGCCGTTCGACAGCCAGGAGCTGCTGCAAAAGGTGGCGGCGGCGCAGGAGCTTTCCGGCGGCGAGGCCGTCGGCAGCGATCATGCGGCGGGCGAGTGGCGCGCGGGCATCATCACGCGCAGTGCCCGAATGGAAGACCTGCTGCGACAGGCGAAGCTCGTCGCCGATTCGGATGCGAGCGTCCTGATCTTCGGCGAGTCGGGCACCGGCAAGGAGCTGCTCGCCCGGGCGATCCACCAGGCAAGCCGGCGGCGCGAAATGGCGTTCGTCGCGGTGAACTGCGGTGCCATCCCCGCGGACCTGCTCGAATCCGAGCTCTTCGGACATGCGCGCGGCGCGTTCACCGGCGCGGTCCAGGCTCATAAGGGCCTGTTCCAGGCGGCGGACGGCGGCACGCTGTTCCTCGACGAAATCGGCGACATGCCATTGCCGCTGCAGGTCAAGCTGCTGCGCGTGCTGCAGGAAGGCGAAGTGCGGCCGGTCGGTTCGACGCAGGCGATTCCCGTCGACGTCCGCGTCATTTCCGCAACGCATCGCGACCTCGACTCGCAGCGCGACCAGGGCCTGTTCCGGGAGGACCTGTTCTATCGGTTGAACGTCGTGTCGCTGAAGCTGCCATCGCTTGCCGACCGGCGCGAGGACATCCCGCTGCTCGCCGCGCACATCCTGCGCCGGCTCGCCGAGCGCTACCGCAAGCCGCCGTCGACCCTCGCGCCCGACGCGATGGCGCTGCTCGTGGCGGCGCCGTGGCCGGGCAACATCCGCCAGCTGCTGAACTTGCTCGAGCAGGCCGTTGCGCTGACGCCCACGCCGGTCATTCCCGCCACGCTCGTCCAGGCGGCGCTCAAAGAGGACGCGCTGGCGCTCGTCCCGTTCGAGGAAGCTCGCAAGTCGTTCGAGCGCGACTATCTGGTCAGGCTGCTAAAGATCACCGGCGGCAACGTCACACAGGCCGCCCAGCTCGCCAAGCGAAACCGGACCGAGTTCTACAAGCTGCTGCAACGGCATCGGCTCGAACCCGGGATGTTCAAGGAAGCGAAGACCTGACTGGAAAATCCGCCGACGTTCCGGTTGTGCAGTGCGGTAGCGACCGTCGTGTTTGAGCGACAAACTTTACTTCGCAAGATCAATGCGTTAACAAATAGATCACCGCAATCGTCGGCTGCACGCGACAAATGGGGATATCGGACGCTGTAAGGCTGCTGCGCGGCGCGCGACGAACCTTCGACTCTACAGAGGGAGAATCGCGGCGCACGGCCAGCGGTCGGATCGCCGCAATTGATGGCACGTGCATTGCTTAGAGTCACGTATCACCACAGCGCACGTGCGCGTCGTAAAGCGAGCCGACATCATGGATACGTGGGTTCCCGCGCGGGATCAGTCCTCGAGCAGCATGGCAACATCCGCCGCAGACGAATCACTGTCGAAGCACGACGACGAGTCGCGCGCGCAGGAAGCGGCCCTCGAGCAGCTGGCGGATCGAATCAACGCGGCACGCAGCGTGGTCTAGCACGCCCCGACGCCTTGGCGGCGCGAGAGGCTTCCCAGCCGCGCGCCCGGTCGAATCCCGAGCCCGCGCGTTGTCGCGGGCTTTTTCGTAGCCGCGGGCAGTGCGCTATGCTCGGCTGACGACGACTAACCGACGGCGCGGTCGCGCCGTGCGCAATCCTCGATGAAGCAATACCTGGAACTGGTCGAGACGATCCTTTCCACCGGCACGTGGACCGCGAATCGCACCGGCGTGCGCTCGATGAGCGTGCCGGGCGCCTCGATGCGGTTCGACCTCGCCCGCGACGGCTTTCCCGCGATCACGACGCGCAGGTTGCCGTTCAAATCGGCGGTCGGCGAGCTGATTGGATTCCTGCGCGGCTATCGCAGCGCCGCCGACTTCAGGGCGCTCGGCTGCAAGGTGTGGGACCAGAACGCGAACGAGAACGCCCAGTGGCTCGCGAACCCGTACCGGATCGCACCCGACTACCTGGGCGAGATCTACGGCTACCAATGGCGGCAGTGGCCCGCCTACAAGCTGCTCGACGTCGAGGATGTCGCGCAGATCGATGACGCCGTCGCGCGCGGCTATCGGGCGATCGGTCCGATCGACGACAGCGGCACGACGAAGCTGCTGCTGCACAAGGCGATCGACCAGGTCCGCCGATGCCTGGACGCAATCGTCGAGAATCCGTCGGACCGGCGCATCCTTTTCCACGCGTGGAACTGCGCGCAACTCGACCAGATGGCGCTGCCGCCGTGCCACCTGCTCTATCAGTTCCTGCCGAACGCCGCGACGCGCGAGCTGTCGCTGTGCCTGTATGTTCGCTCGAACGACATCGGGCTCGGCGCACCCTTCAACGTTTGCGAAGCAGCGCTGATGCTGTCGCTGACGGCCCGGCTCACGGGCTACGTTCCGCGTTGGCTCACCTATTTCATCGGCGATGCGCACATCTACGAGAACCAGCTCGACATGCTGCACGAGCAGCTGCGCCGCGAGCCGTTGCCGGCGCCTCGGCTCGTGCTCTCCGACCGGATCCCGGCGCTCGCGGACACCGGCCAATACGAGCCCGAGTGGCTGGATCGCGTCGAGCCGAGCGACTTCATGCTCGCCGACTACCGCCATCATCCACCGCTGACTGCGCCGATGGCCGTCTGAAACGCGTGGTGGCGGGCTGCCGGGCGCCGGATGAGCCTGCGGCCGATCAAGGCGACGGCAAGTCGGGCTTAAGCGTTCGCGCTATTGATCCTAGCAACGCGCGGCGGATTCGCGCACTGCGTCGGCCCACGCGCGACGCTGCGCCGGATCGGGTGCCGGAAGCTCGACAATCCGGCGCTCGCTCGCCGACCAGCAACCATAGTGTTCGGGCCAGCGCGCCGTGTCGTGCGCGGCAAGCCGCTGCAGGACGCCTGCATCGACGAACGATGGACGCAGCGCGTCGAGTCGCGTCGCCAGTCCCTGCTGCAGCTGGTCGTAACGCGACTCGATCTCCGCGGGAAGTGTCGGCAGCATCCGATGCAGCAGCGGCTCCTGCTGGATGGGCGGCAGCACAAGCGCGCCTTGCGCGTTGCGTCCGGTGACGACAGCCCCGCGCGCGCCATCGATGACGAGCAGCGTAAGGCCCGGGTGCAGTGCCGCCCACTCGCGCGTCGCCTGCGCCAGCGCGTGCAGCTGGTCCTGCGCCGCATGCGCATCGCGCAGTTCACGGTCGAGCACGAACGTCCCGATGATCGTCGCGGCGACCAGTGCCGCGACGCCCGCGCGGCGCGATGCGCTCGTGGCGGGTCGATCCGCTCCGGCGAGCGGCTTGGCACTCGCCACGCCAAGGGCGAGTGCCAGCCACGCGAAGGGCGAATAGGCGAGTCGTCCCCCTTCACCGGACGGATTCATGCCACCCAGATTCATCAGCGTTGCTGCGCAGAGCCCGACCGATGCCATGAACAACGCGGCCGCGAGCAGCCGTTGCCCGCCGCGCGTCGCGAGCAACACCGTCGCCATCGCGATGGCGAGCGCGACGACGTAAGCAGTGCCCGCGGCGGGCGCGGACCGCGACAGCCCGCGCCACCACGGGAGCAGCGAGGCGATCGCATGCCGGAACCGCTCGTCTGGCGACGCCACGGCGCTGGTCGGATACACGTGCCAGATGTCGCCGAACAGATGTGCGCGCATTGCGAAAAACAGCGCGACGAACGCGAAGCACGCGACGATCGAAGCGATCTGCCCGCGCGCCGGCCGCGACGGCCACGCGAACGCGACGAGCGCGATCTGCAACGGGAACACCGCTGCCGATTCCTTGAAGCCGAGCGCTGCGAGCACGCATAGGGGAACCGCGCAGGCCGCCGCAACCGATACGCGCGCGCGGACCCACGCGAGCATCGCCGCGAGCGTCAGCAGCGTCACCGCGGCGTCGGCACGCGCTGAAATCCAGAATACGCCTTCGGCCAGCAGCGGGCACGCAGCGAACAGGCACGCTGCGACCACGCCGGCGAGGCGGCCGTCGCGGCCGCACGCCCGCGCAAGCGTGGCCACGGCAATCGCGACCAGCACGACGTTCGCCAGGTGCATCGCGAAATTGACGGCGAACCAGCCTGCGAAACGCGTGCCGGCCAGCGCGGCGTTGAAGAGCACGGCGGCACTCATCGCCGGCCGGTAGAACGCGCCTTCGGAGGGGACGGCTGTAAAGAGTTGCGCCCATGCCTGCGCCAGCGTTTCGCCGCGCTGAGCGGCGAACAAACCGCTTTGCAGGTTTCCGAAGTCGTCGCCGAGCCAGTAGCCGCCGAAGAACCGCGCGTACAGCGCAGCCGCGCACACCACCGGTATCGGCAGCATCCACTTGAGCAATCGGTCGGTCAAGTCAACGGCGCCGCAGATTATTGCGCCGCGTAAGGATGAGACGGTTCAGTACGAACGACAGGGGGGTGACGATGATCAATGCGACCGCGAGCGCTGCGCGAGGCCCGAGATCTGCTCCGGTCAACCAATCGATCAGCAAAGCGTTCGCCGCATACTGGACGATGTATACGATCGGGTACAGTGCGGCCAATCCCATGCGCACTCGTGCCTGAAACACGAACTTCGAATTCAACACAAAGGCCAAACAGATGCCGAGCGCGAATACGATTGCGTAGGCCATCTGGGGCGAAATGAAGGCGACCAGTCCGCAATAGATCGCATACGTCGCGATCGTGTTCAGTGCACCGAATGCGACGAAGCGCGCACCTTGCGCGCGGGTGTCGACGTGATCCGGTCGCATCAGCGGTTGCGCACAATCGCGAGAAACTCGTCGTAGTTGCGGATGTAGTCTGCCGGGTCGTAGCGGTGGGAAGCAAACACCAGCAGCGCGCCGTCGGAGGAGTAGCCGTATTGCGTCGCCCACACGCCGGGCGGCACATGCAGGCCGAGCTCGGGCGTGTCGAGCCGAAACTCCTCGCGCTGCCGCCCGTCGTCGACAACCACGTTGACGATGCCCCGGACGCAGACGAGAAACTGGTGGCATGTCCGGTGTGCGTGCTCGCCGCGAACCTCGGCACTCGGCACGTCGAGAACGATGAAATAGCGTTCCGGCACGAACGGGAGCGTCCGACCGACTTCGGCGGCGATCAGGTTTCCACGCATGTCTTCGATCAGCGGCATCCGGTGCAGGATCACACCGGCGACACGGGACGAGTGTGCGGCAGCGGGAGTCGTTGCCGCCATTGGCGGGACGTTCGCCGGTGTCAGCGATGCGTCCGCGTAGCCGGTGATTCGCGCGGGGTTTCCGGCGACGACAGCCCAGGGCGGCACCGATCGGGTGACCACCGCGCCCGCGCCGACCATTGCGCCGCGCCCCACGGTAAGGCCGGGAAGAATCGTCGCATTCGCGCCGATCGACGCACCACGCTCGATCGTCGTCCGCAGGAACGTCGCGGGCTGCTGAAGGCTGCGGGGGAATGCATCGTTTGTAAACGTCGCGTTCGGTCCGACGAAAACGTCGTCCTCAAGGGTGACGCCGTCCCAGAGCTGCACACCGCACTTCACCGTCACGCGATTGCCGATCCGCACGTCGTTCTCGATGAATACACCGTCGCACAGGTTGCAGTCGCGGCCGACGACAGCCCCCGGCAGCACGTGGGCGAACGCCCATACACGCGTACCCTCACCGATATGCGCGGACTCGCAAAGCGCCTGCGGATGAATGAACGTCGTCATCAGCCGTCCTTCGGAATGAATATGTGATCGCGCATCACGACTGCGAGCGGCCGCGACTTCGTGTTTTCGTACGCGCGCCAGACGTAGGAGCCGACAATGCCGAGGCCGAGCAGGTTTAGACTCGCGAAGAACACTATCGTCAGTACCGTTGCCGCGTATCCGGGCACAGGGATCGAGCCGTTCACTTTCGCGACTAGGACGGCTGTGGCCAGCACCACGCTCGCGAAGAGGCCAATCGCACCAAACGCAGTGAACACGCGCACTGGCAGATCGGAGAATGAGTAAACGCTGTCGAGCAGATATGCAATCTTGCGGCGCACCGTCCACGCGCTGCGGCCGTGACGTCGCGCGGCGCGCCGGTACGGCACTAGCTTGCGACGAAACCCCAACCAGAGGATCTGGCCGACGAGCGAGCTGAACGACTCGCTGAACTGCACGAGCTGGTCGCGAAAGAGACAGTTGCATGCGAACACGTCGACCCCGCCCTGCGGAACATCGGGACGGATCAGCGCGCGGTACAGGCGCCAGAACAGCGCCGATGCGGCGCGACTTGGCCACGGATCGTCGCGTGACTCGCGAACTCCGAGCACGACGTCGGCCTCGTCATCACGCAGCGCATTTAGGAATGTGACGACGACCGATGCGTCCTCCTGCAGGTCGGCCGACATCACCGCGAACCAGCGACCACCGGCGACTCGAAGACCCTCGCGAATCGCGGCGAAAGCGCCGAAGTTGCGCGACAGAAGCACGAGCCGCGACGCGAACGGCATCGCCGGCAGCGCCAACGCAAGCAGCGCATGGCAGTCATCGGGACTTCCGTCGACCACGCACACGGCTTCGATACCGCCCGCCACCAGTCGATCGAGCTCGCTCAGCCGCGCGAGCAAATCGGGAATGTCGAGCGCGTTCCGGTAAACCGGCACGATGACCGAGCATTCACGTGGCAAAGCCAGCGCAGGCGGCGATGACATGCGAAACCTCCTCGTCGGTCATGGCAGGATGGCACGGCAGCGTTAGGACCTCTTCAGTGAGGCGTTCGGTGACAGGCAGCGTCGCTGTGGCGTAGCGCGTACCGAACACCGGTTGGCGGTGATCGGGCACCGGATAATGAACGTCGGTCTGCACACCCTCGCGGCGAAGGTGCGTCGCGAGTGCGTCCCGGTGACGTGAGCGGACGACGAACAGATGCACGGCGTCGGACTCGCCGCCGCGGACCGGAACTTCGATCGCCGGATTCGCAATGCCCGCTGTGTACCGGAGCGCGATCTCGCGCCGCCGGGCGTTCTGCGCCTCGACGTGGGGCATTTTCGTCGTGAGAACGGCGGCCTGCAGTTCGTCGAGGCGGGAATTGCGTCCGCCGGGCAGGGTGGAACGATATTTTGCGTCCCACCCGTATTGCCGCAGCTGGCGAACGCGGCTGGCAAGCCGCTCATCATCGGTGACGATCGCCCCGCCGTCACCCAGAGCGCCCAGGTTCTTCGTCGGATAGAAGCTGTAGCAGCCGGCGGCGCCGAACGTTCCGGCCATGCGGCCGCGCTCTCGGGCGCCGTGCGCCTGCGCGCAATCCTCGACCAGCGGGACACCCGCCTCGGCGCACCGTGTTGCGACATCAGCGGGTGAGGCGAGGCGGCCGTAGAGGTGCGTCAGCACAACGGCGCACACCCCTTGCGCCAGGGCAGCCGACAACGCCCGGACGTCGATGTTCATCGTAGTTGCGTCGACGTCGACGTAAACAGGCGTCGCGCCACACGCCAGGATCGCGCTGCTCGCGTAGCCACCAGCATTGGCCACGGTAATAACGGCATCGGATGCTCCCACGCCCATCGCACGCAGCGCGATTTCGATCGCATCCGTGCCGTTGGCCACGCCGAGCGCGTGCCGCGCGCCACACCACTCGGCGAAGGCAGTCTCGAAGCGGGTGCATTCGCGGCCTAGGACGAATCTACCCGAATCGAGCACGTCGGCGAGTGCCTTGCGCAACTCGACGGCGCAAGGTTCGTGCAGTCGCCGCAGGTCGTTGAGCAGGATCATCGGGTGGAAGTGTAGCGGAGCGAATCGCGACGCGATTCCGA
>Ga0207697_10000361_pt1 | contig 25436 bp, 25 predicted proteins | sample KBSSwiS5withPhiX_FD_184293 | JGI IMG/M metagenome (GOLD analysis project Ga0207697, IMG submission 184293) | Switchgrass rhizosphere microbial communities from Kellogg Biological Station, Michigan, USA, with PhiX - S5 (SPAdes) (version 2) | ecosystem: Host-associated > Plants > Roots >... | reverse complement strand
AGTATCTTCCAACCATCACCACCACGGGAGGCGGCGAGTGGATCAGTTCCCCCACCAACTCCAGCTGGCATGATATTTCAAAAGGCTGGATCGCACAGGTGCAGGGCAGTATGCCGATTTGGGACAGCGGCCAGATCGCCGGTCAGGTCATACAACAGCGTGCTCTGCTTTCGGAATCCAAGATCACTTACGACGACGATGTTCGGCAGGTGGAACTGGAAATTCAACAGGCCTATTCAAATTTGCAGCAGGACCGCGAACTGATTCAGAGCCAGGAGAAAAACGTTGAGCAAGCCGAGGAAGCGCTGCGTTTGGCCAAGGCGCGCCTCGACGCCGGCGCCGGAACGCAGTTGGATGTGCTCAACGCTCAGGTGCAATTGCTTACTGCACAATCAACGCGTCTCCAGGCTCTTTTCGGGTACAACTCCGCGCTCGCGGAGTTCGATCGCGTTACCGGTGCGCAGAGCACCTACACCGAAACGTTCGCCAACCTGAGGCCGCGTGCGACGCAATCGAAAACGTACTATACTGGTAGTAATGTCGACGCCGAGGGAAAGCCAAAAGAACGATCTGAAGAGCGCGTTTCTACTACGTCTCGAAGGTCAACCTCCAAATAACAAAACTCGATCTTTGGAGCTTCACCGGATGTTGGAGCTTGGAATTCGGAGCTTTAGATGATGCAGCTTCCGTTTGAGCAATTTCCTGCACTTAGCGCGATCGGGATCTCGCGACACATTTTCACGCAAAGAATTCCCGGCATCGATGTTTCCCACAATAAAGCTGAAGCATTAGCGCGGCTCGAGAAAGCACATCGTGAAATCCGCAAGGCCATCGGAGTAGGTGATTGGCCGCTGGTCACCGCTGAACAGATTCATGGAAACAAAATCGCGATGGTTGATAAGCCGCTCCGAAGCGACAAGGAATTTTCGGGCTGCGACGGCATTATCACGAATCAGCGCCGTGTCGCGCTGGGCATTTACGTCGCTGACTGTTGCGCTGTTTACATTGTCGAGCCAAGCACACCAGCCATTGGTCTGGTGCATGCCGGGCGCAAAGGCACCGAGCTCGGCGTCGTCACTAACGCGATCAGGCAAATGATTGATCGCTTTGGGTCCGATCCAGCGAAGATGATCGTGCAACTCAGCCCATGCGTTCGCCCGCCGCACTACGAGATCGATTTCGCAGCGAAGATTGTCGAACAATGTAAGGCGCAAGGCGTTCTCGAAATCCACAACCGTCACGTCTGCACCGCTTGCCATCTCGACCTTTACTATTCCTACCGGGCGGAGAAAGGTCGCACTGGCCGCATGCTGGGGTTGATTGGGCTCACGCCCACAACTGCGTATTAGAAAAAAATACTCTCCTCGTTTTCATCATTCTTGCGTTAACAGCCCGGCGGCGGGAACGTCTTTCATCGCAGCATCAGTCACTTGATCAAGCACTCTAGTCGCCGGCCACGGACGGCGGCGCGAAAATTCCTCGCGACTGATCAAGCAGCCCTAATGCGGTGCCTTGCCTACAAGTTGCATCCTGCGCACGGTATACTTTCCGAACAACTGTGCCGATAATGCCCCATATTTCCCAGATCGACTTTATCGGCATTGGCGCACCCAAATGCGGAACCACATGGCTTTCGGCCCAGCTAGAGGTCCATCCGCAAATCGGCTTCGCTCCAGACAAGGAGGTCTACTATTTCGCCGATACGATCCTGCGGCGGATGGCCACCCAGGAGCTACGCTGTTTTGAACGCGGTGTCGCCTGGTATCACGAGCAATTTCCGGCCGTCGCCGGAGCAATTACCTGCCGCGGAGAGTTTTGTCCCGCCTATCTCTACTCGGAGGAAGCGGCGGCAAGGATCGCCGCTTACCGGCCGGACATTAAACTGCTGGTCTGCCTGCGGCCGCCGATTGAGATGATTTACTCGTGGTACTGGTACAACCGAAACGCCGTGGTGGCCTCTTTGCCTGAATCGTTCGAGGAAATGATGGAAAATCCGTTTCTTCGAGACCTCGGATGTTTCGCGCGCCACCTCAGGCCATATTTCGACCGATTTCCTCCGACAAACATTCTGGTCGTTCAATTCGATGCGATCCGGCGCGATCCCGATCACGTCCGCCGAGGAGTCTACGCATTCTTGAACGTCGCAACGGACTTCACACCCCGGATCGAAGCGGGGAAGAACCCGGCTAGGGCTCCTCGTTTTCCCATCCTTCAATCTGTCGCCCAGCGTCTCTACTCTGGTATCTCCGGGCTTCCGGGCGTAGGCAAACTCCTGAGATCGCCGCCGGTCGCGAAAATGCTCCAAGATGCCTATCACCGATTAAACACCAAATCCCGCAAATACGAGCCACTCTCCCCGGAAGCGCGTCTCAAGTGGGAGGCGTACTACGCCGCCGATCAGGAAGAACTTTCCCAGCTGCTGCGGAATCTTCAGGTTATCGACTGAGGCTCTCCCTTCCGATCGCGGTGTTCGTCTTTGGCTCTTCACCACTGCTCAGAGCGCCGGTGCGCGACCGGGAGTGGCCGTCGTGGCATCGTGTCTACGACACTTCCTGGCGTCCTGGCTTCCTGATTACGCGACACCCAAGTCGTACCCCAACACGAGGACGAAATCATTCACTGGCCATTAAGGTAGCGCGCCAGCGCAAAGTTAGCCCGTTGACTATTAAAGTTGGCTTGAAATCCGACCGCTACAATCTTCCCATCGGCCTGAAAAGCGGCCCCGTTGGCTCCGCCATTGAGATCGCCAAACGAGGTGCGCACCTGGCCACCGACACCAAAAGTGGCATCGATTGAGCCGCGCGGGTTCAAACGCGCCAGCAAGAAATCGTCGTCGGATGACTCGCCGTTCGAACCGCCGACGGTGATGATTTTGCCATCGCTTTGCAGCAGGACTTTGGTGGCACTCTGGCAGCAATTGCCAAAGTCGATTTGGGTTTTCCCATCGCGACTAAAGGTTGTGTCGAGAACGCCGCTTGAGGTATAGCGCGCGACCGCGAAATTCTGGACTCCTCCGCCATGGGAAATAGCGAATCCAGCAGCGACGATCCTGCCATCGGGTTGAAGGGCGGCCGAGCGCGCCCGATCAAAGTTTTGATCGCCGAAGTCGGTGTGCACTTTTCCGGCCACGCCAAAAGTCGTATCGATCGTGCCATTACTGAGATAACGCGCAGCGGCGAAGTCGTAGAAAGTCGCAGGGTCATTGGCGGAGCCGACTGCGACAATCTTTCCATCGGGTTGGATCAAGACCGAAAAAGCGTCGTCTTCGTGACCGAGGAAATCCGTTGAGATCTGGCCGCCACTGCCAAATGTGGCGTCCGGGGTTCCATCCGGATTATATCGGGCCAGGGCGAAGTCAGTATCGGACATTTCGCCCGGGTCGAAATCGACGAAAACGGTCCCGGCGGCGATGATCTTCCCGTCCGATTGCAACGCCACGTCGAACGCGTAACTACCCTGGGGAAAAATCGTCGTCACGATGCCGCCGTCGCCAAAGGAAGTATCGAGCGATCCGTTTGGGTTGTAGCGGACCACTTCGAAATTGCCCAGAAAGGTAAAGAGCGGAAACGCTCCGCCCGCGACGACGATTTTGCCGTCAGGTTGTATAACCACCGATGATGGGACCGCCGCCAGGCCGGGGAAATCGGTTCGCACTTTGCCCCCAACGCCGAAGGTGTTGTCGAGAGTGCCGTCTGTGTTGTGGCGGGTGACGACAAAGTCCTCGCCTGAGAAGTCATTCTGTCTATAGGTTGTCCCGACGACGACCAATTTGCCATCAGCCTGGATCGCCACCGCGTTGGCGATGTCGGTGCTACGATTTATATCGGTCATCAGCATGCCGCCGGTCCCGAATGTCGGATCGAGGTCTCCATCGGCCGCTTGCGCCATCTGCACACTCACGAATAAGGTCAGGATTATTGCCGCGGCGCCGATCGCGCGGCAGTGAGTGGCGAATCGGCAAGGTTTTGTGTGGGTGGTTTGCATATATGTCCTTTCGTTTTTTCCTTAAAGCTTCATAACCCGAGACGTCGCATTTTCCAAAAACAGTGTGGTAACAAGCTTGTTACCTTTCGAAATGCTCGAAATGTGGATCGGTATCTACTTCCTCCCCGAAATCAGTCGCGCCACGGCGGCTTCGACGTGAATTTGCGTCGTGTCGAGAATTCTGACCCCGAATACGGTCTCGTCACGCAGAATCAGGGAGAGTTCCGTTCCGCCTAGAATCCCTCCATCGATCTGGGCGCGGTCTTTCAGGGTCTTGATGATGTTCATCAAACGATCGCGCGTTTCCGGCAGAATGATTCCCGGCACCAGCTCATCCATATACTTGGCGTGGATGTAGGCCTGCTCTTCTCCGTCCGGCAGAATCACCTCGATTCCACGGGCAGCTAATGCGTCCGGATAAAAGGACGCTTGCATGGTAAAGCGCGTCCCGAGCAATCCCAAACGCTTTAGACCCGCTGCTTTCGCCGCATCGGCGGTGGCTTCAACGATGCTGATGAGCGGAATACGGGTTTGCCGGGCGATCACATGAAAAACAAGATGGGGCGTATTCGCCGCGACGAGGGCAAAAGCCGCGCCGGCGCGCGCCAGCGTTTCCACTTCTTCGCTCAGAAACGTGGCGAGCTCGTCCAATTTATTGGTTGTCAGCATCTCCAGCGGTTTTTTCATGTCGAGGCTGTTGATGATGATGTAAGGCGCGCTGCCGTCAGGATTGCGCCGCCGATACAAATCGAGGATCCGGCGGTAATATTCGACAGTCGTTTCCGGGCCGATTCCGCCTATGATTCCGATCCTCGTCATTTCTTTGGCTGTCCAAGTTGCAGCCAGAGGAAGGCGTGTGCGAGCGGGAATTTAGCGGAGTTGAGGCGCACCATGCTTCCCACTTCTAAGCGCTTCGAGCTTGCTCACCAAAAAATCTTGATGCCGATCCGGATGAAGGATAATCCGATCTTAAACATGTGAAAATTAACGTCTTTCGCGTTTTTGTCTTACTTGCCATCGGGGTCGGCCTGTTCAACGCGCAACAGACGCGCGCCGCTGCTGGACCGGCGAAATCCGCATTCGTTTTCGACGGCATCGGTTATCTGCACCGCTGGTCGATGAATCATCAACATGAATTCACACCCAAAGGCCAGGAAGACCTCGAGAAGTGGTCGGACATGATCACGATCAATGTCTATCCAGACGCTCGTGATGGCGAGGCATTGGCGGCTAAGGCGAATGCCGTGCTGGAGAATTACAAAAGTCACCAAGCCATGGTGCTCAAGACTGATTCCGTCCCTCGGACGCCAGATCGGCCCGCGGAGCATTTCATCGCCGTGGTTTTTGGCCGGCCAAATTTTATTGAGGTGGCATTTGCCCGCTTCAAACTCGTGGATGGCCTCGCGTGTTCGATCGTTTATTCCCATCGCATTTACGGCGAGAAAATTGGCGACCAGATGAGCGCATGGCTAAAGAACAACGGCGCGGGAAAAGAAAAGCAGTTGATGGAATGGACCGACATTCCGTCTCCAGCTTCGTTGGACCGTGAGCTCGACGGAAAAGCGAGTCTCCCGAGCGACACGAAAGCTTCACCTTCGAAGCGTTAGTCCGACGCAACAGCTCATGGAACAGAAGCGTACGTTCCAGGGTCCGTCGCATTACAATTTTGAGTAACTAAAACGTTGAACGAAGCTCCGACCCAATGAAAGACCTTACCCAGGGTTCTGTCACCAGGCACTTGCTGCATATGTCGGCGTTCTTGGCAATGAGCATGGTGGTGCAGACTCTTTATTTATTGGCTGATCTTTACTGGGTGGGGCATCTCGGAAAGGAAGCGATTGCGGCGGTTGGCGTGGCCGGAAACATCACGATGATTGTGTTAGCGCTCACCCAAATGCTAGGTGTGGGCACTACCACGTTGATCTCGCATGCCGCGGGCAGAAAGGACCAACCGCAAGCCGAGCTGGTGTTCAATCAGTCCTTTGTCATGTCGATCTTGATTGCACTCGCTCTTGGCGTTGTCGGATTTCTTCTACGCCCGGCTTATTGTGAATGGCTAAGCGCGGATGCGGCGACGGCAAGCCTGGCAAAAGCTTATCTGCTCTGGTTTCTTCCCGGGCTCTTGCTGCAGTTTCCCCTGGTGGCGCTAGGTTCGGCGCTGCGAGCTACCGGCATCATCAAGCCGGCCGTGGGATTCCAGGTGCTCAGCGTGCTGCTCAACATCGTGCTCGCTCCTTTGCTGATTTTCGGAATCGGTCCGTGGCCGAAACTTGGGGTGACGGGCGCGGCGCTGGCCACGTTCATTTCCATTCTCGTCGCTGACGTGCTGATAGTAATTTATTTCGAAAGGAAATATCGTTATCTGCGTTTTCGTTTTCCGCTTTTCAGCCCGCAAACAAAAATTTGGGGCGGACTGCTGCGGATCGGTGTGCCGGCCGGAGCTGAGTTCGTGCTGCTCTTTGTCTACATCGTGATTGTTTACGCGATCATCCGCGGCTTTGGGCCAGCGGCCCAGGCGGGTTTTGGGGTCGGAGCGCGGGTGATGCAGGCGCTTTTTCTTCCGGTGGTGGCGCTCAGCTTTGCCGTTTCACCAGTAGTGGGACAGAACTTCGGCGGTCGCCACGCAGATCGAGTGCGGCATTCGGTCTATTCCGCCATTGGCATAGCATCGTTGATGATGCTGGTGCTCACCTTGATCGCGTTCCTCGCGCCGGCGACGCTGATTCGCATTTTCTCGCGCGATCCGCACGTGATTGCCTTCGGCAGCGAATACCTTCGGATCGTTTCGTTGAATTTCATTTCTGCGGGAATTGTTTTCGTAACGTCCAGTATCTTCCAGGGAATCGGCAATACGCTGCCGCCGCTGTTTAGCTCGATGACACGGCTGATCCTGTTCGCTCTCCCGGCGTTGCTCATCTCGCGGACACCCGGTTTTGAGATCAGGCATATCTGGTATCTATCCGTTGGGTCTATCATTCTTCAGATGTGCGTTAATCTTCTGCTGCTGCGGCACGAGCTGCGAAAACGGCTTCGATTCGACGAGCCGGAAACTTTCATTCCTGCAAGCGCGACGGCGTCGTAATGAGCGGCAATATCGAAACGCGAGAATTTTCCATCAACGATTACGATGCGGCAATTGCCCTGTGGCAGCGGGTCGAAGGTCTCGAGATCGCCGAGGGCGACGACAGAGAAGGCGTGGCGCAATTTCTCGCGCGGAACCCGGCGCTGAGCCGGGTGGCGACTGATGGGTCGGCGATCATTGGGGTCGCATTATGTGGTCACGACGGACGCCGGGGATACATCTATCACCTGGCAGTTGATCCGACTTACCAGGCACGCGGGCTGGGTAAGCGTTTGATGGACGAATGCCTTGGCGGTTTGCGGCGGGCCGGCCTTAAGCGAGCGCTTATCCTGGTAGCAAACGACAATCCGCGCGGCCGAAAATTCTGGCGTCGCTACGGCTGGGAGGAAGTCCCTGGTCCAATCGTCATGGGAATTGACCTCTAATCATCCGAAAGCGTTAGGGTTTGCTCCCCGATAAGCAAGAAGTGGAAATCTATCGAACGTGAAGCTCGCTCATAAAAATGAGGGTGTAGGATACTTTTCCATGAACATGTTAGTTCGACCGATCGCGGCTCTCCTTTCATTGACAATCGCGCTCTCAGTTTCCGCGACTTCCTGGCAGGACAATTCACATTATGTCGCCCTCGGGCCGCGCACCGGTTATTATATCGTTCGTCCCGGCTCATCGTTAAGCCGTCAACTCGGCATCGACGACGCCCCTGCGCGCGATACGGCCGATCCATTTAACCACGGGTACGGAGCCGACGCGCTTGCCTTCCGCTTTAATTCCGCCAGCATCTTATCTGCGCCTCCCGCTTACATCGTGCAAGCGATACCAAACAAATTCTACACTCAGCGGCTGGGTTCATTTATTCGTGGCCAGAGCAAGTTGGCGGACGTAAAAGCATTTTTTGGTCAGCCCCAGAGCATCCAGCGCCGGTCCGATGGTTTCATGGCTTATTACGCGATCCAAGTTTACAACCCGTTTGAAAGTCTCGGTGGCGGAAGGCGTTGAACTGGCAGCGGTGACCTGATCTCGGAGCAGACGATCAACGCCGACACTGGACGATCAGCCGTCTCGTCCTAGATTCGTTCCATGCGAGTCGCGATCTTGCTGGCGACCCTATTTGCAACGAGTGCTTCGGTGGTTGCAAGCGCGATCAGCGTCACGAGCCCCGATCAGGCCCAGACGTTCGCGTACGGCGAAGTGGTTTGGCACCAGCTCTATCTCGAACCCACGAGCGGTGGACTGGAGGCGAGGATCACGTTCAGTAATTTGCCTTACGCCTCGAGCAACGAACCGCGCAGAGACGAACCGTTCGACTTTCGTTTTCCAGGTATCAAATTCGATGCCGCACGAGGTGCATTCTTTGCGAGTGGTCGGCGTGGTGAATCGATCCCGGTGGCGCGGTTTCGGGGCGGTCCGGCCTGTGGCTGGATTGATTTGGCGCCGGGTACAAAAATATACCTGCTTAAAGAGCGCGGTCGCGTCACGGCCATTTTGACAGCAACCGATTATCCGCGCCGAGGGATGCGTTGGATCGAGATGGACGACAATTTTTCGCTGCAGAACATCTTGATTGCGTTGTTCGGTGGCCCCAAGTCCAGCGGGCCGTGGGCCGCTGAATAGAGGTTCGTACAGTAAAACCGCTACGTTGCACGTCTGAACGATTGCCAAGTTAGGATCAGTTGCACAGATCATAGTCACAGCGCGTGAAAGTAGGCGGCGAACATTTTCGAACGATCTGGCTTAAGCCGGGCGATGAACGGGTGGTGCAACTTATCGATCAGCGATTCTTACCGCATCGGTTCGTGATCGAAGAGGTCCACACTGTCGAACAGATGGCGACGGCGATTCGCGAAATGCATGTTCGCGGAGCGGGGTTGATCGGTGCGAGCGCGGGGTACGGAATGTACCTTGCGGCGATCGAAGCCGCGGAGCGCGGTTCCCTCGACGAACAACTGGCCCATGCGGCGGCACAACTTAAGGCAACCAGGCCGACGGCAGTGAATCTTTCCTGGGCTGTGGAGCGTCAGATAAAAAATGTCGCCCAAGGTAAGAATGCAAAGGAGAAGATTGCGTTTGCCCTACAGACAGCCAGATCGATTGCAGACGAAGATGTTGAGCAATGCCGGATGATCGGGCTGCACGGGCTGAAACTCATTCGGCAAATCGCGAGAAAGAAAGCGGGAAAGCGGGTCAATGTGCTTACGCATTGCAATGCGGGTTGGCTTGCATTTGTCGATTACGGTTCAGCCACGGCTCCGATTTATGCGGCGTACGATAGCGAGTTGCCGGTGCACGTGTGGGTCGCTGAAACGCGACCCAGGAATCAGGGCTCCAAACTTACTGCCTGGGAACTGGGCGAGCACGGCGTGCCTCATACGCTGATCGCGGACAGCGCAGCGGGACATTTGATGCAACACGGTGCTGTGGATTTGGTGATTGTTGGAACCGATCGGACGACTTACACGGGAGACGTTGCAAACAAGATCGGGACGTATCTGAAGGCGCTGGCGGCGAAAGACAATGACGTTCCCTTTTATGTGGCGTTGCCTTCCTCTTCGTTTGACTGGAAGTCGCGGGACGGTCTGAAAGAAATTCCGATCGAAGAGCGCGGCGCGGAGGAAGTGACAAATGTTGACGGCTGGCGAGAAGGACAACATGTCGAGGTGCGCGTTGCACCGAAGGAGAGTCCAGCCGCAAATTATGGGTTTGATGTTACGCCGAGATATCTTGTGACCGGTCTGATTACCGAGCGAGGGATGTGTGACGCGAACGAGAAAAGCATCCGCGCGCTTTTCCCCGAGCACGCGCCGTGAGTGAATACGTCAAGTTTTCGTGCCAATGCGCGCGTGCCGACATTACTTTTTTCGGCGGACTTGCTGAATTGAATGAATACAGGCGGAAACTTCTCCGGCTCCGATTGATCGGGGTGGATTCGAATGGCACTGGCTTCGGCAACCTGAGCATAAGGGACGGTGCGACCGATAATTTCTGCATCACCGGTTCTGCGACCGCTGCGATGCCTGAACTGGCGTTGGCCGACTGCGCGAAAGTCGTGGCTTACGATTTCAACAGGAACTGGGTCCAATACGAAGGGTCAGCGATTCCATCATCGGAATCGTTGACTCATGCTGCCGTTTACGGATCGGATGCAACGGCTCGAGCGGTCATCCATTGCCATGACTTAAAGTTGTGGGCCGCGCTTCAAAATCACGCTCCGACCAGCTCGAAGGACGCCGAGTATGGAACACCGGAGCTGGCATATGAAATCATGCGCCTGTTCAAGAATGGCGAGGTGGAAAGCAGAAAGATTCTCGTTATGGCCGGACACGAGGGAGGCATTGTAACTTTCGGGAAAGATCTTGAGGAGGCATTTGCAACTGTGATGCGCGAGCGGAAGAAAAATGTATGAAACGGCATTGAATCGTCACCGGTAGGGCGGACCGCTCGCCCAGTTCGTTGACAGCTATTTGCGTGGCCGTACGCTGCGCACATCATGCACGACAAATCAGCGAATCAAGAGGTGATTGATAACGGTATTACTCGCCGAGCATTTCTTGGAATAAGTCTGGCGAGTGGCGCCGCGCTTTTGGCAGGGGGATCGAGCACGATTTTTGGAGCTACATCACCCACGAGTGTTGATAGTAATTCTATTTTTCGCATCGGCGGCGATCTTCCCGTGAACCGACTCGGCTTCGGCGCGATGCGGCTCACCGGTGAAGGCATTTGGGGTTGGCCGCCCGATCGCGCTAATGCGCTGAAAGTTCTGATGCGCGCCGTGGAACTTGGCGTGAATTTAATTGATACGGCCGACGCTTACGGACCGGAAGTCGACGAACTGCTCATTGCTGAAGCGCTTTACCCTTATCCGAAAGATCTCGTCATTGCGACCAAAGGCGGTAACACCCGACCGGGCCCCGGCCAATGGGTGCCGGATGGTCGACCTGAATATCTCAAGCAATGTGTCGACAAGAGTCTGAAACGGCTACGACTTGAACGCATCGATCTGTACCAGTTGCACCGCATCGATCCGAAGGTGCCGATGGAAGATTCGCTCGGCGCGCTTAAAGAAATGCAGCATGCGGGCAAGATCCGGCATATTGGATTGTCGGAAGTGTCGCCGGAGGAAGTCAAACGGGCGCGCAACGTTGTTCCGATCGTGAGTGTCCAGAACCAGTACAACATTGGTAACCGGAAATGGGAAAACACTCTGATCTATTGCGAAAAGGAGCGTCTTGGCTTTATGCCGTGGTCTCCGATTGGGGGAAGCAGAGGCTTGAAAGCTGGCGGCGCATTGGAAGCGGCCGCCAAAAGTCATGGCGTAACGGTCGTGCAACTTGCCCTGGCCTGGCTTCTGCACCGCTCGGCTGTGATGCTGCCGATTCCCGGCACATCCTCGGTCGCGCACCTGGAAGAAAATGTTGCGGCCGCTAAGATCAAGTTAACTCCCGAAGAATGGAAAGCGATTGATGCTTTGGCCGGTTAAGGCTGACGGGCAATCAAAATCCCAGCCGCCCGCCTTTGCCAAGGCCTAAGGCATGACAGGGTGACGGTGCCAACGACTGATACGTCGCAAGTGATCGGCCAAGCGAAAGACAAATATGCGACTATCGCCTCAGTTTGAAAAAGCGTTGATATACGCCACGCGAATTCACGGCGGCAAACTCCGGAAGAAGACCAGGATTCCCTATATCGGGCATATCCTTGGGGTCGCCGCGATCGCGATGGAATACGGCGCGAATGAAACCGAAGCGATCGCGGCGCTGCTGCACGATGCAGTGGAAGATGGGGGCGGTCCGAGACGGCTTCGTGATATCGAGCGTAAATTCGGGAAAAAGGTGGCGCGAATAGTCGAAGGCTGCACTGACACTTTACAAACACCCAAGCCACCATGGCGCGAACGAAAAGAAAATTACATTGCGCATCTAAAGCGAGCTTCAGCATCGACGCGACTCGTATCCGCAGCCGATAAACTCCACAATGCCCGCGCGATCTTACATAACCTGCGCTACGAAGGAGACAACGTTTGGTCGCGGTTCAACGGCGGCAAGGAAGGAGCTCTCTGGTATTATCGCTCACTTGTGTCGGCGTTTCGTGAGCACGGTAGCAACGAATTAATCGAGGAACTCGATCGCGTCGTGACAAAAATCGAGGAATTAGCCAGATGAAACAGATGCGTTGAGCGCAAGCGACACGCCTTCGCGGACCTACGCCGTGACAGGCTCGCCTTCGTTGGGCTTCGACGTTGCGAAGCTGCGCTCCTCTACGGGTATTTTGCAGCATTCTTCGTCAGTTCGCCTAATCCTTATGGTGTCGGCGTGGGGTCGCGATTGGGCACGGGGACTGATCTGTTCATTTGAACTTGCATTGTCGGAATCGTGCGCGAACCTTAGGGTATGCTGACGGAACGGCAAAAGACTGTTCTCGACTTTATCCAGCGCGAGCAACGGGAAAAAGGGATTACGCCAAGCACTCGCGAAATCCAAAGTCATTTCGGCTTCGCCAGTCAGACTTCGGTGATGCAGTACATCGCCGCGCTGGAGCGCAAAGGTTTTCTCGATCGGCATGCGCGCAAGGCCCGGGCGTTGATTACTCCAGCGATGAAAGTCAGGATCACGGATATTCCAATTTATGGACAGATCCCGGCCGGCATGTCGGCCCTGACCGAGCAGACCATCGAAGGTCATGTATCTCTCGATAAGCGGTCGGCCAATGTTTCCAAAAATCGCGGCACATTCGCCTTGCGCGTCCGTGGCGACTCGATGATCGGCGCTCACATTGTCGATGGCGACATCGTAATTTTGGAGGACAGCAAAGACGTGCACAACGGCGATATTGTGGCCGCATTGATCGACGGTGAAACCACGCTGAAGCGCTACGTGGTGGAGCATGGCCGGCCGTATTTGAAAGCAGACAATCCGCGTTATCCAGACCTGATCCCGGCGCACGAGTTGAAGATCCAAGGCGTGATGGTCTCACTCATCCGCAAACAAGAGCGGCGGAAGAAGTAAAAAAGCGGAAGGAAGCCGCGATTGTAATGTTCGATTGAACATAAACGCGAGGCGTGCCATTTTTCTTTGAATGGCTGGGCGCGGCAAGATTGGAGATCTTCGGAAACTGCTGGCGAAACGTTTTCCGCATACGTCTGGCTCAGCGACGACGCGTCGACTAATCACCGGTTTATCTTTCCTCGATCAAGCGATTGGCGGCGGCTTCCCGAAAGGGGCAATCACGGAATTGATCAGCACGCAAATCAGCGCCGGCAGCGCCTCGCTCATTCATGCGTTGCTCGAGGCTGCGCACCGTAATCGCTATTTCGTCGCTCTGATTGACGGGCGGGATTCATTCGATCCATCCACCTCAGGCGGACTGGGTAATGCGTGTTTGCAGCATCTGCTCTGGGTTCGTTGCACCAAAACTCTCGAAGCAGTCAAAGCGGCTGATCTGCTTTTGCGCGATGGAAATTTCCCATTGGTGATTGTCGATCTGGTGCTCAATCCGCCGGAAGACTTGAGCAAGATCCCACAGACAAGCTGGTATCGTTTGCAACGCCTTGTCGAATCGGCTCCTGCCGCATGTCTGATCATGACACGGCAAGGAATGGTCAGCAGTGCACAACTCAAAATTGTTTTCGAAAATTCGTGGACGCTGAAAACTTTTGAAGACGAGAGCGCGATTTCGCGGTTGCACATTCGTGTGCAACGATCGCATCTCCACCGGCAGAAGGTCCAAATGGGAGGAGCGAGTTGATGTTTGCGACAATTTATTTGCCGAATTTCTATTTGCAGGCAGCAATCCGCCATCAACCGGAACTGCGGGCAAAACCGGTGGCATTGATTGAGGAACAGGAAAAGAAACCGGTTATCATTCAATTGAACGAGGCGGCGGAACAGGCCGGTATTCGGAAAGGAATGACCCCAAGTCAGGCTCTGGCGCGCTCTTTGCAGGTCACGATCAAAGGGCGCGCACACACGCAGGAAAAATCGATCCAGGAAATGTTACTTCACTACGCGTTTACGCTCAGCCCGTTTGTAGAAGCGACCGAGTCGGGCATTTGCACGATTCAATTTACTGACAATCGCAATCTGAGGGCGAAAGTCGCGCGCGTAATCGAGCAATTAGCCGAATGCGAAAGCACTGCCCAAGCCGGGATTGCCCCTACGCCGGACACAAGTCTTCTCATTGCCCATCTGGCGCGGCCGGTTTTGCGGGTTGAGAGTCCAAAGGAATTTCTCGCACTCCTGCCGATCGAGATACTCGCAAGGTCTTTCCCGGATTATTGGTAGCAACATCGCGCTGCGATGTGTCGCCGCGGCGACCGCGGCGCGCCGTCCCTACCTTTCAAGAAGCTGCGGCTCTTCGTTCGATCAAAAGCCGGTAAACAAGACCGCCCGCCATCCCGCCGATAAATGGTCCGATCCAATAAACATAATGGTCGTGCCAAAAATTCGCCGCCACAGCCGGACCAAACACCCGCGCAGGATTCATCGCCGCGCCAGTGAGCGGCCCCCCAAACAGGATGTCGAGCGTGATTGTCGCGCCAATGACGAGACCAGCGATGCGCCGTGGCCCCCGCTCATCGACTGCCACGCCACAAACCACAAACACGAGAAAGAAAGTAAGAATCGCTTCGACCAGAATTCCCTGTGCCGGAGTGAGATTAATGGCGAGCTGTGGAGTGCCCGTAATGACGACATCGCGTCCGAACAAGCCGAGACAAATCAAGGCAGCCGAGATTCCACCGAGACATTGCGCGATCCAATAGGGAAGCGCGTTCGTCAATTTCATGTGACCGCCGCACACCAAACCAAACGTCACCGCCGGATTTAACTGGCCTCCTGAGATATGCAGCGTGGCCGAGACAAAAGCCGCAATGGTAAGGCCGTGAGCAAGCGCGACGGCAAGCACATCATTACCGGCAGTTTTTATCGCGCCGATACCGACAAAAATCAGCGCGAATGTGCCGATAAATTCTGCGAGGAGCGGACGAAATTTGGTCATTCCTCGATGCAATCAAACCAGTCGCGCGCTGGCAACCCCGAAGGCCTTCTGGATACGACCTGTGTGTCTCATTAGCGCGCACGAGGCGCGAGGGAAGACGAGCGCAGCTAGCCGCCCGCGTAATTGGGATATCTTTCGTGCAACTCCCGGGCCAGCCGATCTGCTTCCTCGTTCTTACCGGCCCGCTGGTACGCAGATGCCGCTTTGTCCAATGCGCGCGGAGTAATGGCTGGATCATCGTAGAGCAGAGCAACCCCCTTGAAGGCCTTGCCAGCGTCATCGAAATTTCCGCGCTCCAGTTGGACCTCGCCCGCCAGCAATCGCGCTTCAGCGTTCACGCGTCCCTCGGGTTGCAGCACCATGATCTCTTCTGCAATCTTCTGAGCCTCGTCTGGTTTGTGGACACCAATCTTGATGGCGCCGAGCGCAATCAGCACTTTCGCCTTCCCCGCCGGATCCTTCGCCACCTGTAAATACTTACCAAATGCATCTTCGGCATCGGACAATTTTTTCAATTTTGTCGCCGCGTCTCCCCAATAAAACAAGAAGTCTGCTTTGATGTTGCCGCGATTGTCCATCTTGGCCAATGCGCTCAGATATTTTATGGCGACCTCGTACTTTTTTTCATTGTAATATTGGATGCCTAACCATTCGAGAACTTCAGGCGGGACGTTCGCGTTTGGACTGTTCGCGATGAAATCGTTCACCTCTTTGGTGAGAGCAGGCCGATCTTTTAAGTAAAACTGGCACAGAATCACCCGGAGCGAGGCGAGATTGTAATATTGCTGCTTGTTCAGTTGTCGCGCGGCGTTGAGTGCCTTCATCGCCGTCTTATAGTCCTTGGCCTCAAACGCAGCCTTGCCGATGTAGTACTGCGCCTGCGCCGCCACGGAACTCTTGGGAAATTCTTTCAAAAGCTGATGAAAGGTTTCGACCATGCCTTTGTTGTTTTCCTGTTGTCCTAGAATTAACGCTTTTAACTGGAGCGTCGCTTCCCGCTCCTGCGCGCTGGGATACTTCGCGAGAATAGTGTTCAAATCGGAAAGGGCGGCATCGTAGTTCTTATCCTGTTCGTAAGCCAGAGCGCGCTGAGCCAAAGCGGCGGGCACTTGCGGGTTGTCCGGAAAGGTCTGCACGTAATAGGTGAAGGCTTCGATAATTGCCGGAGTGTTTTTCGCCGGCACATAACTGAGTCCAAGTTTGTAAGCCGATTCGGCGCGTAACTTTGAAGAAAGTTGAGAAGAACGGAGTTCCCCGTAAAGCGCCGCTGCCGCACTGTAATTCTGTTGTTTGTAGAGCGCTTCGGCTTTCAAGAGCTTCGCCTGGTCAGCGCGCTCGCCCACCGGATCAGTTGCAAGGAATTGCTCCACCTCGGTGAGGAGAGCGGATGGATCGGAGTTGTACACGTTGATCAGCCGCTGGTAAGCAGCGTCTTTTGCTTCTTCCCGATCCGGAAATTTTGCGATAATCTGGCGATAAAGCTGTTCAGCTTGCTTTGTGTGGCCAAGTTGGCGCTCGCTATTGGCTGCGAGCAACAACACCTCGGCCTGAGCCGCCGCTGGAAGGCTTTCCTGTTCCTTCTTATAATCGCCGAGCAACTGTGCGTATTGGCCGGTTTGATATTGCAAACGACGCAGACCGACTTCCGCGATCGCCCGGAATTTTCCGGGCTCAGACAAGGTGCGACCCCTTTGCAACAATCTCGTGGCCCTATCGATCACGGCCTTGTCGCTCTTGCCCTTGTCAGCCTGGATAAGTTCGAGAGCGATGATGCCGCCGCGCACGGCTGACTCGGCCTTTAAAGCTGGCTTTTGCGTTTCGTTCGAAAGAGCTTCGTACTGGTTCAGCGCATCGGCTTTTCTTCCCCGCCCAATCAGAATAGATGCTGCTGTCCATCGTGCATCTTCGCGATACGAATTCGGATTTCCCGCCTCGGCCACCTCCAGATAAATATCACAAGCTTCATCCTTGCGGCCGAGAGCCTCGAGACTGCGAGCTTCAAAATAGTGCGCAGATAGAGCCACGGCTGATTCCCTCGATTTCGCGGCAGAGCGATGAAAGAGCGGAAGAGCGGCCGCGTAATCCTTCTCCTTGAAAGCCATCTCAGCGAGTGCGTATGCGGCGGGTCCTGCGAATTCGTCATCGCCATAATCGCTCAGCACTTTCTGGAAGTTTGTCCGTGCGCCCGATGGACGATTGAGATTTCGATAGCATTCGCCCAGCGAAAAATAGGCGTTGGCCCGTCCGGCATTCCCCGGATAATCGTCGAGATATTTCTGATATTCCGGGATCGCCAAATCGTAAAGTTTGCGAGTGAAAAGCGCGTTCGCGTAATCGAGCTGGCGACGAGCGGGCGCTTCGCTTTCTCGCGTCGTCGGTTCGGAAAAGTCTTCCACCGGAAAGCGAGACACTGTTGGCTCCTCCGCAGGAAGAGCACGCGCGACTGGCGGCTCATCCACGGGCCGCGCCCGGCGCACCTCAGGCGGATCCTGAGCGAGAGCCACTCCCGCGATCAAAACCAGTATTGCCAGTTCCAAAGGACCGATTGCGCTTTGCCCTGTTTTCATTTCGCCGTCGCGAAAGCCACATTAGTAACGCCGGCTTCGGTGCAAACGTTTAGTACATCAATGATGTTTTTGTAAGCGCCAGCCTCATCTCCGCGGATCACCACGGCTTGATCGGGATTGAGTTGAACCAGACTTTTGAGTAATTCGGTCAGTTCAGGACCGCTCAAAGTGCGACGGTTCACAACAACGTTGCCGTCCGCTTTCACATTGACAATGACATCCCCAATTGGCGCAGTTTTCTCCTTCGCAGCAGAAGCTTTTGGCACCTTGACGTCGAGTTCGTTCTCGGTGCGAGCCGCATTCCATGTTAGCAGAAAAAAAATCAGCAACAGCAACAGGACATCCACCAGCGGCGCCAGTTGAATGCCGGGGTGATGCATGGGTGCGTGTCCACGCAGATTCATATAACGATGTGTTTCTTGCGGATTCTTAGCGAGTTGGGCAACCTACAGTTCGTCCTCAATCAGCACCGGGGTTCGCTGGGTCCGCCGGCCATAGTGCAGCGAAAGCAAAGCCAAAACGTGCGTCGAAGCGGCTTCCAATTCTGAAATCAACTTTTGAGCTCTGCCGCGGAAAAAAGCGTAGAACATCATCGCCGGAATACCGATGGCTAGGCCTGCGGCCGTGTTGACCAGCGCCTGACTAATTCCTCGCGACAGGGCCACGTAACGAGCAGACCCAATATCGGCTCCGAGCGCGCCGAAGGAATGAATAATCCCGAAGACCGTGCCAAGCAGACCGAGCAACGGCGCAATCATGCCAATATCAGCGAGATAAATAACACGATTATTCAAACTGGCCGCGACTCGTGTTCCTTCCGTTTCGGCGATTTCACGGACCTGCTGAAAATCTGCATTCGGGTTTTTGGTCGTAAAATCGAGCATTTTTTGTACGACCCGGGCAATCGCTTCTCCGTGTCGATTGGAAACGGCGAGCAACCCCAGGTAGTCGCGTTTGCGCAAAAGCGCGTCCGCCGTCGCCATGTAACCGCTCGAAACCACGGCGCCGCGCCGGATCGTCATGAGATATACGATCACGAGCGCCACGAAAAAGATCGAAAGAAGAAAGAGCGGAATCATCACCGGGCCGGCGTTGACGAGCGTATCCATGACGGTCTGAGTGTGCGGGCCAGCGGGCACGAGGGGCGGGGTGGCCTCCTGTGCAAGCAAAGGAGTTGCGCCTGCCAGCGTGGCAAACAACAGCGAAGAAAACTTCATGCGAAGATTTTCGTAATGATATGCGGAGCAATCAGCGGATGCAAATGCACAACTGACAGATCAAACATAGAGCAGCTCGCCAGGTTGCTAAACAAATCGATCGCCGCCCGCCCAGCGCCGTACTCGGAAAATGTGCGCCGGTTGAATTTGCGGATCGAGCTCGACGTAGTTCCGGCGGCCACGCCAAATGTAGCGCGCGTCGTTCAGCAGGTCGTGCACCTCATATGCGTCGCTCTCCATCTGACCAAACTGATCGACCGGCACATCGACATACGAATGCTGTTTGCGATGTGGATCGAGATTCACAGCAACGAGAATGATGTTGTCGCGCGCGGCGGTCATTTTACCATAGAAGAGAATGGCGTCGTTCTCTGCGGGGTAGAATCGCAAGTTATCGTAAAACTGAAGAGCACGGTTCTCTTTTCGGATCTTGTTTAGCCGCGCGATCCAGTCCTTGATGTTTCCCGGAGCATTCCAGTCGCGCTCCTTGAATTGGTATTTCTCAGAGTCGAGATATTCCTCACGGCCTGGCAAGGGCTCGTTCTCACACAACTCATATCCGCTGTAGATGCCGTAGAGGGTTGAAAGCGTCGCAGCAAGGAGCACACGAATCATGAATGCCGGCCGCCCGCCGTCCTGAAGCACGAACGGCAGGATGTCGGGCGTGTTCGGCCAAAGATTAGGGCGAAAATATTCGCTCATCTCGGTTTGGGTCAGTTCGGTGAAATATTCGATGAGCTCAGGCTTGGAGTTTCGCCATGTGAAATAGGTGTAGCTCTGACTGAATCCAGCTTTGGCGAGCGCTTTCATCATTTTCGGCCTGGTGAATGCCTCCGAGAGAAAGACTGTATCGGGATATTTCTCTTGAACCGCTTTGATCAAATACTCCCAGAAGGCGACAGGCTTGGTGTGCGGATTATCCACGCGAAAGATGCGCACACCGTGCTGGGCCCAGAAAAGGACAAGGCTCTTGATCTCCGCCCATAGCTCACGCCAGTTTTCGCACCGAAAGTTGAGAGGATAAATGTCTTCGTACTTCTTCGGCGGATTCTCGGCGTACTTGATCGTGCCGTCTGGACGCTTGTAGAACCAGTCGGGATGCTCTTTGACGTAAGGATGATCGGGTGAGCAATTGAGCGCAAAGTCGAGCGCAATCTCCATTCCACGTTTTCGCACTTGTTTTTGAAGCCAATCGAAATCGGCCAGCGTTCCGAGTGAAGGCTCCACCGCTTTGTGTCCGCCCGCTTCGCTTCCGATCGCCCACGGAACGCCCGGGTCGCCCAGCTCACAAACGATCGAATTATTGCGTCCTTTGCGGTTCGTGTGTCCGATCGGATGAATCGGCGGGAAATAAATGACGTCGAATCCCATTGCCTTGGCCTCATCGACCCGTGGCAAACAATCGCGGAAAGTCGATCCGCGATCACCGCAACCTTCTGCCGAGCGCGGGAAAAATTCATACCATGCGCCAATCAACGCCGCTCGGCGCTCGACAATCAGGCGTGGAACTGGCGCATATTGCGTCGCGTTGGCGCGGTCTGGATAAGTCGCCATCAACACCTCGAGCTCGCCGGATTGCGCGATTGCGTTAATTTCAGAATTGGCAGCCGTGGCGATTTGTTCGGCGAATTCGAGCAACCTCGCCGCATCCGCCGGGTCCCGCGCTCGTTGGGCGGCTGCTTTCACCAAAGCGGCCCCCTCCATTGCTTCGCTCCGCAGCACAGAGATGCCACCCTTAAATTTGGCCGTGAACTCGCGCTGCCAACTGCGAAAAGTATCAGTCCACGCCTCGACCGTGTATTCGTGAATCGCGTTATCGTAAAGAGTGCAAACACCGCGCCACCGGTCGTTATCAACAAAGGTCATCGGCGTTTCCCGCCATGCGCGCTTGCCGAGAACGCGCCATTGCAGGACGGCCGCCACGACATCGTGTCCATCCTTGAAAATGTCCGCTTCGACGACGAGATCCTCGCCAACAACGCGCTTAACCGGATAGCGGCCTCCGTCGATCAACGGCTGCAGGTTCTCAATGACCACGGAAGGAAAGGCCCGAGGCATGGGCAATTAATCAACCGAGATTCGCCGCCCGTGAAAGCAGAAATCTCGCGAACCGGAACATGGACGTCCCGGCAGTGTCGCCTGGTCCGCAAAGCATTCGAGGCTGAATTACGCGACAGCGGTTGCAAACCCATGCTGGCTGCATGGTCTACAACCCTATATTCTCTCCGCTGACAGGTCGGCTACACCGCGAAATAAAACGCACACTCGTACAGCCCCGAGTTGCGAATCATTTGCCGGCGAACACGAGTCCCGAGGACGGCTTCGAACATGTCCTGCTCGAACCGGCCAATGATTGGGTAGCGATCGACCAGGTTCATGATCGGCGAATGACATTCGATAATCCGAGGGCCGCCCTCGCCGTCATCGGTAAATTGGGACATATAGCCTTCGCCATCACGAACATGGGCGAGCCATTTTGCGCGTTCTCCTACCGTTTGCCCCTTCACCTTGGCTTTGAGCGCCGCGGTCCTTTTCTCGAAGACGTTGTAAAGAAGCTTCTCCGGCGCGTTTGGCCCGTAAATTTCCTGGACCGATTTTAACAAATCGAGCGTGAACTGATGGCTATCGGCCTGAAAAAGGTCATGGCTGCGGCGTGTAAGCCGATAAACCATTTCCGGGCGACCCATTCTTTGTGGCCGGCGCCAGGTATCGAGGTAGCCGTCGCGCTGAAGGGTGAGGCAATGTTGCTTGATCCCCATGTAGCTCATGCCCATTTTTTCCACCAGCTCGTTAACAGACAACCCACGGGTGCGCTTGAGAGAGTTAATAATTTGGAGCCGCTGGGTGCGGCCAATTTCTGCGATTAAACGTTGATTCATAAAAGTGACAATTGAGTGACAAAAAAAAGGTGAGGGCGGACTTTACACGTCGCGATCTTTAAAACGCAAGTCCAAATTTTACGCAAGTGCCGAACGCAAAAGAGATTGTAGAGATCAGATTTGCCATGTCGCTCGGCAAATCTGCAGAAAATGTTCAACCGAGAATGGGCACAGGGATCTCCGCCGGTGGGGCGGACGGCTTCGTATTCCGCGTCAGCCAAACGGAAGCGATACCACCTGCACTGCAATTGGTGCCACTGCGCCGGAACTGTCCGCCGCGAGCGCTTCCAGCTTGACACCGGGATCGTTGAAGCCGCGTTTCACATAAGCAAGCGCGGTTTCCTTTTCCATCTTCTCACTGCGCGCTGCGCTGGTAATCCAGCCCGCTTCTTTGCCTTTCTCCGTCGTGGAGGCAAGTCTCAAGCCAGCTTGAAGCGGGGTCTGATCCAGCGAAATCAGGCCGCGTAATCGCTTGTTTGTTTGGCCCGACATTTTAATGCGGGAGATCACTTCCTGGCCAATGTAGCAACCTTTTTCATAATCGACCGTGCGCTCTTCCAGATTAGCCTCGATTGGAATGATCTCGTCTGTCAGTTCGCGGCCCCAGCGAGGAATGCCCTCTTCGATTCGCATGATCTCAGCGGCGGCAGAATCAATCAGATCGAATGTTGAGGCTAACTGTTGCGAAACATCATCATGCCTCGCTGCCTCCGTCCAGATATCCCATCCCGGTTCGGCGAAGCGACGTACGGAAATCATTCTGGAGTCCTCTAAGCTCGGCGCAGTCCTCGCGAGGATGTGAAAGATCGAGAATCGGTCCGTGACGTCTTCGATCTGGACGTCGTCGGCGATCACATACCGCTCAAGCCTGGCCGGGAGTGCTTCGCGAAGCTCGGGATCGGCATCAACCCAAAAGCAGTTGGGCGCGGCGGAAACGAAAATGTGCGCGTTCATCTTGCCCTTGGCATTAAGCACGCACGCCTCAATTGCGACTGTTTCGCCGGCCTTTCGCACATCATTCGTAATCTGCCCATTCAGAAAACGAAGGCGATCATTCCCCGTAACACGGAGGGTTGTGCGTCCGGACAAATCAAGAAATGCCTCCGGTTTGACCTGAAGTGGTTGCGTCATCCCTCTTCGGACGAAACCGGCTGTTTTAGTAGTTGCCGCCCCCGGCGTAATAGCTGCGTGAGAAAGCCACTGCGCCACGAAATTGCCTCCTTGAGCTCTCCGCTGCCAGCCGAGTGCACCGCCGCGACAGCCTCAAAAGACGGGGACGACACCTCGGCAAGGACGACCGCTGCCGCCGGCGCCGGTGCGATTGGCTCGGCACTGGCTTGCTCCCCCTGCTCTTGCGGTTGACGCTGCTCGTAATCTGGCGATTCGGTGTCCGCCAAATATTTCCGCGCGACCGCAGAAAAATCATCGTCGCCGCGACCCCATTGCACCTGCTCCAGCAGCTGGTTGCGGGCAGCGGCAGTCACACCCAGGTCGAGATATCGCGACCAACCGAGTTGATTGGCGATCTCCATATCCTTGAGCATGTGCTTTGTGGAAAAATGCGGCTCGAAATCGCGCTGAATCATTTTCGGCAGCTTCATGGCGAGCGTTGTAGAATAGCTCGCATTGGCTTGCATCGCTTGGACGAACTTGTGCAAGGGCACACCCAGCGCTTGCACGATGGCCAAAGCTTCCGCAGTGGCCTGGACACTCGCGGCCGTCACCATGTTGGTCGCGACTTTGATTACCGTCGCCTGGCCGATCTCGCCGATCTCGATGATCTGTTTGCTGGTCGCTTCGAGAATGGGACGGGCTTCCCGCAATACTTCTTCGTCTCCGCCAATGTAATAGACCAGTTCACCTTTTTCCGCCGCAACCTTGCTGCCCGTGAACGGCGCCTCTAAAAAGCGCGCGCCGCGACCTGCGACAATTTCCGCCGCCCCTCGCATGGAATCCGGAGCCACAGTCGGATGTCCAATAATGATGTGCCGACGTGCGAGGTTTTCGCTGAGCCGATGGACGGTGTGCAGCAAAGCCTCGTCGTCGGAAACAAAAATCTGAATGTAATCGCAAAGCTCGGCCAGCTCAGCAGGCGAACCCACAAAATTTGGAACGGGACGCGGTGTCCGGCTCCAAACGAAAACCCGAAATCCTTTCCTGCGCAGATTCACACTTATCCCGCGACCGATAATCCCGAGGCCGATCACTCCGACCGTGTGGTGCTTTGAATCGGACATAAATGTCTGGCGCTCTGCCGGGTGCAACTACTTTCAAGACTGCGGGCAAAACCGATAACAAGCAATGTAGAAATGTCACAAAATGACGAAGCACGAATGTCGAAATCCGAATTAATGACGAAGCCTAAAGCATCGGCTCTTTGCTCCTACGATTTGGGCATTCTCTCTTCGAGCTTCAGCATTCCTTCGTCATTTGTCATTTTGGTTTGGTCATTGCGGCCGGATCCCCGGAAAGCTTTTGGCGTGAAGCCTGCACCGCAGACTCGCGTTTCATCTTAGCGCAAATTCAGACAGGTAATACGCAGCGACGGAACCGACGATCTGGAGACTTTCGGCGCTGACCTTGTCGATCGTGTCATCGGCCGTGTGCCACCAGGGAAAATCAAAATCAATCACATCGATCGTCGGAATCCCGATTGCGTTGAGGGGCGTGTGATCGTCGATTAATTCCCGGCCCAGGTAGGTGAAATGATTTCGTAATTTCAGCGCTTCCGCTGACGCAAATATATCGCGCGTCATTTCCGCAGGCGAATCCTGTGGGAACGTAATCGTCAGAGAACGGTCGCCCACCATGTCGAACAAGATCCCGCCGCGAAACTGTTTGGCCCTGCTGCTTCCGAGCTCTCTGGCAAAATATCGGCTCCCGTAGAGGCCGTCGTGCTCGGAATAATGTTCATACGCTTCTTCGCCGTCAAAAAACGCCAACTGAATCTTTGCGGCCAGATTTGGATGCTGCCCAAGCACTCGACTCAATTCCAGCAGCAAACCCGTGCTCGACCCGCCATCGTTCGCTCCGGCAAACCGGAAGGCGTCGAAAGTCTTCGTGTCGTAGTGGGAGCACAGCAAAAAAGGCGGCGCGCTGTTTCGTGCTGCCGGAAATCGGGCAATCAAATTCACAAACCGGACCTTGCCACGCGGCGTGTCATCCGTGAATGCCTGTCGCGTCACCTGCCAACCCGACAGGCGGAGCTGATTCTCGATGTAATCCCGGGCTTTTTCGATCGCCTCAGATCCAGGCGGGCGCGGACCGAAGTCAACCAGCCGCCGGACATGAACCAGAGCTTTCTCGCCGGAAATTTCTTCCCAAACCCTGGGCTGCGATGCACGCGACTGCTCCGCACCAACCAATGAAATGAGGAAAACAAGAAGGAAAGAAACAAAAGAGGGCGGATGCATGCGTTTCATCTGTCGATAGACATTATACTTCCGAAAGTTTTCGCAAGTTGACCAATATTACCTGGAGATCGTTGGGCGAAGAAATAAAGTGGACGGGAACGGTTTTATGATATAAGCAATGAAACTGCTAACCGTGGAATGACCTCATGAAACGAACGAAAAAGCGGTGGATCAAACCCGCGCTAAAAACATTGCCAATCTTTTTCGAGTGCACCTGCTACGCGGGCGCGATTTGATTGAACCGGAATAATTGACTCCGAAAGCCTTCGCGAGTTGATTCGAATTCGCATTCTCGGTAGCGCAGC
>Ga0207697_10000360_pt1 | contig 25437 bp, 19 predicted proteins | sample KBSSwiS5withPhiX_FD_184293 | JGI IMG/M metagenome (GOLD analysis project Ga0207697, IMG submission 184293) | Switchgrass rhizosphere microbial communities from Kellogg Biological Station, Michigan, USA, with PhiX - S5 (SPAdes) (version 2) | ecosystem: Host-associated > Plants > Roots >... | reverse complement strand
CCCCATGGCCGGCACGTCTATGCGCACGATCAGCTCGTTGGGTGCGAGGGTCGTTTCGAGGTAGCCCGCATACAAGGATTCGACGGGAGCCTGCCGCTCGCCAGCGGGACCCGCGACGGTGGCCACGGCGCCAAGGGCGCTCAGCAGCGGCGGCAGATCGGTGTGCGGATCGCCGTGCGCCAGGTGACCGCCGTTTACGGGCTGGAGAACCTCCGCCGGGCGCCGCAGCCGTTCATCGTCGCCGTCAACCACAACATTAAACGTGAAGCTCTGCTCGTTCCGGCGCTGCTCGCCGTGGCCGACGAAGCACATGCCTCAGGCGCAGAACTCGTCACCGCCTACATCGTCGGGTTCCAGGTCTTCGGCAAGCTCGGGCGCGTGCTGAACTTCGCCCACTACCAGCGAGGATGGCACGCGACCGGAACCTTCGGCGCCCTGGCGGCCTCCGTCGCAGTCGGACGACTGCTGCGGCTCGGTGCCGATCAGCTAACGGCTGCCGTGGGAATCGCGGCGTCTTCGGCGAGCGGCTTGCGCGTGAATTTCGGCAGCATGGTCAAGCCGCTGCACGCTGGGCTCGCCGCGCGTAACGGCGTGCTGGCTGCGTTGCTCGCCAGGAACGGCATGGACTCGAGCGTCGGCGCGCTCGATGACCAATACGGATTCTTCGACGTGTTCAATGACGGCATCGGCCAGGATCGCGCTTCGCTCGGTGACTGGGCGACGCCGCTGGAAATCCTGACGGTGAATGGTCTCGCACTGAAGCCATTCCCGGCGTGCGGCGCCACGCATACGGCCATCGAGGCCGCGATCGACCTGCACGAGCGCGTCGACGCGACCACTATCGATCGTGTGGTCGTTCGCGTGACCCGACGGGCGTTCGCGCCGCTGATTCACGCCCACCCGGCTACCCCGCTCGAGGCGAAGTTCAGCATGCAGTTCTGCGTCGCTGCCGCACTGTGCGACGGTCGCGTCGACCTCGCGACGTTCTCGCATGAGAAGCTCGATGACCCGTTGATCCGCAGCATGCGCGAGCGCGTGACCGTGATCGAGGACGAGTCGTTGCCCGACGCCACCGAGTTTCCCGCGTCGGTGGAGATCGCGACGCGCGACGGCCGGAGTCATTCGCAAATGGTGCCGCTGGCGATGGGCAAGCCTGGTCGCTGGTTCTCGGAGCAGCAACTGCGCGATAAATTCGTCACGTGCGCCCGCCAGGTGATGTCGGCGACAGATGCCGATTCGATGTTTCGCTCGATAAGGCACGTCGATCAGAGCCGGCCCGTGTCGGAGCTGTTCCAGCCGCTGTGGGATGCGGACGCGCGGAAGAGCGCTGCCGCGAAGCCGGCATCCGATCAACGGCGCGCTGCGCGAGGATGTGCCGATTGAATGCGGCCGCGAACGGCGCGTCAACGCCGCGGGTTGCACTGGTAACCGGCTCGGCGCAGGGACTCGGACGGGCGATAGCGGAACGGCTCGCCGAGAACGGCGCACGCGTCGTGCTCACCGATGTCGACACCACCCGGCTGGCTGAAAGCCATGCCGAGCTTGCGGATCGATACCCAGGCATCGTCGCAATCCCGATGGACGTCGCCGACGAATCATCGGTGCAGCAAGCGTTCGCCACGGTTGCCAGCACATGCGGCAGGCTCGACATCCTGGTGAACAACGCCGGCGTCATCGGCCTGTCCGACGGTGAACGGCCGCTCGTCGAGACCATGCCGCTCGCGCTATGGCAGCGGACGCTGGACGTGAACCTGACGGGCGCCTTCCTCGCAAGCCGCAGCGCGATCCCGCTGATGAAAGCCGGACGCTGGGGTCGCATCGTCAACATCTCGTCGCGCGCAGGCCGCACGCGCACCGGCGTTGGCCACTCGAACTATGGCGCGTCCAAGGCGGGACTCATCGGCTTCTCGCGCGTGCTCGCGGGCGAAGTCGGCGGCGACGGAATCACCGTGAACTGCGTGGCGCCGTCGCGCGTGCCAACAGCGATGACTTTAGCGCTGGCGGACAGCACGGGGGCGTTCGAGCGCAACGTCTCGGAAACGGCGGTCGGACGGCTCGGCACGCCGCGTGATGTCGCCGATGTCGTCGCATTTCTCGCGTCGGATGCGGCAGCATTCCTGACCGGCATCGTTGTCGACGTCAACGGTGGATCGTTCATGCCGCTTTGAGTGCAGCCGTCGCCACGATCGAAGCGGACGCACTCGCTGGTCACAAGACCGATCAACGGATAGCCAGCGCCGCCAGTGGTGTCATGAGCAGCAGTCAGACCGTTCTTGCTTCGGCGGACATGGCACGGAGCCGAAAGAGCAGAACACGCAGCAGTCTCCCCGCTTTGGCCGCATAAGCGCCTTACAGTTGTTGCATTCGTAGAAGAACAGACACGCATCCTGCGGCATCGTTTCTTGCGCCGCGACGCCACAGTGCGGGCAGGTCAGAACCGATTCGAGAATGACAGTGGTCACTTTTCACCTCGCTGTTTTGTAATTTGCGCCTGAGCTTCGAGTGCTCGCGGCGACCATCGACTTTTAATGTAGGCGAGCACGTCCCAGATTTGCGTATCGGTCAGGGTCGCACCGAACGCCGGCATGTCGCTTTGATAGCCCGGCGGCCCATAGGGCGGTGCGACTCCACCCTTCGTAATTCCGAACAGAACGTCGTCCGGGTGATGCCAGGTGTGGCCCGTGTCGTCGTGCGGTGGCGCAGGCATTCGTCCGCTTGGATTGCGCGATTTCCATTCGAGCTGACCTTCAAGGTTCCTACCGTGACAGGACGCGCAATTCTGCTCATAAATAACCTTGCCGGCGGCCACCTGGCTAGGGTTTCGGGGGTTGGCGAGCGGTCTGTCGTCTGCACCACACGCAGCGATCGTCGCGACTGACAACAAGGCGGCGAAGGTTAATGAGTGCGACGCCACGACTTCGATGCCGGTTCAGAAGTGGCGGCGTACAGCGCTTCCGTCAGTTGGCGCGCTAACGCCGTTCATCTCGTCTCGCCCCGCTCGGCGATTGCTGCCCAGGTCCGACCTGCGTCTTTCGTTAGGAAGACGCTACGCTGGAAGCTCGCGATTGCGTACTCGGAACGGTTCGCCGGATTTTGTGCCACGTATGCGATGGCGTCCTTTTGCAGGACTGGGATTGTGACCCGCTCGATCGCCGTGCCGTCGAAGTTAACGTGGGAAAGACGCGCTTGACCTTCGAAGGTACCGAACCAAAGCCGCTTACCATCGAGATCGAAAAAGATCGAGGTGGACTCGCCCTCTGCGACCCGCCGGAATGTATCTCCGAAATCACGCGACCCGAAGACACCCTTTGACGTGGAGACCGCGACGATGCTCGGATCGTCCGGATGCACGGCCAAGGCATGTGGCTCACCTTCGAGCCCGGCTGTGCGGGCCGATTTCCACGAGCTGCCGTCGTTGACTGTGGAGTGAAGCCCTGCTCGCCGTATGCGTGTATTGGCTGCGGGATTCCAGACGTAGATGGCGCTGGCATTCCAGCTGGTGGCTAGTAGATGGAAGTCGGTCTCACCTTCGAGGCCGAGCTTTACCCAAGTCTTGCCCTCATCGCTGCTGCGGATCAGCCCGAAAGGGTTTACAAGGTTCGAGCCCGGCGCGGGATGGCCGCTGCTATAGAGGCCCTTCGAAGTCGCCGAGAAGCCCATGTAATCGTGCTGTGGACCAGCAGCCTTCGACCACTTGCCGTTCTCGTAAATCGCCAGGCCGTGGTGGCTGGGGATCATCAGCCGCTTGCCATCCGAACTATACGAGAGGCCGTGGATATGGATGAGAATGACAGGGGCCTGCGCGTACGCTCCGTGAGCGGACCCACATGCGATGAGCAACGTCATCATGACCTGCCGCGTCCATTTGAGTAACGTCATTCTCACCGCTCCGTCCGAACACTAGCCCGCGAGCGAGCTACTGGGTTGGGATCGACCATCGTGCCTGCTGACGCCTCGAGCAATGACGCGTCGGTCGTGCTCACCGAGGCATGAGCCGGCGTAGCGCAGCGTGTCGAGCGAGAGCCCCGGCTCCGCATTCAGCAGGAACGCTACGGCCGCGAGACTCTGACGGCCGGCCGACGGCTCGACTTTGCGCGTACCGCCGAAGCGGTGCTGTGGAACTGCTTGCGGTACCAGCGCGAAAAGCTACTCGGTTCGGAAAAGCCGAGCAGCGACGCTACTTCGGACAACGTCCGCCCGGTGCCTTCAATATAGCGTTGCGCGAGCTCCCTCCGCACTTCGTCCAAGAGCGTCGAGAACGTCTGGCCTTCGTCCTCCAGTCGGCGATGAATCGTCCGGCGATCGACGCCCATATGCTGCGCCACGAGCGCGATTGTGCACTGACCTATACCGAGCAGCCTGACGATCGACTCGCGCACTTCAACGCAGGCCGGCGCAGCTTCGCGCGGCTCGGTCGCCTCAAGCATTTCCGATGCATAACGCGCCATCCCGGCGTCGGCGTTCGGGTTGGGCATCGCCAGATCGCTTCGGGTGCACACGATTCCATTGAAGTTGTGGCCGAACTCGACATTGTGTCCGAAGACGCGCTCATGTACCGAACGGTTCGCGGGCGCATCGTGGGCGAAGCAGACGCGACGAGGTGTCCAATTCGGCCCGAGCAGCGAGCGCAGGATGCGGAATGCAACTCCCACCGCCAACTCCGTCGATTGCCGGACCGACCCGGCGTGTCCAACGATCAGTTCCTCGCGCAGCACGACGATGTCCCCACTTTCCTCCATCGTCAGGAAGAGCGCTTCGTTGAGCTTCTTGACGTGACGCAGCAGCGCTTCAAGCGCCAGCCGAACCGTTGGCTGCTCCCGGACTAGCAGCCCCACCATACCGAGGTTCGACAGCTGTCGCGTCTCGGCCATCAAGAGGCCGAACGCCTCGATGCCAGACCGCTGGGCGGCGCGTTCGAGCAGCTCGCGCACCGCATCGATCGGTACCTTGAGGTCGGAATCCAGCAGACAACGTTGTGGCAAGCCGAGGTCGGCAAGCAGCCGATAGGAGTCGAGGCCAACGCTGCGCGCGACTTCGGCGAAGTTCGTGAGAACGGCGCTGCGGATGAGGGTCATCGCCACGCTTCGAACGTCCCGAAAAGACAAGTCTACGTCACGAATGGCGAAGAAGAAAGCCACCCACCGCGCCCAGAATGCGGGCCTTCGGTAGTTCGTCAAAGAACGCAGCAGATCGCCCGAGTCGCAACCCGTACGAGCGCTAATGGCCATTTCGATCCACCACGTCGATTACGACCCGTTGCAGCACAGCCTCCCACCGCGGCGGTATGCGTGGACGGTGTTTGCGATCGTGTTCGCGCTGATGGTCGTCGATTACGTCGACCGCCAGGTCGTCGTCTCGATGTTTCCGTATCTCAAGGCGCAGTGGACGCTTTCGGACGGCCAGCTGGGAGGTCTCGTCTCGATCGTGTCGATCATGGTTGCGCTCGGAACCATCCCGTTGTCGCTGCTTGCCGATCGTTGGAGCCGCGTCAAGAGCATCTTCCTGATGGCGCTCGTCTGGAGCATTGCGACGATCGCCTGTGCGTACGCCCAGAACTACGGCCACCTCCTCGTCGCGCGCAGCATCGTCGGGCTTGGCGAAGCCGCCTACGGCTCTGCGGGCGTGGCGCTGCTCGCTACGATGTTCCCGGCGCGCATGCGCAGCACGGTGCTCGGCGCGTTCCTCGCCGCGGGCCTCGTGGGATCGGTGCTCGGTGTCGTGCTGGGCGGCATCATCTCGACGCACTGGGGCTGGCAGGCAGGATTCGGCGCGGTGGGTGTACCCGGTTTGCTGCTCGCGATTCTGTTCATCGTCGTCGTCCGCGATTACAAAACCGTTGCGCTGCCAACGCAGCAGCGAAGCCATCGCTCGACGTCGATGGCGGCAGGCGCGATCGTGTCCGCGCTGCTGCGCCCTCGTACCGCACTCATCACGTGCGTCGGTGCCGGCCTTCAACTCGTCATGGTGTCGACGACATGGGCGTGGATGCCCAGCTACTTCAACCGCTTCTACGGCCTCGCACCGGATCAAGCCGGCGTGAAGACCGGGCTCGTCGTCCTGGTGGGCGGCATCGGAGCCGTCGTCTGGAGCGTCGTGGCGGATCGCATGAGCGGACGTTTCCCGCGTGCCCGCCTTCAGGTTCCCGCGATCGGCGCCGTGCTGACCGCCGCGTTCATGTTCGTCGCGTTCGGCGTGCTGACTCCCGGCAGTCTGCAATTCGCGTTCATCATCGCCGGCGCGACGATGATGACGGCCAGCATCGGACCCGTGTGCGCCGTCGTCGTCGACGTCGTCCATCCCGCGGTTCGTGCCACGGCCGCTTCGGTGCTCTCGCTCGCGCAAAACCTGTTCGGCCTCGCGGCAGGACCCCTGCTGGCCGGTTTCCTGTCCGACGCCTACGGCTTGCCGTTCGCGCTGTCGGTCATCCCGGGGTTTTGCCTGCTCGCCGCCGCCTTCTTCTTGTTCGCTGCCCGGACGTACGTGTCCGATCTTCAGCGCGCCAACGGGGAGGGCGTCCCGATGGACAACACACTGGCCCCCCAGCCCGCCTGAATGATGACGATGATCGACGAAGAGAACGACGTTCAAACGCGCACCGTCGCGCCGCGAAGGAAAGCCACGGAGAAGCGCAAGCCGGCGACAGGTAACTGGAATCCCGACTGGGAGCCGTTTGCCAAGCTCGACCCCGCCTGGACCGAGAAAGTGATTGCAATGGCGATCGTACCCGCCGTTTCGGGTGCACTCGATGCGAAGACGATCGAGCTGATCGGCATCGCACTCGATGCGTCGTGCACGCACATGTACGCACCGGGCGTGCGCCGGCACATCCAGCGCGCGCTGAAGGCGGGCGCAACGGGGCAGGAAATCACGGCGGTGCTGCAGATTGCGAGCATGCAGGGGCTTCACAGCATGTGCCTCGGCGGGCCGATTCTGCTCGAGGAACTCGATGCCCGCGCCCAACACGACGTCTGACCAACCGAATCAACCAAAGGAAACGCCATGAACTTCCTCGACGGATCGCTCTTCCCTGAGAACCAGGAAAAGCTCGTCATCACCGCCGCACCGTACGGCCCCGAGTGGGTGCCTTCGGACTTCCCTGAGGACATTCCCGTCACGATGGAAGCGCAGGTCCAGAAGGCGGTGGATTGCTACAACGCGGGTGCCACGGCGCTGCACCTGCACGTGCGCGAACTCGACGGCAAGGGCTCCAAGCGCCTGTCCAAGTTCAACGAGCTGATCGCCGGCGTGCGCAACGCGGTGCCGGACATGATCATCCAGGTCGGCGGCTCGATCTCATTCGCGCCCGAGACTGAAGGCTCCCACGCCAAGTGGCTGTCCGACGACACGCGCCACATGCTGGCCGAGCTCGACCCCAAGCCGGATCAGGTCACCGTCACCGTTAACACCACGCAGATGAACGTGGTGGAGCAGATGGAAATCGACGACCTCGCCGGCACGTCGCTGGCCGAGCCGGCGAACTACCAAGCCTACCGCGAGATGGTCGTCCCCTCCGCACCGAGCTGGGTCGAGGAGCATGTGCGCCGCCTGAGCGCCGCCCGCATCCAGAGCGCCTTCCAGTTCTACAACATCAACAGCTACGAAACCGTCGAGCGCCTGATGCGCCGCGGCATCTACAAGGGCCCGCTGGTGATGAACTGGGTGGCGATTGGCGGCGGCATGGATCAGCCGACGATCTACAGTCTGGCGAACTTCCTGCGCGCGATTCCCGACGGCTCGATGCTGACGGTCGAGAGCAGCATGCGCAACGTGCTTCCGATCAACATGATGGGCATCGCGATGGGCCTGCACGTGCGCTGCGGCATCGAGGACAACCTCTGGAACCAGTCCCGCACGGCCAAGATGACCACCGTGAAGCAGATCGAGCAGCTCGTGCGCATCTCGCGCGAGTTCGGCCGCGAAATCGCCACCGGCAAGGAGGCGCGCGAGATTTGCAAGATCGGCGTGTTCTACGACACGGTGGAAGAGACGTTGGCCGCCAATGGCTTCGCCCCGAACGCCAAGGGCCGGCAGCAGGGCTTCCTGCGCAAGGCTGCGTGAGGCGACCATGGCACACGCAATCCGCATGCATGAGACCGGCGGCCCCGAAGTCCTGCGCTGGGAGGAAGTCACCGTAGGGATGCCGGGTCCGGGACAGGCTCGAGTCCGGCACGAAGCGGTCGGTCTGAATTTCGCCGACACCTACTTCCGCGCGGGACTCTATCCGGTTCCGCTGCCGAACGGCATCGGCGTCGAAGCGGCCGGCATCGTCGAGGCCGTCGGTGAGGGCGTCGCGAACGTCGTCGTCGGCGACCGCGTTACGTACACCGGTTTCATCAACACGCTCGGCGCGTACAGCACGGAGCGAGTCATACCCGCCGCGCCGCTCATCAAGCTGCCGGCAGGTATCTCCTGCGAAACGGCCGCGGCGATGACGATGCGCGGACTGACGTCGGCGTATCTGATGCGGCGCATCTGGCCGCTCAAGTCCGGTGACACGATTCTGCTGCACGCGGCGGCCGGCGGCGTCGGCTTGATCGTGTCGCAGTGGGCGAAGCTGCTGGGCTTGTCAGTGATCGGCACCGTGTCGAGCGAGGCCAAGGCGGACGTCGCGCGCAAGCACGGCTGCGACCATGTGATTCTTTACACGCGCGAGGACGTCGCGAAGCGCGTACGCGAATTGACGAACGGCGCCGGCGTCGCCGTTGCCTACGACAGCGTCGGCAAGGACACGTTTGCCGGCTCGATCGATTCGCTGAGGAAACGCGGCCTGCTGGTTTGCGTCGGCACGGCTTCGGGACCGGTCCCGCCGATCGACGCGACGCAGCTTGCGATCAAGGGATCCGTGTATGTCACGCGCCCCGCGCTCGCCGATTACATCGCCGATCCCGCGGAAAAGACGGCGCTTGCGCTCGAGCTTTTCGAACACGTGGCCGCCGGCCGGATCAGGATCGAGATCAATCAGCGCTACGAACTACAGGATGCGGCGCAGGCGCATCGCGATCTCGAAACCCGCAAGACCACCGGCTCGTCGATTTTCGTCGTTTGACGAGCGAACGGAACATCGAAGGAGCAAACGACATGACCACCGCAACCGCTGCCACCGCCGTCATCGCGACACGGGGTTCCATCAAGGTCGAGCCGCTGACGTGCACGATCGGCGCGGAACTGGCTAACGTCAATCTGGGGGTGGCCTCGCGCGACGCAGGGCTCGTGGCCGAGATACGCGCGCTGCTGGTCAAGCACAAGGTGCTCTTCTTTCGCGACCAGGACATCACGCGTGCCGAGCACGTGGCGTTCGCGCGGCACTTCGGCGAGCTCGAGGATCATCCAGTGGCCGGAAGCGATCCGGACAACCCCGGGCTGGTTCGAATCTACAAGTCGCCCGACAGTCCCGCCGACCGCTACGAGAACGCCTGGCACACAGACGCCACGTGGCGCGAAAAGCCGCCGTTCGGCTGCGTGCTCCGCTGCGTCGAATGCCCGCCGGTGGGCGGCGACACGATGTGGGTCAACATGGCCGAGGCCTACAACCGCCTGCCGGAATCCATCAAGGTGCAGATTTCAGGACTGCGCGCGCGGCACAGCATCGAGGCGACCTTCGGCGCAGGCATGCCGATCGAAAAACGCCTCGGCCTCAAGGCGCAGTTTCCAGACGCTGAGCATCCCGTCGTGCGCACGCACCCCGAGTCCGGCGAGAAGGTGCTGTTCGTCAACGCATTCACGACGCATTTCACGAACTACCACACGCCGGCGAACGTGCGTTTTGGACAGGACTTCAGCCCGGCCGCAAGCCAGCTTCTGAACTACCTGATCAGCCAGGCGTTCATCCCCGAGTTCCAGGTCCGCTTCCGCTGGAGGAAGAACAGCATGGCGTTCTGGGACAACCGCAGCACGCAGCACTACGCGGTGATGGACTACCCGCCGTGCCATCGGAAGATGGAGCGCGCCGGCATCATCGGCGACACGCCGTTCTAGGGCTCGTCGTTCGCCGAGCCGAGGAGACTTCGCCATGTACCGCCATCTGATGGTTCCACTTGATGACTCGGCGCTGTCGGCCGAAACGGCCGGCAAGGCGGTCAGGCTTGCGCGCACGCTCGGTGCGAAGGTCACGTTCTTCCACGCGCAGGAAGACTACGGTGCGACCAGCGTCGGCGCGCTGCAAAGGGTGATCGCGCCCGCCGACTTCAACGAGGGCATGGCCGGGGAAGCGCGGGCGATCCTGGCGAAGGCGGAAGCCGTCGCTCGCGAGGCAGGCGTCAACCACGCATCGTTCGCTACGACGAGCAGCCGGCCTTACGAGGCGATTCTCGATGTCGCCGAGAAGCAGGGTTGCGACCTGATCTTCATCGCGTCGCATGGGCACCGCGGCATCAAGGGACTGATGCTCGGCTCGCAGACGCAGAGGGTTCTGCAGCACGCGACGATCCCGGTGCTCGTGTCGTCCATCGAGAGCAACATCGCGCCCGGAGCGATGATGGGACCGCTCACGACCATCGGCGACGAGCATCGATCGCTCGCGGCGGTCGTCCACGGCCTGGAATTCCTGGTTCGCGAAACCCGCGAGGGGAAGGCACCTCCGCCGCCCGCCCTGCTTCATGCGATCGTTCGATACGTCAAGGAGTTCCCCGAGAAGCTGCACCATCCGAAGGAAGATGCTTACCTGTTCCCCCGGTTGCGCGTACGCACGTCCGAATTCGATGGCACGCTGGCCGAGCTCGAACGGCAGCATGCCGAAGGGCACCGGGTGATCGACGAGCTCGAAGGCGCTCTGGCGCGATACGAGGCCGGCGAGGCGGGCGGCTTCGGCGTATTCGCGGCCGCCGTCGAGCACTTCGCCGAGGCGCAAATGCAGCATATGCGGCTCGAGACAAAAGTGATCCTGCCCGCGGCGCGCCAATACCTGACGGCGGCCGACTGGGTCGAGATCGACAAGGCATTCGCCAGGAACGGCGACCCGCGCTTTGCAGTCGACAACGACGAGGAGTTCCGGGCGCTGTTCGCGCGGATCCTCAATCTCTTTCCGGAGAAGGTCGTCGGCGGGGCTGTCGGGAGTTGAGCTCGACCACCACGCCCGTAAGGTCGGTTGTGGAGTTCATTGAAGTTTCAAAATCCATCAGGGAGATCGTTCACCATGCAACAAATTTCAATGGCCGCCGCTGATCGTCGGCCGTTTCGGCGCCGCGCGACGACACTCGCCGTCCTGTTGATGCTCGCCGGTACGGCGGAAGCGTTCGACATCCCCACCGGAAACCCGGACCTTGCGCTGCGCTGGGACAACACATTCCGCTACAACCTTGGCTTCCGTACGCAGTCGCAGGACCCTAATATTCTTGCGAGTCCGAACTTCGACGACGGCGATCGCAACTTCAGCAACGGGTCGATCGTCACCAATCGCCTCGACCTGCTCTCCGAGTTCGACCTCATATATCAGCGCAAGCACGGTTTCCGGGTCAGCGCCGCCGGATGGTACGACGACGCGTACGGCAATCTCGACAACAACAACAACGTCACAGCGAACACGCTCTCGGGTGGACTCCCGGCCGCGGGCATACTGAGCCCGTACACGAAACGTTACGCCAAGGGTCTTTCGGGCGAGTTCCTCGACGCGTTCGCGTTCACCACGTTCGACGTCGCCGACGTGCCGGTCAACATCAAGGCGGGACAGCACACCGTCTATTGGGGCGAGAGCCTGTTTCTTGGCGGCGCCATCCACGGCATTTCGTATTCGCAGAACTCGGTCGACGTGTGGAAAGGCTTCGCAACGCCGGGCAGTGAGGCGAAGGAGTTGTTCCGGCCACGCGGGGGGCTTACGCTGCAGGCGCAGCCGACGCACGATCTGACGCTCGCTGGCCAGTGGTTCTACAACTGGCAGGCGATCCACCTGCCCGAGTCGGGCAGCTACCTGACGGTCAACGACGCAGGGTTCTTGGGCGGCGAATCGCTGATCTTCGGTCCCAATCCTTTGGCAGCCGCGGTTCCCGGCGCGCCCGCATTCCTTCGATTGTGGAACACGAACCAGATCCAGCAATCGCGCACGAGCGGCGGCCTCGGCGATTTCGGTCTGGCGGCGCGCTGGAGTCCCGAGTGGCTCGACGGCACGCTCGGCTTCTACTACCGCAATACGACCGATATCACGCCGCAGCTGGTTGTCACTCCAGGTTTTCTCCCCACGGTGCCTGCTGGGGCGTGCTCGGCCATCGGCGGCATTCCGCTAGGCGGCACGAACTGCATCATCAATCGCGCCGCCACGTCGCCCGCGGATCTCCAGCGGTTCGGCAAACTCGGCACGTATCAGCTCACCTACGGCGACAACATCCACATCTACGGCGTCAGCCTGTCCAAGCAGATCGTCGGCTTGAGCGTCGGTGCGGAACTCTCGTACCGCGAGAACATGCCATTGGTGAGCCAGCCGGTGCAGGTGCTGCCCGCCGCTCTCGTGCCGCTCGTGCCGGGCTCCGTTGCCACGACGACGGATCTCGGACATGGTACGCCGGGCGCGCTCGGCGACACGTGGCACGGCCTGATCAATGCGACCAGCATCTTACCGAGAACGGTCCTGTTCGACACGGCGACGTTCGCCACCGAGCTCACGTGGAGTCAATGGGCGAGAGTCACGCAGAACGAGGCGGTGTTCAAGGGCCGTTCGAGTTACCTGAATCCGGATGGTTCGACGCCGATCGACAAGGTGACACGGAACTTCGTCGGCCTCGCCATCAACTTCACGCCGACCTGGTTCCAGGTATGGCCCGGCGTCGATTTATTCGCGCCACTGTCGTGGAGCCAGGGTCTGTCGGGCACCTCGGCCGTGGTGCTCGGCGGGAACAAGAACGCCGGGACGTGGAGCGCCGGCATCGCGTTCGACATCTATCAGAAGTATCGCATCGATCTCAAGTACAACGGTTATCTCGGCGATTACGCGCTGACATCGACCGGGGCGCGCGACATTCTTCCGAATGGCTCGGTTGCTGCTCTCTCCGATCGCGGCTGGGTATCGCTCACTTTCAAGACCACATTCTGACGAGGAACACGATCATGTTTCGCAGGACATTGCTGGCCGCGGGCATCGCGGCATTCGTGAGCGTCGGCGCATCGGCCGGCGTGTCGCCCGACGAGGCCAAGCAGCTCGGGACGACACTGACGCCAGCCGGCGCCGAAAAGGCGGGCAACAAGGACAGCACCATTCCGGCGTATACCGGCGGACTGACCACGCCCCCGGCGAGCTACCAGAAGGGCAGCAAGGTTCGTACGGATCCGTTCGCTGACGAGAAGCCTCGGCTGGTCATCACCGGCAAGGACATCGACGCGAATGCGGACAAGCTGACCGAGGGCACCAAGGCGCTGCTCAAGCGCTACCCGACGATGCGCCTCGATGTCTATCCGACGCACCGCACGGCGGCGCTTCCACAGTTCGTCCTCGACAACACGGTGAAGAATGCCGTCGGCGCGAAAGCCGCCGAAGGTGGCCTCGCCGTCGAGAACGCGCTTGCCGGATATCCGTTTCCAATCCCGAAGACCGGTGCCGAAGCGATGTGGAATCACCTGCTGCGCTACAGCGGTCTGGGATACGACGGCAGTCGCTACGAGAACTGGAACGTCGATGCCGCCGGCGTCGCGACGCTCGCCGTCGCGGCCGACGCGTTCTGGGCATGGCCGATCTACGATCCGAAGAAGACCGGGACGCTCAACGGATCCGATCCCTACTGGTACAACAAGCTTCTTTACGTGGGCCCCGCTCGCCGCAATGGCGAGGCCCTTCTGATCATCGACTCGGTCAATCCGTTGAAGCAGCCGCGAAAAGCCTGGCAGTACTTGCCGGGACAGCGCCGCACGCGGCTCGCACCCGATCTGGCGTACGACACACCGAATCCGGGCGCGGCCGGCACGGGAACGTACGACGACGTGTCCGTGTTCAACGGCGCGCTGGATCGCTACGACTGGAAGCTGATCGGCAAGAAGGAGATGTACGTCCCGTACAGCAACTATCGGCTGACCTACCACAAGCCGGTCTCGGACATCACCAAGGCGAACCACCTCAATCCCGACCTCGTCCGTTGGGAGCTCCATCGCGTGTGGGTCGTCGAAGGCACGCTGAAGCCCGACAAGCGGCACATCTACAGCAAGCGCACGTTCTACCTCGACGAGGACAGCTGGACGGCGCTCGCGTCCGATCAGTACGACGCCCGCGGCCAGCTATACCGCTCGAGCTTTGCGTTCCAGTCGCAGAGCTATGACGTGCAGGCTCCCTTCGACACGACGTTCGCGATCTACGACTTCACGTCGGGTGCATACAACATCACGGGGCTGTTCGGATCGTATGACGGACTGAAGTACATGACCGAGCTGCCGCGCGACTCTGCCTGGACGGCGGATGCGCTCGCGGGAGCAGGCGTTCGCTGACCGCGGTCTCGTTCGGCAACCGATCATCGATGCGAGGGGTGCCGCTCGCGGGATGGCGCGGCACCTGGCACCAAAGCAGAGGATTCGAACCATGATCGCTGTGCGCGCTGGGCTATCGCTGTCCCTCCTCGTGATCGCGTCGCTCGCGCCGCTCGCCAGGGCAGACGGTTTCGTCGACGTGCTCGACACACCGGCCCAGTCAACGCCGCTTGCCGTGAAGAGCCTCATGCTGGCGGTGACTCGCGCCGGCGATCAGCTCGTCGCCGTGGGACAGCGCGGACAGATCGTCGTGTCCGGCGACGCCGGTGGGACGTGGAAGCAGTCCAGGGTTCCCGTGAGCTCGGACCTCGCCGCCGTGTACTTCGTCGACGCCAAGCAAGGCTGGGCAGTCGGGCACGATGGCGTGGTTCTGCATACCGACGACGCCGGCGACACGTGGCGCCTGCAGCTCGACGGCCGCAAGGCCAACGAGTTGCTGGTCGCCGCAATGACCAAGAAGGTGCAGGCTGAGCCTGCGTCCGAAGAAGCCAAGAAGCTGCTCGCGGAGGCCGAGCGCTACAAAGAGCAGGGGCCCGACAAGCCGTTCCTCGACGTGTGGTTTGCAGATGCGCAGAACGGTTTCGTGGTCGGCGCCTACAACCTGATCTTTCGTACGACCGACGGCGGCAACACATGGACGCCGTGGTTCGACCGTTCGGCTAATCCCAAATTCTTCAACCTTTACGCGATCCGCCCGGTCAACGGGGATCTCTATATCGCCGGTGAGGGCGGACTGATGCTGAAGCTCGACCGCTCCGCCGACCAATTCAAGGGGCTTGCCATGCCCTACAAGGGGAGCTTCTTCGGACTGGCAGGCGCAGGGAACTCAGTGCTAGCGTTCGGGCTGCGCGGCAACGTCTATCGCAGCGACGACGGCGGCACGAGCTGGGTCAAAGTCGAGGTGGGCCTTCCCTCGGCCGTTGTCGGCGCAGCCCGAACACAACGCGGCGCGACGATCCTCGCCGACGCGGGTGGTCGCGTCGTGGCGAGCGCAGATGGAGGACGCACGTTCACGAGCGTGCCACTCAAGCAGCCGATGCCACTCACCGGGGTCGCCGAAGCAGGCGATGGTCGCCTTGCGCTGGTCGGACCGCGCGGCGTCGCGGTCACGGAAACAGTAGCGCCCTGAGGGGCTGCGCACTGTAACTGGAGCCATCGATGGCCGCCGTTTCGGACAACCTCGAGCAGATGCCGGTCGTTCGCGATGTCGCGGATTTCGACCAGCGCTCCGGCAACGCCCTCGAGCGTCTGGTTTTCAACAACCGGCTGCTGATGATCGCGCTCTGCGCGGTCGTGACGGTGGTCCTCGCCTATGCGGCGGCGACGAGGCTTGTGCTCAATGCGAGCTTCGAAAGGATGATCCCGCAGAGTCAGCCCTACATCAAGAACTACCTCACGTACCAGAAGGAGCTGCGAGGACTCGGCAATGCCGTTCGCGTTGTCGTCGAAAACGCCAACGGCGACATCTTCGACGGGCGTTACATCGATGCACTAAGGCAGATCAACGACGAGCTCTTTCTCACGCCGGGCGTCGATCGCGCGTGGGTGAAATCGCTATGGTCGCCCGCCGTGCGCTGGACCGAGGTCACCGAGGAAGGCTTCCGCGGCGGCCCGGTGATGCCGGACGGCTACGACGGCTCGCCGCAAAGCGTCGAGCAGCTGAAGCAGAACATCGCGCGCTCCGGCATCGTCGGCAGCCTGGTCGCCAACAACTTCAAGTCGAGCATGATCTTCGTCCCGCTGCTCGACAAGGATGTGCGCACCGGGGAACGCATCGACTATCACGGGCTGTCGAGAGTCCTCGAGGAGAAGATTCGCGCCAAGTACGAGCTCGCGCAAGACCTGGAGAAGGTTCGTGGCAAGGAAACGTCGCAGATCAGGGTGCACGTCATCGGCTTCGCCAAGCTGATCGGCGAGCTGATCGACGGGCTGGTCAAGGTGATGGCGTTCTTCGGCATCGCGGCGTTGATCGCAACGATCATCATTTATTCGTACACGCGATGCGTGCGCAGCACCGTACTGGTGGTCGCTTGCTCGATCATCGCCGTGATCTGGCAGCTCGGACTCGTCGCGCTCATGAAGTTCGAGCTCGACCCGTTCTCGATTCTCGTGCCATTCCTGGTCTTCGCGATCGGCGTGTCGCATGGCGCGCAGAAGATGAACGGCATCATGCAGGACATCGGCCGCGGCACGCACAAGCTCGTCGCGGCGCGCTACACGTTCCGTCGCCTCTTCCTGGCGGGCCTGACCGCGCTCCTCGCCGATGCGGTCGGCTTCGCCGTCCTGATGGTGATCGACATCCCGGTGATCCGCGATCTTGCGGTGACGGCAAGCATCGGCGTCGCCGTCCTGATCTTCACGAACCTGCTGCTCCTGCCCGTGCTGCTGTCGTATACGGGGGTCAGCCAGAAGGCCGCGGAGCGCAGTCTGCGCGAAGAGCGGACGGCAACGAAGGGCCGCGGCCTCGGTGCCGTGTGGACGTGGCTCGACCGCTTCACGACCCGGCGCTACGCTCTCGGTGCGATCGCCGTTTCGGCGCTGCTCGCGGTGATCGGACTCGTCGTCAGCCATGATCTCAAGATCGGCGACCTCGACCCGGGTGCGCCGGAGCTTCGCGCGGATTCGCGCTACAACCGGGACAACGCGTACATCACCGCCAATTACGCGTTGTCGAGCGACCAGTTCGCCGTCATCGTCAAGACCGAGAAGGAAGGCTGCCTCAAGTACCAGACGTTGGTCGAAGCTGATCGCTTGGCCTGGATGCTGAAACAGGTGCCCGGCGTGCAAACGACGATTTCGCTGCCCGATGCGGTACGCCAGATCACCGCAGGCTCGTTCGAAGGCAATCCGAAGTGGCTGACGATCAACCGCAACCAGGACGTGCTGAACTACGCCGCGCAGCAGGCCTCGGTCAACAACCAGGATCTTTTCAATACCGAATGTTCGATCATGCCGGTGATCGCGTATCTGGCCGATCACAAGGCCGAAACGCTCGATCGCGTCGTCAATGCCGCCGCCGGCTTCGTGGGCAAGCATGACGAAGGCGATCGCCGGTTCCTGCTCGCGGCAGGCAGCGCGGGCATCGAGGCTGCGACCAATATCGTCGTCGAGCAGGCGAACCGCACGATGCTGCTCTACGTTTACGCAGCGGTCATGATCCTGTGCTTCATCACCTTCCGAAGCTGGCGCGCGGTGGTGGTGGCCGTCGTGCCGCTCGCGCTGACGTCGATCCTTTGCGAGGCGCTGATGGTCGTCCTCGGCATCGGGGTCAAGGTCGCGACACTCCCGGTCATCGCGCTCGGCGTGGGCATTGGCGTCGACTACGCGCTGTACCTGTTGTCGGTCCAACTGGCGCAGCAGCGCGCCGGCGCATCGCTGGCCGAGGCCTACCGCAGGGCTGTGCAGTTCACGGGCAAGGTCGTTGCGTTGGTCGGGATCACGCTGGCTGCTGGCGTGATCACGTGGGCTTTTTCGCCGATCAAGTTCCAAGCCGACATGGGCATCCTGCTGACGTTCATGTTCGTGTGGAACATGCTTGGCGCGCTGATCCTGATTCCGGCGCTGTCGTATGTGCTGCTGCCCACAGCGCGCGTGCGCAAGGTCCGCGAATGGAAGCAATGAAAGCGCAAGCGACGCCGACCGCCTATGGGATGAAAACGCTCGACCAGTTCGTCGGGCAGCAGGTCGGGCTCTCGGACTGGATCGTCGTGGACCAACGGCGAATCGACGAATTCGCGGACTGCACCGGCGATCGGCAGTGGATCCATGTCGACGCGGAACGCGCGAGCCGCGAGAGCCCGTACGGCGGAACGATTGCGCACGGCTACCTGACACTGTCGCTTGCCGCGTCGCTCACGATCGAGGCCGGTGCAATTCCGCACGATGCGGCGGCCGCGCTCAATTACGGGCTCGACAAGGCGCGTTTCATCACACCGGTACGCGCAGGTGCACGCGTGCGCAATCGCGTTGTCCTGCAGGCAATCGAGGATCGCGGTGACGGTCGCATCCTGCTGACGCTGTTGAACACGATCGAAATCGACGGTGAAGCGAAGCCTGCGCTCGTCGCGGAGTCGCTCGCGCTCCTGATGGGCGCGCCGCGCCTCGATACGTCGAAATAGCCATGACCACAGCACGTACGACTTCGCGCGGCCCCGCCAAGCCGACCGCCACGCCGGCGAACCAAGCGCGTAAGTCCAGCCGCATTCGCCGCGCGCCAGCCGCACTCGCCGAGCACGCGACGCAACACACGCTTGCGACGAATCCGCTCGTCGGCGTCCGTCGCAAGGACGTCTTCGCGGCTGCGACGACGCTGGTCGGACGCCTCGCGGCGAAACCACGGATCGTGGGCGGCCAATACGCGAAGCTGCTCGGCGAATCCGTGCGCATCGCAACTGGCCATTCGACGCTCCACGCTCCGGACGGCGACCGGCGTTTCGCGGATTCCGCATGGACCGACAACGCGATATTCCGGCGCATGCTCCAGTCCTATGTGGCGCTCGGGAACTCGCTCGATCGCTGCATCGATGAAGCCCGGATGGATCCCGCGGCCGCATCGCGCGCCCGGTTCGCAGTCTCGGTCGTCGTTGACGCGATCGCGCCGACGAACTTCGTCGGCAGCAACCCGGCGGCGCTTCGCAAACTTGCCGACACGAAGGGCGCGAGCGTGATCCGCGGCTTCGCGAACTTCGTCGAGGATCTCGCGAGCGGCAGGAGCCTGCCGCGGCAAGTCGACACACGTCCGTTCACCGTCGGTCGTAACGTTGCCACCACGCCCGGCGCGGTTGTCTATCGCAACGAGCTCCTCGAGCTGATCCAGTACGCGCCGACGACTTCCGACGTGCACGCGCGGCCGCTCGTGATCGTGCCGCCGCAGATCAACAAGTACTACGTGTTCGACCTCGCGGCCGACAAGAGCCTCGTGCGTTACGCGCTCGCGGGCGGCCTGCAGACGTTCGCCGTGAGCTGGCGCAACCCAACGCGCAAGCAGTCGGCGTGGGGGTTCGATGCGTATGCGGAAGCGCTGGAGCGAGCGCTCGAGGCGATACGCGAGATTACCGATTCGCCGGACGTGAACGTGCTCGGGGCGTGCTCGGGAGGCATCACGCTGACCGCGCTGCTCGGACACCTGGCCGCGCGCCGCGCCCGGATCGTCCACTCGGCGACGCTGGCCGTCTGCGTGCTCGACACGTCGTCGATCCGCAACGCGACCGCCGGACTGTTCGTGACGCCCGCCAGTGTAAAGGCCGCGAAGGCCGCGTCGCAGAAACGCGGCGTCGTCGAAGGCAGCGAGCTTTCGCGGATGTTCGCGTGGATGCGTCCGAACGATTTGATCTGGAACTACGTCGTCAACAATTACCTCCTGGGCAACGATCCGCCGGCCCACGAAATCCTGTTCTGGAACAACGACACGACGCGGCTGCCTGCGCAATTGCATGCCGATTTTCTGGGACTCTTCGCGACGAACGGCTTCGCCAATCCGGGCAAGCTGCGCGTGCGGGGAACGGCCATCGATCCGCGCCGGATTGGCATCGACTCGTACGTCGTCGGTGGCCTTACCGATCACATCACGCCGTGGCAGGGCGTCTATCGGACGGCCCGCTTGTATGGCGGTGCGCGGAGCACGTTCGTGCTGTCGAACGGCGGGCACATTCAGAGCCTGATCAATCCGCCAGGCAACGCGCGCTCCTGGTTCATGACCGATCTCGCGCGCGCCCGCACTGCCGAGGCCTGGGCTCGCAAACAGCAGAAGGCCGGCGGCAGCTGGTGGCCGCACTGGCGCGAATGGATCTGCGCGAGATCCGGTGCGCGCAAGTCCGCTCCGCGTGCGCTCGGCGGGGAACGCCATCCGCCGCTGGCGCCCGCACCGGGCGCCTACGTGCTGGAGCGATAGCCGATGGCAGCGCCGCGCGCAAAGTACGCACGAACCCGCCCGATGCGCATCGATCATGCGCAAGTCGGCGGGCGACAGATCCGTTACGCTGCACGCCCCGGGGATCCTGGCGTTCCTCCGCTGCTGATCCTGAACGGCCTCGGTGCGAACATCGAGCTCGCGCAGCCGTTCATCGACGCACTGACGCGCCCGACGGTCGTGATTTTCGACGTTCCGGGTGTGGGTGGCTCGCCGACGCCGCCGATGCCCTATCGCCCGTCCGGGGTTGCGCGCCTTGCCGCAAGCCTTCTCGATCACCTCGGACATCCCGAAGCCGATGTGCTCGGCGTGTCGTGGGGTGGTGCGATCGCGCAGCAATTCGCGCTGCAGCATCCCACGCGTTGTCGACGTCTCGTGCTCGCTGCTACGGCGCCGGGCGCGCTGATGGTGCCCGGAAGGCCGTCGGTGCTGCTGAAGATGATCACCCCGCGTCGATTCATCGACCACCGACATGCGCAGCGCGTCGCTGCGGATGTCTATGGCGGCGTGTTTCGACGCGAGCCCGCGCTAGTTGAGCAAACGCTGCGCCACGTGCGCTTCGCGAGCCGCGGCGGTTACTACCTGCAGCTCGCCGCCACGCTGGGCTGGACGAGTCTGCCCTGGCTCCCCGCGCTGCGCCAGCCAACCCTCATCATGGCGGGAGAAGACGATCCGCTCGTTCCGACGATCAATGCCCGCATCATGCAGTGGCTGATTCCCGATGCGCGCATTGCAATGCTCGCGTGCGGACATCTGTTCCTGATCACGCTGCCCGAGCAATCGGCCGACGTCGTCGACGCATTCCTCGCGGAACCCCGAGCCTCCGGGGCGTCCGAACGCAGGCGCTCGTACGCCACCTTTTCGATTTTCAGGAGAAACTCATGAACGACCTCGCGATTGTCCGCACGCCTTCGGCATGCGACGCACCGCTTTCCATCGGCCAGATCCTCGCGCACGGCCTAGCCACTGCGGCACAACAGCAGATCGTCTACGGCGATCGTATGCGGCATACGTATGCCACGTTCAGCGAGCGCGTGCATCGCCTCGCGTCCGCGTTATCGACGCTTGGCGTCCGTCCGGGTGCGACCGTGGCCATGATGGACTGGGACAGCCACCGCTACCTCGAATGCTTTTTCGCCGTGCCGATGATGGGTGCGGTGCTGCACACGGTGAACATCCGGATCTCGCCTGAACAGGTGCTCTACACGATCAATCACGCCAAGGACGACGTCATCCTCGTCAACGCCGAATTCGCTCCGTTGCTCGAGTCGATCCACGCGAAGATCCGTTCCGGCGTGAAGCTCGTGCTGATCAACGACGTGGCGGAGACGCCGCGCACGAGTCTCCCCTTCGCCGCCGAATACGAGTCGATGCTCGATCGCGCTTCGCCGACATTCGACTTCCCGCAGCTCGCGGAAGATACGCGTGCCACGACGTTCTACACGACAGGCACGACCGGATTGCCCAAGGGCGTCTACTACAGTCACCGCCAGCTCGTGCTGCACACGATGGCCGTGGCGACCGCGCTAGCGAACGCTCCTCATGCGACCTTCACCGCGCGCGACGTCTACATGCCGATCACGCCGATGTTCCACGTGCATGCGTGGGGCCTTCCGTACGTTGCGACGCTCCTCGGCGTCAAGCAGGTTTACCCGGGGCGCTACGTGCCGGACGTCCTGCTCGGACTGATCCGCCGCGAAGGCGTCACTTTTTCGCATTGCGTGCCGACGATCCTGCAGATGATGCTGGCAAGCCCGGCCGTGCAGGACGTGGATCTCAGCCGATGGAAAGTGATCATCGGCGGCTCCGCGCTGCCGATCGCGCTCGCGCGCGCCACGGTCGAGCGCGGGGTCGACGTGATCGCCGGCTACGGCATGTCCGAAACCTGTCCGATCCTGACACTCGCGCACCTGCGACCACACATGAGCGAGTGGGATGTCGAGCGGTGCGTGCCGTTCCTTTGCCGGGCCGGACGGCCTCTCCCATTCGTGCAGTTGCGCATCGTCGACGCGCAGATGAACGACGTGGCGCACGACGGTGTCAGCCAGGGTGAAGTCGTCGTGCGCTCGCCCTGGCTTACGCAAGGCTATCTCGGAGAACCCGAGCGCTCGGAGGAGCTTTGGCGGGATGGCTGGCTGCATACCGGCGACGTCGGCGTCATCGATGCCGACGGATATCTGAAAGTCGTGGACCGTATCAAGGATGTCGTCAAGACCGGCGGCGAATGGGTGTCGTCGCTCGACATCGAGGACATCATCCTGCGTCTCCCTGGCGTTGCCGAGGCGGCCGTCGTCGGCGTCCCCGATGATCGCTGGGGCGAGCGGCCGGTGGCGTTCGTCGTCGGCAAGAAGGAGGCAACGCCGAGCGAAGATGCGGTTCGCCGCCACGTTGCCGACTTCGCCGGTCGTGGCACGATCTCGAAGTACGCAGTGCCCGACAAGGTCTACTTCGTGGACGCGATTCCGAAGACCAGCGTCGGGAAGCTCGACAAGAAAGTGATACGGGCGAAGCTGCTCGAAACTGCAGCGGACGCGGCGACCACGCGTTGACGTCGACGTTTGCGAGGAGACTTTGATGAGCCAATACCGGGCGCCGCTCGCCGACATGCAGTTCGTCATGCAGGAGCTCGCGGGGCTCGCCGAAGTCACCGCGCTGCCGGGACTCGAGGATGCGACTTCCGACACGGTTTCCGCGATCCTCGAGGAGGCGGACAAGTTCGCGACCGAAATCCTCGACCCGCTGAACCGCGTCGGAGACCGGGAAGGTGCGCGGCTCGCGGGTGACGGCTGCGTCGTGACGCCGACGGGGTTCAAGGACGCGTATCGGCGGTTCTGCGAACTCGGCTGGAACGGTCTCGCGAAAAATCCGACGTTCGGCGGGCAGGGGATGCCGCACCTTGTTGCGGCCGCCGCAGACGAGATCTGGAACGCGTCGAACATGGCGTTCGAGCTATGTCCGATGCTGACGGGCGGCGCCATCGAAGCGATCGAGCTGAACGGCTCCGAGGCCTTGAAGCGGGCGTACCTGCCGAAGATGGTCTCCGGCGAATGGACGGGGACGATGAATCTGACCGAACCGCAGGCCGGATCGGATCTCGCCGCCGTCAGAACGAAGGCGGTTCCGCAGGGCGACGGAAGCTACAAGCTCTACGGCAACAAGATCTTCATCACCTACGGCGAGCACGACTACACGGAAAACATCGTCCACCTCGTGCTTGCGCGCACGCCTGACGCGCCGCCGGGCACAAAGGGCATCTCGCTCTTCGTCGTGCCGAAGTTCCTCGTTGACGAGAACGGAGCCCTGGGTGTGCGCAACGACGTGCGCTGCGTATCACTGGAGCATAAGCTCGGCATTCATGCCAGTCCGACGGCGGTACTGGCATTCGGCGACAACGGCGGCGCGGTCGGTTACGTCGTCGGCGAGGAGAATCGCGGTCTCGAGTACATGTTCGTCATGATGAATCTCGCGCGCTTCGGTGTCGGAATCCAGGGCGTCGGCATCGGCGAACGCGCCTACCAGTCCGCCCGCGACTACGCGCGCGAACGCGTGCAGGGTCGCGTTGTCGGCACGAACGATGCGCCGATGGGCATCATCGGACATCCCGACGTGCGACGGATGCTGATGTCGATGCGTGCATGCACGGAAGCCGCGCGGTCTCTGAGTTACGTGACTGCGGCCGCGCTCGACCACGCGCATCGGCATCCCGATGCGGAAACGCGCCGCCGCAAGCTGGCGTTCGCGGAACTGATGATCCCGATCGTCAAGGGCTGGAGCACGGAAGTCGCGCAACACATCGCTTATATGGGCGTGCAGGTACACGGGGGCATGGGGTTCATCGAGGAAACCGGTGCTGCACAATACGCGCGCGATGCGCGAATCACGACGATCTATGAAGGCACGACCGGCATCCAGGCGAACGACCTGATCGGCCGGAAGATCGTTCGCGATGCCGGCGCCGCGCTCGCGGCCGCGGTCGCGGACATGCGCGAGGTCGAGCAGCAAACGGCGGATGTCGCCAATCCGGACGTCGCGGCGATCGGCGCCCGCCTGCGGGGAGCGCTCGATGCCTTCGTCGAGGCCGGACGCTTCGTGGTCGAGACGTATCGGGCGGACCCGCGCGCCGTTCTCGCCGGTGCCGTGTCGTTCCTCGAGCTCGCCGGCATCGTTTGCGGCGGCGCGCAACTTGCGCGAGCGGCGTCGATTGCCGCCAGCAAGCTCGCGGCGGGCGACGGCGACGGCGCATTCATGCGCGCGAAGATCGCGACGGCGCGGCACTTTGCCGACCATTACCTGACGCGCGCGCGGGGCCTCACCGAAACCATCGTTTCCGGCTCGACGGCAGCTCTTGCGCTTGCCGACGAGGCGTTCTGACTGATTGGAAGCGACAATGGTCGCGACAACCCGGGTAACGCCAAGGCAAGAAACCGCTGCCCCAACAGTGCTGTTCGTTCCCGGCGTGCGTGACCACATGCCCGACCACTGGCAGACACTGCTTGAGCAAAAGCTGTCGAAGGCAACGTGCGTGCCGCGCATGGAACGCGACAAGCTCTCCTGCGCGGTGTGGGTAGATATGCTGGACCGGTCGCTCGCGCAGATCGAGGGACCGGTCGTGCTGGTCGCGCACAGCGCCGGCGTCATGATCGTCGTGCATTGGGCGCAGCGGCATCGGCGCCCGATCAAGGGTGCACTGCTCGCGACACCGGCCGATTTCGAATCGCCGCTCCCTGCCGGTTACCCGACACTGGAAACGTTGAGGGAGAACGGCTGGCTGCCGACACCGCGCACCCGCTTGCCGTTTCCCAGCATCGTCGCGGCGAGCACAAACGATCCGTTGGGACGCATCGATCGCATCGAGGCGCTCGCGGGCGCATGGGGCAGTCGCTTTGTCGACGTCGGCGACGTCGGCCATTTGAATCCTGCGGCGGGCTATGGCGAGTGGCCGCGGGCCGCGGAGCTCCTCCGTGAGCTTGGCTGAGTCGCTCTCGCCGGCGTTCCACTCGCGCTGGCGCCGTGGCGTCCGCAGCGCGTGGCCGGGCTTTCTGCTATGCGCCGTCGTCGCCATCGCCGCCGCGTTCATTTCGGATCACCGCGGA
>Ga0207697_10000359_pt1 | contig 25470 bp, 26 predicted proteins | sample KBSSwiS5withPhiX_FD_184293 | JGI IMG/M metagenome (GOLD analysis project Ga0207697, IMG submission 184293) | Switchgrass rhizosphere microbial communities from Kellogg Biological Station, Michigan, USA, with PhiX - S5 (SPAdes) (version 2) | ecosystem: Host-associated > Plants > Roots >... | reverse complement strand
CATGGCAAGACCGCAGGACCACCAGCTGGTAGAGCAATGGCGCAGCATCCAGACCACGTACTTTCGCACCGCGGGGGCGATCGACCGCGCCCTGGAGTCGCGGTTCAACATCGGCCTGACTGAGTTTGAAATCCTGGATCTCGTGGCCGAAAGCGCAGACTCAGCATGCCGGATGAAACAGCTGGGTGAGCGCACCCCCATGACCCAGAGCGCCATGTCCAAGGTGGTGGATCGGCTCGACAAGGCCGGGCTCATTTCCCGCCACTCCTGCGAAGATGACCGGCGTTCACTCTTTCTGGAACTCACCGACGCCGGCCGCGCACTCCACCGCGAAGCCGCCATCGAGCACCGCGCCCTGCTCAAGGAAAACCTGGCCTGAGCCGCATCGCCAGGATTTGCCGCGACGCGCCACCGCTTTTTACCTCTCCGTGATGCCCTGTCATAGACCGCCCGCATGGGTGGATCAACGCTGAGGCGGTGGCTGGAGGTGGGAGGATCGGGGTATGGAAAACACCCCCGAGGTCCTCCGTTATACGGCTTTTTCCACGACGCCAGACGGCGGTAATCCTGCCGGTCTGGTCCTGGATGCCCGCCATCTCGACGATGCCGGGATGCTGGCGGTGGCGGCCGCCGTCGGGTACGCCGAAACTGCCTTCGTGACGGAGCCGGGTCTCGGCGGGGACCCGCGCCGGAGCCGGGTTCGATACTTCTCGCCGATCGCCGAGGTGCCATTCTGTGGCCATGCGACCATTGCGCTGGCCGTTGCGCTGAGCGCACGCGACGGGGCAGGATCCTTCACCTTCGACACCCCCGTCGGCCCCGTCCTCATCGAAACAGCGGGCGACGGCGACGACATCACGGCATCGTTCACGGGTGTTGAGCCACAGCTGGCCGTCTTCGACGACGACATCCTGGCTGACCTTCTGGGCTTGCTCGGCGTCGGGCTGACCGATCTCGATCCTGCTTATCCGCCGCGGATCGCGTATTCAGGGAACTGGCATCCGGTGCTGGTCTTCGCCGACAGGACCCTTTTCGACTCCTTTGCCTTCGATCCGGAGACGGTGCGCCAGCTCATGGACGCACAGGGCTGGGCCGCAACGGTAGCCGTCCTGCACCGGATTGCAGACGGCGAATTCGAAGCCCGGAACCTGTTCCCGGTGGGAGCAATCACGGAGGACCCCGCAACAGGGGCCGCCGCGGCGGCGGTCGGCGCATACCTGCGCATCCTGGGCCTGGTCGAGCCCCCGTCGAGAGTCTTGATCCACCAGGGACGGCACGTCGGCCGCCCGAGCCTACTCACAGTGGACATTCCCGCTGCCGGCGGAATAGTGGTCAGCGGCAGGGCCGTCCGGATCCCCGCCGGTGCGGGCCACATCTGACTTGGTTAGCTGTTGCCGGTGTAGACGAGGCTGTCCGGGTCGACTTCGTTCGCCGGGGCATCCGCGAGTCCCTGAGGGGACAGATCCATGTCCATCAGCGCGGGTCGTTGGTTGTGGGCCGCGGAGGCTCCGGTGGTGGCAGTGCTGTGGTTGGAAACGGTGTGCCCCTAATACTTTGTTGGATACAGGCCCCGGAGGGTGCTGCCTGTCACGGGCGGGGTATTTCCATCTGGAACCCGCACCGGCACCGGAGAACGCGCGTCCGAAGATAGTCGCCCAGAACATCCGGGCTCCCGGCGTGTGTGGAAACCGCCCGGTGGGCACTTCGCCGCTCGGGGTCCACTGCGGACATCGGCTCCTGGCAGTGGCGGTAGGCGTCCTCCCGGTGCATGGCGCCGCCGCTGTTCCCGTTCCGCGCCGGGATGATTGAGAGAAACGCCGCAGTCGTAGCTACCACGTGCGAGCTGCCGCAGTTGGTGCAGCTGATGGCGGCCGCGAGGGTTTCCTGCTGCGGATTCAAGGTGGCGACAGAGTCCAGGAGCAGGTGCCGGTCGGTCTCACATGTCGCACACCAAGGCCGGCGCCCTCGGGGCTGGTGGGCATCCCGGGGCAAGTACGTGCTTGACGTGATTGTCATCCGGGTCAGACCAGGCCCGGGTAGCTGGCCAGGATGTAGTCCGCCGCGGCTGGTCCTTTCATGCGGAGGCCGTTGCGCTTGGGATGGATCTGCTTTTCTTTCATTGCCGCCCAGAAGGCATCTTCCGTGCGGGGCGCGGTCTGGCTCAGGAAGCACCAGCTGGTGTAGAGCCCGTAGAGGCAGTCCCGGCCCAGGGCGTGGTCGGATGCAGGGTCCCGGGTGGTGGCTTCCTGCAGGAATTTGTCGTATTGGGAAGTTGCCATGAGTGGCTCGTTTCTTCGCGGTGCATTTTGTGCCGCCGTGTGGCTACAGCAGCTGAGCGTCAAGGCCATGCACGGGGCGATGAAGCAAGATCCCGCACTGCTGCGTCACCGCAGATCCGGGGATAAAGCGTTACTGGGCTGGCGGTCCACATCCTTCGGAAACCAGCCAATGCAACTTCTCTACAATGTAGACTGTAGGCGTAGACTACACATTAAGCAACCGGCTTTTCATCCCGGAAATGCAACCACTCTGTATCGACCCGAACGGAATACCATGTCGCCCGAAGAGCATCCGGCGCCCCCTGCGGCTCCCGGCAAGAAAGCTCGCCTCAGCCGGGAGATTGTCCTGTCGACGGCACTGGCACTGGTGGACGCCGAAGGACTCGACGCCCTCACCATGCGCAGGCTCGGGCAGGAGCTCGGCCGGGACCCCATGAGCCTGTACCGCTACGCCGCCAACCGCGCAGCCCTGCTGGACGGCGTCTCAGAACTCGTGCTGGATGAACTGGCCATCATTCCCGATGATCCCGACTGGCAGTCGCAGCTCCGGCGCATTGCCCACGACCTGCGGCTCCTGGCGCTCCGGCACCCCAACGTCGTGCCCCTCCTCGTGACCCGCCCCCTGTCAACGCCCCTGGGCCTGCGGCCGCTGGGAACATTGCGTCCGCTGGAGCAGATCCTGTCCCTGCTGATCGACGCCGGATTCGCCCCCGTTGACGCATTGCACGTCTACCGCGCCTACTACGGATACCTCTACGGGCACATCCTCAACGAACTGCAGGAATTCGTCGTCGACCCCGAGGAAAACGAGGCCCTTCTCCGGCTGGGCCTGCACCGCCTGCCGCCGAAAGACTTCCCCCGACTCCGCGCCCTCGCCCCGGTCCTCGCCGACTACGACGGGATGGCCGAACTGGATGAGGGGATAACCATCCTGCTCTCGGGGCTCGCGGCCCGCCTCCCGCTGCCGGACTCCCCGACCGAACCCTGATCCGGAATTTCCCCCTGGAAAGGCACCGGGCATCTCAGCCCGGGTTGGACAGCCGGTCCTTCGCCTGATGGCTTCCGGGCCCCACGGGCAGAAGCTCTGTGGCCTGCGCGAGACCTTCGGTAGGCATAGAGACATACATGCTCTCGGCCCTGCTTACCTGGAAGGTCTCATGCCAGATGCCGACAGCTTTTGGGGCCTTCCTTGCCTGGCGGTTGAAGGCAGCCCAGGCGGGTCTGTGCTCAGACTGGGGCGCGCTGGCGTAGGCATACAGCTTGTCCACCGAGTCCCAGTACTGCACAATGACCGGGCCGCCGGCTCCGAGGGCAAACCGGCAACCAAGGAGGCCCGACCCCGGCTCCCGGAAGAGTTCGGTCAGCATCCGGGGCATCGCAAGGAACACCGGCAGCCAGAGATCCGGACGCCAGGGCCTGTTGATGCGCATGCCGATGAGGAAGACCACCAAATCACCGGAATGGCGGTGAGTGAAACGTCCAGCATTGATGCGTGCCATACTTTTCTCCTAACTGGATACCGCTACTCCCCAATATTGGCGAGTGCGACTATCCAAGTCAAGGAGAAACTTTGCGCATCTCACAGCTGGCCGCTGCTACTGAGATTCCGGTGGCCACCATCAAGTACTACCTTCGGGAGAAATTGCTTCATGAGGGCGTGCTGACGTCCGCGACGCAGGCCCGCTACGACGACTCGCATGTTCGGCGGCTGAAGCTCATCCGGGCACTCATTGGGACCGCCGGGCTCAGCATCAGCGCCACCCGCCAGGTACTGCTTGGCCTGGAGAACCCGCCGGAGTCACGCCACGACCTGCTCGGAATTGCGCACCACGCGGTCACCCGGACCGCACCGGACGACGTCGACCTCTCCCCGGCACAGCGGCTCCTGGACCGCTGGGGATGGGGCGCAGAGACATGCGACCGCGATACTCAGGCCGCCCTGGTGGACGCCCTGCACGGGCTCTCAGATGCCGGGTTCGATGCGCCGGCCGCGCTCTTGGACCGCTACGCCGCGGCAATGCGGGACATCGCGGCGGCCGACGTCGAAAGTGTCCCCACGGATTCGGCCGAGGCCGCCATGAGGCACGTGGTTCTTGGGACGCTCCTGATGGAACCGGTACTCCTGGCCATGCGCCGGCTTGCCCAGCAAAGCGCATCCTTCCAGCGGTTTGGTGAGGCGGAGTCCTAGACGACCGGGGAGCGCCGCTCGATCAGCACCGTATCCCGCCATTGCCCCTCGCTGGGGCCGTAGCTCATGCGGGCAATGCGGTTCCGCCGGCCGACGACGGCAAATCCGTTCGCGAGGTGGAGCTTCAGGCTTGCTTCGTTTTCGGGGAAGACACTGGCCTGGATCGTCCAGATCCCGCACCGTTCGGTCGATGCGGCCAAGGCCTGAAGCAGCGCGGCCCCGACTCCCTTGCCGCGGGCTTCCGCGGCGACGTAGACGGAGTGTTCGACCACGCCGGCATAAACGGGCCGCGCCGACACCGCGGAGACAGCCGCCCAGCCAAGGATCCCGCCCTCGGGAGCCTCGGCGACGAGGCGGTGCGCGGGAAGCCGGGAACTGGTGAAGCGTTCCCAGTCCGGCACTTCCGCCTCAAAGGTGGCGTGGCCGGTGGCGATTCCTTCGCGGTAGATTCCCCGGACGGCCGGCCAGTCGTCCTCGCGCATGGAGCGGATCGTCACCGCGGACTGTTGCGCGGTCACAGCGTCGCCAGGAGCCCGGCCGTCTGCTCGAGCGCCCCGGGCACCAGGGAGTAGTAGGCCCACGTGCCGCGCTTTTCACGGTGCAGCAGCCCGGCCTCGACCAGGACCTTCAGGTGGTGGGAGACCGTGGGCTGGCCCAGGTCCAGCGGCTCGGTGAGGTCGCAGACGCATGCCTCCCCTGACTCGCCGGCCTTGACGATGGAGAGCAGCCGGAGCCGGTTCGGGTCGGCCAGCGCCTTGAAAACCAGGGCCCTCTGCTGGGCTTCCTCGGCACCCAGGGCAGGGGGCCCTGCCGGGGTGCAGCAGGATTCATCCGTGGCCGGCTCGAGTACAGGCAACAACTTCATGTACCCATTATGCCCTGATATTGATATACATCAATGTATGGGCGCAAGAGCTCGGGTCGGGCGACCTGGCGCAGATCTGTTTTGTGTGGAGGCGGCATTGTTCGGCCGCCGGCCAAGGCTAGGAGCGGGCGGTTTCGGCACTGTGCGCCAGGACGACGCCGTCCGCGGTGCGGGCCGCGGAGGGGAACAGGATGAGGAGAAGGCCAATTCCTATTGCTGCGCCGATCAGCTGCGCCAGAACGTAGCCGGGAACTGAGGCCGGTGCGATGCCGGCGAAGGTGTCGCTGAAGATGCGGCCCACCGTCACTGCCGGATTCGCGAACGAGGTCGAGGACGTGAACCAGTACGCGGCTCCGATGTAGGCGCCCACCGCCGGCGCGGCAAGGACGCCGCGGGAGGTGGCAGCCAAGGCGAAGATCAGCAGGACCAGCCCCGCAGTGGCGACAACTTCACCCAGGAGATGCCCCGGTGTTGCGCGCTCCTTGGACGAGATGGAGGTGCCCACCTCAAACATGGCGTTCGCGACCATACTGCCGCTGACCGCACCCACGGTCTGGGCAACCACATAGGTGCCCAGCTCCGGCAGGGTCAAGCCGGTACCGGCGCGTCGGCCCAGGATCCAGTCGGCGAGGGAGACCACGGGGTTGAAATGCGCGCCGCTCACAGGCCCGAGCATCAGGATCAGCACCGTCAGCCCCAGCACTGTGGCGGTGCTGTTCTGCAGCAGCTGCAGGCCAACGTCACCGGGTGAGAGCTGCTGCGCGGCGATCCCGGAGCCGACGACGATGGCCACGAGCAGGCTGGTGCCGAGCAGTTCAGCGATGGCGCGGCGCCACAGCGGCGGCTGGTTGGAAATCATGGCAACAGCTTGACCGAAAGAATTAGCTCAGTCAAAATTGAACTAATGAATATTGAGACAGCAGAGGGCTTTCGGGCGCGGGTAGCCAAGCACGCAGCCCTCGGCGATCCTGCGCGGCTGCGCATCGTTGATCTGCTGACCCTGGGGGACTTCTCCCCGACGGAGCTGCAGGCCGAGCTGGGGATGCCGTCGAATCTGCTGTCCCACCATCTGCGCACGCTGGAAGATGCCGGACTGGCAACCCGGCACCGCTCCGAAGCCGACGGGCGCCGCAGCTATATCCGGCTTGCTGCCGGCGCTCTGGAGGGCCTGGTGCCGGGGGCCGAACACGGGGCGCGCCGCGTCCTGTTTGTCTGCACACGGAACAGCGCCAGGTCCCAGCTGGCCGCCGCTCTCTGGCAGCAGGTCAGTGAAATTCCCTCGACGTCGGCGGGAACGCACCCCGCAGACCGCATCGCCCAAGGCGCTATCGACGTCGCCCGCCGTCATGGCCTGGACCTTGCGGACCTTCCCCCGCGCACCCTGATCCAGGTGGCAGACCAGGGCGACTTCATCGTGACCGTCTGCGACAAGGCCCACGAGGAACTGCCCGGACTGGGTGGAATCCACTGGTCCGTGCCGGACCCGCTGCGCCCGGGCACCAAAGAAGCTTTCGACATGGCGTTCAACGACATCACCCGCCGCATCAATGACCTTGCACCCCGCGTAACCGCCGTCTAGGTCCGTCGCAGAAATCCACCGACAGCAAATATTGACATTCATCAATCTATAGCCCGATACTCTCTATATCGATCATCATCAATGTTCGGTTGGGAGGTTCAAGCCGGGCGCAAGACTCCAGACTGTATCGCCCACTCACCTCATTGATTCCAGGAGAAACCCCGTGAGCACCGAAACCGCCAAGAAGCCGTCCGTCCTGTTCGTTTGCGTCCACAACGCCGGCCGTTCCCAGATGGCCGCAGCCTTCCTGACCACCCTCGGTGAGGGGCGGATCGAGGTCCGTTCCGCCGGCTCCCAGCCCGCCGACAAGGTCAACCCGGCCGCGGTCGAGGCCATGGCCGAACTCGGCATCGACATGTCCGCCGAAATCCCCAAGATCCTCACCACCGAGGCCGTGCAGGAATCCGACGTCGTGATCACGATGGGCTGCGGCGACGAATGCCCCTACTTCCCCGGCAAGCGCTACGAAGACTGGGTCCTGGAGGATCCGGCAGGCCAGGGCGTGGAAGCCGTACGCCCGATCCGCGACGAGATCAAGGGCCGCATCGAGGACCTGATCGAGTCCCTGACCCCTGCCGCCAAGTAAGGGGCAGCACCACACGTCTGACAGAGGACGGAGAGGGGGTGAGCTGAATGAACACCGGATGCTGCAGCGACGGATGCTGCGACGACGAGGATCAGGACTGCTGCTAACCCAACCCCGGCGCCTGCCGGCCCAACCCCGGCCGGCAGGGCCAACCGAAAACAACCGCAACACCACAACGGATGAAAGAGGACACCAATGGATTCAGCGAAGAACCTTCCCGTTGCCGTGATCGGCGCCGGCCCCGTGGGCCTGGCCGCCGCGGCCCACCTGATCGAACGCGGACTCGAACCGCTGATCTTCGAAGCCGGCCCCTCCGCCGGCGCCGCGATCGAGCAGTGGCGCCACATCCGGCTGTTCTCCCCGTGGCGGTTCAACATCGATGCCGCCGCCGTTCGCCTGCTCGAAGCCGCCGGCTGGGAGGCGCCCCGGCCCACCGCGCTGCCCTACGGCGGGGAACTCATCGATCGGTACCTGGCCCCGCTGGCCGCGCTCCCGGCCATCAGCTCCCGGCTGCAGACCGGCGCCAGAGCCATCGCCGTCACCCGCACAGGCATGGACAAGACCCACACCCGTAACCGCGAGATCACACCGTTCGTCGTCCGCGTCCAGCACCAGGACGGGGAAACCCGCGACCACACCGTGGCCGGGGTCATTGACGCCTCCGGAACCTGGTCCACCCGCAACCCGCTGGGGACCTCCGGGCTTCCCGCCATCGGCGAGGACTCCGCCGCAGACCGGATCTCCTCGCCGCTCCCTGACGTCACGGGCCGTGACCGTGGCGCTTTCGCCGGACGCCGTGTCCTGGTCGTCGGCGCCGGCCACTCCGCCGCCAACACCCTGATCAGCCTCGCGGACCTGGCCAAGGACGAACCGGGCACCCGGATCCTCTGGGCAGTCCGCGGCGCGTCCGCGGAGAAAGTCTACGGCGGCGGCGACGCCGACGGGCTGCCCGCCCGCGGCCAGCTCGGTGCCCGCCTGCGCCGCCTCGTCGAGGCCGGGACCATCGAACTGCATACCGGCTTCGGCATTGCTTCCCTCAAAGCCCTGGATTCCGGCGTGACCGTGGAATCCGTTGACGGACGCACCCTCGAGGCCGACGTCGTCGTCCCCTGCACCGGCTTCCGCCCGGACCTGGACATCCTGCGTGAGCTCCGCCTGAACCTTGACCCGGCCGTCGAAGCACCCGTGGAGCTCGGCCCGCTCATCGACCCGGAGTTCCACTCCTGCGGCACTGTTGCACCGCACGGCGCCAAGCTCCTGGCCCACCCGGACAAGGACTTCTACATCGTCGGCATGAAGTCCTACGGCCGTGCGCCAACCTTCCTGCTCGCCACCGGCTACGAACAGGTCCGCTCCGTCGCCGCCGCCCTGGCCGGCGACCGCGAGGCCGCGGACACCGTCCAGCTCGAACTCCCCGAAACCGGTGTCTGCTCCTCCGACGCTGGCACCAGCTGCGACGTTCCGGCGGCCGTCGCCGTCGCCTCAGAGTCCTCTTGCTGCGCCGCTCCCGAGCCGGTGCTCGTCGGCTTCCCCACCGGACTGTTCCACGGACGCTCCGGCGAAGATCAACCGGCAGTATCACTGCTCCACGAACCCAGCCCAGAGAAGGAAGAATCAAACGCATGACCGAGACCACGAAAACGCCCAGCGTCCTGTTCGTCTGCAGCAAGAATGGCGGAAAGTCCCAGCTCGCCGCAGGTTTGATGAACCATCTCGCCGATGGGAGCGTCACGGTGCACTCCGCCGGGACCAAGCCCGGTCAGTCGCTGAACCCCCAGGCCGTGGAGTCTCTGAATGAACTCGGCATCGGCATCACCGGCGAATACCCCAAGCCCGTCACCGACGAGGTCCTGGACACGGCCGACGTCGTCATCGTCTTGGGCAACCAGGCTAAGGTCGAGCCCCGCGAGGGCCAGCGGCTCGAGTTCTGGGATACGGACGAGCCCTCCGAACGCGGCATCGAAGGCATGGAACGCATGCGCCTGGTCCGGGACGACATCAAGGCCCGGGTACGGAAACTGCATGCGGAGCTGACCGGGGACTAGGCCATGCCCGCCCCGGCGTTGTCCCGGACAGTGGTCGCGGAGGGTGCACCGCGCGGCGGCCTGGCCGCGCTGTGTATCACCCAGACGACCGGGTGGGGCGTGCTCTACTACTCGTTGATCGCGGCGGTCCGGCCCATCAGCGAGGACACCGGCTGGGACCCGGCGCTAGTGACGGGAGCCTTTTCCGCCGGCCTGCTGGTCTCCGCGGCGGCCGGGATCGCCGTCGGCAGGAGGCTGGACAGGACCGGGCCGCGTGCGCTGATGATCGGCGGATCCCTGCTCGGAGTGCTGGCCCTGGCCGCGGTGGGACTGGCCCCTAATCTGCCAGCGTTCTTTGCGGCCTGGCTCGTCGCCGGGACCGCACAGGCCACGGTGCTGTACCAGCCGGCCTTCACGGTGATCAGCCGCTGGTACGGACGCGCCCGGGTACGGCCCCTGACTGTCCTGACCCTTGTCGCCGGGTTCGCATCCACCATTTTCGCCCCGCTCACCGCAGCCCTGATATCCGCGTTCGGCTGGCGCGGCGCCTTCCTCATCCTCGCCGGGATCATGGGAATCATCTCCGTGCCGCTGCACGCCCGGTACCTGAACCGGAACTGGGCCCCGGCTGCCCCCGGAATCCCCGCCCCGGACCACCAGGTGATGGTGCGGGCCGTGCGGCGAAGCCCGGAATTCCTGGGTCTGCAGGCGCTGATGGTCCTGCTCTGCCTCGGGCTCTACACCGTGACGCTGAACATCATTCCGCTGCTCGTAGAGAAAGGCGCCGACTATGCCACGGCCGCGCTCGGGCTCGGTCTTGTGGGCGCCGGTCAGGTCGGCGGCCGGCTGCTGTTCGCAGCCATCCCGTCCGGCGCCCGGCTGCAGGTCATCGCCGGCACGGCGGCCTGCGCCGTCTTCCTGCTCGCGGCACTGCCCGGCCCGATGCCGGCGCTGATCGCGGCGGGTATGCTCGCCGGCGCGGTCCGCGGGTGCCAGACACTGCTGCAGGCCACCATCATGGCTGACCGCTGGGGAACCCAGAATCTTGGCACTTTGCAGGGACTGTTCGCGGCACCGCTCACAGCTGTCACGGCCGTCGCCCCGGCGGCGGGACCCGTGCTGGCCGCCTGGCTCGGGACATACACGAGCATGGCGTACGCCATGACCGCTGCAGCCGCCACGGCCGCCATCCTCGCCGCTGCCGGAGGCATTCGGAGGCTCAGGCCCTCGAGGATCGGCTGAGAGATCCTCCGCCCCTGCGGCTGATCGACGCGGGACATAATGAAGGCACGACTGAAGGCGTGAGACTGCGAAGGGCACATTGTGGAGCCGACGATGGACGAAATCCTGACCGGGTACAGCCGCGCCCGCCGCCACCTCGACGCCCTGCTGCAGGACGCGGCGCCCAAGGACCTCGGCCGCAAAAGTACGGGCACCCGCTGGACCAACGAGGAACTGCTCTTCCACATGGTCTTCGGCTACATGGTGGTCCGCGCCCTGCTTCCGCTGGTCCACGTCGTCAGCCGGCTCCCCCGCCCGGCGGGCCGGGCATTCGCTGCTGTCCTCAACGCGGGCACCGGTCCTTTTGATGTGGTGAACTACTGGGGTTCCCGGGCCGCCGCCCGCGTCTACAACAGGCGCAGGATGAGCCGGAAACTGGATAGAACCATCGCCGCGCTCTCCCGCCGGCTCGAACACGAGAACCCGCAGACCCTTGCCAGGTCAATGCCGTTTCCTGACAGGTGGGACCCCTTCTTCACGCCGCTGATGACACTCAGCGATGTCTACGCCTACCCCACGCTTCATTTCGACTTCCACGCCAAGCAGCTGAGCCTTCGGAATCCGGACGCACCGGAATCGTCCTGATGGCCACTAACGGTATCCCGTTGAGTCGGCCGTCTTGAGTGGAGCGTGGTTATATGTAAGTATCTGCGTATGAATGCAGATAACAAGGCTTGCACGCTCACCGCGGACAGCCAGTACGTCGAGCTGGCCGTGGAGGTGTTTGCCATGCTGGCCGACGCCACCCGGGTCAGGCTCATCCTGGCCCTGCGCCACGGTGAACTGCCCGTCAACGTGCTGGCCGAAAAGGCCGGGAAATCGGCGGCTGCGGTCTCCCAGCATTTGGCCAAGATGCGGCTGGCGCGCATGGTCGCCACCCGCCAGGAAGGCACCAAGGTCTACTACCGCCTGCAGGACGGGCACGCCTGGCAGCTCGTGGCCGACGCCATCCACCAGGCCGAACACACCCTCGGCACGGCCCCGCATCACAGCAGCGCCCCGCACAGCCCCGCAAGGGAGGCCGGCGCATGAACCGGCCAATGCATCCCGGCCACGATGTCCACCCGCACCCGCACGGACATGCTCACGACGACGCCCATCACCACGACCACGGCCCGCACGGCCATGTCCACGCGACCGGGTTCAAGGGCTGGCTGCAGGAGCTCTTCGTGCCCCACTCCCATGACTCGGCCGACTCAATCGACTCCGTCCTGGAGACAAGTTCCCAGGGCATTCGCGCCGTCAAGGTCTCTCTGCTCGGACTGGGGGCCACGTCGCTGTTCCAGCTGGTCATCGTCCTCATCAGCGGCTCCGTGGCACTGCTGGCGGACACGGTCCACAATTTTTCCGATGCCCTGACCGCCGTTCCGCTGTGGATCGCCTTTCTGCTCGGACGCCGCCGCGCGACCCGGACGTACACCTACGGATTCGGCCGCGCCGAGGACCTCGCAGGGCTGTTCATTGTTGCGATGATCGCGCTCTCCGCCGTGGTGGCCGCCGTCGAATCCATCCGGCGTTTCTTTGAACCCCAACCCGTCCAGAACCTGGGCTGGGTGCTCGCCGCCGGGCTCGTGGGCTTTGCCGGCAACGAACTAGTCGCGATCTACAGGATCCGCGTGGGACGGCGGATCGGGTCCGCCGCGCTCGTCGCCGATGGCATTCATGCCCGCACCGACGGCTTCACCTCGCTGGCCGTCGTCGCCGGAGTCATCGGCATATGGCTCGGATTTCCGCTTGCAGATCCGATCGTGGGCCTGCTCATCTCCGCAGCCATCGCCGTGCTCCTCTGGGGAACCATTCGCGACATCGGGCGCAGGCTCATGGACGGCGTCGACCCGAACCTTACGGAACGTCTGGCGGCGGTTGTCACCGCCCACGCCCCCGCGGGCGCAACATCCCGGCTGCGCTGGTCCGGCCACCGGCTTCACGTCGAGGTCTCCATCCCCCTGACCACGATCACCGACGTGGGCGAACTTGCCACACTCCACGACGAAATCGACCACGCCACCCGCCGCGCACTCCCGAACGTGGGCTCCGTGACAACGGTGCCCACGTTCGGCCCGGCCGCGACGGCCGGACCACCGCCTCCCCCGAGCCACGGATAACGGCGGCCTCGGAGGCCCTGATCCGCACCGGCCTCCACCGCCTCGAGCCTCGCGTCCGGTCCTGCACCCCCGCCGCTCCGAATCACCATCAAAGACCACGAACAGAAGGTGACCATGGGTGTTCAGCAGGAAACCGCAAGTACGGGGGCTGCCACGCTGCGGCGGCGCACCCTTCCCACGGAACTGGGCCCCTGCACGGTGCATGTCCAGGAAGGCGCCGGGGGCCCGCACGCCGTATCCGGGACGGCGGATGTCTACCTCCACGGCGCCGCGGGCTCCTGGACGTCCTTCCGGGAGCTGCTTCACCCGGCAGGGGCGCATGACCGGGTGCTGATAGACCTGCCGGGCTGGGGCGAGTCCACGCAGGACGCCCGGATGGCGCATTTGAGCATCGAAGCGATGGCACGCGCCGTCACCGGTACTTTGACCTCGCTCGGCTACCGGCGGTGGAACCTGGTGGGCCACTCCATGGGAGGCTTCCTGGCATTGCACATCGCCGCGGCGTGGCCCGGGCGGACCGCCAGCGTGACCGCGATTTCGGCGACCACCTTCGGCGTGTCCGAAGCGGCCGGCAAGCCACTGCGCAGCCTGTTCCGGATCCCGATGTTTCTGGGCATGCTGCTGGCCATGCGCGCCGCGGTAGCCCTCGGCCCGGCAGGGCCCGCGCTGGTCCGTGCAATCGGGTCCACCGCCGTGATGCGGCCGCTGTTGTCCCCGTTTTTCGCAGAACCCGCATCCATCTCCGCGGGGGTGCTTCGAGGGCTTGGCGAGGACGCCCGGCCGGCCTGTTTCTCCGCGGCAGCCCGGGCCGCGGCGCACTACGATTTTGGCCAGTGGCGGGGCATTCTGTGTCCGGTGCTGGCGATCCGCGGGGACAGCGATGTGTTCACACCACCCTCTGACCTGCTCCGACTGGCCGAGATAATCCCACGCGTCCAGACGGTGACACTCCCGCATTGCGGCCACTTCGCGAACATCGAACGGCCCGAGCATGTGCAACGGCTGCTCGATGACCTGCTGTATCCGTGACCTGTACGGCAGCGGCTGGCAGCGTCCGCGAGTCAGCGGACGCCGGGGTAAATCGACTCTTGACCGCCGATACTCACCGATATATCGTTAATTATCGCCGAACAATCGGCGACCATCATTGATCACAACTGATTGAGAAAGGTCGATGCCGCTATGAAAGGCATGCATGACGACAAATTCACAGAGGGCGGACCCGCCCAGGCACGCTTCGGGCGCGGCAGGAGCCGCCGCGGACCCCACGGACACGGTGGTTTCGGCCCGGGCCGAGGGTTTGGGCCGGGCTTCGGACCGGGCTTCGGACCGGGTTTCGGCCCCGGCGGGTCGCGGCGGGCCAGCAGGGGCGATGTTCGCTCGGCGATTCTCTCCCTCTTGGCCGAATCACCATCCAACGGCTACGGGCTGATCAAGACCATTGCGGAAAAAACCTCGGGCGCCTGGCGTCCGAGCCCGGGGTCCGTCTACCCGACGCTCCAGCAGCTCGTTGATGAAGAGCTCATTGCGCCCGTAGGTGATGGCCGGCGCACCGAGTTCACCCTCACCGATGCGGGCAAGGCTTACGTTGCCGATCACGCCGAGGAGCTGGGGAACGCCTGGAACACCGACCCAGAGGGATCCGGGCCGGCGTTCCACCAAAGCGTCGGAAAACTCATGGGAGTCATCCACCAATTCCGCTTCTCGGCAACCGAGGAACAACGCAATGCCGCAATGACGGTAATCGATGACACCCGCCGCGCGCTCTACCGCATTCTTGCCGACTAACACCGCCGCTTCGGCTGGCGTACTGCCACCGCTGCCAAGGGTCCCTGCCCGAATAACTTCGGCTGGCGGCATTTGTATTCTGGAACCGTGACCGCCTGACCTGGATTGTTGTCCCGGAGCCGGGAATGGCCCGGACCGCACCAAATGGCCCCCGCTTTCCACGGTTCCGTCCCTACAATTAAGTGTGGCCTCCATGGCATTCACGTCGCGGGGGCGACATAACTAAGGAGGTTCATCATGGGCCTGGGTGACAAGATCCACAATGCCGCCGAGAAACTCCACGGCAAAGGCAAAGAGGCGGCCGGCAAAGCCACCGGCGACGACAAGATGAAGGCCGAGGGCAAAAGCCATCAGGTCAAGGCAGACCTGAAGCAGGCCGGCGAAAAGGTCAAGGACGCCTTCAAGAAACACTGAAAGCAGGCCGGCGGCGGGCGGAGGTGCGGTCCTGATCGCACCTCCGCCCCGGCATTTGCCCACACGCCCCGGGGACTTCCCTAACGACGCAGGTCGAATGCCTCAAGGAGCCGGCCGACCGAACCGCCGAGGTTCCATTCTGTGGCGAGACGCTCAAGCTCGGCCCGCGAACCGCCGGAGACAGGGTGCAGCCGCGCGCCTGCCTCCTCGAGCGTCGGCAGTTCCAGGTCCCTCACGATCTTCACGACGGTGGGCGCGACCGTGAGGTAGTCCGCCGCCGCGGCGAGTTTCGACCGCACTGCGGTGGACAGCCCGCTCCCTGCATCCGCGGCAGCCGCGAGCAGCGCATCGAGCGTGCCGTACTCACCGAGCAGCGACGCGGCAGTCTTCTCGCCGATGCCGGCGACGCCTGGCAGCCCGTCGGAGGTGTCGCCGCGCAGGGTCGCGTAGTCGGCATACTGCACGGGCAGCACACGGTACTTGCCGACGACGTCGGCGTCGGTCAGGACTTCGAGGTTCCTCATGCCGCGCGCGGTGTAGACCACCCGCACCTGACGGGCGTCGTCGACAATCTGGAAGAGGTCGCGGTCGCCGGTCACCACGTCGACCGGAAGCTCGGCGTGGCTGGCGTAGGTGCCGATGACGTCGTCGGCCTCGTGGTCGGCGGCCCCGACGACGGCGATGCCGGCGAGCTCGAGCACGCGGCGGATCATCGGAATCTGCGCCTCGAGCGCGTCCGGCACCACCTCCACATCGGGGGCGCCTGCCACCTCCTCGGCAACCCGATGCGACTTGTAGCTCGGGATGAGGTCCACCCGCCACTGCGGGCGCCAATCGTCGTCCCAGCACGCGACGAGATGCGTCGCACCGTAGTCGGTGGTGAGCCGTGCGATCATGTCGAGCAGCCCGCGAACAGCGTTCACCGGGGTGCCGTCGGCGCGGCGGATCGTGTCGGGCACGCCGTAGAACGCGCGAAAGTACAGCGACGCGGTGTCGAGGAGCATCAGGCGGTCGGTCATGACTGATCCTGACACGGATGCGCCCGCTGGCGGTGGAACGTCACGGTCCAACTTCGGAGGGGCACAAAGTGACGCAGTCGACGCCACCGTCCAGGCCGTTGGAGACCGGACGGGTCTTCCGCTCCCCCGGTCCTGGGCAAAGGTCGACGGGGGTAGATTTGGGCGGATGGACGAAGAAGAAGTTCTGACCGGAGGTAATTCGACTCTCGTCACGCGGGTCGGCCGAACGGTGCGCCGGACCGCGGGGCCGTGGACGCCGGCCGTCCATTCGCTCCTCGAAGCCCTTCGGCATGCTGGCGTCACTGAGGTCCCCCAGGCACTGGGCATGGACGAACATGGCCGCGAGGTCCTCAGCTTCATCGACGGCGATGCAGCACATTACCCGTTGCCCGACTGGATTTGGGATCCTTCCGTTCTGCGCGACGCCGGAGCCCTGCTCCGCCGCATCCACGACGCCAGCGTCGGACTGGCCCGGGCGGGTCTCTCGTGGCAACTGCCCACTCACCAACCCGCAGAAGTCGTGTGCCACAACGACGCCGCGCCATACAACATGGTGTTTGCCGATGGGCGGCTAACCGCGCTCATCGACTTCGACACGGCCTCGCCGGGACCACGAATCTGGGACTTTGCCTACCTCGCGTACCGGCTCGTGCCGCTGGGGGAAAACGGCGGCCCCGGGGCTCCCGAAGAGCAGGAGCGGCTGTCCCGCCTGGATGCCCTCATTGATGCGTACGGTGTCAGCTTCGGACACGTGCAAGTGTTCCAAACCCTCGCGGCCAGGCTGGACGAACTGGCAGAGCTGACGGACGGGCGCGCTGCGGCCACCGGACGGGAGGATTTCCTCGAGCACTCCGCCATGTACCGCAGGGATCGCGGCAGAGTTTCCGCAATGGCCGGCAGCCTGTCCGGCCATTAAATCGACGCTCGACGCGTCCAGGATCAGGGTCGCAGCCGCAAGCGGCGAAGCTTCTTCCCTGCCTTGCGGGCTTTGTTCTCCGTCTTCCGGGCAATGCGTTCTTCCATCTCCAGCAAACCCTCGAAGCCGAGGTCGGCATCGGCGGGCCGGTCCGGGGTGGCCCCGAGTCTGCGCAGGAGGTCGGTCGCCATGACGCTGTCCTGATGGTCGCCGAGTACTGTCTGGAGCCGTCCGGCCGCTTTGGTGAGTTTGGCGGCGCGCTTGCCGTGGATCTCCAGGACCGACTCACCCGCGTGGCGGAGGCGCTTGGCGTCTTTTCGGACCTCGTGCAGCGCTGTGTCGCGCGCGGCCCTGTCGGCCGAGCCTTTGACGGCCTTCCGGGCACGCTCCACCCGCTTCGCGGCCTTGTTGACCAGCTTGGCCGTCACCTTGCGCGCGGGCCGGAAGGCGCGTGGCTTGGCAGGCGGGTTGTCCCGGAAGTCCTCCAGGGAGCCCAGGAGACGGAAGTAGCGGCCAGTCCGGAGGGTCTCCAGGACGTTTCTGTAGCCCGCGTCGTGGGCTGCGACCAGCTCCTGATCGATCATCTGGGCCAAGAGGCCGGACCTCTGCTCTTCCGGGAGCTCCAGGATGTGCTGGCGAAGCCGCTCCAGCATGACTTCGGCATCGCGGGCCGGCCCCAGGATCTGGCCCAGCCACTTCAGTTCAGCCTGGAGTTCCCGCACCGCTGAGCGGTTGAAGAGTTTGCGGTAGGTGGCCAGGGCGGAGCGCGCCCGGCGGGTCGCGGACCGCATCTTGTGGACGGCATCCGGCGTGCCCATCCGCACACCCGGATCATTGGCGATGAAGTCGCCAATCCGCGCGTCTAAATAGGCGGTCACGACGTCGACTGCCGGTCCCTTCTTCCGGGGCTTTGGAGTCCGGGGACTGAACTCGGCCGGCCAGGCATCGCCCAGGGCACGGGCGATCTTGGAAGGAAAAGCGGAGTGGCCGGCTCCGGTAGACGTCAGAGTTGCGGCTGCAGCCTCAAAGAGCTCCGCTGTGCCGTGGACGAGTTCGAGCTCCCATTCACGCCAGTCGACGGCCGGCCCCTGCGGCCGCAGGGCCTCGGCATGAACGTGGTCGTCGGCGAAGTCGGCCAAATGCTCACCGCCCGGCCCGTAAAGCCGGTAGGTGGTGCGCCGCGTACTCAGCCGGGCGACGGGCTCGAGTTCGTCGCCCCGGATGAGGACCTGCAGATGGTCGGACAGTTCTTCCGGAACGGTCTCCGGCTGCCCCAGCGGCGCATGGATCTCCTCCCGCTGGTCGGCCCCGGCGGGAAGCTTGAGGTGCCAGCCCTCGTCCGCCCCGCCCGTGCGGCGCCGCAGGGTAATGCGCCGCGCCGCGAGGACCAGGGCCGGGGTATCGAAGTACACAGCCTCAAGCTGATCCGTCACAGGCTCCGCGACGTGGTCCACACCTTCGATTTCCTGCAGATCCGGCAGCGCCGCAGAGGTCCCGGCGTCGTACTTTTGTTCCGTTTCAAGTTTTCCCGTGGTGTCCATAGCGGTCAGGACCCCCCACCGGACGCGCGTTCCCGCGGCAGCGAACTGTTGGGCCTGTTGATGACCGCCATGGCGGGCCTCCCCTATCGGCACCGCTGGAACATGGACGTGATCTCCGGCGGGCGTGTCCGGCCGGTGCCTTGGCCCGGTGCGCCTAGCCCGATTCTAGGCTCTGCGCGAATCGGCGACCAGACCGCGGCCGGCCCTTGACAACGTCCGTGACGGCTGCACCCCGGGCCAGCGGCTCGTGACGCCAGTGAGGCCGGGGACCTCGACGGGGGTGCCCGTGCCGGAAGGACATCGGAGGGGGTTGACGACCGGGAGCCGCACCCGTAATCTAGTTATTAGACGTCTGACGACTTACGCAGATGGTGATGGCTTCGGGGGAAGGCCACTGGGATACAAAGGAGTATTTCATTGGGATATGTAATTGGCTGTGATCTTGGCTCGCAGAGCGCGAAGGCGGTGCTGATGTCGCCGGAGGGCGTGATCGTCGCGACCGCAAGCAGCGGGTATGCGATGGCGCACCCGCACAGCGGCTGGGCAGAGCAGGATCCGGCGCACTACCGGCACGGGATTGCCTCCAGCGTCCGGGCCGTGCTGGCCCGGACCGGCGTGAAGCCGGCCGAGGTGACCCATATCGGGCTCTCGAGCCAGGTGGACGGCGTCGTGCCGGTGGACGCCGACATGCGCCCGCTGCGGCCGGCCATTATCTGGCTGGACCGGCGCGCCACCGAACAGGTTGCCCGGCTCGGGAACGCGATCGATCCGGACTGGCTGTTCGCCCGGACGGGGCTGAACCTGGACGCCAGCCACACCGGACCAAAGCTGATGTGGCTGGCCGACAACGAGCCCGAGGTGTACCGGCGGGCCGCGTCGCTGCCCTCGGTCGGGGGCTACGCTGTCGCATGGATGACCGGCCGTTCGATCCAGGACCACGCGAATTCCTCGTCCTCGCTGCTCTATGACGTAGTGACCCGGGACTGGAGCGATGAACTCATCGACGCCGCCGGGCTGGACCGGGCCAAGCTTCCGGAGATCGGCCGCGCCACCGACGTCGCCGGGACCCTGACCGCGGAGGCGGCTGCGGCGCTGGGGCTGACCACGGGCTGCGCCGTTGTGGTCAGCACCGGCGATGACCACGCCGCATGCCTGGGCGCCGGCGGGGTCCGGCCCGGGGTGGTCGTCGATATCCTCGGCACGGCCGAACCGGTCGGCGTCTCCAGCGCCGTCCCGGTCTTCGACGAGACCAAACTCGTCGAGACCCACGCGCACGCCGTGGACGGCACCTACCTGATCGAGAACCCCGGCTTCGTCTCGGGCGGCAACACGCTGTGGTTTGCCCAGAACGTCCTAGGCGTCAGCCAGCAGGAGTTCTTCGACCGCGCCGCCCGCTCAGAGCCCGGCGCCCGCGGGGTCCGCTTCATCCCGGCACTGACCGGCTCCATGGCGCCCCGGTGGAACGACTCCCTGCGCGGGACGTTCGCCGGGCTGTCGATGAACCACGACTCCACCGACATGGCCCGGGCGATCATCGAGGCGAACTGCTTCGCGTTCCGTGACATCTACGACCGGATTGATGCGATGGGCCTGGCCCAGTCGGTCCGGGTCGTCGGCGGCGGGGCCCGCTCCGCGCTGTGGCTCTCGGCGAAGGCCACGCTCTGCAATACCCCGATCCAGAAGGTGCTCACCGAGGAGACCAGCGCCACCGGCGGGGCACTGCTCGCCGCCGTCGCCGCCGGCACCTTCGCCAGCCTCGAATCCGCCGTCGATGCCGTGGTCGAACTCGACCCGGTCAGTATCGACCCCGACCCTGCCCATGCCGAGGCCCTTGAAATGGCCTACCAGGACTACCGCTCCCTCTTCGACGCCGTCGAATCCATCCCGCAGAAAGTGACACGCCATGACGCTCTCGTCTGACCTCGACCGCTACCTCTCCCACCCCCTGGTCGGCCTCGACCAGGTCGTCATCGGCGCCGACGTGCTGGACTCCGTCCACGACATCGTCGCCGCCCTCCCGGCCCATAACAGCATCGCCGTCCTGACCGACGAGGACGTCTACACCACCGGCTCGGGTACGTACCTCAAGCCCGCCGTCACGGCCCTCCTGGAAACCCTCGGCACGGTCACCACCGTGGCCCTCCCGGGCCACGTCCACGCCGACGAGACCACCGTGAGCGCTGCGACCGCCGGCTGTGCCGGCGCGGACGTCATCGTCACCATCGGCTCCGGCACCCTGTGCGACATCGGCAAGGTCGCCGCCGGGACCCGGCCGCACGTCGTCGTGCAAAGCGCCGCCTCCGTCAACGGCTTCGCCGATGACCAGTCCGTGCTGCTGATCAACGGCGTCAAGCGCACCGCCCACTCCGGCTGGCCCAGCGCACTCGTGGTCGACAGCAACGTCCTGGAAGGGGCGCCGGCACTGCTGAACCGCTCCGGACTCGGCGACATGATCTCGATGTTCACCGCCCCCGCGGACTGGTACCTGTCCTCCCTCGTCGAGATGGACCGCGGCTACTCCGCCGAGGCCGCGACCATGACCCGCCGCCACGGCGCCGAACTCCTGGGCCTCGCCCCCGGCGTGGGGACCTCCGACCCGGAGTCCTTGTCGACGCTGGCCAAGTTCGTGACCTTGTCGGGCATTTCGATGGGCGTCGCGGGACAAACCTCCCCGTCCTCCGGCATGGAACACGTCATCAGCCACCTGCTGGACATGGCCAACACCGCCCGCGGCACCGCAACCGCCCACCACGGCGCCCAGGTCGGCGTCGCGACCGTCGTCGTCGCGATCCTCTGGCGGAACATGAACGAGAAGCTCCGCACCGGAAGCCTCGGCACCGTCCGGCTCCCCGAGCCGGACGACGCCGAACGCACCGTCCGGGAGGCCTTCGACTGGATGGACGAGGCCGGCTCCACGAGCAACGAGTGCTGGTCCGACTACTCCAAGAAACTCGAACACCTCCGTACCGTCGACGCCGGCGCCAAAATCCGCGACGCCGCCGCAACCTGGCCGGCGCACGCCGAGGTGCTCTCGGGCCTTCTGGGCGAACCGGAAGCAATCGTCGCGGCGCTCCGCGCCGCCGGCGCGCCCACCCGTTTCTCCGAACTGGAAAACCCCAGCAAGGAAGACGACGTCATGTGGGCGCTCACGAACTGCCACCTCATGCGCAACCGCTTCAACATCGCCGACCTCGCCTACCTCACCGGAGCGTGGACGAAGACCGACGTCCTGGCCGCCCTCGCCGAAGCGGAACGGATCGGCGCCGGACTGTAAACGCCGGACCTCACCGCACGCGAAACCAGTTCCCAAACAAACAACACCAACTTTTATTCGTCAGACGTCTAATGACATTTGATGCTGATGAAGCCTGGCCACGAAAGGCAGGCAGACCCATGGAGGCCACAATGAGCAAGACCGCCACTTCCCCCGGAACCGGGCGACTCAACACTGCGCAACGCGAAGCAGCCCGCGCTGCGATGAAGTCACAAGTACTCGACGTGCTTGTTATTGGCGGCGGCGTTGTCGGCGCCGGCGCTGCCCTCGATGCGGCATCGCGGGGACTCACGGTCGGCATTATCGAGAAGAGTGACTGGGCCAGCGGCACTTCCAGCCGGTCCTCCAAGCTGGTGCACGGCGGAATCCGCTACCTTGAGCAGCTCAACTTCAAGCTGGTCAAGGAGGCCCTTGTGGAGCGCGGCCTTCTCCTGCGCACAATCGCACCCCACCTCGTCAGGCCTGTCTCGTTCCTCTACCCCGTCACCGCGCCGCTGGCTGAGCGGTTTTATGTGGGGGCCGGGATGGCCCTGTATGACCTGTTCAGCTATGCCGGCGGCCGCCACCCGGGCGTCGGACTGCACCGCCACCTCAGCCGCAAGCGCGTCAGGGCTGAACTGCCCGGCCTGAACCGTGCTGCATGCCGTGGGGGCATCAGCTACTTTGATGCCCAGGTCGATGACGCCAGGCTGGTCGCAACGATCGTGCGCACTGCGGTGTCACGGGGCGTCCATGCGATGAATCGCGCCGGCGCAGTGGAGATCATGCCCGGCACCGGCAGCGCGGACCACACAGTACTCGTCTCGGATGAAGAGACGGGTGAGCGGTTCGAGGTGCGGGCCCGCTCCATCATCAACGCAACGGGTGTGTGGACCGCAGAATCGCAAACCATGATCGGCGTCGACTCGGCAGTCGAAGTCACCATGTCCAAGGGGGTTCATATCCTCGTTGACCGTGATCGCTTCCCGTCCACCATGGGATTGATCCTGCGGGCAGGGGCAAGTGTCCTTTTCGTCATCCCCTGGGGCAACTACTGGATCATCGGCACCACCGACACGCCATGGGACCTGGGAAAAACGAATCCCTCCGCCACCTCCGCGGACGTCCAGTACCTGCTCGATCACGTCAACAAGGTGCTCGAGGTCCCGATCGTCCACGAGGATATCCTCGGTGTCTACGCCGGACTCCGCCCGCTCGTGAAAGGCAAGGCAGGCTCGACCGCGCAACTGAGCAGGGAACACGTCGTTGACGTGCCCCACGAGGGCATCGCGGTGATCGCCGGCGGCAAACTCACCACCTACAGGGTCATGGCAAAGGACGCTGTGGACGCCGCGACGCAGGGGCGAAGCACTGCCCGCCCCTCGCAAACACTGGACCTGCCCCTCCTCGGTGGCGAGAACTTCGTTGCCGCCAAGATGGAAAGCGTCTGCGCCTACATGCTCGAAACCCTCGGACTGCCGTCCAGCCACGCAGCACGCCTGGTCGGTCGCTACGGAAACATGGCCACCGAGGTCTTGAAGCCTGTGGCCGAGAACAGGGTGCTCGGGCTGGAGATCTGCGGCGGCGGCGGCGCCCTTCTGGCTGAAGCGCTGTACGCGGTGACGCACGAGGGGGCCCTGCATTTGGAGGACGTCCTTGAGCGCCGCCTGCGTATTTCCATTGAATCCAAGGACTTCGGGGAAGAAGCCGCGTCCGAGGTTGCCAGGGCCGTGGCCCCGGCCCTGGACTGGACTGCGCAAGACGTCGACGACGAACTGGAGCGCTATCAGGAATTCGTGCGCCTCCAGCGGGAAGCGATCTCCGTACCCGATGACGCCTCTGCAGATGCTGTCATGAAAAGGGCAGTTCCTGCCGCCCGCGCGGCGGCCGGCCTGCACGCCTAACCGTCCCGGAAAACAACAAAAACTTTCTCTTGTCAGACGTCTAACGACTTGGTATGCTTGATGAACAAGGTCGCGAAAGCCCCTTCCGGACACTTTCCCTGCCGATGACGCCAGAGAAAAGCCAGGCCCGCCGCCCCCGCGGCGGCCGTTCGTAACACCCCTTCGTAACACCCGGTCCCGGAGCGCTGATTTCAGCCCGGCACCCAGCCACCGGAGCAATCCCGCGGCTTCCTCGTCAAACATCAGACGGCCCACCTCCCGTGGCGCCGATGATGGATACAACCCGCAAAGGAGCAGGTCAGTGTCACAAGCCACAATTTCGCCAGTGCAGGCGGAGCACAAGAAGAAGAATCTTCACAAGGTTGCAGGGCCCGTCCTGCTCTGGGGCATCGGCGTCGGCGCCGTGATCTCCGGTGATTACTACGGCTGGAACGCGGGCCTGGGCCTGACCGGCTACTGGGGTTACCTGATCGCAATCGCGATCATGGGCCTGCTCTACGCCGGCCTCTCAACCGTGATCGGCGAACTGTCCGCAGCAGTACCCCACGCCGGTGGAGCCTACGCCTACGTCCGCACAGCACTGGGCCGGGTCTGGGGCTACCTCGCCGGAGTCAGCGTCCTTCTGGAATTCGTGTTTGCCCCGGTAGCGGTGGCGCTGACCGTCGGCGCCTACGTGCAGGTCCTCTTCCCCGACGTGCCGGTCCTGGTCAGCGCCGCAGTCCTCTACATCGGCTCGACCGTGGTCCATCTCCTGGGCGCCGGCAACTCGATGAAGATCGAATTCGTGTTCACCGCCGTCGCGGTCGTCGGCCTCATTGTCTTCATGGTGATCGGTGCGCCGAAGATGTCACTGGATAACCTGAACGCCTACTCGGGCGGAGCCATCCTGCCCAACGGCATCGGCGGCCTCTGGGCCACCCTGCCGCTCGCCGCATGGTTCTTCTTCGCCATCGAAAGCCTCCCCATGGCTGCCGAAGAGACCAAGAACCCGGCCAAGGACATCCCCAAGGCCCTGATCATGGCCTTCATCACCCTCGCCGTGATCGGCCTCGGCACCCTCACCGTCGCCGCCGGCGTCGGCGGGTCCGACTTCCCCGGCGCAGCGGCCCCGCTGACCGTGGCCCTGTCCAACGTCGTGGGATCCCAGACCTGGATCGTCCCGGTGATCGCGATCTTCAGCCTCGCCGCCCTGGTCGCCTCGTTCCACGCGATCGTGATCGCCTACTCACGCCAGACCTTCGCCCTGTCCCGTGCAGGCTACCTGCCGGCATCACTGTCCAAGCTCAACAAGCATCACGCTCCGGTCGGCTCGCTGATCGTGCCCGGCGTCATCGGCTTCGTCTTCGTCATCCTGGGCGCCACCATCCTCCCGGACGCCATCCCGGTCCTGGTCACTCTCTCCGTGCTCGTCGCGGCCGTGTCCTACATGCTGATGATGGCCGCAGCCCTGGTGCTGCGGAAGAAGCGCCCCGACCTGCACCGCCCCTACAAGGCACGCGGTGGACGCGTCACGATGTGGATCGCACTGATCCTGGCCGGGATCCTGATCCCCGCAGCCCTGGTCAGCTTCCCCCTCGCGTTCGTCATCGCCGTGATCATGGTGGCCCTGTTCATGGCCTACTACTTCGCCGTCGGCCGCAAGCGCGTCGGCAACTACACCGCCGAAGAAGAACTCGCCCTCACCGACCAGGCCCTCACCGCGGACGCCTGACCAACCCAGCCCCACCA
>Ga0207697_10000356_pt1 | contig 25562 bp, 22 predicted proteins | sample KBSSwiS5withPhiX_FD_184293 | JGI IMG/M metagenome (GOLD analysis project Ga0207697, IMG submission 184293) | Switchgrass rhizosphere microbial communities from Kellogg Biological Station, Michigan, USA, with PhiX - S5 (SPAdes) (version 2) | ecosystem: Host-associated > Plants > Roots >... | reverse complement strand
GCGGCTCGACGCGTTCTAGGATGCCGGGAGAGGCGTTGCGGGAGTTACTGGCGGCGCCGCCACCGATGAGACGCAGGCGTGGCGGATCGCGCTCGAACAGTAGGGCGGGGTCAGCCCTTCGGCTTCTCGGCGAGCAGCCGTTCGACCGTGCGCACGAGCTCGCGATCGTCCGGCGTCGTGCGGCTGCCATAACCGGCGACAGCCTGGCCGTTGCGGTCGACGACGTACTTGTAGAAGTTCCACTGCGGCATGACGCCCGTGCTGGCGCTCAACGACGCGAACAGCGGATTTGCGCTCACCTTGGTGACGCTCGACTTCTCGAACATCGGGAACTGCACGCCGTAGGTCAGTCGGCAGAACTGCGCGATCTCCTGGTTCGAGCCGGGTTCCTGCCCGCCGAAATCGTTGGACGGGAATCCGACGACGACCAGGCCGCGTCCCTTGTACTTGCGATAGAGCGCTTCGAGCCCTTCATACTGGCCCGTGTAGCCGCAGTAGCTCGCCGTGTTGACGATGACGAGTACCTTGCCCTGGAACTGGCACAACGACTGCGGCTCACCGGTCTGCAAGCGGTTGAAACGATAACGGAGCAGCGCGGGGCATTCGGCCGGCATGTCCGCAAGTGCTGCCTGCTCCGCGCGCGTCGCGTTTGCAGCGGCCGGCGACGCAACCGGCGCCAGCGGTGCGGCTGCGGCCGCCAGCAGTGGACCCGTTGCGAGTTCCTGGACGGCCGATCCATTGGACGCAAGCGGAGCGTCGAGCGCGTCGGCTACGCCAGCCGCGTTCGTATCAGGCGGATCGTTGCGCTGGCAGGAAAGCTTCGCGAGCGGGCCGAACGCATCGACGACGCGATCATCGTCAAAGGGTGCCGGCACCGGCAGGAAACGCTCGCCGTTGTCGGGCACCATCGCATCGCCGGCCGAATCGTCGGAACTCGACTCCGACAGCACCGTGATCGGCGCCAGCGCTGCACCCAGATCGCGGCCGAGGAACTCCGGAATGGCAAGGCCAACCGCGACCAGTGCGGCCGCAGCGCCCATCCATCCGATCGCCTGCCATTTGCCGCGCGTCATGATTGTTCGTTTGTCTTGGACAACGCCCCAACCTCGTACGATACTCGGCGACTCTGCCCGCGGTCAATGCGGCGGTTAGCACGATGAGTGAAATCGATATTTCCGAACTGGCCCAGAACATCAGCGCCGTCGAGCGCGAGACCGGTTTGTCGAAAGACGTGCTCCGCATGTGGGAGCGGCGCTACGGATTTCCGAAACCCGCCCGCGACGAGAACGGCGAGCGCCAATACACGCTGGCCGAGACCGCGAAGTTGCGTTCGATCAAACGTCTGATGGATGTCGGCGTGCGGCCCGGCAAGCTCATCGGGCTGACGCTCGCCGAGCTCGACTCGATGACGGACGCCCGGGCGCCGGTGCGGCCCGACGCGCCGTTTCCGTCGCTAGAACGCGATGTCGTCGCGATGCTGAAGACTCACGACGCCGCCACGCTCCAGCACGCGTTCACGCAATGGTTGATGCGACAGGGCTTGCAGCGCTTCGTCATCGAGACGGTCGCGCCGCTGAATCGCGCCGTCGGCGACGCGTGGATGCGCGGCGAGCTGTTCATCTTCGAGGAGCATCTTTGCACCGAGCTCCTGAAAGCGGCACTGCGTACCGCGATCAACGCGTTCCCGCGCCAGATGGGCAGCCCGCGCGTGTTGCTGACGACGTTGCCTAACGAGCAGCACGGGCTCGGCCTGCTGATGGTCGAAGCGCTGCTCGTACCCGAAGGCGCGCTGTGCGTATCGCTCGGCCCGCAAACACCGCTCGACGAAATCCGCCGCGCGGCGCTCGCGCATCAGGCCGATATCGTCGCGCTGTCGTTCTCGGCGGCATTTCCGCTGCGGCAGGCAACCGACGGGCTCGCGAATCTGCGCCGGCACCTGCCGCCCGGCGTTGCGCTCTGGGCGGGCGGCGAGATGACGCGCCGCGTGCGCAAGACGCTGCCCGGCGTCACGCTGGTGCCCGACCTCGCGGCAGCGGTTGCCGCGCTGCGGAACTGGCGCGCATCGCACCCGGCAGCGCCTCCCTGATCCTCGCGGCGAGGGCAGCGCGCGCGGCCACGCTACCATCGCGCCATGTGGTCGGCGATTGCGCTCTGGATCATCAATCTCGGCGGCCTTGCTGCCTACGTCTTTATTGCCTCGCGCGACGTGGCGGGCGGAAATTCGTGGGTGCCGTGGGCACTCGGGCTTCCGGCGGTCTACTTCGGCATCGTGCTCGTGCTGTGCCTGCTGTATTTCGCGATCGCCTGGGCGTTTCGAGCGCGGCGCCCTCATGACGTGCGTATCGGCCCGCGCGCGACGCTGCGCCTGATCGGACAGGAATACCGAGCGCTCGTCGGCGCGGCGCCGCGGATGATGCTGTACGGCTGGCTCGTTCGCGATCCCGCGCCGGCGCGCGTAGACGTTCCGGTCTTGCTGCTGCACGGCGTGCTCTGCAATGCCGGGGTCTGGAGCCGGATGCGGGCCAACCTGACGCAGCGTGGGGTCGAAGGGATCTACAGCCTGTCCTACGGACCTCCGCTCGCGTCGATCGAGGAGTTCGCCGACCAGCTCGGGCGGAAGATCGACGCGGTGCTCGCGGCGACCCATGCAGCGTCGACGATCGTGGTCGCTCACAGCATGGGTGGGCTCGTCGTGCGCGCGTACATCCGGCGCCACGGCATCGGCAAGCTCGCGCGCGTGCTGACGCTCGGCGCACCACACCACGGCAGCGTGCATGCGTGGCTGATGATCGGCACGTCCCTTGGCCAGTTGCGTCCCGGCAATGCGTGGCTCGCCGCGCTCAACCGCGAACCGCTCGACCCGGCGCTACGCTTCGTCTCGCTGTGGTCGTGGCACGACTCGATGGTGGCGCCGCAGACGTCGTCGGAACTGCCGGGTGCCGTGGACGTCGCGATGATCGGCATCGGCCACAATGCGCTGCTCGGTGACGCCGAAGTGTTCGATCGTACTTATGCTGAGATCGTCGCCGCGCGAACGGAGTCGCGACGCGCAGGCTGAACGGGTTGCGAGTCGCTACCAGTGAATCCCCTGCGTTAGTTGCGCGAAGGCGATCTGCTCGGGCGACAGCTGCTGCGACTCGCCGTCCTTCTTCCCCTGCGCCGCCGATGAATCCGGGAACATGTGGAACGCCGAGTTCAGCAGCACCTGGGTCAGCTTCGGCGCCACGGCGTGGCACACCGCGCCGAACACGCCGAGGCGCGTGGCGATCCGCACTGGCTTGTGGACGATCGCCTCGACAACGAGGCCGGCGGCCTCCTCGGGCGACAGGGTCGGGATGTTCTCGTACATCTTGGTCGGCGCGATCATCGGCGTGCGCACGAGCGGCATGTTGATCGTCGTGAAGTTGATGTTCTTGTCGAGGAACTCCGACGCGGCACACGCGGAGAACGAGTCGAGCGCGGATTTGGACGCGACGTACGCCGAGAAGCGCGGCGCGTTCGACAGCACGCCGATCGACGAGATGTTGATGATGTGACCACGCTTCTGCTCGATCATCCTGGGCAGGAACCCGAGAATCAGCCGGATCGCGCCGAAGTAGTTGAGCTGCATCGTCCGCTCGAAATCGTGGAAGCGGTCGAACGAATTGATGATGCCGCGACGGATCGAACGGCCTGCGTTGTTGATGAGGTAATCGCAGCCACCCTGCTCAGCGAGCACGCGCTGCACTAGCGCGTCGCATGCCTTCAGGTCGGAGACGTCCGCCGTGTAGATGACCGCGCGACCGCCCATCGCGTCGATCTCGCGCTTCGTGTCGGCGAGCTTCTCCTCGCCGCGCGCCACCAGCACCACGCGCGCGCCCGCCTCGGCCAGCTTCAGCGCCGTCGCGCGGCCAATGCCCGACGATGCGCCGGTGACGACCGCAACCTTGCCTCGCACGCGGCCGGCGAGGCTGCGGTCGATGAAAAGGTCGGGATCGAGGTTGCGCTCCCAGTAATCCCAGAGCTTCGCCGCGTACGACTCGAGATCGGGAACGACGATGCCGGATCCCTTCAGCGCCTTGGCAGCCTCGCGATTGTCGTAGCGCGTCGGCCAGTTGACGAACTGGAATACGTCGCGCGGGATGCCGAGATCGTTCAGCACCACTTTCATGGCGCGCTTGACCGGCGCGAGCGAACCTAACCCGTACAGCAGCGGCGCGGGAATGAATCCGAACAGCTTTGCGTTGATCCGCATCGTCATCTGCGGCGCGTGTGCAGCCTTGGCGAAAATGTTCAGCACTTCGCCGACGCGATGGGGACTGGGATCCGTCAGATGGAAGCAGCGGCCGTCGAGGCCCTTCTGATGCGCGAGGTAGTCGAGCGCGTCGGTGACGAAATCCACCGGCACGATGTTGATGCGGCCGCCCTCGATGCCGATCGTCGGCATCCACGGCGGCAGGATCTCCCGCATCTTCTGGATGGACTTGAAGAAGTAGTACGGTCCGTCGATCTTGTCGATCTGGCCCGTCTTGGAGTCGCCGACGACGAAGCCGGGCCGGTAGATCCGAAACGGCCGTTTGCATTCGCGGCGCACGACGCGCTCGGCGTCGTGCTTGGTGCGGAAATACGGATGATCGAGCTCCTCGGCCTCCTCGAACATGTCCTCGCGAAAGACGCCTTCGTACAGTCCGGCTGCGGCGATCGAGCTCACGTGATGGAAGCAGCCGACCGCGATCGCCGTCGCGAACTCGACGGCGTTGCGCGTGCCGTCGACGTTGGCGGCCTGCTGGTCGTCAGCCGACGCCTGCAGATCGTAGACCGCCGCGAGGTGGAAGAAGTGATCGACCTTGCCCTTGAGCTTGCGCAGGTCCGCCGCACTCACGCCGAGCTTCGGCTTGGCGAGATCGCCGACGACGCCAATGACCCGCTTGTCGTCGACACCCCATGCTTCGCGGAGCTCGGCCAGACGATCGAGCGATTGCTTGCGCACCAGCACGTAGATCGGGCCGCTGCGCTCGATGAGTTTGGCCACCAGGTAACTGCCGATGAACCCGGTCGCACCGGTCACGAAATAAGCCATCGCTTGTTCCTCCTGGGGTCGCCGCTTTCTGCGAGCGCGGCATGGGTCTTGTCGGGATCGGGCGCTTAGGAGCCCTCTGCACCGGCTCGCGCGCGGTCGCCGATTGTACCGGCGCAAGGCGCGCGCAGCCATTCGCCGCGTCGCATCTGCTTTAGAGTGAATGCTCTATGCGGCGCGCCTAGAATGGCCGTTACCGCAGCCGCCGATCGAGCGCACGACGTCGCGTCGGCACGCCCAATCATCACTATCGCCTAGGGAACATCATGCTGAAGAAGGCCAGGGAAGCACGTGACGCCGCGCCGGACACCGGCGCCGCGGACGCGTCGAAATCGGTGCTGGAATCGTCGCGCCAGATATGGCTCGCCGGGCTCGGCGCGTTCTCACGGGCGCAGGCCGAGGGCATGAAGGTGTTCGAGTCACTCGTCAGGCAAGGCGAGGCGGTCGAGACGAAGACGCGCCAGGCGGCCTCCGACACGGCCAGCGCGGCAAGGCATGCGGCGCAATCGACGGCACGGGAGGTGCAGCAGATGGCAGGCGGCACGTGGGACAAGCTGGAAAAGGTGTTCGAGGATCGCGTCGCGCGCGCACTGGCGCGTCTCGGCGTTCATACGCAGACCGACGTCGAGCGGCTTTCGGCCCGCGTCGACGCGCTTGCGGAAGCGGTGAACGAGCTCATCAAGTCGAGCGGCGGCAAGCCGGTCGCGAAGCCGCGATCATCGGTCGGCCGCATCGTCAAGGGCGCGGTATCCACGGCTACGCGCACGGCGACGAGCGCCGCCGGCGCCGTCACGAGCGTAGCGCGGAACGCCTCGGGAGTCGTGTCGACGGCGGGCAAGACGGCGAAGCGCTCGGCCAACACCGCGCGCAAGGTGGCACGCGCCGCGTTGAAATAGGCCGGGCTCGAGCGGCTCGCGTTGCGTGCGAGCCGGGTGCGGCTATTCGCGGTTCAGCCGCTCGACCTGCTTGATGTAGCCCTGCATCGCCTCGTCGGCGCTCATCCCCTTGAGCTTCCCCCACGCGTCGTGCTTCGCGCCGCCGACGAAGTCGAATCCGCCCGGCCGGGCGCCCGCGACGTCCCCATCGGTCGCCTGCTTGTAGAACGCGTAGAGCTTTAGCAGCGTCGCGTTGTCGGGACGCTTCTTCGTCTGCTTGGCGGCGGCGGCCGCCGCCTCGAAGCGAGTCTTCAGGTCGTCCTTCTTGGGCGCTGCAGCCATCGGGTCTCCGCGCATCTTCGTTTCGACCCGGGGCGGCGTGCGCGCCGACCCCGGCAAGAGTTCATGCTACTTTAGCGCGAACGCGAACGCGCACGCAACGAACGCGCGTCGCCCGACGCCCAACGCAAAGTCCAGGTTCCGGTGAGCAAGCGCGAGAACATTTCCGCTGTCGATACCGCGTGGCTGCGAATGGATCGGCCCGCGAATCTGATGATGATCTGCGGCGTGCTGACGTTCGAGCGCCGGCTGTCGCTCGCGCGGCTTCGCGCCGTCATTGGCGAGCGGTTCCTCGTGTTCCGCCGCTTCAGGCAGGTGGCCGAGCAGACGGCAACCGGCGCGCGATGGCGCGACGATGCCGCGTTCGATATCGCGGAGCACGTCGTAGCGACGAATCTGCCCGAGCCGGCCGGTGATGCAGAGCTCAAGGATCTCGTATCGACGCTGATGGCGACCCCGCTTCCGCGCGGGCGGCCGATGTGGCAATTCCATCTCGTTGTCGATCATCGCGGCGGCTCGGCGCTGATCGCGCGCATTCACCACTGCTACGCGGACGGCATCGCGCTCGTGCGCGTGATGTTGTCGATGACCGACGCGGGCGCCGCAGGACCGCCGGCGATGCCGTTCGACGCGACGCAGCGCAGCAAGCTCGGGGGTGAGGCCGACGCGTTCGCCGAACTGCTCGGCCCGTTGATGGGTGTCTTCAAGTCTGCGCGGAAAGTCGGCCGCATGCTGCTCGCCAAGGGTGCCGATGTGCTCGCCGATCCCGCGCAGGCGGTGGCGCTCGCAACGCAGGGCGGTGCGCTCACCGGCGAGATCGCGCGGCTCGCGACGATGGGCGAGGATTCGCCGACGCGCTTCAAGGGAACACCCGGCGTCGACAAGCGAGTTGCGTGGGCCGAGCCGCTGCCGCTCGACGACGTGAAGACGGTGGGACGCGCGCTCGATGCGTCCATCAACGACCTGCTGCTGTCGTGCGTCGCCGGCGCGTTACGCGATTACCTGATCGAGCACGGCGACGACGTCAATGCACTGACGGTGCGCGCGCTCGTCCCGGTGAACCTGCGTCCGATGGAGAAGGCGTACAAGCTCGGCAACCAGTTCGGCCTCGTGTTCCTCGACCTGCCCATCGGCATCGAGAACCCGATCGAGCGCCTGTACGCGGTGCGGGCAAACATGCGCGCGCTCAAGGATTCGTACCAGCCGCTGCTCGCGTTCGGGCTGCTGGCGGCGATGGGTGCCGGACCGGAGATGCTGCAGGACGCGATGCTGAAGGCGCTCGCGCGCAACGCGACAGCGGTGATGACCAACGTGCCCGGACCGCAAGCGCCGCTATGGCTCGCCGGCGCGCGCATCGACAGCCTGATGTTCTGGGTGCCGCAGGCGGGCGATATCGGCCTCGGTGTCTCGATCCTGTCCTACAACGGCAATGTGCGCTTCGGCGTGGTCGCCGATCGCGGCCTTTGTCCCGACCCCGACCGGATCAGCGCGCGGTTCGCCGACGAGTACGAGAAAGTGGTGCTGGCGACGCTGATGAGTCCATGGCCGCGCGACGGCGATCTCGATCCCGACGTGGCGGCGCAGTCGGTAGGGCCGCGGCCACGCTCAGAAGAAAACGGGCGTCCGGCGGCTCAGGGCCAAGCAGGATAGGTGTTCGGAACGGCGAACGCTTCCTTCAGATACTGGTTCATCGGTACCGTCAGGTCCTTCGTCTCGAACCAGCGCGCGTAGGCGCGGCGCACTTCGCCGTTCTGGAACAGCTCGATCAGCGTCCGGTCGACGAAGCGCTCGAATGCGGGGTCGTCCTTGCGCAGCATGATCGCGTAAGGCTCGACCGACAGGTACTTGCCGACGACGGCGAAGTCGTCGGGCTTCAACGCCTTGGAAATGAGACCGTAAAGCAGCACGTCGTCCATCGGAAACGCCACCGCGCGCCCGTCGGCGACTGCGGCGAACGACTCGTTGTGATCCTTGGCTTCGAGGATGGTGAGGTGCAAAACGCGATCGTCGTTCATCTCGCGCATCATTTTCTCGCTGGTCGTTCCCTTCGTCACGACGACCGTCTTGCCGCGCAGGTCGTCGACGCCGCCGATGTTCGACGACTTCTTCGCGAGCATCTTGATGCCGGCGACGAACGTCGTGTACGCGAATGCGACCTCTTTCTGACGATCGCGCGTATTCGTCGTCGAGCCGCATTCGAGGTCGACCTTGCCGTTCTTGACCATCTCGATCCGGTTGGCGGACGACACGGGCAGGAAGCGGACGTCGAGACGCGGTAGTTTCAGCTCGCTCTTGATCGCGTCCGCGAGCTTGAGGCACACGTCGACCGAGTAGCCCTGCGGCTGCTTCCTGCTATCGATGAACGAGAAGGGCACGCTCGCTTCGCGAACGCCGATCGTCAGCGTCGCCGTGTCGCGTACGCGCTTCAGCGTGTCAAAGGGCGCGGCGGGCTCCGCGGCGACGGCGACCGACCTCTGGTCCTGGGCGTGCAGGGGTGCGGCCAACGCGAGCGCAGCGAAGCAGGCCGCCAGTACCGGGCGGTAGAGCCGCAGGATGTCCATAAGGTATAGCTGCAAGCAAAACCGGCGCCAGCGGGTTGCCTTCGGCGCCGCGTCGGGCGAGTGCGGCCAGACCTTCTGCGCGGCGGGGCGTGCTTGTGGCGCCGCCGGAATCTACTCGAGCTCGCTCTTCGCAAGCTCGACGTCGAGCCGCTCCATCGCGTCGGCAGGCTTGGCCTTCGCCGCGGTTTCGTACATCCGCGTGGCCTCGTCGATCCGGCTCTTGCCGAAGAGCAGGATCAGCCCATTGGCGTACTCGATGTGGACGATCGGTGACTCGGGAAAGAGCTTCACCGCCTGCTCGAAGCTCTTCAGCGCGGACTCCTTTTTCGCACCGTACGTCAGCCCCGCCACAAGACCGCCGACCTTGTCGATCACCTCTGCCTGGTAAGTGCCGAACGCCGTCGCGGCCTCGGCGTGCATAGGATCGAGCGAGAGCGCCGTCATCAGCGCGTCGCGGATCTTCCCGCCGAAACCCTGCGCGAGCGCCTTGGCCACCGAGATGCCCTGCCCATAGCGACCGAGCGCAAACGCGTAGAGGTAGTGCGCATTCGCGTCGCGGGGTGCCGCAGTGCGTCGCTCGTCGGCCCATTCCGCGGCTTCCTCGAACAGCGCGAGCCGGGTCTTCGCGTCGGGTTCGACGTAATTCGCATAGACGCACTGGGCCTTGATGGCGGCATTGATCCCGCCTTCGCCGGTCGCACGGCCCGCGGCGACCGCTTCCTGGAATGCGCCGGCGTGAAAATGTCGCCAGGCGTCGACGACTCCGACACTTTTCGGGTACGCCTCGCGGTCGCCCTGGTGCAGGCGATTCCACGCTTTTTTCAGCGCGGGGCCGGCATACGCGTACGAGGCGTCCGCGTGCGGGAATTTCGTCCACTTTTTCGCCACGTTCACTCCTCTGCGAGATCGGATCGAACCGGCGCGCCGGCGGTCCCGACGTAGCGCGCGCCGAGATGCTCGACCAGCGCGCGATGGTCGCCGAGCAGGTAAGGCGCCAGCAGGGCGAGCACGTGTGCGATCGCGCGCTCGAACTGCATCGCCGCCGGATCGCCGTCGGCCGTCGCCGCGGCGGTGCGCGACAGCCGCTGGAACGACATCCAGTACGTTGCGATCATGACGACGTTGACCGCGAGAGCCGCGATTTCAGCGTCGGCCGCGCGCAGTGCGCCGACGTTGCGCAATCCGCTGCACAACTCTATCACGGCATTTTGCTCGCGCTGCAGGAGATCGGCGACGCGCGTCGCGAGCTTGCGGTCGCGCGACGTGATCTCGTCTAAGTCGCGGAAGAAGAACCGGTATTCCCAGACGCGCTCGAACATCAGGTGCATGAACAGCCACAGGTCCTCGACGTCGGCGTCACGCGACGACGGGCCCGCGAAGAGCGGCGACAAGGAAGCGTCGAGCCTGCCGAACAGGAGCCCGATGATCTCGTCTTTATTGCGGAAGTGATAGTAGAGGTTGCCCGGGCTGATGTTCATTTCGTCGGCGATGTCGGCCGTCGTCACATGCGGCTCGCCTGCGCGATTGAACAGCGCCAGCGCCGTCTCGAGGATGCGTTCGCGCGTGCGGCGCGGCGGCTTGCGCGGCATCGGACGTCAGTGCGAAGCGTGGGTCGCGCGGTTCGCGCGACGGCGATGGCCGGAAGGCGACGACCGCATTCAGCCGGCCGCGCGCATGCGGGCGAGCTGCCGCTCCAGATGACCGAGCGTGTGATCGAGGTCGCGTGCCGCGGCGCGGACGGTCCTGCGTCGCTTGGCACCCGAATGCAGCGGTCGCGGATCGGTCAGTGCATCGGCGATGTCGCGCTCGGACGATGCAATGCGTTCCGTACGCAGGCGCAAGCCATGCCGCGCGAGTCCGGGCGCCAGTCGCTGCGCGTTGTCTTGCAGGTAGCGGCGCGTGGAGTCGAACGCCAGCGCACACAGCCGCCGCCGCTGCGCGTAGCTGAAGATCCGCGCGAAGAACATGTCGACGTCCTCGCGCGCCGGCTCGAACAGCAGGATGTCCGCATGCGGATATTGCGTCGCGTACTTGTCGAGGCCGACCTTCATCCGCGAGTGGATGATCGCACGGAACGTTTGCGACAGCACGAGCGGCAGGCCGCCGCGGTCGAGCTTCTGGTGCGTCACGTGGCCGCGGCGGTGCGCCGATGGCGCGTCGAATGGCACGAGCGGGTTCACGCACAACAACAGGTCGACGCCGGCATCGAGCGCGAGCGACCCGTGCAGTGTCTTGTTCAGCGCCCCGTCGACGTAATGCTCGCCGTGGATCTCGACCGGCGGGAACAAGCCGGGAAGCGCGCTCGACGCCTCGATCGCCCGCGATATCGGCACGTCGTCATGACCGCTTGTACCGAACGCGATGGGCTCGCCCGTATCGAGATTCGTCGCGACGATGAAAAGCCGCGACGCAAGCTTGCGGAAATCGTTCGTGCGCCCGGGGCCCGCGAACAGCGTCTTAAGGAAGCCGTCGATGGCCCGATTGTCGAAAAGCCCGGTGGGCAACGCGCGCGCGAGCGTTGCGAACGACTCCATCATTCCGTCGTGCAGCGGATCGCGCAGGTACTGGAGCGACGCGCGCGCGGCGAGCGCCGGCAATGCCGTCAGGCGGCGGCGGAATTCGCGCAGCGCGGGACGCAGGAACAACTCGGGACGCAGCGCTGCGTCCTTGCCATTGTCGATGAAGAGCCGGTACATCTGCGCCGGCGAGATCCCGTTGGCGAGTGCCGCGGCAACGTAGCTGCCGGACGACACGCCGACGTACACATCGAGCGCGCCGAAGTCGAGATGCTCGATCGAATCGGAAAGCGCCAGCAGCGTCCCGACTTCGTAGATGCCGCCCAAAGGGCCGCCACCCGCGAGGGCCAGCCCGATGGAACTCGTGCGACGGCGCTTCGCCGGACGCGCTTGCGGATGTTCGCGGCCTGTCATCGATGCCTCGGTTGATCCGACGGGCGTGACTTTAGCCCACCGCGCGCCGCCCTGGCGCGAAGTCCCGGATGCGAGCGCTCCGGGACCCCGAACCAGCCAGCGTGACGACAGTGTAGCGAACTACTTGCCGGCGCGCGCCTTCGTGACGCGGCGCGTCTGGCGACCGGTTGCTGCGCGCTTCGCCGTCTTCGCCGCCGACTTGCGCTTCGTGCCAGCGCTTTCGACCTCGAACCTGGCGCGTACCGTCGGCACCTTCGTGCGGACGAACGTCGACGCGGCATTGGCGAGCGACTCGACGGACGACTTGACGCCGCTGCGTGCGTCGCGGGCCAGCGCGTTCGCGCGCTTCATCGACGATCCGATCCGGTGGCTGACGAGGTTGATCGCGCGTGATTCGACGACCGTGCCTTCCTTGATGAGCGAGCGAAACATCGCGGCTGCGTCGCGTTCCGCCCATTCACGGGTGACGGCGGCGGCACCGAGCGTCGCGAGCCACAGGTGGCGTGGAGCGGCGATCATCGCAGCGGGGGTCATCGGAATGCTCAAGCGGGTCATGTTCGACATGCAAATTTCTCCTTGATTGGAGCTCGCGATCCGCGCGAGCCGTCGGTGTTGCCAAAGTAACCGCAAACCTCTAGAGGAATCACACTAAACGTTGCGCCACGAACGGCTGCGGTTCGTCACGTCCGCAAGCGCTGCGCAAGCGACGTCGCGAGCTTCGTCGTCAACGCGTAGATCGACAGTTGCGGGTTCGCGCCGATCGACGTCGGAAACAGTGAACCGTCGAGCACATACAGATTGGCGAGATGGTGATGCTTGCCGGTCTCGTCGACGACGGCGTGGCGCGGATCGGCGCCGAGCGCGCAGCCACCCATCACGTGCGCGGACACGACAGTGGTCGCACGCGGGCGCAGGTCGAATGCGGCGATCGCCGCGCGGGCGGTGCCGAGCGCCGCGTAGCCGTTGCCCTCGTCGTGCACCGGCATGACGGACGTGGCGCCGGCGGCGAACTGCACTTCCGCCATCGCGACCAGTGCGCGGCGAATCCCGTCGAAGATGTACGGCGTCAGCGGATAGTCGAGCAACGGCGTTCCGTCGCCGGCGAGGCGCACGCGGCCGCCGATGCTGTCGGCATGAAAGCCGTCGCGCAGCAGCGCGATCAACACCTGCATGTTCGGCAATCGGCGCATCCACGCCGCGTGCTGTGTGCCATGCCCGGGCAGCGTGATCGCCGCGAGCACCGGGTGCACGGGCGGCGCCTCGAGCTTGAAGCCGATGGGCCCGTCGAGGACGGCGCCCATGAACTGGTCCGAATAGATCGTCTGGGGCGCACCGGCGAAGCCGTCGACGCGTGCCGGCATCAATGCGGCCGAAACGACTGTCGGGTGCAGGAACGTGCGCACGCCGATCGTTGCGTACGGGTCCGGAACACCGCTGCGCAACAGCAGCGCAGGCGACCCGATCGCGCCCGCCGCGGTTACGAACGTGCGTGCGCGCACGGTGATCCGGCGTGTCGTCGGCGTCGTTCCTGTTGCGTCCATTGCCACGCATTCGAGGCTTTCGATGTCGTCGCCGCGGACGACGTATCGGTTCGCCCGCGCGCGCGTGACGAGGGTCGCGCCGACATCGAGCGCGTGCGGGATCGTCGTGACCAGCATCGACTGCTTCGCGTTGGTCGGGCATCCCATCCCGCAGTAGCCGAGATTCCAGCAGCCCCTGACGTTGCGGCGGATGACGTCGTGGTGGATGCCGAGCGTTGCGGCACCACGCGCGAGCGCCGCGTTGTTGGCGTTCGGGGCGATCGGCCACGGCGCAATGCCGAGCCGGGCCTCGACGCGATCGAACCACGGCGCGAGATCGGCGGCGCCGTCGCGCGACCAGCCGTGCGTCGATTGCCAGTGCGCGAGCGTTGGGGCGGGCGTGCGGAAGGAGCTCGTCCAGTTGACCGTCGTGCCGCCGCCTACGCAACGCCCCTGCAGGATGTTGATCGCCTTGTCGGCGGTCTTGCGCGCGGCCGATTCCTGGTACAGGTCGCGATAAGCGTCGGCCTCGCGCATCCTGAAGTCGGTTGACGACTTGAGCGGTCCTTCCTCGATCATCAGCACGCGCAGTCCGGCATCGGCCAGTATTTCCGCGGCGATGCCGCCGCCGGCACCGGTGCCGACGATGGCGACGTCCGCCTCGAGGATCAGATCGCGACCGGGTGACGATGCGTCGATCACCTTCCAGCCGTGCGCAAGGCCATCGCGCACGGGATCGGCAAGCGGCTGCAGGATTTCGGGCGACGTGTCGTTCATGTCAGTGCCGGCGGACCCGGATAGCCGATCGACGGCCACGTGCGCGGATTCGCGTACCACGCAGCGAACGTCAGCTGGTGCAGCGCGTCGTACGCAATGCGCTTGACCGACCAGCGGCTCGTCTGCAGGCGGACGAGGAACGCGTTCGTCGTCGTGACATCGGCATCGCGCCACGCGACGTCGACTTTCGCGAACGCGATGCGCAGCGGCGCGAACCCGAGCAGCGCGAACAGCGTTGCCAGTTCTTCGCGCGCAAGCGGCGGCAAACCCGCGATCGCGGTGCCCACGGCGTCGACCGTGTCGTCCAGGGCGGCGCGACGATCGGCAGCGTCCTCGGGCAAGGCGCCGTCGAGCATTGCCGCAGCGATCGCGCGCACCACGTCCGCGGCATCGGTCGTCAGGCCCGCGGTTGCCCGCTCCGGGCGCGACGGTTGCAGCCAGCGCGCCGCCACGAGCACGGCCACGCCGGCCGCACCGGTGAAGATCAGGCGGCGACGAGACAGATTCATGTGGATGACGTAACGACGGGCATCGAACGGCTGCACAAGGAACGTGCGTGACGACAGCGTCGGACGATAGTATTCGCCGCGTAGAGCAAACAATCTAAAGCGGTCGCGCCGCCGGCAGTGCGCGCGGTCGGCTAGACTCTCGCACCGTGGCGCCCGCAGCCAATGCGCGATGACCGATACCCAGCACGATGAACCGCTGGAAGCACTGCTGCGCGAGCTCGCGCGCGTCCAGCAGCATCATGCGGAGCGCGCCTCGAATCCGGAGCTCGCGAGCGCGCTTCTGCATGTCGGCCGGTGGCAGTCGCTGCGGCTGCGCAATACGTACGCCGACCTCGAGCAGACGCCACGCTATGCGACGGCGATGAAGTTCTTCGAGGAAGACCTGTACGGCGGCGCAGACTTCGCGCAACGCGACGCCGATCTCGTCAAGGTCGTTCCCGCAATGAAGCGGCTGATGCCGGCCAACGTCATCGATACGGTCGCCGTCGCCGTGGAGCTCAATGCACTGTCGCAGGACCTCGACCGCGCTGTCGTCGACGCGCTGGGATCGCGCGCGCAGACGTTCAGCGTCGCCGATTACTGCACTGCTTATCGCCGCGCCGGGGGCTTCGAAGGCCGGCAGCGGCAGATCCGGCTGATCGGCGACGTCGGCGTCTCGCTCGACCGCTTCGTCCGGAAGCGTGTGCTGCGCTCGGCGCTCGGGCTGATGCGCAAGCCCGCGCGGCTTGCCGGCCTCGCGGCGCTACAGGATTTTCTCGAGCGTGGCTTCGAGTCGTTCGCGCAAATGCACGGCGCTGCTGAGTTCCTGGCGACGATCCAGAGTCGCGAGACCGTCATCCACGAATCGATCGTCGCGGGCAGCGATGCGCCGTTTCCGGATCCGCTGCAGACCGTAGAGGGTGCGGCCGTCGCGCCCGTCAGGCCGACGCCTTCCCCGTGAGCTTGTCGAGTTGTGCGTGTATCTCGCGCTCGATCGCCGGCTTGAGCGGCGTCAGCAGCAGGCCGAGCTTCACGTCGAGCCGGATGTCCGTGGCACCGACGTGCATGCTGCCGGTCACGCCCGGACGCTCGAAGCGCACGTGGTCGCCATCCCATCGCCATGCGAGGCTGAAGCGTTTCTCGAGGTCGTTCGCGAGCTTCTCGGCGACGACCTTCGCCTTCTTGTGCGATAGATGATGTCGCTTGCTGACCGTTATCGACGCCATTTCGGACCCGGAGAATGACTTCGTTACGGCGTGCGCAGCATGGTTTGCCGCGGCCGGCCGGACTGCGCAAAGCAGTGCGCCGCGAATCTTAGCAAGCAATCCGGGTCCACGAACTGCCCGGGCGCGACAGCGCAGCGGCCGGGTCGGACGCTGCGCTGCGAGCAGGTGTCGCCGTCAGTGCGCGGGCTGTGCCTGCGCGGGCGAACGCGTGTCGGACGATTCCTTGGCGCGCGCATCCGGCGCCGCCGCGTCGATCTGCTTCAGCTCACCCATCAGCATGCCGCCCTCGGCGACGACGAGCTTGCCGTAGCGGACCGTGCCGGTAACGCGTCCCGTGCCGTGCACGACGAGCTTCGTGCGCGCGGTCAGCTCGCCGGAGAACTCGCCATGAATCTCGGCGATGTCGATCACCGCCGTGCCGGTCAGCGTGCCGGGCTTCGAGATCTCCATCACCTTGCTGTTCACCGTTGCGTCGACCTGGCCCTCGATGACGAGCACGTCGCAGTTCGAGATCTCGACGCCCTTCAGCTTGATGTTGACGCCGACGAAGAGCTTGCTGCCGGCCTTTTCTTCGGGTGACGGCGCCGCGGCTGCGACAGGCGCTGGCGCGGATGTCGGGGACGGCGAGGGGTCGCGCGTGAGCGTCTCGCGGGTCTGCGGTTCGCGCAGCGTGGACGAGCCGAGCGTCTGGGGTTGGCGCGCGGTCGGGGTCGTGCTGGTGGGTGTCGGCATGGCGTTGGTAGCGGTCGGTTTGGCTTCGGGCTTGGTGGAATCCTTGACGTCCACCCATCGATCGTTTCGACCCAGATTAAGCATTTTCGATATCCCTTTGATTCGGCGGTGTATGCCAATGTCATCATGCGCTGGCTGAAATGTTTTTGCAAGCGAAATTTCGAGGCCGATTGAAGAGGTGGATTGCGGAACGTTTGACTCGTCAATGAATCAAACGTAAGCTTCAAACGAACGTTTGAATCGAGGCGACGAATGGCGAAGGCAAAAGTCGTTGCATTACCCGTCGGCCGCGCGGTGGTCGAGACGAAGGAGCGCATTCTCGACGCGGCGGAAACGCTGTTCATGGAGCATGGCTACGAAGCTACGAGCCTGCGCGCGCTGACGACGGCCGCCGACGTGAACCTCGCGGCCGTCAACTATCATTTCGGCACGAAGGAAGAGCTGTTCCAGGCGGTGCTGACGCGTCGCCTCGATCCGATGAACCAGCGGCGCCTCGAGCTCTTGACGCGCTTCGAGGCCGAGAGCGCGCCCAAGCCGCTGCCGTGCGACCGCATCCTGAGCGCGCTGCTCGTGCCGGCGCTGACGCTCGCGCGCGATCCGCAGCGTGGCGGCTCCAATTTCCTCCGGTTGCTCGGGCGCGCGTACGCCGATCCGGCGCCGTTCATTCGGCAATTCCTGTCCGACCAGTACGCGGAAATGATCGCGCGATTCAAGGCTGCGTTCGGGCGCGCTCTGCCGCAGATGCCGCGCAAGGAGTTGTCGTGGCGGCTGCATTTCATCATGGGTGCGCTGTCGTACACGCTCGCCGGCACGGACGCACTGAAGCTCATCGCGGAATTGAATCCGCTCGAGACGACGAACGACGAAATCCTGCTGCGTCGTCTCGCGCCCTTCCTGCTGGCCGGTCTGACGGCGCCGCTGCCCGACCTCAGTGCGGTGACGCGCGAGCTCGACGGCGAGCCGAAATCGCGCCGGCGCTGATGGGCACCTTCTTCGAACGGAGCACGCAATGAACGCGTTCATCGCCGAGATCATCGTCGCTGTCGCCGTGCTGGCACTCGTCGCTGCACCGATCGCCATCGCGCCGCTGCGGCGCAGGCTGATCGCGCGGCCGCTGCTGCGGATCTTCCGCAAGGTGATGCCGCCGATGTCGCAGACCGAGCGCGACGCGCTCGAGGCAGGCACCGTGGGCTGGGACGGCGAACTCTTCTCGGGCCGTCCGGCGTGGTCGGAGCTGATCGCGCTGCCGTGCGCGCGACTCACCGCCGAGGAGCAGCATTTTCTCGACCATGAAGTCGAGACGCTCTGCGCGATGATCTCCGACTGGGAGACGACGAACGTCCATAAGGATCTTCCCCCTGCCGTCTGGCAATACATCAAGGAGCACGGATTTCTCGGGATGATCATCCCGAAGGCGTACGGCGGACTCGGTTTCTCCGCCTATGCGCACTCGCAGGTGATCACGAAACTGTCGACGCGCAGCGGCAGCGTTGCGGTCAGCGTGCTCGTGCCCAATTCGCTGGGACCTGGCGAATTGCTGCTGAACTACGGCACCGACGAGCAGAAGCGGCGTCACCTGCCGCGGCTCGCGCGCGGCCTCGACATCCCGTGCTTCGCGCTCACGAGCCCGCAAGCCGGCTCGGACGCGGCTTCGATTCCCGACTGGGGTGTCGTGTGTCACGGCGAGCACGAGGGTCGGCGCGTGCTGGGCCTGCGCGTGACGTGGGACAAGCGCTACATCACGCTCGGTCCGATCGCGACACTGCTCGGACTCGCGTTTCGCGCGTACGACCCCGATCACCTGGTCGGCGACCGCGAGGATCTCGGCATCACCTGTGCGCTGATCCCGACGTCGCACCCGGGCGTGGTCATCGGACGCCGGCACATGCCGCTCAATGCCGTCTTCCAGAATGGTCCCAATTCCGGCGCCGACGTATTCATCCCGATGGACTGGGTGATCGGCGGCGCGCCGATGCTCGGCAAGGGCTGGCGGATGCTGATGGAATGCCTCGCGGCCGGGCGCGGAATCTCGCTGCCGTCGTCGAACACCGGCATGGCCAAGCTCGCCGTTCGCACGACGGGTGCGTACGCCCGCGTCCGCACGCAATTCAAGACGCCGATCGGCAGGTTCGAAGGCATCGAGGAAGCGCTGACGCGGATGGGCGGCAACCTCTACATGATGGACGCCGTGCGAATGCTCACGGCGACGTTCGTCGATCGCGGCGAGAAGCCCGCGGTGCTTTCCGGAATCGCCAAGCTGCACATCACAGCGCGCAATCGTGAGTTGATCAACGACGCGATGGACATCGCGGGTGGCAAGGGCATCTGCATGGGGCCGTCGAACTTCCTGGGCGCCGCGTACATGCAGATGCCGGTGTCGATCACGGTCGAAGGCGCGAACATCCTGACGCGGAGCCTGATCGTGTTCGGCCAGGGCGCGATTCGCTGCCACCCGTTCGTGCTGCGGGAGATGGCCGCGGCGCGCGAGCCCGACGCCGGCAATGCGTTGCGCGAGTTCGATGCCGCGTTCATGGGTCACCTCCGATTCCTGATGGGCAATGCGCTGCGCGCGCTGGTCTTCGGGTTGACGGGATCGCGCTTGGCGAAGACGCCGGCGAAAGTCGCGCCCGAGACGCGCCGCTATTACCGGCAGCTGACACGGCTGTCGGCCGCGCTGGCTTTCATGGCCGACGTGTCGATGCTCACGCTGGGCGGCGCCTTGAAGCGTAAGGAGAAGCTGTCGGCGCGGCTTGGCGACGTGCTGTCGCTGCTGTACCTGTCGTCGGCGACGCTCTGGCGCTACGAGAAGGAGGGCCGGCACGCGGCGGACGCGCCGCTGATGCACTGGGCGGTGCGCGACGCACTCTTCAAGGCACAAAGCGCGATGGAAGGCGTTGTCGTCAATTTCCCCAATCGCTTCGTGGCAGCCGCGATGCGCTTCATCGTGTTTCCGCTTGGCCAGGCGCACGTGGTGCCGTCCGATCGGCTCGGCCAGCACGTCGCGCGGCTTGTCATCGAGCCTTCGACCACGCGTGACCGGCTGACAGCGAACGTGTTCATCGGCGATCCCGACGAGCCAGTCGGACTGCTCGAGCGCGCGCTTGCCGCGAGCGTCGCAGCCGATCCCATCGAGCGCAAGCTGCGCAGCGCCGTCCGCAGCGGCAAACTGAGGGTGGCCCAGGCACCGGGCGAAGGCGCCGCAGAACTCGAGGCCGCCGCGGTCACGGCCGGTGTTCTGACGCCGGCCGAAGCGGCGGTGCTCGCTGCGCGGCGCGACCTCACGGCGCGCGTCGTGAAGGTGGACGATTTCGCGCAGGATCTCGGCACGTCGCTGTTGCAGCCGAGCGAGCAGGATGCGGATGGATCGCCGCGCGGACGCGCATCGAGCGCGCCGCGTGTACGGAGCAAGGAGGCTGCGGCATGAGCGCGCCGCGTGAAACGGAGCCCCGGAGGGTCGACGGCGCGCGATTGCGGAAAGGCCGCCGCGCTGACGTTTGCTCTCGCCGTTGCTGCAATGAGGCCGCGGCATGAGCACGCCGATCCACGTCATCGACGGCGCGCGCACGCCGTTCCTGAAATCGCGCAACCGGCCCGGGCCGTTCGCGGCATCCGACCTCGCGACCGACGCGGGGCGCGCGCTGCTGTTGCGGCAGCCGTTCGCGCCCACCGACATCGATGAAGTGATCCTCGGTTGCGCGGCGCCGTCCGTAGACGAGGTGAACATCGGTCGTGTCGTCGCGCTGCGGATGGGCTGCGGCCACAAGGTCCCCGGCTGGACGGTGATGCGCAATTGCGCGTCCGGGATGCAGGCACTCGATTCGGCGATGGATTCGATGCGTGCCGGTCGCTCGAACCTCGTGCTCGCCGGCGGCGTCGATGCGCTGTCGCGTGCGCCATTGCTGTTCTCCGATGCGATGGTGACGTGGCTCGCGAACTGGTACGCCGCCAAGACGCTGGGCCGGCGCGCAGCCGTGCTCGCGCAGTTCAAGCTTCGCAACCTCGCACCCGTCATCGGCTTGATGAAAGGGCTGACCGATCCCAACGTCGGCCTGCTGATGGGGCAAACGGCGGAGAATCTGGCGTTCCGTTTCGGCATTTCGCGCGAGGCGATGGACGCGTTCGCCGCTCGTAGCCACCAGCGATTGCTGGCCGCGCAGCGCGACGGCCGCTTCGCACGCGAAGTGGTGCCGCTGTTCGACCGCGCCGGCAACGTATATGCGGCCGACGACGGCGTGCGCGAGGATTCGACCCCGCAGAACCTCGCGAAGCTCCGGCCGTTCTTCGATCGCAAGTACGGCAACGTGACGGCGGGTAACAGCTCCCAGGTCACCGACGGCGCGGCATGGCTGCTGCTCGCGACGGACGACGCGGTGCGCCGCTTCGGATTGACGCCGATGGGACGCATCGTCGATACGCAATGGGCGGCGCTCGACCCGGCGCAGATGGGGCTTGGTCCCGTCTACGCAGCGACGCCGCTGCTGCAGCGGAACAGTCTCGCGCTCGCCGACGTCGATGCGTGGGAAATCAACGAGGCGTTCGCAGCGCAGGTGCTCGCCTGTCTTCGCGCATGGCAGGACGATGCATTCTGCCGCGAAGAGCTCGGACTGCCGGGCGCACTGGGCGCTCTCGACGAAGACAAGCTCAACGTGGACGGTGGCGCGATCGCGCTCGGGCATCCGGTCGGCGCGTCGGGCGCGCGGATCGTTCTGCACCTGCTGAACGACCTTGCGCGCACCGGTGGACGGCGCGGCATCGCCTCGATCTGCATCGGCGGCGGACAGGGCGGCGCGATGCTGGTCGAACGCAGTACGGGAGTGCACTAGACGTGGAACACTGGAAACTGACGCGGGACGCCGACGGCCTCGCGTGGCTCACGTTCGATCGCGCAGGCACGGCGACGAACACGCTGTCGAAGGCGGTGCTCGAAGAATTCAACACCGTGCTCGACGCGCTGCAGGCAGAGCCGCCGAAGGGCCTCGTCATTCGATCGGGCAAGGCGAACGGATTCATCGCCGGCGCGGACGTCGACGAGTTCGGCGATATCCGCGACGCAACGGTTGCGCGGGCACTCGTCAAACGCGGTTGGGACACGTTCGAGCGGCTTGCGGGCGTCGCGTATCCAACACTTGCGCTCATTCGCGGCTTCTGCCTCGGCGGCGGCCTGGAGCTCGCACTCGCGTGCCGCTATCGCGTCGTCGTCGACGAGCCGTCGACGCGGCTGGGCCTGCCGGAAGTGATGCTTGGCATCGTTCCCGGGTGGGGCGGCATCAAGCGGCTGCCCAAACTCATCGGTGCACCCGCGGCGCTCGACTTGCTGTTGACCGGCAGGACGATCGACGCCCGCAAGGCGAAGCGCCTCGGTCTTGCCGACGAGTGCGTTCCGGCGCGCGTGATGGACAACACGGCGCGCGGCGTGCTGCTCGCCCGCCCGGCGCCGCGCGCGCTCCGGTTTCCGCTGTCGCTCACCGAGCTGCCGATTGTGCGGCGCTACATCGCCGCGAAGGCGCGCAAGCAGGTCGCGCGCCGCGCGCGGCGCGAGCACTATCCGGCGCCGTACGCGATCATCGAGTTGTGGGAGCGCTTCGACGGCAACGCGCTCGCTCCGCAGGCAGGCGACGCCGCTGCCATCGACGGGTTGCTCGCGAGCCCGACGGCTGCGAACCTGATCCGTGTCTTCCACCTGCAGGAACGGCTGAAGACGCTCGGCAAGGTCGTCGTGTCGACGATGTCGCGCGTGCACGTCATCGGCGGCGGAACGATGGGCGGCGACATTGCCGCGTGGTGCGCGCTGCGCGGATTGTCGGTCACGCTGCAGGATCAGGATGCGCAACGGCTGGCGCCGGCGATGAAGCGTGCCGCGAAGCTCTTTACCGAGCGGCTGAAGGATCCGCGGCGCATCCGCGATGCGCTCGACCGGCTGATTCCCGACGTAGCGGGTGACGGCGTCGCGCGGGCGGATGTCGTCATCGAGGCGATCTATGAAAACGTCGACGCGAAGCGTGCGCTGTTCGGGGATGTCGAGAAGCGTGCGAAAGCGGACGCGATCCTCGCCACCAACACGTCGTCGATTCCGCTCGAGGACATCGCCGGGGCACTGCACGATCCGTCCCGCCTGATCGGCCTGCACTTCTTCAACCCGGTTGCGCGGATGATGCTCGTCGAAGTCGTCGCGGGCCGCGACAGCAATGCCGCGCTCGTCGCGCGCGGTGCGGCGTTCGTCCGCGCGATCGACAAGCTGCCGCTGCCGGTGAAGAGCGCGCCAGGCTTCCTGGTCAATCGCGTGCTCGCGCCGTACCTGATGACGGCGATGCGTTGCGTCGACGAGGGCATGGCACCCGAGGTCGTCGACGAGGCCGCTGTCGCGTTCGGCATGCCGATGGGTCCGATCGAGCTCGCCGACACCGTTGGGCTCGACATCTGTCTTGCCGTCGGTCGCATGCTCGGGCACGAAGGCGCGCCGCCGCGCAAGCTCGCCGATCGCGTTGCCGCCGGTCAGCTCGGCAAGAAGTCGGGTCAGGGCTTCTACGCGTGGGTCGACGGCAAGCCGCAGAAACAGCCGGCGCAAGCGGCGCCCGCCGCACTCGGGCAGAGGCTCGTCGATCCGCTCGTCGCCGAAGCAAAGGCCGCGCTTGCGGAAGGCATCGTCGACGACGCCGATCTCGTCGACGCGGGTGCGATATTCGGCGCCGGCTTCGCACCGTTTCGCGGCGGGCCGTTGCAGTACGCTCGCACGGCGGCGGCCGGTTCGTAAGCGCCGAAGTCGCGACTGTGGTGTAGCATTGGCCCCGCGCCGCGCGGCCCTCGATGCCGTTCGGTAGCCGCAACGGAGGAGTCGTGGACCGGATCTGGCTCGAGCACTATCCGCGCGGCGTGCCCGCGGAAATCGACGTCAACGAGTACGCATCGGCTCGCGAGGTATTCGAGGAGAGCTGCCGCAAGTTCGCCACGCGGCCGGCATTCTCGTGCATGGGCCGCTCGATATCGTTCGCCGATCTCGATGCGCTGTCGTCGACGTTCGGCGCGTGGCTGCAGCACCAGGGTTGCGCCAAGGGCACGCGCGTTGCGCTGATGATGCCCAACGTCCTCCAGTACCCGGTGTGCCTGTTCGGCGCCCTGCGTGCCGGGTGCACGATCGTCAACGTCAATCCGCTGTACACGGCGCGCGAGCTCGAGCACCAGCTCACCGATTCCGGTGCAGAGGTCATCGTCGTCGTCGAGAATTTTGCGCGTACGCTGCAGGAGGTCGTCGCGCGCACGAAAATCCGGCAGGTCGTCGTGACGTCGATCGGAGAGATGCTGGCCGTCAAGGGCCGCCTCGTCGACCTGGTGCTGCGGCGCGTGAAGAAGGTGGTGCCGAAGTTCTCGCTGCCCGGCGCGATCCGCTTCTCCGATGCGATGCGACAGGGGCGCAAGCTGTCGCTGACGCGGGTCCCGCTCGGGCACGACGACCTTGCGTTCCTGCAGTACACCGGAGGGACGACCGGCGTCGCCAAAGGCGCGATGCTGCTTCACCGGAATATCGTCGCGAACATGCTGCAGGCGCGCGCGTGGGTGCGCCCGATCCTCGACGACAACCGGCGCGAAGTGATCCTGACTCCGTTGCCGCTCTATCACATCTTCGCGCTGACGGCGAACTGCCTCGTGTTCATGTCGGTCGGCGGCGAGAACGTGCTCATCACGAATCCGCGCGACATCCCGCACTTCGTGAAGGAGATGCGGCGCTATAGGTTCACGGCGATGACCGGCGTGAACACGCTGTTCAACGCGCTGCTGAACAATCCGAAGTTCGCACAGCTCAGCTTCAAGTCGTTCCGGCTGACCCTCGGCGGCGGAATGGCCGTGCAGGAAGCGGTGGCCAAGCGGTGGAAGGCGGTTACGGGCGTGACGCTTGTCGAAGCGTACGGCCTCACCGAGACGTCGCCGGCGGCGACGATGAATCCGCTCGATGCGACCGAATACACCGGAGCAATCGGTCTGCCCATCCCGTCGACCGACGTCGCGCTGCGCGACGATGCGGGCAAGGACGTGCCGCTCGGGCAGGCCGGCGAAATCTGCATCCGCGGCCCGCAGGTAATGGCGGGTTACTGGCAGCGCCCGGACGAAACCGCGAAGGTGATGACGGCCGACGGCTTCTTCATGACTGGCGACATCGGCAAGATGGATGCGCGGGGCTACATCACGATCGTGGACCGCAAGAAGGACATGATCCTCGTGTCCGGATTCAACGTGTATCCCAATGAGATCGAAGGCGTCGTCGTCATGATGGCGGGTGTTCTCGAGTGTGCGGCCGTTGGCATTCTCGACAAGAAATCGGGTGAAGCGGTCAAGCTGTTCGTCGTCCGCCGGGACCCCGCACTGACGGCCGAGCAGGTGCTCAATCACTGTCGCGATCACCTGACGGGCTACAAGTGTCCGCGCGACGTTGAGTTTCGCCACGAGTTGCCCAAGTCGAACATCGGCAAGATCCTGCGGCGCGAGCTCCGCGACGAGGCGAGGCGGGCAGCGTGAGCACGGCGGGCGAAGCCAAGTCCCGCAGGGCCGACGCCGTGCGACCGCTGCGAGGCCGACGCGCAGGCCGTTGCACGACTCGATGCACAACGAGGCCGAGGCGTGAGCACGGCGGGCGAAGCCAAGTCCCGCAGGGGCCGACGCCGTGCGACCGCTGCGAGGCCGACGCGCAGGCCCTTGCAGGACTCGACGCGCAACGAGGCCGACGCGTGAGCACGGCGGGCGCATGAGCACGCACATCGATTCGGCCGGGTGAGCGGCGTCCACCTCCCTGCCGACATGCCGTCGCTGCGCGTGACGCCGATGCCGGCGGACGCCAACTTTCACGGCGACATCTTTGGCGGCTGGATCATGTCGCAGGTGGACCTCGCCGGATCGATTCCCGCGTCGCGACGCGCGCGTGGACGGGTGGCGACGGTGGCCGTCAATTCGTTCGTGTTCAAGCAGCCGGTGCTGATCGGCGATGTCGTGTCGTTCTTTGCGAAGATCGAGAAGACGGGCCGCACGTCGATCACCGTTTCGGTCGAGGTGTACGCGCAGCGCAATCCCG